>Ga0247774_1001685_pt1 | contig 11036 bp, 12 predicted proteins | sample UWRJL001104B6_FD_179933 | JGI IMG/M metagenome (GOLD analysis project Ga0247774, IMG submission 179933) | Plant litter microbial communities from Arlington Agricultural Research Station in Wisconsin, United States - UWRJ-L001-104B-6 | ecosystem: Environmental > Terrestrial > Plant litter >... | reverse complement strand
TTCTGCTGGTATTTTATCATGCTATTCCGCATACTTTGATTAAAATACTTCCGTGTCCGTGATACTTGACAAGAGGTTCTCCCATGTTGGTATTGCCTACCCTCGCCATGTCATGAAGGTGTTCCAGCGTTGTTGTCCACCTCTGCCTTTCTGCCGTACCTCGAGAACCTCCTCTATATCATATCCCTCTTGCCAGTCGTTACTCGGAATAACTGAAGGTCGTAGGAATCAGAAATGGTATGCCTGGCAGTGGCACAGGTGGGTTTTGCTGACCTGCAATGGATGGAACGCCTCCCAAGCGTTGTTCTGGGATCCGCCACAGAGGCCGTAGAGAATGATTGACTACTAAAAGGGCATTTCCTGTCCTGAATTAGAAGGGATGCGAAAGGAGCAAGAGGGAATGTGTGCGTAGTGAAGATGACTAAGAATCGCGTTAAAAAAAACAATGCAAGGAACTTAATTCGCCAGGACCATCCAAAAAAGGTGAAGTGGCAAGTAGTAATTCCGACTTGGGGGATTGGGCACGGTATGGGGCATAAAGATCTTTCGTTCCTCAAGGCACGTAACCCGCAAGCGGTGCGCCTTAAAAAGAGCCTTGAGGAACGAAGCTTTGGTATGGAACAAGGAAGGGAGGTGTGGCTGCCGCCTTTCCGACGACGATGATATGGACGAAGACGACGAGTCGGAGAGATCGTCCGACGGATATAACGCCCATTATTACTACGAGCTGAAAGAAGAGCGCGAGGAAGGGAAGCAAGAGAAGCTGCAGGAGCGGAAGGAGAAGGACCGAGAACCAGAAATTGAGAGGACCAAGGAAGAGGAATTTGTGCCGCATTCAGATCTCTCGGGAAGGCCGAGAAGGAGCACCATACCATCCCTGAAGAACACTTGCGTGCCAAGGGTTTAAGCGGTTTGGGGCGATCACATCGACCATTCTACTCTAATCTCTATGCGACCAAGCGGGTTGACTTTTACCACTTACACGACACGGACGATGGCACGGATAATCTCCGTCTGAACCAAACAAAATACCCGGCGGCGAGACTAACATATTATATGGCGACGTGTATGTCGATGCGAATGCCAACTACGGCTTTGGGCCACTCTGCCCTCCGAACGCGCAAGCCGCAAAGTTGCTAAGGTGAAGAGCTGCGATGGCAAGAACGGCCTGCTGTTCAAGTTCATTGGCAACGGTTACCCAAAGCCGAGGGTCTCTCGGGAAATGGTATTCATGAAGCGTTACTGTGCAAGCCATCCAGGCCCCCGGATACTGCTCCGAAAGTGTTCGAGTTCGTCAGCATCTAGCGCGATGGGAGATGAAGAAGGCGGAACGACAGAAGAGGATAGCAAAAATACGCCCCTCGCCGTCCCCCTGCGAAGGTTAGTTTAAGATAAACCATCCCATTCCCCATTCACATCGATATCGGAACTGCCAGGATCCAAGCATCAATGTCTTGAACAAAGGTGAAGATTCCAAGTACATCAATGTATTATCCCTCTCGAGGCCCTTACACATAAGGCTAGGGTCGGCCTCACCAATTAAGCTACACATGTTCGCGATGTCCGATGCCGTAGGTTTGGCGAATTGGATATTCTCCTCTGCTGTCTCTTGGAACCTAAGGTTTCAACCCGGTTCCGACATAGCATGTCTTTCTACAACTTCCACGACTAATAGTCGAGTGGAAGCCATTGGACGTTCCGATCTTGCCAGAGAATCCACTGCCGGTGCGTGCTAAGGCCATATCCAAGCCGTAATCTATGCTGCCGCCCCCGTCGCGTTCCATTTTCTGGAAGGCTTTCGTTACCACGAAAATGGTGAATAGCGAGTATGTCTTGTCTTCTGGTCACGCCGTGTTGTGGTTGGCTATTCACGCCATTCATTCAGAGATGCTAAAGTTGATATAATTCCGTGGACAGCTTACTCAGGGTAAGTCTTGTCACCTAGGCGCGCGTATTATTATGAGAAGAAAACTGATTTTTGGATAACCACCGCAGTCCATATGGCAGCATAGTAGTATACGGTAAGAAGGGTTCACAGCGCCTGAGCGCTGCAGTCGACTGCTTGAGAAACGAAGAACCAGAAAGCCTTATGCTCCATCCCCTTCGAAGGATAAGAATTAGAAAGTCATGTGATTGGATTAACGTGGCGTGCTCCTCTGACAAAGCCCTCTGTTACCCGATCCACACCAGATTCCGTCACTGCGCTAGAAACTCCATTCCGACGATTTTGTAGCCTTACGTTGTTTACAACTCGAAAATTCGAAGTTATTTTGCCTGTTCATTCCTCAATCCAAGGTCAGAGTTATCACCATCGAAATATTGAGCATGGCGGGATCCTCAACACTAAACTCAATACGGCCTAAATATGCCACCGCCGAGAGTCACACGGTGTTTAATCCTCTTTCGATACATACTCATGCGGGACAGCGTTTCGGTTTATCGCTTAATAAATATTCGTTTTCCTGCGACTCTATCCTCTCGGAAAATGAAACTTGCCTAATACGGCTAGAGCACGAGTCCGATTCCAACCAGATCCTATGCAAACTTGTCGTTCGCCGACTCGACAAGAAGCCCGTATATAGTGCGCTATCCTATGCCTAGGGAGACCAGACCGAATAGCGCATAATATTATATAATGAGAAGCATCTAAATATTGGGGAGAGTTTATTCAGGGCTATGTCCCAGCTTCGGAAAGACGGCCAGACGGACTTGCTATGGAACCGATATCCTGTGCATCAACCATGCCGACAACGCGGAGAAACAATGCCGGTAAAGAAAATTAGAAGGATTTATGAGCAGACCAAACTATTCATTATTTGGTCAGATATATAGGATAAATCAGATAAGGAAGGTCTATTGTTATGGGACGGATATATATGATCATTGTGGGTCGTCGCGGATCGAAGATCTGTGGAAAGATTTCACCATACTTGAGCCACTTGGACTTCCAGGCGTCGAACGCCCTCATTGGAAGGCCATATATAAAATTCTCTACCGGCCTTATTTTTCCCGTATCTAGATTATCCAAGAGATTTTAATGACTAAAAGGTATATCGTTCGGTTAGATCCCACAGCTTGGATGGCAATATCTTATTTAGACTTGCCGGGGCCATGAAAACCTTTTATTATATCAACGAAGCGATAGGGTAAACTCACCGGTCGACGGATTACAACATAGAGCTTCATCCATCGACTCGGCTGGGTCCGCCATGGCACCTCTATCGGGTCTGGCGAATACTTCCTGGTGTATGGTCGCCTCTTCTCTGATAAGTCTATGATTCCAGTGATGCATGATATTAATACCCGAGGGCCCGCCAATGCTCGAGCTGCTCAATATTATAAGGGTATTTAAAGCAACTGACCCACGCGATAAGTTCTTCGCCATCACTAGCCTCGCCAGTGATATGGACGCTATATTTGCGGATGAATTTATAGACTACAATAAGTCTCTTACTAACATCCAAATTGAGCTAGCCAGATAATCTTTTCAACACCAACAGAGCCACGGAACAATGCTCTTCTCATACATCGATACTATATACCACTTTGATAAGCAGAACATCTTGGGTCCCGGACTAGACAAGTGGTGGCCCAATTTCTTCTAGTCTTGCAGCCACCTTCTACGCTTTCGGCCATCTAGAATCAATGCCGAACCTCCAGAAAATAAATTCTCAGTTTATTTCTAATAATTTAAGTATAAGGAGTTGTCCTTGAATAACAGCAGATGTATCGTTGCATCGATATTGCGTTCTTAGTTTCTAATACATTATTTATTTTACGTGTGCCTTATTTAGGCCACTGACCTCACAGCGGAGAATTAGGATCCATTATAGTATTTTCGATAAGGTTGCGTCAACCGTCAACGAAGTGCCTTATATGGTATACCCAACCTTGACCGATCTCGGTAATATAGCCAAGAACGCACGAGAAATGGAGGCATAGGATGATTCATACTGGAAGTTAGCGACGAGCTAAAAAGTGCGCCGCATTACCCCACGGGATAGGACGTGTTTAAGGCTTACTGGCGTACGCTCATATTCAATACCGAACGTAGACGATCAAAAGCGACTTCAAATTCAGAATACAGCTACAAAACGCGGATATCCAGCTTTGGAACCGCGAACGAGATACTTAAACTAATTTAAGAGATACAATAAGGCAATAATCCACTCAATCTCTTCAAGATTGGTACACATCTTTCTAGGCTTCTTATACAAGCCAAAGCTAGCGAGCGTTTCGCCTCAGCTTTCCATGTCTACTCCGGGGGACGTAAGTTTTGCATAACAGCGAACGGATATATGGGCTGGGTAGCCAGCCGCAGCACGAAAGGGTGACATCCTGTGCTACTTTACCGCAAACCCGTTACCGTTCGTAATCCGAAATTATGAGCTTCAGGGTTATCGTGTACTTGGAGATAGTTGCATTCATTGAATGATGGATGGTATAGGCCCTGTTCGACTGGAGATGGGAAGATCGAGGAATATAATCCTGCTCTGAAGAGATGTTTAGGAAATATATGAAGTTTCCTGAAAGTTGGATAGATGGCAAATAAAGGTACCGAACAGAATAATTATTCGACAACCCTGAACGCCGATAGGCAGTACCTTCTTACCATACAATCTCGCGGTTCATGTCTACCCCTTCTCTCCCCTAACATCTTTAATTCCTATCCTGAAGCCTTATTCTAGGCTCGCATATTAAAATGAGCACTAAATAGATACTTGGTGTGGGGAGCTCTATGGAATTTTCGGCGGCGAAACAGAGTGGATTTCGACAATTTCCGGAGTGCTCCCTCTCTAGCTTTTTTTTACACACGTGATAGACTTCAACCGATACGCGCACGCAGCTCCACATAGCATACCAGGAATAGAGCCCTTATATGATTGTATCTGCGCGGAGGAAGCGCTTCCGGACCAATCGGAAAGCAGTCCCAGCCGAAGACGGCGCATTCCAAGAGCGACATCTGGGCCGTGCCGGCGTCGGCCAGGACAGCCCTGCTGGTGATCTTTGCGCACAGATACAGAAGGATGGCGACTGTGCGGCAAGGCCCAAGAAGGTCGTCTGGTGGGCGGCCGGGCATCCTTCTCGCCTCCACGTGAGGCGGTGGGTTGACTCAACGGGAACGCCATCGTCCTGCTCAGCTGAGAAAGATGTTCTCTTCTGATGCGGATCGGGAGATGTCGATTATGGACTGGACATTATCGTAGAGGTGCTCGAGGCTGCTGACGAGGACCTTGTTGGACGCTGAACCGCTCCTAGCCAGCATCGCATAGTGGAAGCAGTAGAAGAGATGCCGCCAGAACCAGTTTGATTTTACGGCGGGAAGATCCTCGGCCTTGGGCGAGTCGGCGAGCTTATGGCCGATTAGTACATATGCCGATTCTGCCTACAGGAGCGCAAGTAGACATCAAAGTCGGCCGAAATGTCGGCACTGATTATGTCCAAGACACTGTTGATCCAGTCGAAGGCGGTTCGGTGGATGTATTCGACATACCCATGTGTGGAGATCTCGAGCAGCCCCTTTGTCCGACTATTTACGCGACGCTTGATCGCCGTCACCACCTGGGGGATTTTAAGCATTTGTACATCCAACAGCGTCAGGTTCTCCTTGTCCGCAAGCCAGAGTGTGACACTGTGGAGGGCACCTTCGCCACCCGGAGGAGCTGCATGTACTGCAACGCCTGGCTCTTGTATTGCCTATCAATCGTGTCGCACGTCCGCTGGAAGAGGTCCTAGACATCTTCGGGCAAGCTATCGAGCGTCTTCTGGATGTCTGAGAGCCTGTCGCCGTTGGCCAGGGCGGCGAGCAGGGATTGGACGACCAGGGAGACACAGAGAAACATGCCGCTGGCTTTCACGACTACCGTGTTGACAATTTGATCCGCCTCGACTGGGAAGGTTTTCTTGAGCTCCAGGAACCCGGGGTAGTCCCGGAACTGCCGCCGGACGAAGGTGTCGATGTCTCGCTTCGTCAGCATTTCGAGCTTCAAGCTCGGATTCTTCCCGAAGGTGTCGCAGAATATGGTCCACGGCCTGCCGCTGAGGCATTTTTTTTTGACGTTATCGCAAGCGCTGACCTGTTGGATAAAGCTCACGAGCGTCGTGGGATCTCCTGCAAACTCGTCAAGCCCGTCGATAAAAAACGCAACCCTAAAGTCGGGGCCTAACGACGTCAAGCGGCCGAAGCTTTGGGCTAGTTTTGCCCAGGTCCACGGCTCGAGGCGGATGTCTGTTCCGAATATGTTGTAAAAGGCCGAACGTCGACGACAGACGAGCGGTCCTAAGTGAGGAAGCTGCTCAAGGCACTGGCAGAGAAGCGTCCTCAACAGTCCGTCCTTGGTCTTCTGGATCTGAGCCCGCATGCTAGAAGTAGAAGCTCGCAACAATAAGAGTACGGTCGCCAACTTAACATCTCAAGTGCTTTGCAGTCGATCACTCTGCGTCATGAATTTCATCAGCGTTGACTTCCCCGATCCGGCCTTGCCCGTGATCCAGCAGACGTCGTTCTCGGATGACTCGAGCCAACGCGGAAACGAGGACCACCGTCCGTCTTCTCCATATTTCCGTGGATCCTCGAAGATCCACTTGAAAGTATCTTCGTAAGCCTTCGGGATTGCCTCCTCCCGATGGTGCATAGCAGAGAATTTCAGGGTGCGACTCAGAGCCAGGCCAATGTCCGCGTTTCCGGCGCTATAATCATGCCTGCCATCCACAGATGCATCCGGCTCCCATCCTTGCTTCCACAGGTTATTTGCCATGGTTTGCCGTACTCTCGAGGTGTTGTAATCCGCCTCTACCAACTGGTCGAGCTCGTGGTTGAAAAGTTCGTCGGGGGTAGACTTGCTCTTCTTGTCAACAAGGGACCATAGTTCCGTTTTTTGTTGAATCAACAGCTGCTCAACAGATTCCCTCCTTATCTGCGCTTCTTCCCTGATTTTCATATGTAAATTAGCAGCTGCCAAAGGCGTAGTAATACTGAAAACCCAGCGCACCACAGACAAGCAGTGCAGTGGTAATCTGCGTACGCACTCGATCGAGTCGCTCTCGCGGATCTTTTAAATTTTTATCCTTCAGGATCCCCTTGACAGCGGCAACAATGCTCTTCTTGGCCTGGACAATGTTATATGAGAATTTCCCTCGGGGCTCAAGGGCTATATTGTCTTCTGGTATTAGATACTTGTTCTGGTGCTGTCGAAACTCGACACTTTGGAAGCTGTAAGTTTTGCTAGAAGTTTGTCCACGTCGGTGTTAGCCTTGCTACATTCGCCGCAGTGCTTCTTCAGCATTTCCAAGCCACTACCGGGTCGCGGTGCAATGCCACCTATCTGGTTCTCGACTCCCTTGGCCAAAGCGCCGAGATCTCTGCTGAGCTCTGAGAGTTCCACGTGGTGGGACGCCTGTCCTGTAGACGATGGAAATATCTCACAGGTATCGGACAGGATTCGAGACCCGAAGTCGACAAACTGCACCGCGGCAGCTTCCACCGATAGAGTACTCATCGGATCCATAATAGTTAACTATTCATTTGAGGGTGCATAATGCTGGCTGTCTCAGGTGCTTGGGCATTGTACTGGCGGAAAACTCGAGAGGAAAGAGACTAGGTTCGCTGGCTTTCGAAGACGAGAGATCAAGCTGAGCCCCACCCAAGAGCGGAAGGGGCTCTGCAAACATTGTGGCGAGGAAAGACAAACGAACGAATCCGATGTTTTGCTGATGGGTCGTCCTAGTTGACAGCCCTGCTGCCCAAAAGTAATACAGCCGGCTGGCTAGTGTCCTGAGCGCAAAGATTGCGGACATGCCTGATCATCGAAAACATAAGACAGACACAACGAATAGACACAACAGACAGAAAAGCAGGAATAAAATCATCTCCAATTGTCGATATCCTCTGCCTGCATTGCTAATACCTTTTACTGTATATTTGCATAAGAAGTCCCACATAAATGGCCTTCTAACTTTGGGGGCGACTGATCATACATATGAACAATCGGAATATCGGTATTCTCAGCTCTGTCGCCAAATAAAAATAAGGGCCAGTGCTCGCCGTTTCGGCAGGCGTGAGGACCGCTGGAGCATTGTTCTCTGTTTTGTGGTTGACGAACCCGGATGGCGGAGCTGTTCTTGATCCCGGATCTGGGCTGATACCCGGCGCAGTTGGCCGTGCCTCGTATCGGGTTTGCGGTGTGCTGACACGCATCTCTCCGGACGCTCCGATTGAACAGGCCAGAAATCGGGATTGATGCTGCCATTATTCGTAAACTCTGCAGAAATGATGGCTTTGTGATATGAATAGTTAAGTTGGTCAGTCAAAGTTATAGTTTGAATGCTGTATTCCCGAAATGAAGGGTTGTATGAGGCCAGGATGTATGGTAATGAAAAAGATGCATGGAAGTAGAATCGTTGATTATGTATGAGGAGAACTTTGCACCTGGTATTCGGAAGGACAAACTCGGCCTCATCCCGGAACTGGGACAGGTTGTGGCCACCAGGCCCGCACATGCGAGATTTGGAGGATGCCAGGATGCTGACTGGCCGTACCGTTTAAGATGGCGGCAAATTTTGGGCCGAATTTTCCGCGTGGGGTCTGAAGCTACCGTTTATAGGGCCTATACATAGCCGTCCTATTTTGGAAGATTTTCTGTAACAAATAGGGATAATCAAAACTCAACATTCCCGCCGCCTTACGCCCTAATTGGAGTCCGTTTATTACTGCTTAACATTTGCGACTCTGTAGTCTTCCAATTTTGGAAGGTTTCCGTGGCAAAGTTAGGTATAATCAGGGATCAGCATGCTCGGCAGCAACAAAGGAATTAATACTCCTCAGAATACAGCCGTCCGAGCGACTTCTGCGCCTTGGCCGGAACTCGTGCCGACATTGACTGGGTATTGGGTCTCAAAGCGGACAATAGTGGGGGTGGCGGTGTTGGAGAATTGTCAGAAGTACGGTCCGAAAGTTAGGACAAGTCAAGAGACGACAAATTCAGTCAATTTTCTGATGTCTGTCTGATCAAGCTTGTTCCTAATGATTCTGCGTTATTGCGCCTGGTTGCATATGATCTCATCAAGTTTCTAACCCCGCTCCGGAGTTGCAACCCAGTATTCTTTGGAGTTGTGCCTCAGTCTGCAGCCGGAGACATCAGCTTACAGCTGTCCTTTTGACAAGAATCTAGCCGACTGATTTTCGCTCATCCCCGCTCGCCTTACCTGCACGTTCTCTTTTTCATTCTCCGTCTATTCGGAAGAGCTTTATTTCTTTATATCTTTGCTAGACCATTCTAAACTACTTCCAAAGCTGCACAACTTGAGTCTCCCTCCCACCTAGCTTTGGAACAACGTGGATGCAGATGCTGTACAGACAATACAGGGCTGGCCGAAATGAATTGCCCATTCCGTCACGAACCTGTTCCTGCAACTGGCTTGACGGTTCTGTTTGAGCCTGATGAGCCATCCCTCGAGTAGGTGTTAATCCTTAATACTCCGTATCCCCATCTTAGTACTAAGGAAATAGTATCGTGCTTGTCCATGGATTCACAGGCCATCCAGAGCGGACATGGGCATGCAAGGACGGGGATTCTACGTACCGTCATCAGTGCAGTGACGATGGATGTTCCGAGCCATCTTCAAAAAGGCGAAAAACTAATTTTTTTTCGATGTCTCGCGATTCTAGGGGCGACTCCAGGACCGGATTTACTGGCCGCGGGATCTGCTTCCAAAAACCATTCCAACTGCGCGAGTCTTGACATACGGCTATGACACCCATGTGTCACATGCCTTGGCTTCTCCTCGGAATATGAGCACCGTTTATGAGATGGCATGGGATTTCCTGGTCGAGCTTGAAGCCAAGCACCAACCGGAACCATCAAGGACAATTTTATTCATTGCTCACAGCTTAGGAGGAGTCTTCGTCAAGGAAGCTCTAAGACGGTCCGCTGGCTGGCTGCCACACCACTCCCGCCCACAATTTCGTTCTATTTTTACTTCCACCATTGGAATTATCTTTTTCGGCACGCCTCATGGCGGTACCGATCCTCGGGTCTTCTCGAACGTATTGCTGAGAGATGTATGAGAGCCGCCGGCTTCTCAGTCAACGAACATGTTATCAACGCCCTCCTGCCCTCGTCAGAGCGTCTTAGGGAATTAAGGGACGAGTTTAATCCTATTATCCGCCAGCAAAATTGGATAATACATTCGTTCCAAGAGGCGGTTGGCGTGTCATACTTGTGGGGTGAGAAGGTACGAAAAATCGTTATTTCTTTCTCGACGTCTACTAATTTTTTGTAGGTAGTCGCAGATAAGTCATCTTATCTCAATCTTCCTAAAGTCGAGACGACGCAGCATATAGGGAGGAATCATATGGATATATGTCGTTTTGCGGGGCTCAATGACACTAAGTATAATAAAGTCGCCGCCGCAGTTCGCCGGATCGCTCTCCGGCCACCAGGCAAGGCACAACGTCTAGACGATAATAAGAAGCGGGCACTACTTGATTCCCTTAAATTCGACCAAATTGATGCCCGCCAAATGTCTATCAAAGCCGCACACGCGACTACGTGCCAATGGCTCCTAAAGCAGTCTGAATACCTCGACTGGCTTAATCCAGTGAAGCTTCCCGATCATCATGGCTTTCTGTGGATAAAGGGAAAGCCCGGAACTGGGAAGTCGACACTGATGAAGTTCGCTCTCGCCAACTTTCGAAGCTATACGAAAAACCGAACTATTATTATCGCCTTCTTCTTTAACGCACGAGGAGCCGATCTAGAGAGATCTACAGTAGGGATGTACCGATCATTGCTCCTACAACTTCTAACAACACTCCCGCGACTTCAGAATATATTTGAGTCACTAGGATATGCAAATTGGAACAGCAGCAGCGACCACATATGGAGCATCGAGCCGTTAAAAGCTCTGTTTGAGAAAAGCATCCTAAAACTTGGCCGGAATGCTGTGGCGTGTTTTATCGATGCTCTGGATGAATGCGAAGAAGATCAGATCCGTGATATGGTAGTATTTTTTCAGCATATCGGAGATCTTGCAAT
>Ga0247774_1001684_pt1 | contig 11040 bp, 10 predicted proteins | sample UWRJL001104B6_FD_179933 | JGI IMG/M metagenome (GOLD analysis project Ga0247774, IMG submission 179933) | Plant litter microbial communities from Arlington Agricultural Research Station in Wisconsin, United States - UWRJ-L001-104B-6 | ecosystem: Environmental > Terrestrial > Plant litter >... | reverse complement strand
CCGAGCACAGGTGAGCCGTACGAGCAGGCGCCGCTGTCGGGAGCCGCGGACGTGGACGCCGCGATGACCGCGGCCGCCGCCGCGTTCGAGGAGTGGCGCGACGCCACGCCGGGAGAGCGGAGCCTGGCGATGCTGCGCGTCGCCGACGCCGTCGAGGCCAAGGCCGAAGAGCTGGTCCAGGCCGAGTGCCGCAACACCGGCAAGCCGCTCCAGCTCACCCGGGACGAGGAGATCGGCCCGATGGTCGATGAGTTCCGGTTCTTCGCCGGCTGCGCCCGCCTGCTGGAGGGACGGTCGGCGGGGGAGTACCTGGCCGACCACACCTCCATGGTCCGGCGCGAGCCGATCGGCGTGTGCGCGCAGGTCACGCCGTGGAACTACCCGATGGTCATGGCCACCTGGAAGATCGCGCCGGCCCTGGCGGCGGGCAACACGGTCGTGCTGAAGCCCTCGGACACCACTCCGGTCAGCACGCTGATGCTGGCGGAGATCGCGGCGGAGTTCCTGCCGCCCGGCGTGCTCAACGTCGTCTGCGGTGACCGTGACACCGGCCGCGAGCTGGTGGGCCACCCGATCCCGCAGATGGTCTCGGTCACCGGCTCCGTACGGGCCGGCAAGGAGGTCGCCAAGCAGGCCGCCGAGACCCTGAAGAAGGTCCACCTCGAGCTCGGCGGCAAGGCACCAGTGATCGTCTTCGACGACGCCGACGTCGAGCGGGCCGCCCAGGGCATCGCCGAGGCGGGCTACTTCAACGCCGGCCAGGACTGCACCGCGGCGACCCGTGTGATCGCCGGGCCCGGCGTGCACGACGACTTCGTGGCCGCCCTCGCCGAGCAGGCGCGTAAGACCAGGACCGGCCCGCCCTCGGATGAGGACGCCTTCTACGGGCCGCTCAACAACGCGAACCAGCTCGCCCGCGTCAGCGGCTTCCTCGACCGCGTGCCCGCGCACGCCGAGGTGCTGGCGGGCGGCGAGCGTGTCGGCGACCGCGGCTACTTCTACGCGCCGACCGTCGTCGGCGGCCTGGCCCAAGGCGACGAGATGGTCCAGACGGAGATCTTCGGCCCGGTCATCACCGTCCAGCGGTTCACCGACGAGGACGAGGCGCTGCGCTGGGCCAACGGGGTGGAGTACGGACTGGCGGCGAGCGTATGGACCAGCGACCACGGCCGCGCGATGCGGATGGCCAGGCGACTCGACTTCGGCGCCGTGTGGATCAACACCCACATCCCGTTCGTGTCGGAGATGCCGCACGGCGGCTTCAAGCACTCGGGGTACGGCAAGGACCTGTCGATGTACGGGTTCGAGGACTACACGCGCATCAAGCACGTGATGAGCCATATCGGAGCCGGTGAGTGAGGTTTGCGAGGCAACGGTGATCAGCCCCGTCGGCGAGCACCGGCCGAGCGGGCCGAGGGACTGGGAAGCACTATGACGGAGACACAAGAGGCGGATGCCGCCATCGGCACGGAGCTCGCCGCGATCGAGCTGAAGGGGATCACCAAGACGTTCCACGCGCACGGCGACGCCGTGACGGCGGTCAAGGGCGTCGACGTGACCATCGGCGAGGGGGAGTTCTTCTCGCTGCTCGGCCCGTCCGGCTGCGGCAAGACCACGACGATGCGCATGATCGCCGGATTCGACGAGCCGACCGAGGGCGCCGTCTTCCTGCACGGCAAGAACGTCGTGGGCGTGCCGCCGAACAAGCGGGACGTCAACATGGTCTTCCAGTCCTACGCGCTTTTCCCGCACATGAGCGTGCTGGAGAACGTCGCGTTCGGCCTGCGCCGCAAGGGTGTGGCCAAGGACGAGGCCGCACGCCGCGCCGGCGAGATGCTGGAGATCGTGGACCTCCAGGGCCGGGAGAGACGCCGGCCCCGCGAGCTGTCCGGCGGTCAGCAACAGCGCGTGGCGCTGGCCCGCGCCCTGGTCAACCGGCCGCGCGCCCTCCTGCTGGACGAGCCGCTCGGCGCGCTGGACCTCAAGCTCCGCCAGGCCATGCAGGTCGAGCTCAAGCGCATCCAGCGCGAGGTCGGCATCACGTTCGTGTACGTGACGCATGACCAGAACGAGGCGCTGACGATGTCGGACCGCATCGCCGTGATGAACGACGGGCTGATCGAACAGCTCGGCTCGCCCCGTGACATCTACGAGCGCCCGGCGACCAAGTTCGTGGCCGGCTTCATCGGCACCTCCAACGTGCTGTCCGGGACCGTCGGCCGCGCCGAGCCCGGCCGGGCCGTCATCGAGCCGGGGCCGGGGGAGCGCATCGTGGTGACCCAGGACGTCTCGGCCGGTGACGAGATCGAGCTCACCGTACGGCCAGAAAAGATCGACGTTCGCTCCGATCCCCCGGAGGGCGACGGCTGCGCGTTGCGCGGCGTCGTCAACGAGGTCGTCTATCTCGGCATGTTCACCAACTACAACGTGACGACCTCGACCGGCGCCGAGGTCGTCGTCTTCGTGCAGAACGTCTCGTCCGCGGACGACGTCGCCACCCGGGGGGACAGCGTCTGGCTGTCGTGGGATCCACGCCACTCCTACGTGATCGGAGCCTGACACCCATGAGTACGAACCCCGCGTTCCTCAGAGGCATGACGAGCAGCCGCCGCGACGCCCTGCGGCTCTTCGGCCTCGCGGGCGCCGGCCTCGGCCTCGCGGCCTGTGGCGTCAAGGGTCAGAAGGCCGCCCCGGCCAAGCAGGACGACGTACAGAAGTACTGGGCGGACAAGACAAAGCACGGCCACGTGAACTTCGCGAACTGGCCGCTGTACATGGACAAGGGCCGCACGCCGCTGAAGGCGTTCACCCAGGCGACCGGCGTTTCGGTGACCTACCGCGAGGTCATCCAGGACGACCCCCAGTGGTTCGGCAAGATCGCGCCGCAGCTCCAGTCCGGCCAGTCGATCGGCTATGACCTCATGGTGGTCACGAACGGCGTGGAGTTCACCAAGCTCGTCGAGCTGGGCTACCTGATCCCGCTGGACCACTCCAAGCTGCCGAACTTCGCCAAGAACGCGGACCCGATCTACAAGAAGGAGTCCTTCGACCCGGGCAACGTCTACAGCATCCCGTACACGACCGGGATCACCGGCATCGCGTACGACCCGAAGAAGACCGGGCGCGAGATCACGAGCATGCAGGACCTGTGGGACCCCGCGTTCAAGGGCAAGGTCGGGATGATGTCCGACGGCCAGGAGATCGGGAACTTCGGGATGTTCGCCCTCGGCATCGACCCGGAGAAGTCGACCCCGGAGGACTGGAAGAAGGCCGGCGCCAAGCTGGCCGAGCAAAAGGACAAGGGCATCGTCCGCAAGTACTACGAGCAGGACTACATCGACGCGCTGACCCGTGGCGACGTGTGGCTCACGATGGCCTGGTCGGGTGATGTCTTCCAGCAGAACCTCTCGGAGAAGTCGGACCTGAAGTTCGTCATCCCCAAGGAGGGGGCGACGATCTGGACCGACAACCTGATGATCCCCAAGACCGCCGAGAACCCGGTCGACGCGCTCATGCTGATGGACTACCTCTACCAGCCGGCCACCGCCGCCAAGCTGACGGAGATCATCAACTACGTCACGCCGGTGCCCGCGGCCAAGGACATCATCACCGCCGACGCGGCCAAGGCGACCGGGGCGGACCAGAAGTCGCTGCAGGCCGTCGCCACGAGCCCGCTGGTGTTCCCCTCCGAGGCCGACTACGCCAAGCTGCGCCACTACCGCAGCCTGACGCCGGCGGCGGAGAAGGAGTACAACGCGGTCTTCCAGCACATCACGGCGGGTTGATCGATGCGCAGACGCCTCGCGCCGTACGCCCTGATCCTGCCCGGAGGGCTCTGGCTCGCCATCTTCTTCGTGGTGCCGATGGTGGTGATGCTCTCCTTCTCGCTGATGCAGGGCGACGTCGTCAACGGCTTCCGGCTCACCTGGCACTGGCAGAACTACAGCGAGGGCCTGTCCACCTACGACGACCAGCTCTTCCGGTCGCTGATCTACGGCGTGCTGGCCACCGTCGCGTGCATCGTGCTCGCCTACCCGGTGGCGTACTGGATCGCGTTCCGCGGCGGCGCGCGCAAGACGACGTACCTCTTCTTGATCCTGCTGCCGTTCTTCGTGTCGTTCGTGCTGCGGACCTTCTCCTGGAAGTTCCTGCTCGCCGACGACGGCATCGTCTTGTCCCCGCTGAAGGACATCGGGCTGCTGCCGCAGGACTTCCACGTCATCGCCACCGGCTTCGCGGTCGTGGCCGGCCTCACGTACAACTACCTGCCGTTCATGGTGCTGCCGATCTACGTGGCGCTCGAACGCGTGGACCCGAAGATGATCGAGGCGGCACAGGATCTGTACGCCTCGCCGACGCAGGCGTTCGCCCGGGTGGTCTTCCCGCTGTCGCTGCCGGGGGTCTTCGCCGGGGTCCTGATGACGTTCGTGCCGGTCAGCGCGGACTACGTGAACTCCACGGTCCTCGGTGGCACCAACAACACGATGATCGGCAACATCATCCAGAACCTCTACCTCGTCAACACCGACTATCCGCAGGCCGCGGCGCTGTCCTTCACGCTGATGGCGATCCTGCTCCTCGGGATCTTCCTGTACGCCAAGGCACTGGGCACCGAAGACGTGCTGGAGGTGGCGGCGCGATGAGCACCATCGTGGACCTGGACGAGACGACCACGGCGAAGGCGCGCAGGCCGCGCGGGCGCTGGGCCGACCGGCTGCTCTACGGCTACACCTGGGCGATCATCGTCTGGCTGTGCCTGCCGATCGCCGTGATGATCGCGTTCGGGTTCAACAACACCAAGGGCCGGCTCAACCTCACCTGGCAGGGCTTCACGTTCAAGTGGTACGCCGAGCTGTTCTCGGTGCCGGACCTGACCACGGCGCTGGTGAACTCCCTGACGATCGCGCTGATCGCCACGCTCGGCAGCGCCGTCCTGGGCACCTTGATCGGGCTCGCGCTCGGCCGGTACCGCTTCCGCGGGCAGGGCTCGCTGAACCTCGTGCAGTTCGCCGCGATCTCCGCGCCGGAGACGGTGATGGGCGCGTCCCTGCTGTCGTTCTTCGTGCAGCTGAACGTCGGGCGCGGCTACTGGACGATCGTCGTGGCGCACATCATGTTCTCGCTGTCGTTCGTCGCGGTGACCGTACGCTCGCGGGTGCTGACGCTCGACCCGGCGATCGACGAGGCGGCGCGCGACCTCGGGGCCACCGGCTTCACGGCGTTCCGCCTCGTCACGCTGCCGATGATCTTCCCGGCGGTGCTCGCCGGGTCGCTGCTCGCGTTCGCGCTGTCGATCGACGACTTCATCATCACGAGCTTCAACAGCGGCTCCACGCTGACGTTCCCGCTGTGGATCTGGGGCGCGCAGAAGAACGGCCTGCCGCCGCAGGTCAACGTCATGGGCACACTGATCTTCGTGGCGGGGATCCTGCTCGCGGTCGGCAACGCCGTGATCGCGCGCCGACGCCGGTGAGCCCGTGGACGTGCTGAGAGCGCTCGCCGACGCCGAGCCCACGCCGTTCTGGCTGGCCGACCCGGCGGCGCCCGAGCCCGTCGCGGCCCTGATCGGCGAGGTCACCTGCGACCTGGCCGTCGTCGGAGGCGGCTACACCGGGCTGTGGACCGCGCTGCGCGCCAAGGAGCGCGATCCGTCGCGCGACGTCGTCCTGATCGAGGCCGACGTCGCGGGCGGCGCCGCGTCCGGGCGCAACGGCGGGTTCTGCGCGGCCAGCCTCACGCACGGGCTGGGCAACGGCCTCGCCCGCTGGCCGGGGGAGATCGCCACGCTCGAGCGGCTCGGCCGGGAGAACCTCGACGGCATCGAGGCCACGCTCACCCGGTACGGCATCGACGCGGAGTTCGAGCGCACGGGCGAGCTCGACGTCGCCACCGAGGACTGGCAGCTCGCCGAGCTCGCCGAACTGGCGGAGCGCGCGGGCGAGGCGGGGCGGCGGCTGGAGGTCCTCGACGCCGGCGCCGTACGGGCCGAGGTCGCCTCGCCCACCTACCGGGGGGCGGTCTGGGACCGGGACGGCGTCGCGCTGGTACACCCGGCGAAGCTCGCGTGGGGCCTGCGGCAGGCGTGCCTGACGGCCGGGGTACGGCTGTTCGAACGCACGCCGGTCCGCGCGATCGAGGAAGAGGGCGGCGCGCTCCGGCTGCGGACGCCGTACGGCTCGGCCGTCGCCCGCGGGGTCGCGCTGGGTACCGGGGGATCTTCCGCGCCGCTCCGGCGTCTGCGGCACTTCATCGCGCCCGTCTATGACTACGCGCTGGTCACCGAGCCGCTCACGGACGCACAGCTGGCCTCGGTCGGCTGGCGGAGCCGTACGGGGGTGGGCGACGCCGGCAACCAGTTCCACTACTACCGGCTGACCGCCGACAACCGGATCGTGTGGGGCGGCTACGACGCGATCTACCACTTCGGTGGCGCCGTACGGGCCGAGCTCGAACGGCGGCCGGCGACGTTCGCCCTGCTCGCCGAGCACTTCTTCACCACGTTCCCGCAGCTGGCGGACGTGCGGTTCAGTCACACCTGGGGCGGCGTGATCGACACCTGCAGCCGGTTCTGCGCCTTCTTCGGGACCGCGCACGGCGGGCGGCTGGCGTACGCGGCCGGTTACACCGGCCTCGGGGTGGGCGCCACGCGTTTCGGCGCCGACGTCATGCTCGACCTGCTGGCGGGCGAGGACACCGAACGGACCCGCCTGGGGATGGTCCGCTCCCGGCCGATGCCCTTCCCTCCGGAGCCGCTGCGCTACGGCGTCGTGCAGCTCACGCGCTGGTCGCTCGCGCGCGCCGACCGCCACGAGGGCCGCCGCAACCTCTGGCTGCGCGCCCTGGACGTCATCGGCGTCGGCTTCGACTCCTAGAGAGCGCCTGTGCGCCGGGCGGCGGCAGGCGCCCTCACGGGCTCAGTCGTCGCCGTGGCCGAAGGCCACCGAGGAGATCTCCAGATAGATGGCCTCGGGCTCCGGGACGTACTCCACCTTCGACAACGCCTGGTCCTGGCCCGCGGACTCCAGCACGATCGTGCCGTAGCCGAGCATCCGGCCCAGGATCGTGCGGTCCACGGTGAGGTCGGTGATCTTCTTCAGGGGCATCATGTCGACACGGCGGGTGAGGATCCCGTGCACGAGGATGACGCGCGCCTCGGTGACCGCGAAGAACTCATCGGACCACTCGAAGACGTTGAAGGCCAGGCGGCTCGCGACCGCCAGGAAGGCGACCCAGATCACGGTCAGTGCGACGCCCTGGTCGACGAACGCCGTGAGCACACCGGCGAGAATGAGGGCGCCGAGGGTCTCACAGAAGTAACGCAGGAGCACGGCAGGATGCCGGCGGATCGTCACCGTCTGCTCCTCTTGGGGAAGCAGATACTTCTGGATGTGATGCGGATCGACGCCACGGACGGTCAGGAATCCCGGCAACGGCACGTCGGCACTCTAACCTGTGAGCGTCGCTCGCGTGATCCTTTTCCGTGGCGCGTCGTGTTCTCAGTCGCCGGTGACGCCGTCGAGCATCTCGCGGAGGATGTCGATATGACCGTTGTGACGGGCGGTCTCCTCGATCAGGTGCAGCAGTATCCAGCGCAGCGTCACGTGGCCGCGGTCACCGCCGCGCTCCAGCACCGACTCGGTGTCGAGGCCGAGCGAGCGGACGGCCGCGTTGTTGGCGGCGCACTGCCGCTCGTACGCCGCGAGCAGCTCGGCCAGGGGAGTGCCGTCGGCGCGGAAGTCCTTGTCCGGGTCCTCCTCGGACCACGGCTGGTCGTCCGGGCCGCCGAGGAGCGTGGTCTCGATCCAGCCCCGCTCCACCCAGTACAGGTGGCTGACGAGCCCCGCGACGGTCATCAGGGGCGAGGAGGCGAGCAGCGGACGGTGGGCGAGATCCTCGGCCAGCCCTTCGGTCTTGGCGAAGACGGTGGCGCGGTGCCAGTCGAGCCAGGCGATGAGCATCGTGCGCTCATCGGCTGCGTGCGGCGCGTCGATGCGTTCCATGACCTGGGATCATGCCCGTCCCGGCATCGCGGTCGCAAACGGCGGGACCGCCGGGAGGCGCTTGGCGGCGCGCCTCCCGGCGGTCTTCGGACGGGGTGATCAGTAGACGCTGACTCCGTACGTGCTCAGCGCCTCGGTGACCGGCTGGAAGAAGGTCGTACCGCCGGAGCTGCAGTTGCCGCTGCCGCCCGAGGTCAGACCGAGTGCCGTGGAGCCGGCGTACAGCGGGCCGCCGCTGTCACCGCCCTCGGCGCACACGGTGGTCTGGATCATGCCGCGGACCGTGCCCTCGGCGTAGTTGACGGTGGCGTTGAGCGCGGTGACGCGCCCGGAGTGAATACCGGTCGTGCTGCCGCGCCGCGTCACGTTCTGGCCGACCGTGGCGTTGCCCGCACCGGTGATGTCCTGGCTGCCGACCGTGCCGGACGGGGTGCCCGAGGTGGTGTACCGCACGATGGCGAAGTCGTTGTTCGGGAAGGAGCTGCTCTGCGTGTTGCCCAGAACAGAGGTGTGGCTCGAGTTCGAGTACCACGTCGAGGCGATGTTGCCGCAGTGCCCGGCGGTGAGGAAGGAGTAGGTGTTGCCGTTGCGGACGTTGAAGCCGAGCGAGCAGCGGTACTGGCCGCCGTAGATGGCGTCGCCACCGCTGAGCTTGCTGCTGAAGACGCCCGGCACGTAGCTGATGCGGACGGCGCTGCCGAGCTGCTTGGCCGCCGAGGTGACCTGGACGAGCCTGGCGCCGGTGACCGAGCTGTCCACGGACAGCACGACCTGGTCGGTGGCGGGGTCGATCGCCCACGCGGTGCCGGGCACCTTGGCGGAGCTCTCGAGCGTGGACGTGGCCTGCGTCAGCTGGGCACCGCTGAACGCGACCATCTTCGGTACGGCGCCGGCGGCCCGTACGGCCTTGGCGTCGGCCTGTGAGGTGACGGTGACGACGAGCTTGTCGGTGGAGTGGTCCAGATAGGCGCCTGCGGAGCGGGCACCGAGCTGGCCGGCGAGCTTTGCGGCGAGCTGTGACGGATCCGGTTGCGAGGCGGAAGCCTGCGCGGATGCGGCGACCATCGTGCCGCCGACCAGCCCGGCCGCCGCGACGATCAGTCCGGCGCGTCGGGATGCAGAGAACCTCACACGAGCCTCCCTCATGGGGTGGCGGGCGCGCCCCGATGGCGCACCCGAGGGATGGCTTGGTACGGCGGGGCTCGCCTCGGCAGACGGTCTGGGGTGTCCGCTCCGGCGGGACCTGGAACCGAGTACCTTGCCTGCCGTGAGATTCACGCATCTAGTAAAATTTTGCAAGATTCATTGTAAGTCCGGTTTCGGCCATGAATCCCCATATCTCCCACTGATCTGCGGCGTTAGGGACATATAGGGCGGAGTCCGCGAAGAGGGCCTCGCGCATACACCACGTGTCCGATCGGTCGCGATCCGGAGCCGAAAGCCAAAGAGATCCTGAGAGTTGGCTGTGAATAGCCGGTGCCCGGGCGGACGACGTGTCCGAATGTGAGAGCCTTACGTAACGATGGACCATCCTTATTTCACAGCATTCATCCTGGTAGCAGGCCTGATCATGGCCGTCGTCGCGCAGTGGCGCGGCTGGCGGCCATCGTTGCGGACCGCTCTCACGGTGGGCATAGGACTGCGGCTGATCCTGCTGATCTCCGCGTCGGCCGACTCCTGGCAGCCCGTCGACTTCGCCGAGGGCTTCAAGCCCGCCGGGCTCGCCATCCTGCACCACCAGGACCCGGTGCTCGCCACCCAGGGCTCCTGGCACTTCCTGCCGATGATCCCGTACTTCTACGCCCTCGCGCTCGCGACCGGGCTGCCCTGGGAGATCGCCGGACGGCTGTGCACGATCATCGCGGATGTCGTCCTCATCGTGCTGGTCGGCAAGCTGGCCGGCCGCAAGTACGAGTCGATGGCCCGCTTCCAGTACGCCTGCAACCCCATCGCGCTGCTGATCGCCGTCATCCACGCCCAGGTGGAGCCGGTCGCGCTGGTCTTCCTCGTCGGCGCCTACATCGTGGCGCGTTCCGCCCGTCCGCTGGAGGGCAGCGCCTTCCGCGGCCCCGGCGCCATGAACGCCGCGTGGGCCGGAGCGCTGTTCGGGTTCGCGCTGTCGGCCAAGAGCTGGCCGATCATCTTGCTGCCGGTGCTGCTGGCCATGCTGCCCACCTGGCGGCAGCGTCTGTATGGCCTGTGCGCCGCCGGCGCGGTGCCGGTCTTCTTCCTCGTGACGCTGCCCCTCGTGGTGGACACCTCCTGGGCGAACATGCTGAACGTCGCCCGCTACCTCGGCGAGGTGCGCCCCATCATCGGCGAATGGGGCTGGACCGCCGTGATGACCGGCGGCGACTGGCAGCTCGCCTCCACCGCCGCCAAGCTCGGCCAGGTCCTGCTCTACTCCACGATCCTGCTGGTCATGTGGTTGTGGTGGCGCTCTGACCGTATCGACCAGACCTCGGCGATCCTGCTCGCGTTCATGGTCGTGACGCCGCGGATGGGCGCGCAGTACCTCCTGTGGTTCGTGCCCTTCCTGTGCGCCCGCCCGACGCGCTGGAGCCGGCCGGCCATGACGCTCGGCGCCATCTGGGCGGGGCTCGGCTACATCTACCTCACCCAGTTCGACGACAACGGCTGGTGGAAGAACCACGAGTGGTGGGCGATCAGTTCGGTGGCCGTGATTCCGTTCCTGGTCCTGGCCATGCCGTGGGCCCGCCGCGTCTCGCGCCCCACCAAGGACGTCAAGGTCCCGGAGACCGAGCTCGTCACCACAGCGTGATCTGAACGGCATGATCTAAGGTGCCGCCATGGCATCTCGTGTCGAGCAGGTGGCGGTTCCCGGTGGCGCGTACGACCTGACGGTCTGGCTGCCCGAAGAGGGCCGTGGTCCCGGCGTGCTGGTGATCCCGGAGATCTTCGGGGTCGGCGACTACATCCACGCGGTGGCCGGGGACCTGACCCGCCTGGGCTACGTCGTCGCCGCGCCCGACCTGTTCTGGCGCCTGCGGCCCGGCTGGAGCGCCGTGCACGACGAGGA
>Ga0247774_1001682_pt1 | contig 11051 bp, 10 predicted proteins | sample UWRJL001104B6_FD_179933 | JGI IMG/M metagenome (GOLD analysis project Ga0247774, IMG submission 179933) | Plant litter microbial communities from Arlington Agricultural Research Station in Wisconsin, United States - UWRJ-L001-104B-6 | ecosystem: Environmental > Terrestrial > Plant litter >... | reverse complement strand
GTCGGCATATCTAGATGCGTTGTGCCCATTTCCCCCCGGCGTTCCTTGGAACACATAAGAGTAGCCTCGCGATAAGCCATGCACGCTAGTAATTTCTTTAATTGGTATGGGCAGGTGCCATATAGGCAAACAACAACAGAGGAGAAGGAGAAACAAGAGCTTTCTAGACCAAGAACATGAAGCTGGGTACTGTGTCGAGAGACGCTAAATTGTAAAATTCCTCTAGAACGCCAACCCATTTTGTCTTCCAGTCGGATACAAATTGGCACAAATAATGACAAGCAGAACGTCAAAATTGTGACGAGCCACTGTGATGGGCGAAACCCGGGCCTCCCGGTCCTTGCATATACCCAGGACTGTAGTTGAACAGCTCGTCCTCACCTGGAATGCTGTGCCCCGCGGAATCCTGGAGTTGTCCATTGAGATCTAAAGTCTCACCCTGAGGACGCTGGTGGTTGAACAAGCGAGAATCCTCGGTTATGTCCCTTGGAATGTGAGGCGAGAGAGTGAGGGAACCCCTCGGCCTCACGGTCACTTCGTGGCCGGGTGCTTGGTGTAGATAGTAGCTTGTCTGCTTCCGTGCGAAGTGTGAGATATCGAGCCTATGATTAGCAGTGAAGTCGGGTGGAGGTCCGGGATCTTGCGGTATGTGGAATGTGGAGAACCCTCCCTCGTTGTTCAATCCTTGCTTGTCTCCTATTAACTGAGAACTTGGGATTGTGGTAGCGCCTGAATGAACCGACGATCTCGACAAGGTCGACGGGTAGCTGTACTCCCCGTCCCAGACGGAATTGTGCATCGTGGATGCTTCGCTGAGCCGCGTAGTCTCGGAAACCGGCCGTCGCGACCGCTGGCTTACCGGCTTCTTACACACCCCGGAAGGAACACCACGGGTCCCACCTCGTCCATCTCTGCTTTTCCGAGAAGGACCTATGATGGTGTCAGATAACGGCCAAATATGAAAATGTTTAGCAGAGTATTGAACGCACATGATGACACGATGGATGGCGTTTTATTACCGACTGGCGGCTGCTGTATTGGCGAGCCCTCGACGATGTTCAACATCAGCAACGCTTCCACGCCAAGAACAAGTTGGATTTCATCCTGGGCCCCGCCCGCACCAACCATGATGCTGAACTGCTTCCACTCGTCAGAATTAATCGGCTTCATCTCAATATCCACGAACGTGTTCGGGACATGGATCGAATGGCCGGGCTGGGACGAGATTCCTCCGCAGCGTAGGTGGGGATACTGCGATTTGAAAAATCCTGGAGTGCAAGGCCGGCATTCCGTTTCGAGGAATTGGGCAAGAGCAGGCGAGATGAGGGAGGTCGACTGTAGCACGTTCGCTTTGGCCAATACTCTAACTATCTTTGGTTCGGCGCCTGGCGCTCCAAAGCGGTCCCGAAGCTCAACTTCCACCTGATCAATTGGGGGTGAGTGGGGCTCCATAAGCGCGTGGGCGACGCGATTGATACCCGCTCGGGGAAAGTTTCGGCGGCGTTGGCCCATCTCTGCTCTGTCGTTTCGCAGGCAGCGGAGGTGAGGCGGACGGGGCTGAGGAGTTCAAGGTCGAGATCCGGGCTTCTCAACCCATAATTTTTTAAATATTTTTTTTCGTCGTATACCTCGTTCGATCTACAGAGACGATGAAAGGAAGGGAATCAGAGACCGTTTAGGCTTCTCTGGAATCATGGGCCCACCCATCCTATTTAGATGGCCGTCGCCATATTCAGGTTGGGCATCAAAAATCATCGTGGATACACCCAACGGACACACCCAACCCAATAGAGCCCAACGAAGGGGGAACGAGACGAGGCAATCGTAGGTGGCGGCGGGCTGTCGGATGAGTATTTACGGCGCATCGTGCGCGACTGGCGATTGTCTATCCAACATCGGTCTCAATCGTGGCATCGCAAAATCCAGCGAATTTGAAAGGCGAGAACTTGGAATAAACTAGAGATATTTCATCCTCCCCAGCCATATCCCGAGGCGAGGAAAAATATGCATACTGGCAGTTCGTGGCAGAGATCAGCATCCAAAGCGGTGTTGCGGGGACAGGTGAGCGGAGCTGGCTGTAGGGCGGCCACTGACAGGCGGGCTTTGCGGCCTTACGAATCATTGGATCCTGAGCGCGATCGGCAGGTGATTGACAGGAGCGGTCACATATCAGGCCTCCGTTTTCTACCAATTATCTCGCCCGCTAGGACGGAGCCTCAGGCGAACAGAATCCCGTACCTCACTCATCGGGCGTCGCAACTCAACGGCTTGGATCGTGCATGCATGCATGTGCCCGAAGACCTGCCATATGAGGCGGCGAGGAAATTGTTCGTGTGCAGGTAGCCCACGCATGTGGGCAGCATCACGAACGAATATCCCTCCCCGCGTTGAAAACGTCGGCGAATTCGGGCCTTGTATTCCCGAAGTATCCCTGATTGATCTCCAGCGTCGAGCAGACATTTTTTTGACGGATGTTGCAATTTTTGATACGCTGCCTCGAGGGAGCTACTGGTGACCAGCTCTCATGGCCTTACAGCGGTGAACACCAGATTACTTCCCAAGAGGTGAGCTCAATTGAAATTTCAAAACTATTAAATCTCGTTGCCTACCCCACGTACGGGAAATAAATCCGCCTTGGGTAGAAAATATGTTATGTGTCGAGGCCTAAATTGAAATTCCAACCTGCTAGACACCTTGTGCCGGATTTAAGGCGGACAGCGATCCCAATATCACCATGCCAGGGCGCAAAAGAAAGGGGTCGCGGCCCGACGACGTCAGGGGAGAAATCTTTCCTGACGCCGTCATTCCGGCGCACCAGGAGTGGGCGTCCCAACCGTCGCACGATTACTGGAAATGGTGCCCTGTTGAAGAGGGTTGGTTCCACATCGACAAATATAAAAGGAAGATCTGGGCGCCGAAGCGCTTTCAATGATGCAGTAAGTAAGGCGAAAACAAACGGCAATTGTGAAGGCGTGGTGGTGGGCACACTCGTGCCCAATTTCTAAGGCTGTTTCGAGGCTGACCGCTATTCGAGCGAACGTTTTTTCGGTATGGGCGTTGGGCAGCCATCGTGCCATCGACTAGGCGCGCTTTACTCGCGTCACGTCGCTATCGAGGGGAAATATACATTTCACGAAGGATTATGGGGCTCTCGCTGGGAGTGTTGGCAACCTTTACGTTGAATGGGGGACAGAGGTGGGAGCCGTGAGATTCACTCTGGGAGTCAGTGAGCAGTTGGAAGGCGCAGAGAGGCGGCGGATGGCGGTGGATCGAAAGGCGGCTGTGACGATCGGTTCCTGTAATTGGCTTCGTCCCTCAATCGCATCGCGGTAGAGACGACCAACCAACGGTTACCGTAGCGAGTCTGGGGTAGTCTTCACGGAGTGTTCGCATGCCTCGCGACGCAGCATCGTCTTGGATGGACAACACTCGCTCATCTTCCTTCAAAACAGTCCACTTTGAAACCTGTTTGTGCGAAGTGTTGCCAATTGGCCTAGCCGTTTAGGTGTATGGCCACACCCGTAACAGGAACGTTAAATTGTCGAGAAGAATCCACTGCACTACTCTGTACAGGTAGCCCGAGGCGCGATATTCTTTGCAGTAAATCGGCAATTTAAGACCCAATAACCTTTCAGACGAGCAGGCCAAGCCGCGCCCCCGGTTTAAACCACGATCTGGAGAAGCCCAGTGGGCGATGATGGCTTCAAGATCGCAAAACTATCCTCGCTGCGGTGGATTTGCAAAGTACCGGGGTTGGCTAAATCGGCCCTGAATTTTCTGTGCTCCCACTGGCGTCTCTAGAGTCATATTTTTTGGACCCATCGGCCCACCGTCATCAGCTTTATCTGCCACCACTCGCACGCGCCTCTTGGACCATGGCATTTCAGAGAGACCCCTGAACGATCGCCAACATCAAAGATGACCCGATTGACCTGCAAGGTTGTGAGCCGAAGTGGCTGAGACTGGCGTCCGAGGCGGCGGTGTCGCAGCGGGTGCAAGATTTGGAACCAACAGCCCCCGGATGGGAAGCAACACGACGTGGCGCATGCAGAATCATCCATTTTCATTGGCGATTGCACCATGAATCAGTGGTGCAATTTGGGGGCCTGACAACAATGGCCCACCAGGATGGCATTGCCAAGCGATGGAGCAAGAAACGGCCCAAAACCATACTGGCATGAACGCACAAACCATATGATTCTGGCATTGCTCATTCTAATTACGGGACCGCTTTTGTCTTTCCCTCACTGTGCCTCTCCGCTGCCACCGCCGGACACGACTCGATGCTAATCTTCCACATTTTGGCGTGACCTGGCCACCCCAGTCGATAAAAGGGACGGCTTGTCCACTCACGTCACAAGTCACGCATTTCCTCTAGGTATTTTGCAAGTAGCCGATTCCAAAGGGATTCGTTCCTCGTTGCTTCGCTCGACATCTACCATTTTAAGGTCCTCTTGAACTCTCGAACACGCACGAAGCATTTCGCGGGTCCAGTCCACCTAAACAGATCCCTAAACCTAGAACTCATCTCGACTTTCCTTCCATTTACCGCAGAACAATGGCGGTCTACTACGACTACGAATATTCGGACACCTCACGGGGCCTGGCCATCGGCGCGATCATCGCCATCGCCCTCTCCCTTTTCTTCTTCTTCTGCATCATCCCGCTCATCGGCTGCTGCCTCTGGCGGAAGCGCAAGCAGCGACTCGCCGCGCGCAACAAGGAAGCGGCCCAGGCCTACGCCACGATGCAGGCCCAGCGTGCCACCCAGGGCACCACCGGATACCCACAGACCGGTGGCTACGGGCAGACGACGAGCCCCCCGGTCAACGGGTACTACGCCCAGCCGCCGCCGAAGGAGGGACAGCAGGCATACCAATACGGACCGCAGACAGCAGGAGTGCAGCAGACGGTGTGAAGACTGAGTCGGGAGAATGGGGGCACGGACGTGTGTGTAACCGGCGAGGAGGATTGACGAAGACAGAAATGCGATGATCGCGGACAGTTAAGACATTTTTAAAGAGATTGCATGGCGTTCGGGAGATGGCATGATTATACCCGATCTTGGGGTTTGTTCCAATACCACACTACGGACGAGCCCGCCTCCGTCCGTTGGATTAATTGATTGTTGATGGCGATGCCTCACGCCAACCCATTCACGCCGTGCTCGCGATGATATTTCTTTATTTGTACTACCATCTCCGTCTAAGGCTGTAAAACCGTGGCCAAGCCTGGCTACAGGTTCTTGGTGACCAGTTTGGTGCATTTTTCTCTCCATTATTTTAAAATTTATAACCACAATGATCCTGTTCTTTCGCGACCTGCGCCACGAACATGAGGCAAACATGAATCCAAAAATGCAAGGAGCCCAAACGGACAACCCTTCCGATTTTTTCCCTTTGTGGAATTCGGCCCTTCTGCCCCCCTCCCAAACCGACAAATCTTCTGCTTGCAGCGTTGCCAGCTTCTCATCTCAGCTTGCAAACTGTCGTTGTTCCTTGTCGTCGACACCCAACACGACCGTCAATGTCAACGACTTCTTCATGGACGAACTTAAGGAACGAGTCCTCCGCGAGATGGCGGAGCTGGAGCGGGATGACACCGTCTCGGCCGAGGAGCGGGACGTCAAGATGGCGCAGTACCTGCGGTCGCTGGACAAGATCGCCGCGTCAGAGCAGAGGAGGCTAAACGCTCGCGAACAGCAGCAAAGACAGAGCCCGACGATGCACCATTCGGCGCAGGAAAGAACAGCGAGCACATCCACGTCAACAGCACCGACTCAGCGAAGCACCGAAGACGTTCGAAAGAATGGGACCAGCTCTTCGCACCGAAGCTGCGTCATTCTATGATGAAGACTTTGACGATCCATTTGAGACTTACCGAAGGTGGCTTCTGCAAGCACTTTCTTCTCCATCATTCCCTCGGCGGCGATTCGACCGACGCTCGATCAACACAGGCCCCGCTCGCCGGCTACTACCTCAGCCGAAGTCGGCACCTCACCTCCACCCCCGGCTAGTCGCTCGTATTCCCCCGTCTTTGCGCCGCGAAGTGGTCCAGACTCACCTGCCGACTGGTTCAGCGGAGGCGGCGACCACTACGGCGTCGTAGCATAGTGGCGAATAGGTATGGCAAACCTTATGTTCTGTCTGTTTTCTCGCGTCTAATCCGTTTCCGCCATGGCTTTGATCAGCCCCCCCGTTCGCGGCTTCGCAGAGCGCCAGTACCTACCTGCTGGACTTCTGAACAGCACAGGACGCGCTTCCGCGACTGAAATTATCCTCTCTACCAACCAAGACGATAGATATCAACCGTCCTTATTGAGAAGAAATTTGACGCCAAGTAGCGGCTATTCCCAGAGCGATTTATGCAAGTCCAAGTCTTGACAGGCGGGGATTACTGGTCTTTTGGACTTTCGTTGGGTTTTTGTGCGACCCGACAAAGGTGAAACATTTAGGGCTAGGGTAAAATACTTTCCCTTTAGTGCTCGCCGAGGTGCTGATATGCTTTGAGGTTAGAGCGAGATATACAGATCTTTTGCTACTCCTGATATCTCGATTCAACGCCTTGACATGCCCTCTTTTGCTGTTCCTTAAAGCTTTGGATGCCAAGTCTTTTACTTCCTCCGGCACCTTGAATCTCTTAGGCGTAGGGTGAACCTGGCTCTCCTTAGCTGCTGCACAAAAGTCCTAGAGTAATCCTTTTGTACATATACAAATAGTCTGTGCGAGTATTTCTGTTAGCAGGCGGCAAGGCGCGATTGCGAGGTTTAAGTGCTTGTAAGACGTGGAAGGCTTGAGGGTGGGATCGCGGTCTAGATGCGATGACGTGGAAACATCTCGGAATAGAGTAGTGGCTCTGATCACATCCTGGGTCTCGGGAATCTGTGCAGACCTACAATCTTCTATTTGCTCGGGTTTAATTAGTTCTCCCCTTTTCACTCCCATCTCTCTCCTGTTTCTTGCCACGCTTGTTTCTCTCGTTTCCATCATTCTCCAGTGGCACATGTCCTCCCAGACACTGGCGGCTAAGTGAATATGTTAGATATCCCTCTATCTCTGGAGAGACACCAAGTTGCCTCCCCTCTTTGACGCTCTATGAGAAGCTCTCCCCCGGAAGGTGCTACGGAATCATGATCTATCGGCAGGTTTGAGAGAATCTGGGCATGGTGTAATGCGAGTCCAGAACCGAATCCTGTCATCCCAGAAATTTGATTGGCAATCTTGCTTGGGGTACTTTGCATCTCCCCAATTGAAGGCAACCATGGCGGCCCAGTGTAACAGAAGTTTGAGCTAGGTCTAACCGCAACACACTCCCCTGTTCGGAGGTGTGGGTTGGATGGGCCGGAAGAACTTGAGCGAGACCTATTTAGGGGCGAAATTACGGTGCATCTCCTTTCTCAAAACTTGAATGTAGGGCAGACAGGTGCTGGGAGGAAGGAAGGAAGGTACATGTGATGGACCGTAGTCGGACCGCAGTAGCCAGAATATTAGTGGGAACTCCATGTTGTTCGCCTCCCGAAGTATTATGCACATGTACGAGTGTTGCTTGGATGTGCTTGCGTGGTTTTTATTCGAAGGGGGTTAATAAAAGGTGGGGAGTGAGATGTAAAAATGCACATTTGGGAAGGGCAGTGCAAAAAAGGACGAGAGAAGAACAAAATATAGGACCACAGGAAGACAACAAAACGGAAAAGGATAGAAGGGAAAAACAAAAATCAAGATGAAATGGAGAGCGCAACAAAGTGTGAGCCGAAGAAAGAAGAAGAAACGAGACGCGTGCTACCTATTGCCGGGTCCACGGACAGGTTCCTCTCCTCGTGCGTACCTTGATACATCAGTAGGTAGAAAGTCTCACGTTCCTACCAGTCCGAAGGGCCAAAGCAAAGAGTAAATGAACCATCTAGTTAGGCTCAGGCGCAAATGCAACAGCGAGAAGAAGTTTAAGGAAGCCTGCCTCGACTGGAATAGAAATCAAGCAACCCATCCCCACCAGCCCCTCCAAATACACCCATGATCCTCCTTGAAGATCAGTGCTATCTCGGCAGAGGTGACGATGTTCGGCCCGATGCAGACTTTATTGGGGAAAAATACTCCTCACGCTACTGCAAGAGACTTCTGCGCTGTATCTCAACAGAAGATCCCGAATCTTCCATCCACGATTGCAGGAAGGCCTACTCTCACCTGAAAAGCGGGGTGGGAACAGGCTGGGCGGAAGAGCAAGGATCTGAGTGGGAAATTATTGAGTGCCCTAATGTTTGCCTTAGAAGGTGCAGGAATGTGTTACGAGAATGAGAGAATCATCAACATCCAAATTTAGAACTCAGCCCTACGTAAATGAAAACGGCCCAATATCGCCCGGTATTGGCGCCACACCGAAACCGCTCCTGGGTGGCTGGATCCATCACAGCTGGCTTCTCTGTAGTGGGCCAAGATCAGGACTGTCGATCTTTAACTATCGAAGAGCTACCGCACACTTTCGGGTTTCGGCATTACGGCAGCATAATAAAGTCATTGAACCAATAGAATCTCAAACCGGCAAGTAGTGGACAGAAGATCTCGCCATATTTTATCAGCAGAGTCAGAAGAACTAAACGCCCATCATCGAGGAAATAAACTTAGGACGACAGAGTGTTTGACCACCACCTGACCAGATGCTTCTTTAGCAGAGTTTTCTCGCGGGTTTGGTGTGAGCTGACAAGCGTGAGTCAATGGCCCTTGTGTCTCGGCAATCGATTGACCTTTGTGGCTTTCCTGCATGCCACTCGGGAGTCGTAATGATGTGGCCAAGACGAAAAGACACCTGGATCATGGGAAAATTCGGACCAACTGCTCCAGCTGACCCAGCGGATTTAGTTCGTGTTGCGATTTATGAGATGTCCAGATCACTAGCGGCTTGGCCGTTTGAACTTGACCGTCTCAATCGCAACCGAGTTTTTCGCAGACCGCTTCGCGTGTTTCCCTTTTTCTTTTTGGGTTCTGGGGTTCCAGGTCCAGACGCTGTCGCCTGCATAGACTTGCGTCGTGTTGATCCAGGCAACTTTCGGATCTTGAGGGAAAGAGCCTGCAAAGCTGGACTCAGACCTGCAGCAAGCTCGTATTCCCGCGGTGATCCAATGGAAACTGGTCAACACGTGGCGGGGGCGGCTTTACGCTAGCTAGATGAGGCAAGGCGTCGTAGAGTTCGCCAACCAATCAGGCAGCCTATCGGGACAATTTGCTGGACCCTGACCGTACTTCCCCGCGAATGGGATCTTAGTGACATGTTGTGCCAAGTTCTGCCGCAAATCTCTTGCAAGTCCCGCTCGCTTTGTGGCTTTTTCGGTGCTAAAAATAAGGCGGCTCAACCGGCAGAGGCGTTCTTGGTCGTTCGAGGCACGTATGGTGGGCGAATATTGTACCTACGTAAAAACCTTAACTGGAGGTCTTGATCAGGTTAACGTTAATCTGGAGAAGGGGTTCGACCGATCCCTCCACGGGGTAAGCACAGCTTGGCCACAAAAGCTACACGGCAACCTGGTAAGATGCCGATTAGATCTTTGGCCAGTTGAACCGTCGCCCAAGATGGCCAACCAAGCCGGCTTTGGCCGCTACGCTGTCGGTCCGTCCAAACTCCAAAATACGGCGCGAGAGAGACTGCCCGGAGGAGGCTCCTTATGACGATAATCGATTCACTGGGCGAGCTAGACCGAAATGCTGGGTTCGTTTAGCGGGCTTCATACGATGACGTGCAGGGGTTAGTATTTTGGTGGGGCCAGCCACACATGCAATCATGCATGACAACAAGCTTCCTTTTTGGCTTCGCCACTCTCAACAGCCAATTCATTAGACCACAAGCAACCAGCCCTGCAGAAAATTGGCCGTAGCTCGGCTCAACACGAGAATATGTTCGCAATGAGCAGTAGATGCGGTGTTGCAGCCATCTTGGTCGCCGAACTGACAGTTTTTCTTCGTAATAACTTCGCCCTCCCGTAGCCACCGCAACTTTGAACATGGCTTCCTACAGGACTCACCCAATGGGAAGGCCTCGAAGAACTCCGAGGCCAGATGCCCATAGTGTGTGCGGGGTTCTCAAGTGGTCAGACCGGCTTGATGGCTTTTCAATAGTTTGCCTTCCCTTTGCAGCAGTCTGGCAGCTACTACAATGAACACCCCTGTAGTCGGAGCTGTACTCATCGACGATGGCATGTAGTCAGGCTATTAACGTAAGTGAAGAAGGGCTAGTCTATCTGCCGATAATCATTGCGGTTCAGCTCCGATGGAATTTCGTGGCGAACAACAGGGACGTTTATAAATTGTATCTCCCCCTTCGTGTGTAGATTGAGAAATTTGTCGATCCTCAGGCTTCGCGTCCTTTGCCTTTCGTTTACCACATATGACCACAAAAGGTCAAGTCTTTCGTTGTGTCAAAGTGACATTCGTTTATTAATTTATGTTGCATTCTCAAACACCAACATCTCACCACTTATTGCAGGCCTCTGCCCCACGGCAGTAGATCGGCATCATGCGGTTCATCCTACCGACTCTATTGTTTACTCTAGGTATGCAATAACATTGTCAACCTACCATGCTACCCTACAACAACTGCTAACTTCTTTCTTTACAGTTGGTCTGGTCGCGGCCGGGGAGAGCAACTCGGAGCCAGTTGTTCATGACTGCCCACAGGGCCAGAACATATGCTCCTACACTAAAAAATGCGAAACACACTGCTGCCCCCCGGGGGAATCCTGGTGCGACGCTACGAACTGCTGCGCTAAGACTTGCAACACATGCAAGCCAGACGAGACTTTCTGCCAGTATACCAGCAAGTGCGAAAAGCATTGCTGCCCCACCGACGAGCCATGGTGCGAGGCTACCAAATGCTGCGCTAAGACTTGCAACACATGCAAGCCGGACGAGACTTTCTGCCAGTATACCAAAAAATGCGAAAAGCATTGCTGCCCCACCGACGAGCCATGGTGCGAGGCTACGAAATCTTGTTCTAAGACCTGCAACACATGCAAGCCGGATGAAACCTTCTGCCAGTACACCAAGAAGTGCGAAAAGCATTGCTGT
>Ga0247774_1001681_pt1 | contig 11056 bp, 9 predicted proteins | sample UWRJL001104B6_FD_179933 | JGI IMG/M metagenome (GOLD analysis project Ga0247774, IMG submission 179933) | Plant litter microbial communities from Arlington Agricultural Research Station in Wisconsin, United States - UWRJ-L001-104B-6 | ecosystem: Environmental > Terrestrial > Plant litter >... | reverse complement strand
GGGCTCATTTAAGACACCACAGAGTGCAAGTCGGGAGTTGAGAAGGGCCCTAGGTTGTATGCGAGGGATCGAGGAATGGGGGGATCGGGGAATAGGGGAGATTGGAGGGATTTGAAGGGATTGGAGGAAAAGGCGCGACGAATGGCATCTGGAGCACGTAAGGAGAAGGGGCAGATGGCTTCATACCGTTCAGCACATGATAGTCTGGCGGCATAAACCCAGCTGTCAATCTGGCCATGTGATATCCCTGAAAGGCCACATACGTACCGGTTGATTCTACACTGGTTCTCTGGGATAAGCCAAATGTCGCCTTGATCCACTGCTGTAGTGAAAGGGAAATGCGGCTTTGTCTCATGGCCCTGGATGTCTTGTTCGTCTCTTTCGTGGAGCCAGGCGTTCGCGATGCCACCTCTTCGGGGGACGACGATCTTTTTGGAGGGCTCTTTTCTTGCTCCCTTTGACGTCTTCGTATTTGCGGCTGGCCGTGTCTACAACTATTTTGTAGGTTCGTGGCCGCCGATGGTGGATTGTACCCGGGCCAACTCGCCGGGCTTGGTGACGATCGCCCCTGGCGCGTTAGGGTCGAACGGCCTAGATCCGATGACCCCCATTCTCGTATTTGCCTCGGGGCATCTTTGCGGGTGTCGTCAGAGATAGGTGGACTATACGATTCGATACTGGAAGCCTGTAGTTCTTGGGTGGTTACGGCAAGCACCCCTCTGAAGTAAAATTAGAGTCCTTTCCAGTACTTCGAAAGGAAGCAGTTGTACCCACAGGGCAGGACCGGTCGGGTCATTCTTAGACGGTTCATCTCGACGAGCTGGTTTAGCTTCAGTGCTAATAAACCACAGTGTCAGCTAAGAACTCGCCAAAGATAAAGCGAGGTCAACAAACATATCGGTTTCTCGAGTCTTTAAAGCCTTTATAGGTTGCCTCTTCTCTTCGTCGTCTCCACTGTCACCATAGCCAGCCTTTCGTTTCCGGCTCGAGCCACCTCTATCCTCAGACATTATCATCAGCCCCAGCGGATAATATTTCATCGGCGTCGCAATGCTATGCGGCACATATCCTCCTTGCTTTTCGTGTTCCGTGACGGCCAGATCGAGTGAAGACTTCAGGGAGACGACCAAACCCTTCCAATTGTCCGGCACCGGCGGTTCAACGTTGAAACCCTTCTCTCTTAGCATCTCCCGGAGCGCCAAAAACTGCAGCTTGTCTCCGAGGGTGGCCCCGCGAATCGGCCACGCCCACTCGCCGAACGCGTCATTCTTAGGAGCGGAGAGGTACTGAGCGGGGGTGTAGTCATGGTCGATCTCTAGCCGAATGCCTTTGGCCGTGGCCAGACAGGCCCACCACCTTAGACCGGTCATGTAGACCGACCTTTCTGGATCGTACTCGAGCGCTTGTAGCGCATCGACGGCCGGCTGCCACGACTCGGGGACAGGTGGCGTAGCAGGTTTGTTGGGATGTGCCTCTTTCTTGATGTATTGGAAGCGTTGCTTGTCGTCTTGAGTGACGCCGACAATAGGCCAGCCTGCCTCGCTGTAGGGGTCGTCATCGAGAGAGATATTATCCTGTGCCTCAAGCGCACGGAGGGGGTGGTATTCCTCGTTCCAGGTGAGGTCGATATTCTCGTCGGTGGCTCTCTGCATCAACACCTTTATTGTAATGTGCCAGGCGGGGCAGATCTGCCTTTGCTCGGTTGTTGCATTCCAGGCTGCTTTAGGTAGGCTCTCATCTCCTCCAGCGGCCCTCAAATGACCTAGGACCGGCCAGTTTAGATTGCATGCATCGCTCGTCACTTCTTTGTCCCTGATTTGGGTTTCTATGTCGTCAAGCGTGACTACCTCGAAACCCTCTCCCACCAGTCGAGCAAACTCTTCGTTTTGAAGCGTAGAAATGTCGACTAAATGTTTCTGGTGCGCGTCAAAAATAGGAGTCCGTCTCTCGGGTACTGGGACGTGTGCCTTTTCTGTCTCGTCGATGATGATCTCTTCCTCCTCGTCAGGATTATACGGACATCCAGTGTATATCAGAAGGTATCTGAGAGGGGCAAGGCATTCCAAAACTTCCTCTCCATTCTCCAAAAGACCAATCGTGTCTGAGTTGCTGTCCTGGTCACTTTTTATAACGTCTCTCAACCGTCTTACCAATGTTTTAGAATCGTCATAAATGCACCAATCCCGCTCCGCCATGCGCTGCTCCAGCTCTCGAGGTTCTAGCATGCTCAGAACCTTGGTGAGACGGTAGTGTACTTTCTTGAGCCTCGCGAGCCCTTCATGTTGCTCATCGCCATCCAGTCCACCTTCAGCCTCCAGCCCGGCTACGCGAACGTCAACAAAATCCCCGACAACGACGGCGTCGTACAGCCCTTGCAGCATCCGCCCCCAAAATACTTGCCCCTCTTCAAGGCCTTCATGCTTCAAGCAAAATGCCTTCCTTTGCATGTACCTCTCTCGGAACTCGTCGAATATATCTCTAAACTCTCCAGCTAGCGCTCGCGGCATAGGCCGGATCTCGACGCGAATGTTCAGGCCGCGCGGCATCAGGTACGCTTCCAGCGGCTCAGCCGTGGCCTGCGCCAGCCGCCCCATCCCCGCGATCTGTTCCTCTCGCCCCCGCGACGCGTCCTCGCCGGCCTCGACGCCATTGCTGTACCCGTACATGCCGGTGAGGATGTCGATACAGCGGCCGGAGCAGGCGAGGGCGAACTCAAAGGCGAGCTGGGCCTTGTAGCGGTATTGGTCGATGGCCGCTTGGAGCCAAGGGGCCGCGTTTCCATCATGATCCTCCGGAGCTCCGGCCAGGAGCTCGCCTATGGCCAGGAAGGTAACTTCTGCCTCCTGGACGTACTTGATGAAGTCGGGCATGGGTTCATTGGCTGCGCTGTGGTCCTAGTGGAGATCAGCAACGCTGGACGGGTAGGTTTTGAGGGGGATACCTACTTTCATGTCGGAAGCTTGGCTATGTTTACGATTGAGTTTTATGATTCATGCTTCGTAGGAATTTTCTTTCTTGGTGTGCTTCATCAGCTGCTAATTTAGAGCAACGTCTAGAATAAGTCTAACCATCCTTCTATAGACCCTTCCGCTGTTCCCGAATTTGGGAGACTCATCATATATGCGGGCCACTTCTCTCAGAGAGGTCGCTTCTTTCACTGCAAATATGGAAAGAGTTGACTGCCGACTTAATGAGGCCTTTTTGTTGGCGGGAAGGGCTTTCGGCTTTGTCTTCGTTCTCTCAATCGATTCGAGAGTGCAATCGCACCGCTCGTTGGAAAAGAACATGGCAGAAAGGAAGAAGCCGGCTGCATCGACGAGCTTACACCAGAAATCACATCAAGAGGACAACCCGGTTGCGGAAATAATCCGACTTTTGTCGCAGTCAGGGCCGTGTCTAGCCAGTAGGCCCTCGCCTTGTCCCCCTTTTCCCTTGGAATTTTTATCGCTTTCATCGGAATTTGGCATTCACGGTTCTAATGTCCCTCTTCCGCTGTGCTCGTCCTCTTTTGCGGGAGTTTACATTCCAGTCCATTAAGTTAGGAATGTTGAACTTTGGGAAGGCAAGAGCCACCACCCGCAGGACTATTCAAAACTCCCAATCCTCTTTAAGTTCGTTTGCTTGCGAACCAAACGACATGGACGCACGCGCTCTCGCACACACAAAAAATGGAAGGGGAACCGGAACAAAAATCTTAAGTCTGTATTGTTCTTTCGTCCTGTGTGCCTTCCCTTGTTGGTGACCAAGCAAATCTGCAACAGATCTGTCACGCCTGGCAGTGTAAACAAAGAAAAAAGAAAAAAGGGCCGGGGAGGGGGAGAACTCGGCGCCAGAAAATTATTAAATTTTTTCATTGAGCATTTGTAATGTCGATGATACGACTATAGAATAGATAGAGGGTAAAAATATCGACTGGGTATGATAAGGTCCTTTGTCCCGGCATGAGGAAACGAAAGTATGAAACGAGTCTAATCACACACACGTCCATGCCCCCTATTAGGATCCACGATGATGAGGAAGATACAACAACGTCGGATCAAGAACTCCTTTTTTGCGCCCTTCCCGAGTCATGCCATGACAACCATTTCTGGCTCCAAACCAACTAGTTCCAAACCCAAACTCCACCCCCAAAAACATCAAAATACCATAGTGCCAACATAACTTATCGTGCAACATTAGTATGTGCTACATCGACATGGACGGCCCCGTCGTCGGCCCCGTCGTCGGCACCGCGCCGTACCGATCAAGCGCTCGTCTAAATGTCGGTTCGTCCACATGGCAGTCCATGCTATCCCCGCACCCCAGCGCCGCGCGTACGCTCGAGGGGTCGTGCCCGGTCACGGACGAGATGATCTCGGCGGCGTGGCGGCAGTTTGCCGTCGTGTTCGCCGAGTCGCTGGCTGCCGAGGGCGAGAGGGTCACGGCCGTCGCCGAGGCTGGCGGCAGGTAGCCGCCGTGGGAGGCGTCCGGCCCTGGGCCGTTAGAATGCAACGTGCCTGCGTGCGAGTCCCGGCGCCGCACCGGGGGGCAGCATGCCGATGAGTTGCTGCTCGCGTAGGTATGTGAGTGGTGGTGCCCCACGGGCGCGGGAGGGAGATGGTGGCCGTAGCCCTGGTGCGGAGCTTGGGCTATGGACGACGATACCTCGTAAGGGAGGCCATGCGATGAAGCGTGGCCGCCGTCCCCATGGCCGTGCGGGCTCATGGGCGACCGGCTCGCGTGATGCCTGGGATCCTCCAGGATCGAGTTTAACCCACCGTGGTGGTGCGCCGCGTACGCCGGCTCGCTTCGCGGCATGCCCGCTGTTGTCGTCGTCGGGGTGGTGACGTAGTTCTGCTGGTGGGGAGGCGACATCCGCGGGAGCGAGGGGGGCATCGTCCTCGAGGGCGCATCCCAGCTCGGCTGGTGGGATGGAATGCTGGCGACAGACGCCTCCCGTGGCCGGACGCCCGCCGATAGGGGAGGAAAGGGTGCGCTTGGATCGAGGCATGCCGGACGTCGCGGCGCCAGCATGTTTTCCAGCTGGTACACTGCCTGGCCCGTTGCCGGACTTCGATACTGCGAGTCTGTCGATTGACTTGCTCCCGACTGTAGGTAACCCTCGATCATTTCATCGCTCACGCCTTGTTTGTTGAGGAGACCGCGAAGCCGGCGGTTTTCGTCGGCCACCCTTCTTGCCGCCTGCTGGATCTCCGACGAAGCCTCCACGCCCTGGAGCTCGCAAAGCCGAAGCTTGTGCTCTAGTTCCTGCAGGTACTCTTTCCGCCTCGCCCTTGATCTTCTCTGGTTGTCTCGAATCCGAGCGAGGTTTGCCTTCTCCTGTTAACCCCTTTAACATCAACATCTTGTCCTCTACCTGTCCTTCTCTTGTCGTCGTCGAGGCGGGTTCTTTGAGGGCATGTCTTTGGTGCTTGTGGAATGGGTGAAGAGGCGAGAGCGCTTCGACTTACAGTAGCAGTAGACATAATTCCAAGAGAAGGGGTTGTTCGAAGGACGAATGAAACAATGTCTCGTTCGCTCGCGGGTGTCGGAACTTGGATCCACCAGGTGGCGGGCAAGACAGCACCGAGGTTAGGCCGGTATATGTTGGGCAAGGCTTGCGCTCAGGTGAGAAAACGAGTGGACCGACCAGAAGGGGAGGGAGGCACCTAAAGATAAAGAAGGGCGAGTCCCAGGAAGTCGGCGAATAAGACGGCGGCAGAATGTTTAAGGTCCTGCTTCTTAAACGTGCTGAAAGACTTGACAGCTGAAGCTCGGGCCGGAGAGCCAAGTCTTTGGGTTAGCCGCGCTCTGCTTGAGTCTAGTGGGAAGCCACCCTCTAACGAGGCGAGCACGATGGTTCCTCTTTGAGGTATCTTGTTCTTGGCATTGACTTCCCCGCTTTGGAAATGTTTGAATTTAGAGTTGTGCTTTGGCTCTGCAGAGAGAAGCGGTTTCGAGGGGAGGCTCCGCTGCTTTTAGCACCGCAAAACCAGCTCCTGTCGTGGGGTTGAGGAAAATAGAGCACGCAATTGGGGGAAGGGAACGGGCGTGTCCCGATTAGTTGTAGTGCCCATTGCACCCACCTTGATCTCCTGCTTCAACATCTCCCTCTACCTGCAAGTCCAGCCCAATTAAGGTGACGGGGGGTGCTAGGGGGTGCACCGCCATCAGATTCCTGGTCTGCAGCACAGATTCCTACCAGAGCCGTTGCAGGTTGCAAGGGTCTGGCCAGCGGCTATCCGCACTGAAGTCTGCCCAGGCCTGTCCGGACGACTTCGAAGCTTCTGAGGGCCCTACCCCGGCAAGGCTTGAAGGGGCGTGGGCGGACAAGGCGGCTTGAGCCTGGCTTCTCCAACCTAGCACCAGTCGTCGACAGGCTCAGACGCTAGCCAGCGCACAAGAACGTCAACGAGACTTGACTGCCGTCCATTGTGGTCCCCGACACCATGTTCCATCGGCGACGAAAATCAGCCATGGCTTGGCCAGGGTTGCCAGGGCTTGAAGTGGCGTCTCCTTAGCGCTAGCCAGGAAGGAAGGGTACGTATTCGTCGCCGCCGGCCAGTAAGTTACATCAGAGCACAGACCAAGCGAGCGGGAGATCCGCATGCAGACAGATGAATTGAACCCTTTGGCTGGTAACTGGGTTACATTCTGTAACACCTACGAGGCAATTCCAGTTGAGCAATCAACCTTTTGAAGCTCTTTCTAGGAACCTCTAGTTTGCGACCCTCATGCCCTGTTTGCTGGAATTCCAGTAGTTGTCTAGAGGTCGAAAGCTCCGCCGGGGATGAAGTACATCCCTTGATGCGGAACGATATGGGAGAAGCCCCGAGGTCCTACTTACTGTATGATGTTAGCTGAACATCAACCGGCACTGGACGATCGAGTTCGCTGAATGGTGCTGCCTCCCGACACCTCTGAACTAGCATATTGTGAACTCTTATCACAACACTGAGATACAGGCTTCCTGTGTGTTCGCCCGTAAGGCTGCGCTAAGTGCTTGGAACTTGGCAGTTGCTACACCTCCACCTAAACGACCATCACTATCCAAATGCGTATCGGCGATGCGAATTACGGGCAACACCCCAGTTATTCAGCTTTTGGTTGGAACGAAGTATCCACATGTTGAGCTCGTGGCGGCTTATGTGGTGCATCGAAGTATTCTACCCAGCAATCTTGTTCGCAAACCAGCTTTTATTTCGCCCACCGCACCCTTTCATTTTCGACGTTACGCTTAGGGTGTCCACCAATCTTGTTCCAACTCTGCCTCCATGCCGAATCGCCCAGGAAGTAATACGATAGTGTGTCGTTCTTTTTTCAGCATAGCTTGGCTGGGGAATTGGTTTCTTTTCCGATTAGTGGGCGCCTCGGGCCTGGGTGAGAAACTGGAGAAGGTCCATCATGTTGCACATCCGCACACACCTGGTTCCTAGCGTAAATGCCACTGAGGCGAAGTAGCAGCCGGACCGGGCAGTTTAGAAATGGCAAGGGGCTGCTGGACTTGTGGAGCGCAGTGCCGAGAGAAGTGTTGCATGTTGTGCTGACTAGTGGCGGCAGCTCGTCCTCCAGTTGCCAACCTTTCAGACAGCGACTGTCAGCTCCTGCTTTCTGTCCAGTTGTGAACTCGCATCATGGTAGCGGTGCACCGTTGTCTCATCCTCGATGCTGTTGCGGTCATGTCCGCATTGATAGGGCTAGCCACAGCCATAGCAGAGTGACATTGAAGCCAAAATTGGTGCCGTGGGTTCGGGCCCGATCCAGGTCTAGGTCCAATCCATATCACGCTGTCGCACTGCTAGACGGAACTGGGCTAGGATTCACCCGATGGCCTGCCAGCCCTTCCGCATTGTTAAACGTCAAAGTTCGGGTAGTAGCATGCTCGTTGTATCGGCATCATAGGACCACCTCGATTCATTGCCCAGTCATCTTTTCGAACATTAGGCGGCACTTCGAACTCTCGAATCTCATTGCAGGATGTGGCAGTACCCAGTACCATGCATGCGTGAAGATTTGCGAGGCCCTGGATGGCAAGCAAGATGAGCAGGCCGTCTTGAACGCACATTGGCGAGTAAATGTGCATTGAATATACCCGCCATCTTGGCCGCCGTTATTCTCACCAACAGGCGCCCGCTAAAATCCCAACAAGCATATCCCTGCCTAGTTCATGGATGTTCACTGCATCCCTGGTGAATAGGCCCAAGTATTGTTGTGCGAAGTGTCCGTAGAGGCGTCGTCCCGACTCTGCACGTACTGAGTGTTAGAAAGTTTCATATTCGCAATTGGTACTGGAAGTCAAACATTTAATTGAGGCGTGCAATACCACGAGCACTTGAACAGGGAACGAATGCGGGTATTCATAGGTTAGGCATTCTGGCGTTCTTAGAGCCTGTTTGCAATCAAGGTCGGCAACCGTGAGACAAGGCCAAAACGGGCAACTGGGCGTCTCGACCCGGCCTTCGAATTTGGAAACAGGTTGGGGGAAGATTGGACAGGCTTTCGGAAGGGTCCCAGAGCACGGTTGATCATCGATCTGCCTTTCCATCGCCTTAGCGTTCTGATTAGGTTGCATCAGGTAAAAGGAAATTGAGATTTGGTGAAATTTTGCGCTGCCGCCACAACTGACGATCACCCGCACCAAGATTGGCGTAGTGATGTGCTGCAGGGATTCCGACAGGGATAATATCTGACGACAGGACTCTTCTTTCCCCGGACAAATTTTTTTTTTTGGGGGGGGGTTCTACTCGCTCTATCACTGCCATGGAAGAGCCAGGAACAAAGATCCCACCTCACAAATCCGGAGCCCTCCAATTCTGATGTGGCAGCCGCACAGCAGGCACTGAACCTGGTTTTGGAGTTTAGCCGACCGACTGGCGAGCCTGCGGCTGGAGGGAGCAGTGCTAGTCACTATCCCGGCAGGCAGCCCAGCAGCCATTACAGGCCGTTAAGAGGCGAGCCATCACGTGCTACTTGAAAATACATTCCGAAAAACGCTGCAGGGTACTCCGTATTTGTCTGCATTTTCCTCTAGGAAACGTAGAATACGCGCCATAGCTGTTTCTTTCATCAAAGTATATGAAGCAACATGAATAGAACACACATACCCAGTGCCGCGAATAGACAGGCGTGATATGTCCTGCCGCCGACACGAACGTCGTAGCTTGCGAGGCGCCACCTGCAGTTCAGAACTTCTTAGAGGGTCGAGCTTTCGCTCTCACCACTCACATCAAATCAAGAAGAGGAGTGGTAAAAGGAAAGCTGATTTTACGCAAGGTTAGTTCGTAAAGGCATGTGAGCTGCAAACCGATAATTCCCTGCAAGCCGTACACTAAGCCTAATCCGGCCCAAGCTTGTTTCCTTCAGAGCGTAGCCGCCGCCTAACCCTCCCATCGGGATCATGGCGTCCTTACGGAGCGTGTACCGAGTACTAGGATAGGCTGCCAACACCTGAAATACCAAGCGCAACCCAACCTGCGAATATCGTTTCTTTGTATTCCTAGGCGGTACCAATACGGTAGTTTCATAGTGCTTCCTAACAGCAGGAAAATCGATGCGTCATCCCTCCCTACACTTCAAAATAATGAAAAGGCTTCTGGTAGTGTCATTGGCAACATGCTCTATGACTTGACCTGAATCTTGTCGGAGGCTGGCCAGCCCTGTGTCTTCGTGATCTGTGGCTGAGACAAAAAAATGGACTCGCAAAAACGGATATTTGCAATTTAGCGGAGCCTCCAGGTCAATCAGAGACTCAGGGTTGGATCTGGTCTGTTCGACTCAATGGCTATCTCAAAGCGATAACTCTGTCTAATTGAGGGAGGCGATCCCCAAAGGAGTTAAAACGAAACCGTTAGGAGAACCTATAGGCAGATCACGAGCGTCCGAGCCAAGGTGCCGGTGCGTTCCCCACAAGACCCTACGTAGTAGAACTATCGATTTATCACAGGCGCCTGTCACACACACACATACCTACTGTGGTCCTCGTAGCGGCACAAAACAACGATGTAGGTTATCTCACAATGTTAGTTTTTTTTTCCCGCGATGACCGGAAGGAGCCGGTTTTGCAACGAGCAAGAACCAAGACATCACGACTACGATTTCAATGCCACAACTGAAATTTAAGATGAGCATCGGGACTTTCCGATCATCGCTCGAAATTACTTCACATAGCCTTTGAAACCGCGCTATCTCGCCATTTCGTCATCGAAGAGCCAGCCAGTCTATTGTTTCATGGGCCACGCATTCTCATTTTACAGAATCCGTCACGAGGTGATGCTCTCACCCATCGACAATACATCTGTGCGGAGTCTGCCTTGGGCTCTTTGCTTGTTGATATTGCCGTCGAAGCGCGAAACAATAATCTCAACAAACCAGTGTCCTTCCCAGACTGTACCCACAAGATACAGGCCAGGAACGACGATCCTGCAACGAGCGTTGAGGCACATTGGTCTAACGCGCCAGGTCCGGAAATCCGGGGCTACATGCCTACCTCCCTCTCTAGATTCCTTTTTATCGCAAGGGCGGAATAAGTGGGTTGGTCTAATCCTTTAGCTTTGGTCCTTGCAAGTGTCTAGATGTCAGGTCCATATCGCACTTTCCAATTTTTAGCTTCTGGCTCAAATTTATGGAGTGCTGTGACTGTTCTGAAGTTGTTCTGGTAGGTTCCACCTACGTGCTCCGCATGATTCATAGGTACTATTCGCTAGTCTATTATCATCCAATTGAGGGCAACAGGGTAGAGTGTGGACCGTGGACTGTAGGGAACTGCTCCTACGAAGGTAGAGGCCGCCCTGAAGATTCGTAAAGAGCGACAGGCGCCGTACCGAGTACCTTCGTGTCCACCACACAAGAGCTTTCTTGAGGCACATGCCTCTCCAAGTACGTCTCTGTCAAGCATGGATCTAGTCTCGACGACCTTGATCACTGACATCACCAAGTTCCTATCCTCTCCTTCAGGAGCTGCCCCTCTCGAAACAGAATCGCACCGCTGTCGAGGCGGTGCCCCTTTAACTTAGCGGCTGTCGATCCCCACGTTGAAAGAACACCGTTAGTTTCAAGTAGCCGTCCCATCCCGCCGGTA
>Ga0247774_1001680_pt1 | contig 11057 bp, 6 predicted proteins | sample UWRJL001104B6_FD_179933 | JGI IMG/M metagenome (GOLD analysis project Ga0247774, IMG submission 179933) | Plant litter microbial communities from Arlington Agricultural Research Station in Wisconsin, United States - UWRJ-L001-104B-6 | ecosystem: Environmental > Terrestrial > Plant litter >... | reverse complement strand
AGAAATTGTTCCATTCAAATATGGCGTGTACCTCTGAGGCTCTCACCCTCTGAAGAAAATTTTTGTTTCACTTCCCAACTGTCGAACCGCAGAATCTCCACGCCAGATCTTCTTTTCTTTTCTTTTTCGATCGCTCCATGCAAGTCGCGGAATGCTACCACCATCTCATCCATCAATGGACGAGGGCGTGTCAGGGGTGTGTTCCCGCCGCGCCGAACAAGATTCCTGGTAGCCGTCGTTTGGGATGGATTGGCTGCACGCCCTCGCCGACATCGGCTTTGACCTCGATATAAATGTTTCTTTCCTGTTCTCGCCGCAAGGAGGCGAAGCCTCGCGTGCCAGGCTATTCTAGAATTTCGGGGGGCACAGTAATTGATCGGTACTAGACTCCGTCGGTAGTACCAAGTACACTGGACCTGAAGATCTTGGTCCCTGTTTGATTCTTTCACCACTCCTCAAGATCTGTTTACACACGATCCTGCCTTTGTGCATTGCGACTTATAGACCACGGAACTGCAGCGACGATAGAATTATAGACCCTGAACCCTAATAGCTGAACGATGGTCGTCCGAGGCTGAATGTCTAAGGCCTGATTCGGAGGGTTTGTTGAGACAGGTAAACAACCGGCTCGGCTTGCTCGGGGGAGCAATTGACCGAGACCACACCCGCTAAGTGGCAAGGAATAACCGCAATTGGACTTGTTCAGTTTACTTCCGAGCTAGATCAAGAGATGAAAATACAAGTACCGTTCTACCAAGACAGCGGCCAGAAATTTTTTTGGGGAGGGGGGGTTTGGTTCGGTCTTTGGTCGGTGATTCATCCACAATTGGCCTCATCCACCGCGTCACTCGTGCCGGGATATCTCGGCGATACGACGAGGACGAGGGAGAATTTTTTGCTCTGAAGAACCATACTACTAGTATTGCTCTTTGTGGAATCGTAGTCTTGCTTCAGCTCGGCTCAACGTTAACACTCTCACCGTTCTCACTTTGCTTCAACTTCCAAGACCCTCTTTTGACCCTGAAGACCGGCATCCGACAAGCCCCCTGATTCAACAGGGCGCGAAACTCCGGAGAGCCTCCTTGCTCCTCCATGCCTTGCGCGAGCAAGCCCACGTACATCCTTCTTGCCTCGTGACCACCCTCACCGCCTTCCCGATCAAGAGCCCGAGAACAAACAAAGACGTCATCGTCAAGTCACGTTCCTTAGAATCTGTACATGGCCATTGTAAAATTCTCCTCATTACTGTACCATTCATGCCAGTAAGCCCCCGCCCTGCCCCGCTAGAGCCAAGAACTAAACTATCTCAAAGCAACAACCGAAGAAAATCAAAACAGCAACAAGGGGTACAAAAAACGCCGTCAAACTCCTACAAATGTTACTTTGACAAGTAGGTGAGCAACCCCGATTCGCCGCAAAAATCCAGAAGAAAAAGAAGAGAGGTACGTAACAAGAAAGGGCGTGATTCCATCCTGGAAGAAGTTTGGTTTCACGCCTCTCTTTACCAAGTGGTTTTTCCCTGCCCCGTCTAACATTTACTTTCCCTCTTATTTCCGAACCAAGTATCCGCTGTACCGGACAGGCCGGCATCTGGTCATACCGTCGGGGATCACTCAAGAGTTCCTCAACGAGATTCCCTTCGTATCAAGGAAGATGGGTCCTACTCATCTTCGTAATCACCTCCCTCCAGGACAGCCGAATGCCCTTTCCTGTGCGGGGTCATCCTAATGGCAGCTTTCTTCGCGGCCGCCACGTTCTTGATCACCACCACCTTGGTGCCCAGCGAAGTGCGTTCTGTGGCTTGTTTCGCATCTTCCATAGCTTTGTTCTTTCCACCAGCCTTTGCTTTTTTCTTTTTACACTCCTCCGCCTCGCTGGCTTTATTGGTTGTGATGTTCTCCTTCGACGAGGAAGCACTCACTTGCCGGCGACCATCCTAAAACGCCGGCCCGTGCATCCCCTGCGGCCTGGAGCTCGCCATTTCGCCGTACCGTCCACGATGTTGGGTGGTGTCGTACGCCTGGATGAGCCTTGTCTGGCCCTCTTCGGCTTGTGAGAAGGCGTAGCCTCTTTGCTTACGCATACGCTGGACTTGGCGGACTTTGCGAATGGCCTTTTGGAATTGTTCCATGCTAGATGTGGACGAGCCGTCAGTTTCTTGTTTTTGGCTCTGCATCGTAACTTGAGGAAAGGAAGTAGCACAACGTACCGTGGCCTGTAGTCCTGAATATTGTACTTTTGAATCTCCTGAATGTGATGGTACGTCCGCGGCCAGTACATCCTCTTGGCATACTTCCAAGCAAAGTCTCTAGACAGACACATAACAGCCAGTGCGACGGTTTGCAGCCAAAACTGAGGACTCCCATACATGCGCGGGACGATACCGCGAAGCTCATGCGAGATGGGAAGCCAAGGCGATATGAGGGAATAGACGGCCACGAAACCGTACCAGATGGCCATGGAGCCTGGGATTGCAATGACGTGGTATTTGGTCCAATTGGTCGTGACGAGAGCAGCCTTGCCGAGGACAGTGAACAAGACGGCCGCGTAAAAGGCCGTGCCCCAGACCCAGTGACCAGCAATCTTGCCGTCGCCTTGCATGAGATCGCCGTACCAGATAAGCTCGGCAAAGACGTAGAGGACGATGGAATGATAGACGGCGTTGGCGACCCACTGGACGAAGACCTTGACGCGGAAGGACTCGTTTTTCTGGCCCATTTGGTAGAGTTGGGGGTACCTGTCCAAAAGGCGGGCCGAGATGAACTGGTCCAGTATACCGAGCGCGAGGGGCGGAAGAACGGTGAAGAAGACATTGTAGTACGAGAGCAGCCATGATTCGTAGATGACCTGGCCAGAGAAGACGTTCCGGAACGTGTACCAGAACTGGGTCATGTACAGCGTAATGTTCTTGTAAAAGGAGAAGAGAATCGCCTTGGACACACGCTGGTAGCTCCATGCTCCATGGACCAGTAGAAGCTTTCGAAGGTACCGGAACTGCGCAATCGAGACGTCGGCACTGCGGGCGGCTTGGAGACCTTCCATGCCGCTGATGCCAATACCGATGTGGGCTGCCTGAATCATGGAAACGTCGTTCGCCCCATCACCGATAGCGAGGAGAATGGATTCCTTCTGGTACCGCTTAACCAACTTTACGACCAAAGCCTTCTGCAGCGGCGAAACACGGCAGCAGATGACAGCCTTGCACATGATGGCAAGGTCGAGGAACATCTTCTCCAGATCCTTCTCGAGAGCGAAGGTAAGAGACTTGCCGTCGATGACGAGTGCTAGAGTCTCGTTTTCGATGGTGCCATCGGCCTGCGTCCGTATTGCTTCCAGCTTCTTTTGGATGTTGTCACGCGTCGCCTCGGCGTTTTCTTCGTTGATGATCAGCAGCATCATGTCCTCACTGAGGAGTTTGCAGCTCATGCCGATGTTGATGGCTGTCTCCTGCCGATCTCCTGTCAGGACCCATACCTTGATGCCGGCTTGCTGAAGCGTGTGAATGGTATCGGGAACACCGTCTTGGAGACGATCCTCGATGGCAGTGGCGCCAAGCAGGAAAAGGTCGTGCTCAATAATCTCGGCCGCTTTGTCAAGTTCCTCAGCACGATTGCCTCCGACTGTCGTGGCAGCCTTGTCGAAGATCCGATACCACTCTTGGTATTCCTGTTCGGGTATCTCCCGCATAGCCAGGCAAAGGGTCCGCAGACCTTCCGAGGCATACTCCTCGAGATGGCGAAGGGTCGCTTCGACATGGGGGTTGTTGTCGTTGAGTCGCTCGAGGATGACCGTATCGGCGCCTTTACAGTAGAGTCGAAGCTTGCCATCGGAGCATCGGTAGATGGTGCTCATCCTCTTTCGCGTCGAGTTGAACTCGCATACTGCCAGTAGCTCGAACTCCATTGCCTGCCCGTTTGCTTCCATGATGACAGCTTTCGGCTTTCGCGCCGTAAAGCGGTAGCCGAGTTCCACCGCGCCAGCCACCAGAGCCCCCTCGTCGGGAGAAGCAGCCTGGTACTTTATTTGCCCACCTTTCTCGTCATCACGCTCGGGAATGACGGTATGGCAGGTTGCCAAAAGGGTCAGAAAGTGGTCGATGACGAGACTAGACTCGTGTCCTTGTTGAAGATTGTCCCTCAGGCGCTTAAAGTCATGGATACCAACCTCCACACCATCCTCGATGGTAGCGCGGCGGTCTTCGGGAACCTCGTCGGCGTATTGGATTCCGGCAATAGAGCACTGCTTGAACTCCATCTGATTGCAAGTCAAAGTCCCCGTCTTGTCGGAGAAGACGTATTCCACCATTCCCAGTTCCTCCACCAAACTTGACGTCCGGCAATTTGCTGGCGTGTCCGTCTTGTCGTGGTACATGTCGAGATCACCATTGATGAGGAGGCCGGTACACAGCTTCACCATCTCGAGCGTAACGAACAGGGAGATTGGCACCAAAGACGAAAACAAGATCCAGTACGTGACCAAGTCCTCAAAGATGCGCTTCACAATGTCCGACGCCGATTGGACAGGTTCTTTCCTGAGCGGGTCGAGGTAGATCAGGGCATCACCGTCCACCTTATGCTGGATGATGTCACCAATGGTCGAGATGACGCTGAGTACCAAAAGGATGCCGATAAGACAAAGTACAAGAGTGTTGAGTTTCCTCTCCACCTTGGTTCGCTTGATGGGTGCCGCTGTGGCGTTCCGCATGAGCTTCGTCTCGTGGCCGGTGAAGACGACAACGCCGTGAACCCAGGGGGTGTTTCGCAAAGTTGCCCCACGAAGCAGAAGCTGCTCGGGGTTTAGCGCCAATTCCTTCTCTCCTCCTCCAGCCTGCATCATAATGGTCGCCTCGTACGTGTATAAACTGCTGTTCGGCTGCTCCGACTTGATCTTACCGCCTAGCCGCGCAAGGTCATGGGTGTTGATCAATGATGACGTCTCGGGCAACCCCTGCTTAATCTTGAGGTTCGTCTCGCCATCGAGGTTTGCTGTTTCGATATAACAGAGGCCCTCAGGTTCAGAGCTCGCCAACAAGACCAGGTCCGCCGGAAATGGCTCCTCCGACTCGACACGAATAATGTCGCCCACAGCCACGTTTATCCACTTCGTCTCCGTAAACTCTGAGCCTCGCAGAACCCGAGCCTTAGATATGTTGAGCTGCCTATCAGCCTGCCTCCGCCTGTAGTCTTCGACTAATTCCTTGCCTGCCGACACCAGCAACACAACGATGAGGGGGGCGATGGTCGTGTATGGATTTGTCGGGGAGAGTCCCGGGATCTGTTGCAGCGCAGCAGTGAACAAGAAGAAGACGTTCGCAACCTTGGAGAACTGCTCGTATAAGAATTTGGGAAGGAACGATGCCACGCTGTACTTTGCCGTCGAGATGTGGTTGTCGACGTACTTGTTCGCCGCATTCGCAGGTGGGTTGTTGAGGTATATGATACGGGGTCCTAATGTGGACGGGTCTGGTTTTGACTTTCCGAAGCCAAACTTGAAGTTGCCCAGGTCGAACTTACTATCACCACCCCGTGACCGCTTAGGTTCCGTGCCTCCAGAGTCGACTCTGGCGGTACCAGCTTCTGTCAATGGAAGATCCATCTCCGAGTACCCTTGACCCATGCCTAAGCGGTTCTTGACCCGACCCAGAAATCCACCACCAAGACCCAAGACACTATTTCGATTTCGCGCGTTATTCCGCCCGGTCGCTTGAGGACCGGGACCTTGCGCTATATTTCCTCCTGGCGGATAGTACGAATCGGAGTCGGTCGGATACTCGTCAACATCATCGGCGTATCGCTGGTAGTTTCCCAATCCAGACGACTGGCTGATAGTTTGCCGGTCGAATTGGTATGGGCTTCTCGGATGTGGACCTTGCGGTGGTTGTCGACTCTGTGCTGAGGATGCCTGCTCACCGCCGACAAAGTCGTCGTAGGAAACGGATGGGCGGCCTTGGTCCTGGCCCTGCAGCTCATGGTCGAGCGTGTACGACCTGAGCAAGTCATCGTCATTTAACGTTGACCTTTGTCCTCCGCCATATACCGGCTGGTCGTTTTCCAAATCCAGGAGCAGGTCGTTCCGGAAACCGGATTGCTGCCCAGGATTCCCGGGCGGCGGTCTCCCGGCCATTGCGCCGAAAGTTCTATCGTGATGGAAGGGAAGAATTCGGAGACATGCGGAACGGTCGGCTTACGGCGTCGACGACGATGGCATCAAATGTATCGCTGAGAAAGGGAAGGATGTCGAGTGTAATGGCCTCGGTCGCTTCGACAGCTGAAGCCGCTAATTAAGTTGGCTGGCTCGTCGAATGTTTCGGCGATGATCAGCTGGGATTTTGGGATATCGTGTCTAGATGATGGGGAGCTGGAATAATTTTGACGTTGGTCGTATTCATTCGTCGCAGACTTGCACAGCCTCCTTTTGGTGCAGTCTCAAACTGTAGGATTACAGCGTGTGCAGGCGTAGCGTCGGAGCCACGCAGAGCTGTGGCTTGTGAGGCAGTTCCAGCTCAGATCCCCAGTGTTGGTGATTTGGATTCGGAGTCTCCTCGTCGCCAATGGGTTTCGTCGACACTGTTGTGGAGTTGGTAGGATGTGGTCAGTGTTAGCGACTGCAGATGGATATTTTGGTTGCCATTCATGTATTTCTTTCGGCTTTGACCCGTGAAACAAATAGTGATTTTTGCTCCTTGGCAGCGAACTGACGACGTTTCCTAGGCGGCCGACATCTGCTAAAAGGGGTCTCTAGTTACAAACACCAGCTGGTATTGAGCCTAAGACGCAAGCCAAGAAACGGACTGTCAGGGGGCTGGGTGGGGACTGCAGCTTCAGCCACAAGCAGAGTATCCTCACGGTAATCTTGGCGGTGGGATACTTTGTGAACGCTATGAACTTAAATTGGCCCGTGCACTCTCCTGGATGCGTCAACATCGCTGCCGTCGTGGGGGCCATTAGATATCTTCTAGACCACTTTCAAGCTTTCGACTTGGAATCCCCGTTTCGCAACTGAACAGCTAGACCAGGCGCTGCTTGTGACGGCCTTCGGATTTCCTCCAAGCACTTTCCTATCACCGATATCACGACCGACGTCCAATAGCCCAGACCGCCTGATCGACGACATGGTCTGCTCCAAGTGCCAGAAGCTCCAGAAGGGGACTACCCTTGCGACGCCGGCCGTCAAGAAGAAGAGCGAGATGTACTATGGGTCGGCAGCAAGCTCCTCAAAGGGTGAGGAGAAGAAATCTGCCACACTAGGGCAGACTGGAGTGTCCAAGGTATCTTGCGTCTATCCTCTCTCCAGAATATGTGTAGCCTGACCTAATACTCTTTTTGCAGAGCAAACTCCTCTCTAAGGCGGCCAAGAACCCCTTTGCGCAGTATTCGAGCTCGTGTACAAAATGCAAGACGAAAGTGACGCAAGGTCATAGTCTCTGTCAGTCGTGTGCATATCAAAAAGACGGTAAGAAGCAGCCTTCACAAGGAAATTCGGCCGGGTCATGTTACTGACGAGGTCCCTTAATAGCTTGCGTCATGTGCGGGAAGCCGAACAAAAAGCCAAAATCCGCTGCTCCGGTTGTTTCCGGTCAGAAGTTCAACCTGAAGTGAAAGGGACCCTCGAGAAAGGTGGAAATAATGAACTGGACAAGGCTTGGTCTCGCAGTCAGGCGGGGTCGCGTTGGATGTCTCGACCTGAACAAACCGAATTGAGAGTGGATATCTTTATGCGTCATGTTACCTCACGATCTCGAGAAGATCGACAAGATTTTCCTTTGGGACGCAAGCGAGGCACCAAAACGGTCAGACCGGACTAGTACAGCTCCTTCTTGGACTGCGATGCTCTGCAACTCTAACCCGTGCTGTCCAGCCCATGACGGGCATACAAGGATTCATTGCTAGGGTATCATAGCAGTGAACTCCGAGCTCGGTGGATTCGAAGGCTTTCGCGGGCGAAAGGAGAAACCTATTGTTGGTATCAGTCTAACACGGTTTGGTGGCGGCAATTTGAGACTCTCACAGCCGTCACAGAAGGCCAGGCACCGTCAAAGATCGATACAAGATTGAACTTATATATTCTCAACTTTGCTTTGCCAAGATCGCTGCCACCCTTGCATCAAGCAATGCCTTTCTATAGCATAGAGTCTATTCCCTGGGACACGCTCCTCTCCTACTCCTAGCTCTCTGCCAGACCTGGTTTCCTCACTAGACCACCAGACTACGGTACGGCTGCTGCTATTGTAAGTCCCAATCCAGAACTCAAAGAGAAGCTCTCAAACCTTTGTTCAAAAACTGCCCCTCAATCCACTCCTTGAGAATCTCGTTGACCTCCGGCGCAGCCTCCCACAAGGCCCAATGGCTACAATCCACCAGCTCCCTTCGGAAATTATCAAAGTACCTCTCCATCCCTGCCGACATCGCCGGTGGTAGCGCCATGTCCTTTTTAGCGGCAATGAAGAGAACGGGGCACTGGACCCGACACGCTCCAGGCCCTTTTTTGATCAGCTCCCGCTCCTCCTCATAGTTGAGCTTCCTCGTGCGATACCAATTCGTTGGTCCCCTCATCCCCTTGCTCGCAAACTCGTGGACGTAGAAGTCGATTTCCTCCTCGCTCATCAGGATGGTCTTCTTCCGATTCCCGAGAAGATCAAGCCGGATTCCCCTGTCGGCCGTGAAGATGGGTGTCTCCTTGTCCGAAGGTGCCAGTCCGCCATACAGCGCATTCAGAAAATCCCGGATTTGCTGCTCCGTCTTCACCCCATCTACGATTGCAGGGGAGATAAGCTGCAACTGATATCCAAAGTTCGGCAGTCTGGTTCGCACCAAAGCTTCGATGTCGATGTAATCGTCGGCAGGCGGCTGGTACGGTACGCAGACCGAAAAATAACCCTTGATCAATTCAGAATGCCATAGCGCAAGGCGGAATCCAAAAGCAGCGCCCCAGTCGTGGCCGCCCAGGAGGATTTGGGGGTTTTGCGACTCGGTGCAGACGTGCCGAACGAGGGCCGCCATGTCGTCCGACATGGAACGGAGCGTGTAGGCTGAGAGATCGGCGGGCGCATCTGTGCGGCCGTAGCCGAGGAGGTCGGGGATGATGACGCGGAGGCCGATGGATTGGAGTAAGGGGACTTGATAGCGCCAACCGAGGGAGATGTCGGGGAAACCATGGAGGAGGAGGATGGTGTCGCGAGGTGCGGAGCTGGGGTTGGCGAGGAGGTAGTGATATGTTTTTCCTCGGATGGAGACAGTGAGGGAGGAGACGCGGGGGTCGTTTGGGCGAAGTTTATCCATGATGACGATGGTACTGCGCCCAATTCGTGGAGAACAAGGTTATGGCTTGGGTTGGGGTGGTCGGCGCAATGAAAGAGCCGGGCCTACTTCTCTTGTTAGTCAAATATAGCTCTTACCCTTGAAATTGGATGCACATTGTTTTAATGAGAGTGGGCAGAAACAAGCTCGAACCTGGAGTGAAAGAAGTCGCGCTGAGAAAGACAACATACTAGTCGTAGTGCGAAGACTCTCCTTTGGATAGGCACATACACAAGTGGAGCCTTCTCCTAAAAGCTCGAACGCGGCGAGTCCAGACAAGCTGTGTGGTTTTCTGATCAGCCGAGGCAAGTCTTCTTCCCCACTTCCAAAGTCGACGAGTGCAACCGCCGGTGACATGAAAATGGCTGGTAAACGTGCTTTACCACGGCCCTTGTCTTTCTCCCAACAGGCGATGAGATGAAAAAGGGCTTCCACCTAAAAAAAACCCCCCAGAACCGCAAATGATGAACGCAGGTCGGAATAAAAAGGTTCACGCAGGACTTCAAGCGGTTGAAGATCAATGGAGGAAATGACCAAAGCCCAGTCAAAGTTAGAGCTTAGATCTAGGATGATGGGGAGACGTCAGAACTCAGAAGCCCACGGGTGACATGTATTCGCATCGGATCCCATATCGGGCGTCAAACGTGAAAGAATCAATCGCAAATTCTCCATGCGGGGGTTTTTCGGCCAGACTCAAGCCTCAGAATGAGAGCTTAGATCTGAACCAACATCAACTCCCGATACAGGGATGAGACTTCTGGGATCTGCCAGAAAACGTCCCTCAGCTGAGATATGGTTGAACATGCCGAGGCATCCGACGGCCAACCCTAATTTTGCACAACTCCTAATTTGGACCAGTTCCAAGGAACGAAGACTCAATGAGGCTGCAGGAAAGACAGAGAGGGGGGGAAGAGCTAAACCAAGAAACATCACTGGAGGGCGTGAATACCAAATTGTCTTCACTGTCATAACGCTGTCATTCAGGTTTGGCATGCAAAGTAAATGAACCAAACGCCAATATCAACATCTGTCTCTTCCCCACCATGAGAGGAGCATGCTATTCGGCCCAGGGCATCTATACCGTTACAAGACGCTCACCCAACCACTTTGCCACTCACCTAAGCCCCACATTTACGCAATATTGGCTAATAGTTGGAGCTTATTTTGCCCCAACCTTACCATGAGCTTGCAAGTCGTACAGGAGCAGCACTCCTAGTAAATGACGACGTCCTCACCCGTTTCGTCAACCACATCCCCGGACTCGTCGTGCTGATGGTGTTGGTGAGAATGGTGACCTGTTGCATCGTCGTTTGCTTTCTCTCCTTCTTCTTCCTCCTTCTCCTTACGAGGAGTGAGAGGCGATGGGCTTCTTCGTTCTTCCACTCCTTCTGTCATGGCAACGTCTGGATTCTTCTCAGTTGTTTCCGCCCGGGATTCGTCTCGCTCGGGTTCCTCGTCTTCTGGGACCGGTGCATGCTCATGCGGCTGTGGTTCTTCAGCGATGGAAGCAGGTGCTAAGTATTTCTGAAATGCCGGCGCCCCGTATTTCTGGATATGATCCTCCCTACGCGTCTCGAATTTTTCCAAGTCCCGTTGGATATCCAGCTCAACATCATCCTTCTGCCGCAGAACGTCTTCTTCTTGCTCTTTCGTAAGGGTCCATGGTTTATAGTACTAAGAACAAAGTTAGAATCAAGCTTGAACTTGCGTCGTGTCATGTGGAACAGGGACCACTCGCAACTCACAATTCCGGGCGACGTC
>Ga0247774_1001679_pt1 | contig 11060 bp, 5 predicted proteins | sample UWRJL001104B6_FD_179933 | JGI IMG/M metagenome (GOLD analysis project Ga0247774, IMG submission 179933) | Plant litter microbial communities from Arlington Agricultural Research Station in Wisconsin, United States - UWRJ-L001-104B-6 | ecosystem: Environmental > Terrestrial > Plant litter >... | reverse complement strand
CAACTCTTGGGCGTGCCAGTAGGGCGTGGAGACCACCGCCTTACCGCAACCGAACGCATACGCGAGCGTGCCAGAGGTGATCTGCGCCTCGTTCAGGTACGGGGTGACGTAGATGTCGGCCGCACCCAAGAAACACTTCAGCTCTTCGAGCTCCACGAATTGGTTGAAGAAGCGCACGTTCTCGGACACACCCAAACGCTCCGCCAGCGCCTGCAGGCTTTCCCGGTAAACTTCACCATGCTCGCGCACGAGATTCGGGTGTGTGGCGCCGAGCACGATGTACACGACGTCCGGAAACTCGGCCACGATGGCAGGCAGGGCTTCGATCATCTTCTCGATGCCCTTGTTCGGAGACAACAGCCCGAACGTGAGCAATACCCGTCGTCCCTCCACCGAGTATTGATCCTTGAAGAAATTCGGATCGGCGAAGGCCATGTCCGGGATGCCGTGCGGGATGACATCGATTTTTCGGTCGGATACCGAGTAAGTCTCTTTCAAGATCGCGCGGCCGCACTCGGACATCACGACCAAGCGCGAAGACAAGCTCGTCAACTCCTGCATCACGCGTCGCTGCTCCAAGCTCGGTTGCTTGAGGATGGTGTGCAGCGTAGTGATGACCGGCATTCGCAAACGCCGCAGCAGGTTGAGCAAGTGGCTGCCGCTCGGCCCGCCATAGATGCCGAACTCATGCTGCAAAGAAACCACGTCGACGTTCAGCAGATTCAGATACTCCGCCGCCCGCAAGTAGTCCTCGGGGTTTTGCTCGGCGATTTCGAAACGCACCTCATCCGGATACTCGCAATTGTCCTTGCCATCACTGACGGCTATCACCGAGCATTGGCCGTCTGGCATCGCTGCCTGCACGGCGTTCCTCAGGTCATGCGTGAAGGTCGCGATACCGCATTTACGCGGCAGGTAGTTTCCGACGAAGGCGATCTTGCGGAAGTCACTCATGGTATTGCTGCCCTTTGCAAAGCTCGTTCCCACGCACGGAACATGGTCCGCGCGCGGCTTTTCGTGCGACTATCAGGCTGTTTCTGTGGCGCTTCGTCACTCGCCTGGCCACTCAGGCGGACCCATGATGCTTTTTGTCGCAAGGCCAGAGCAGCCTCGCCTAGAACACAGAGGTTTCTTCAATCAGAACGGGTGACAGAACGCGACCGGAAACTGGCACGGACGCTGCAGCTGGCAACAGCGTACACGTTTCCCACTCGGAGGATTGCGTCATGTTGTATTGGGCAGCCGTTTTTTTCGTAATTGCGCTACTTGCGGCCATTTTTGGCTTCGGTGGCCTGGCCGCCAGCGCGGCAGGAGTCGCGAAAGTTCTGTTTTTCGTGTTCCTGGTGTTCGCGTTGGTGTCGTTTTTGTTCGGTCGACGTAGCGCGGCGTGAGCGACGCTCGCCGCATCGGTGCGCGTCGCGGCGGTTGACCGCCTCCGCGACGCGCACCGACGCGCAATCAACGTCGCATAATCAACGTCGTCGCAAATTCAACGACCGGAAGCGTGTGCCACTGCTGCGCTCAGCTGCGCTGGCTCCACCGGTTTCGCGACGTGTGCCTGAAACCCGGCAGCGAGTGCTTTAGCCACGTCCTGCCGCGAAGCGTACGCAGTCACCGCGACGGCAGGCAAGTCTTGGTTGGACTCTCGCACGCGCTTCAAAAGCTGGAAGCCGTCTCCGTCCGGCAAACCAATGTCGGAGACGAGCACGTCCGGACGACGCGCGCGCACCGATTCGAGCGCTGCCGCCGCGGTCGAGACAGCAGTCACTTCTGCCCCGAAACGCCGCAGCATCATCTGCATTAGATCGCAGCCGTCGGGGTCGTCCTCGACCAAGAGCGCATAGATCCCCGACAATGCTCCGCGCTCTGCGGCAGCCTCGGGAGCGGCTGCCGGAAGCGCTGCCGGGACCGCATCGCTGCTAGTGCCCGTGGCTTGCGGCTGGCCCAGGGGGTAGGGTCACGACGAAGCGAGCTCCTTTACCGACGCCCTCACTGTGAGCCGTGACCGTGCCGCCGTGCAGCTCGACCAAGTGTTTGACGATCGCGAGCCCAAGCCCCAGCCCGCGTTGTGCCCGGTGCGCGCCGTTGTCCGCCTGCTTGAAGCGATCGAACATCACGGGCAAGAATTCCGGAGCGATGCCGGGGCCGTCGTCCTCGATCTCCAGATGAGCAAGCTTGCCTTCGACCAGCAAGCGCAGCGCGACATGGCCACCGCTGCCGGTGAATTTGAGCGCGTTGCCCAGAATATTTCCAACCACTTGTTGCAAGCGGGTCGCGTCACCCACCGTGTCGAGCGGCTGATCCGGAAGCTCGGCTTGCAGCTCCACCCCGTTCGAGGCCGCTAGCGGGCGAGCCGCGTCGAGCGCGGCCTCGACGATACTGCGCAAGTCGACGTGTCCTTCGTCGACGTGCAGGTTGCCAGAAACCACACGCGAAACGTCGAGAAGATCTGCCACCAGCTGCGCCAATGCGCGCCCGTTGCGTTCGATGGTGTCGACCGCGCGCTGCTCGGTCTCGTGCGAAAGACCGCCGCTGCGCAGCATCTGCCCCCAACCGACGATGGCGTTCAGTGGGGTCCGCAGCTCGTGCGAGACAGTGGCCAGGAACATGTCTTTGGCGCGGTTTGCTTCCTGAAGCTTGGCGCGTTCACTCTGCGCCAGCTCGTATAGCCCGACGTTGTCGAGCGCGGTGGCCATGCGGCCCGCAACGTCCTTGGCGAGGTCCACGTCCGAATCACGGTAGTGCTGTTCGGGATCGCGATTCAAAAATACCAGACTGCCCAGGACGCGGTCTCGAATGAACAACGGGCAGCAGATGTAGGACGAGACACCGAGCTCGTGTAAGAACCAAACCAGCTCGCCGGCGCGGGAGGGCCCGGTCTCGGCCAAACTGGCCGAGACATTCGCCACCACTTCGGCCTCGCCATCGAAGCACACGGTCGAAGGCCCGAGATCGAAGCGCGGATCCTCCAAGTTCAAGTCCGACGACAGACTGGCGGACGCGCGCTTGCTGACCGTCTCCTCCGAGCGAAGATAAAGGACGGCTGAGTCGCCGAGCACGGGCAACGTGGCGGCAAGTACCTCGTCGAGACCATGGCTGCGATCGGTGAGCTCGCCCAAGCGGCGGGTCAGACTGGCCAGCATTTGCAGCGCTTGCTCGGCACGCTTGCGCGCATCGATGTCGGTGCTCGTACCTACCCAGGCGCTGACGCTACCGTTCGCGTCACGCTCCGGCAGCATGCGCACCAGGTGCCAGCGAAATTGGCGCTCGACCACGTTGCCCAGGCGAAACTCCGCCTCCCACGCCCGTTCCTCGGCGACGGCATCGGCAAAGGCACGCGCAAACTCCGAGTAGTCGTTGGGATGTACGATGCTCTCCCAGGAAAGCGAGTCGGTTTCCGGCAAGCCCGCGCATTCGAACCAGCGGCCATTAACGTAGCTGAGCACGCCTTGGCCGTTCGTGGTCCACACGATTTGCGGCATGGATTCGGCGAGCATGTTGTAGCGGTACTCGCTCACGCGCCTGAAATCCGCGAACTCCCGTTCCGTGGCCCGCTTCAATTCCTCGGCCTGACGGGTAATGATCTGCCCTTTTTGATAGAGCTCGATGAACACCGCCACCTTGCTGCGCAGGATCTCCGGATCGATCGGCTTCAAGATGTAGTCGACCGCGCCCACCGTGTAAGCGCGTGCCACCAGGCCTTGGTCTCGATGAATGGCGGTCAGAAAAATGATCGGCACGGCACGCGAACGCTCTCGCGCTCGAATCAGCTCGGCCACTTCGTAGCCGTCGAGCACTGGCATCTGCACATCGAGCAGGACCAAGGCAAACTCGTCACGCAACAGGTAGCGCAGCGCTTCTTTGCCGGAGCTCGCCTGGACCACCTCCTGGCCGAGCGGTTCCAGCATTGCGCTCAGCGCCAGCAGATTCTTGGGCTGATCGTCGACAAGCAGGATTTTGGCAGGCGGAAGCACGCCCGTCCTCGGCTCAGCGCGCGTGATCGCTGGTTCCTCGCTCATCCGGGCCTCGCTTCGGCCGCGCGTGTCACCAGCTCGGCAGGAATTTGCTCCAAGTTCAAGACGCGGTCCGGTAGTAGATTTTTGACCGCGTTCTTCGGCATGAAGGCGCTCTCCGCAGACTCCGGGTTTTGAACGATCACGTAGCCACCTCGCTCTTTGATCCGTTGCAGGCCACGCGTCCCGTCCTGGTTCGCGCCCGTGAGCAGCACGCCAATCACGGCGCTGCCGAGCGAATACGCAGCAGACTCGAAAAGCACGTCGATCGACGGGCGGCTGTAGGCCACGGGTTCTTCCGTGGAAAGCGCGATCGAATCGGGCTCGATCAATAGGTGGTAGTCGGGGGGCCCCAAGTACACGCCCGGACTACGCAGCGGCTCCTTGTCCTCGGCTTCGAACACGGGGATGGGCGAGGCCACGCCGAGTAGCATCGACAGTCGCTCGTCCGAGTCACGCGAGCGATGCTGTACGATGGCGATAGGCAGCGAAAAGTCCGCCGGTAAGTTTGCCAGCAAGCGCGTCAATGCGTGCAGGCCACCCGTCGAGGTACCCATGACCACGAGCGCGAAGCGGCGAGTCATTTGTTTCTCCGGTAAATCCGTTCGCGCGCCGAAAGTGCAGAGAATTCTTGCTCGAACGCCGTGAAACGCAGCGACTCCTTGCGCCCCAAGCAAAGCACGCCCAGCGTCGCCAAGCTCTCCGAAAACAAGCTCAACACGTGATCCTTGAGCGTCCGGTCGAAATAGATCAGCACATTTCGACAGACGACTACGTTGAATTCGCTGAAACCGCGATCCATGGCCAGGTTGTGCTGAGTGAAGAGCACGTTCTTGGCCAAGCGTGGCGCGAACAGCGCGCCGTCGTACTTGGCCGTGAAGTAGTCGCTGAGCGAGCGCTTGCCGCCGCCCAAGAAGTAATTGGCCGTGTACTCCTTCATGCGAGACAGTGGAAAAATACCCTGACGAGCGTGGTCGAGCACGGTCGAGTCCATGTCCGTCGCATAGATGCGGCAGCGCTCGTACAGGCCCTCCTCCTCGAGCAAAATAGCCATGGCGTACACCTCTTCGCCGGTAGAACAGCCAGCGTGCCAGATGCGGACCGTCGGATAGGTCCTGAGCAGCGGCACCACCGAGCTGCGAAACTCGGCGAAGAAGCTCGGGTCGCGGAACATGGCCGTGACGTTGACCGAAAGATCGTGCAGCAGCCGCTGCAGCGCGCTCGGCTCGTGCAAAATCAACTCGGTCAGCCTGGAAATCGTGGCTACCTGCACGCTTTCCATATGCTTTCGGATGCGGCGGTGTAGAGACGCGGGCGCATACGAACGAAAATCGAAGCCGTGATGGCGATAGATCGCGAGCAGCAAGAGATCCATCTCCAAGCGCTCGAGCTCCGTGGTCGCCATGGTGAAGCGCAACGTTCGCGCTTCGCTCGCTGCATCGACATCGCCCGGTTGATTCGGAGCCGCCATGCACGCCTTGCATCACCCTGTCACGCTCGGCGCGTACATCCAGACCCGCATCATCGACAGCAGCCGATCTGGATCTACGGGCTTGGTGATGTAGTCGGACGCGCCGGCCTCCAGGCACTTCTCGCGGTCGCCCTTCATGGCTTTGGCGGTCAGCGCCAAGATGGGCAGCGTACGATACTCGGGCAGGCGGCGGATCTGGCGCATCGTCTCGTAGCCGTCCATTTCCGGCATCATCACGTCCATCAACACCAAGGACACGTCCGGTGTCTTGCGCAGCAGCTCGATGCCGTCGCGACCGTTTTCGGCGAACACGACCTTCATCCCTTGGCCCTCGAGCACGGTGGTGACCGCGTAGATGTTGCGCACGTCATCGTCGACGACCAACACCGTCGCGCCTTGAAAAGCAGCCTCGCGCCCGTGCGCGGTGTGCAAAATTCGTCGCTTTTCCTCGGGCAAATGCGCCTCGACGCGATGTAAGAACAGGGCGGTTTCGTCGAGCAGACGTTCCGGCGAACGCACGTCCTTGAGGATGATCGATTCGGCGTACTTGCGCAGGCGCGTTTCCTCCGCGGACGACAGCTCGCGTCCAGTGTACACGATCACCGGCAGATTGCGCAGAGACTCTTCGGTCTTGACCCGCTCCAGCAACTGAAACCCGCTGGCACCGGGCAATCCCAAATCGAGCACCATGCAGTCGAAGTGCTGAGCGCCGAGTAGCTCCAAGGCTTGCTCGGCGGAGCTGACCGCGGTCGACGTGACGTCACCGTTGCCAATCAATTCGACGATGCTGGAGCGTTGCATATCGTCGTCTTCCACGATCAGCAAGCTCTTGGACTTGCGCGACAAGAAGCTGAGGATGCTCGACAATCCGTCGTCCAGCGCCTCTTTGCTGATGGGCTTTTGAGCGTAACCGAATGCCCCCAAGCGCAGACCGTCACGCCGCCGGTCGGTGCCGGACACGATGTGTACCGGAATATGCCGGGTATCCGGATTTTGCTTGAGGCGGTCGAGAATGCTCAGGCCGTCCATGGCCGGTAGCCCAATGTCGAGCAAGATGGCGTCGGGACGAACGCGACGCGCGAGCGCAAAGCCCGTGTCGCCGCGCAGTGAGACGATGCCCTTGAAGCCACGGTCGCGCGCGGCATCGAGCAGCAAAGTGGCAAATGCCACGTCGTCTTCGATGATCAACAGCACGCGATCTCCGGGCCGCACCGTTTGGCGATCGTCCGGCATTTCGGCGGCATGCACGCCTCCGAAGCTGCCCACTTCGTCGGGAAACTCGGGCATGCCTCGCGTTTCGGGTTCTCCGGGCAGGTCCAGGCTTTGATACTCACGCGGCAGGTAGAGCGTGAACGTGCTGCCCTCGCCCGGTTGGCTCTTGACGTGGATCTCACCGCCCAGGAGCCGCGAAAGCTCACGGCTGATGGATAGCCCGAGACCGGTACCGCCGTATTTGCGACTGGTCGTGCCATCGGCCTGCTGGAACGCCTCGAAAATCAGCTGCTGCTTGTCGAGAGGGATTCCGATGCCCGTATCGCTGACGCTGAATGCGATCACGTTTTCTGGCATCGCGCGCAGCAAGTCGGAACGGAACACGACACCGGGCGCAGGCAGACCAATACGAATCGACACCGTGCCCGTATCCGTGAACTTGAAGGCGTTGCTGAGCAGGTTTCGCAGCACCTGCTGCAAGCGCTGACCATCCGTGCGGAAGGTATCGATGCTCGCGCGGTCCGCGTTGAGCTGGAAGCCGACGTTCTTCTGCTGGGCCATGGGGCGGAACGTGCGCTCGAGGTACTCCGTGACCTCGTCGATCCGCACATCACTCGCGTAGATCTCGATCTTTCCGGCTTCCACCTTGGACAGATCGAGCACCTCGTTGATCAGGTTCAACAGGTCCGTGCCTGCCGCCTGAATGGTCTTGGCATACTCGACCTGCTTCTCGGTGAGCTTGCCTTCCTTGTTGTCGCTCAGCAGGCGCGCGAGAATCAGCAGGCTATTGAGCGGCGTGCGCAGCTCGTGGCTCATGTTGGCCAAGAACTCGCTCTTGTAGCGCGACGAGACGGCAAGCTGTTCGGCCTTCTCCTCGATGGCCATGCGCGTCATTTCGACTTCGCGGTTCTTCTGCTCGACGGCCTTGTTCTGCTCGGCGAGCAGGGCGGCCTTCTCCTCCAGCTCCTCGTTGACTTGCTGTAGCTCCTCTTGCTGTTCTTTCAGCATTTCCTCCGACGCTTTGAGCGTCTTGGTCTGCTGCGCGAGCTCGGAGTTGGAGCGTTTCAGCTCGTCTTGCTGCGATTGCAGCTCGAGCGACTGAGACTGAAGCTCCTGCGCTAGGGACTGAGACTGATTGAGCAGCTCTTCCGTGCGCATATTGGCGGCGATCATGTTCAGCACCACGCCGATGCTCTCCGACAATTGATCGAGGAAGATGCGATGAATCGAACTGAACGGCTCGAAGCTGGCAAGCTCCGTGACCGCGCGCACCTCGCCTTCGAACAAGATCGGCAAGACCAAAATGTTGAGCGGCGTCGCCTCACCCAAGCCGGAGTTGACTTGGATGTAGTCGGAGGGCACACGCGTCAGCAAGATCGGCTTCTTTTCCAGGGCGCACTGCCCGACCAGCCCTTCACCGCGGGTGAAGCGACTGGAGACGTGCTTTCGTTCCTTGTACGCGTAGCTCGAGGTCAGGCGCAGCGTCTCGTCTTGTTCGTTGGAGATGAAGAACGCGCCGTGGCTGGCGCCGACCAGCGGCGTCAGCTCGCTCATGATCAGGCGCGATACCGACTCGAGCGTCTTCTGGCCCTGCATCATGGCGCTGAATTTGGCGAGATTGGTCTTCAGCCAATCCTGCTCCCGGTTCTTCTCCGTGGTCTCACGAAGATTGGCGATCATCTGATTGACGCGTTCTTTCAGGGCCAAGAGCTCACCTTGCGCTTCGACGGTGATCGAGCGCGTCAGGTCGCCGTCAGTCACGGCCGTCGCCACGTCCGCGATGGCGCGCACCTGGCCGGTGAGGTTGTTGGCCAGCTGATTTACGTTATCGGTCAGATCGCGCCAGGTGCCCGCAGCGCCCGGCACCTTGGCCTGGCCACCGAGCTTGCCTTCCGTACCGACCTCGCGCGCCACCGTCGTCACCTGTTCGGCAAACACGCGCAGCGTGTCGGTCATGGTGTTGATCGTATCGGCCAGGGCGGCGATTTCGCCCTGTGATTCCATCAGGAATTTCAGGGTCAAGTCACCGTTGGCGACCGCGGTCACGACCTTGACGATGCCGCGCACCTGGGTCGTGAGGTTACTCGCCATGCTGTTCACGCTGTCGGTCAGATCCTTCCAAGTGCCGGCCACGCCGGGCACGCGGGCCTGGCCGCCGAGCTTGCCTTCCGTACCCACCTCGCGCGCGACGGTAGTCACTTGTTCGGCGAAGATGCCGAGTGTCTCGGTCATGTCGTTGATGGTCTCGGCGAGCTCCGCGATTTCGCCCTTGGCCTCCACCACCAGTTTCTTGGACAAATCACCATCGGCGACTGCGGTCACCACCTTGGCGATGCCGCGCACCTGCGTCGTGAGATTCGACGCCATACTGTTCACGTTGTCGGTCAGATCTTTCCAGGTGCCGGCAACCCCCGGCACGTAGGCTTGGCCGCCGAGCTTGCCGTCCGTGCCTACCTCGCGCGCCACGCGCGTCACTTCGGCCGAGAAGCTGCGCAGCTGATCCACCATGGTATTGATGGTGTTTTTCAGCTGCAAGACCTCGCCGCGCACGTCAACGGTGATCTTCTGCGAGAGATCACCGTTGGCGACCGCCGTGGTGACCAAGGCGATATTACGCACCTGATCGGTCAGGTTGTTCGCCATGTAGTTCACGCTGTCGGTCAAATCCTTCCAGGTGCCGGCGACGCCCGGCACTGCAGCCTGCACGCCCAGCTTGCCTTCACCGCCGACCTCACGCGCGACGCGCGTCACCTCACCGGAGAAGCTGCGCAGCTGATCCACCATGGTATTGATGGTGTTCTTCAGCTCGAGAATTTCGCCCTCCACGTCGACCGTGATCTTCTTCGATAGGTCACCGTTGGCCACGGCGGTCGTGACCAGCGCGATGTTACGCACCTGACCGGTCAGATTGGAGGCCATGTAGTTCACGTTGTCGGTCAGATCTTTCCAGGTACCGGCAACGCCCGGCACGTTCGCTTGACCGCCCAGGTTGCCTTCCGTGCCTACCTCCTTGGCCACGCGCGTCACTTCCGCGGCGAAGCTTCGCAGCTGTTCCACCATGGTATTGATGGTGTTTTTCAGCTCCAGCAGCTCTCCCTTCACGTCCACCGTGATTTTCTTGGACAAGTCGCCGTTGGCGACGGCGGTCGTCACGAGGGCGATGTTGCGCACCTGATCGGTCAGGTTGCCGGCCATGTAGTTCACGTTGTCGGTCAGATCTTTCCAGGTACCGGCGACCGCGGGTACATGCGCTTGACCACCGAGCTTGCCTTCCGTACCGACCTCGCGCGCTACGCGCGTCACTTCGGCCGCGAACGTCCCGAGGCTGTCGACCATCTGATTGATCACGTTCTTGATCTGCAAGATCTCGCCTTGCGTATCGACCGTGATCTTCTGGGTCAAGTCGCCATTGGCGATGGCGGTGGCGACTTTGGACACGTCGCGCAGCTGCACGGTGAGGTTGCCTGCCATGGCGTTCACGCTATCGGTCAAGCCCTTCCAGGTACCGCTGACGCCCTTCACCTCGGCTTGCACGCCGAGCTTTCCTTCGGTACCGACTTCGCGCGCGACGCGCGTCACTTCACCGGCAAAGGCGTTCAGCTGATCCACCATGGTATTGACGGTGTTTTTCAGCTCCAAAATCTCGCCCTTGGTCTCGACCACGAGCTTCTTCGACAAATCGCCGTTGGCGACCGCGGTCACGACGCCGGCGATGCCGCGCACCTGGGTGGTCAGGTTGGTGGCCATGCCGTTCACGCTATCGGTCAAATCTTTCCAGGTACCGGCGACGCCTGGCACATGCGCTTGCCCTCCCAGCTTGCCCTCCGTGCCTACCTCGCGCGCAACGCGCGTAACCTCGTTGGCGAAGGCGTTGAGCTGGTCAACCATGGTGTTCACGGTCGCGCCAATGCGCAAAAACTCACCGCGCACCGGCTTACCTTCGATCTCCAGCGCCATCTTCTGTGACAAGTCCCCCGAGGCGACCGCGGTGATCACGCGCGCGACTTCCGTTGACGGACGCACCAGGTCGCCAATCAGCGCATTGAAGGAGTCGCCGGTGACCACCCAGCTGCCGTTCCAGCCGTGCGTTTCCACGCGCGCCGTCATGTCGCCATCACGCCCCACCACTCGCGCGACGCGAGAAAACTCTCGCGTGGAGGAGTCCAGTTGTTGGGCCAGCGCATTGAATGCTTCGGCGACCTCGCGAGTCACTCCCTCTTGCCCGTTCAACCGACGACTGAAGTCTCCGTGCATGAGCGACCCCAGCGCCTCGACCAAACGCAGATTTTTCGCGCTCGCGGACTCACGCTTCACCGGGGGGGGTTTGTCAGGGCGATTGGCTTTATCGGATCGGCTAGGGGGGC
>Ga0247774_1001678_pt1 | contig 11062 bp, 7 predicted proteins | sample UWRJL001104B6_FD_179933 | JGI IMG/M metagenome (GOLD analysis project Ga0247774, IMG submission 179933) | Plant litter microbial communities from Arlington Agricultural Research Station in Wisconsin, United States - UWRJ-L001-104B-6 | ecosystem: Environmental > Terrestrial > Plant litter >... | reverse complement strand
AGTAAAAAAAAAAAAAAAAGGGAAAAAATAAAAACTAAGGCATACCTCGATATCAACACCGGTATCCCAGTCCTCTGATTTGTGGTGAGCGGCGTAAAGTCGGCTAAGTACCTCGGTAGCATCCAAACCAGCGCTCTCAGCTAGTGTCCGAGGGACGACCTCGAACGCTTCGGCATACTTTTTGATCGAGTACTGTGCAAGACCAGGCGTCCTCTCGCCCAGGGCAGTAATCCTCTCAACAAGCTGGGTCTCAGTGGCGCCGGCGCCAGGAACGAGCCGGGGGTCTCGTGTGATGGCCTTCACCACGTTGACTCCATCATCCACCGCCCTCTCGACGTCATCTAGGTGGTTTTGCGTTGCTCCTCTAAGAACCAGCGTAGCTGTGCGTGTGGCATCGTCTTCTTGTCTGAAGACGGTAACACGATCACCTCCAATCTCAATCGTCTCAACAATGTCGATGCTTCCCATCTCATCTGGCATCGGGGCCCCAAGTCGTGCCAGGGGTGTGGCGCCGACCACCCTGCAAATCCGCCGCAGGTCAAACTTGCTGAGAATCTTGATGACGAGGATACCGTATCGGTTGAGGTAGTGCATGGCCAACTCCCCCACCGTCGAGCCTGCAATGACCACCCTTATGCCTACGTCGTGCAGCTCTTTCACGGCCGTCTCGAGCTGCTTCTCCTCGCCCTTGGTGAACTCGAGCATCTCCTTGGCGTTGTGCAGCAACACTGTGCCCTTGGTCTCCGTCTGGCTAATGTCGATGGCGCACGAGAACACGCCGACTTTCGCTTTCCGAGCCTTCTTGACCGAGCCATTCGGTTCTTTGGGGAACACCATGCCCTTCACAACCCGGCTCTGTTCGAGGCTACCGCCCATGATCTTGACAACCCGAATATTGTCGACATTGAAGTTTGCCGGGTTCTTGGGCAGCACAGCCAGAACAGCCCCCGCCACGAGGTCCGCCAAGAAATCCTCATTGCCGTTCTGCTTGCTCGCCACGACGGTGCGAATCGCCTTGCTTAGCTCCTCTGGATCCCGTATGTTCTCCACCTTATCGACCGCTAGCTTCTCCAGCGTTTCGAGCGCAAACAGCTGCGCCTGCTCGTACCCGCTCACGATGTCGGCCGTTTTGAGCCCGATGCGAAGCAGCTCCTCGGCCTTACGCAAAAGCTCGCCCGCCAGGACGATGACGAGGTTGGTGGCGTCGCCCATTTCCGATTCCTGCTGCTGTGAGGCCATGACTAGTAGCTTCGCGCATGGATGCACCACGTCGAGTTCTCGGAGGATTGTGGCTGCGTCCGATGTCAGGATCATCTTGGCGAGGTGGTTGACCACGACCTTGTTGCGGCCGTAGGGGCCGAGTGAGGTCTGCACCGTGGAGGAGATGGCACGACAGGCATCGATGTTGCGGAGGACGGCGCCATCTTCGGAGTCATAGCTGTCGGTAGGTTAGTAGACCGTTTATGGGGACGAGAAGAGCTCCGATTGATTTAGAAGGAGCTTGGCTCGGCAAGCCGGGCACTTCTTTGACACTTACTTGTTATAGCCTTGCTTGAAAAGCGCCGAGTTGGGCGCATTGGGGATATTGAGAGACATAGCTTGCAGAAATTTGTGTCTACGAAGCCGTATCTAGGGATGTTGAGGAGATATGATTTCTCATGAGCTGCTCGAAATTTCGTTCTCCCAGGCTGCTACCAAAATTTTTGGTAGTCAACCGCATCCAGGCACCGCAGAGCAACAAATCGCTAATCCGTACCCCGCCAAACAGCTTTTTTTTTTTACCGGGATTCACCCGCATTGGCCGCCGTCATTCCCGATTGCCCCCAGTGGTCATGGGATGCTAAACGGAACACGGAACATCTACCGTTAGGTCGGGACAGTTCGTGGGGTCTCTTCTAGACAACGGAATAAGTGTTTACTACCGGAGTAATGTCCCGATATTACCTTTGTACATGGGGAATAAAATGCAAGAGCAGGGAAAAATAAACGTGGTGAGTTTTAGATCCAAAGCATAGGAAATAGGTTTCACTTCTCATTCTGTCTTTCATCTGATGAACTTAAATTTTCTCGACTTGGAACCAACCAACGTTCTTGGCGGACATTCACGCCTGAGAGGGGCCGCCCACTTCATCGCAACACACTCTATGATTCCATTGATAAGAAGCCGAATCATTCTCTATCAGCACCAAAATTCCCAAAGGGTTGCATCAGCCTGTCTCGAGTTCTGATGTGACATCGAGTCATCAAAGACGTCAGCCTAAGAGTCATCAGGCACGGCTCTGCTCCCAGTGAAGGCATCCAACCAGCGTTCACAACGAGGTTCTCCTTAACTTAGGTGTTCCAAGACCCAGCACATACGCAGGTCAGGCAAGCCTTTCGGAGCATCCATAGATCGGTGCCTGCGTATTGTGAATTAAAGACATGTGCCGAATCCAGGTAGTTTTAGTGCGTCTTATTGCTTGGTAATCCACTGAGCTTCTGCTTTGTTTGCGGATCGACCAGTGTTCACTCCAAGCACATGATGGTACATTGAGCATGCACAAAGTACCATCGAAACACGATGGCTCTGACGAATGTCCTCGTGGACCAACCATGCCCTTCGAGAACAGCTAGGCAATAGGCCCATATGGTCTCTCTTCAGATTTAGACCTGAAGCAACCACAGACTGAAAGCCGCGTTTGCAACTTATAACTTACCGCGTATGCCCATTTTATCATATCTCATAGCCTCTTGCTGGAACAGATATCCCCAACCGCTCACAGCTCCACACGTGGGTCTTGATGAGTCAGTGTGCAAGGCAAAGTCTAATCACTCAGTTACCAGTTTCAGTTTCGCCTCATTGGGCAGAAGCAACAATGCCTGAAATCGCAGTTTAGTTTTGCTTGATCTATTGGCCTCTACAAAGTCGAATACTTTGGTCAGACAGCTCCGCACAGCCACGAACGTTCTCGTCCAGCAAATCAACCAAGTCACCTACAGCTCCTCTGTATTCTGTCCGAGAAAATCGAGATATGCACTAAGACATTCTAGCCTCTTGCATCTCTTTGCAAGTCGTTCTCCTTGCACAAAACCTAAACTCCCTGAGGAATCAAGGTGAAATCTAGGAGGAAGTCCACCACTGAGTCAGGGTCACCTGAGGGGCAAACCCCCGGCTATTACATAGCGCACTCGCCTATCGGTGTATTGCATGCTTCGCGGCTCTGATTGGCGCAGACGCTGGCAGGTGGTCGCTCACTGCTACGGCTTTTTCGTTTTCTCCATAGACTTTCAATCCTCTTCTTACTCCACCAGTCCGTCACTGCCGCCCAGCGCCCTTGCTCTACAGTACAGCGCCTCTTTGCCTTTCCCCCCTCAGAATACACAGCAACCGCAAATCCAATGCAAAGCACCCATTCTCTTTGCCATCAATTCTTACCATCTTTCTTCGCGAAAATTGCAACAAGCCGCCCATTCGTCAATTCTCCATTGACGCAGCTTTCTTGCCATTCCCTTTTTATGAATTCATCACCCTCCTGTCGTTGTTGCTGGCCCTTCAAAGATGACGGAACCTGAACGCTTGTGCATAATTTGCCTCGAGTCGCTGCCGCTGGCTCTGGAGACGGCCGCCCCCTCCTTGGACGCTGGTGTTGCCGGTCCTGCTACGGAGTCAAAGGCGGCGGCAGAAACTACCACCTCGAACCACCAGACCGACAACGCAGAAACAGACACAGATCCTCTTCTCAACAGAGTTGCATACTTAGATGGTTGCGATCATGTCCTTCATGATGGCTGCATCCGATTATGGGCTCAGAAGACAAATACTTGCCCGATTTGCCGCGAATCCTTCAGGACCCTCCGCGTTTTCGACGGTGTAAATGGTACGTATTGCAACCTGCAGATCCCGCCGCTGGCGACATGGCGACGCCGTTTCTCTCTCCCCAATCCCCCCTCAAATTTGGGAAGAAATTATTCAAACTAATAGATTTGTTCTCAGGGACTGCCGTTGAGTCGTACGAAGTCAAAGAGAAAAAGCAAGTTGCCGAATTCGATTCCCAGCAGTGGCTTGCTGAGAACCCTGAGGAACAAGAGCCCGAAACTCCTTGCCCCGTCTGCAACCTGAGCGACCGAGAAGATGTCCTACTTCTCTGCGACGGCTGCGAAGCGGCATATCATACATATTGCATTGGTTTGGATCATATACCTGATGGCAACTGGTACTGCATGGAATGTGCACACCACTTGAACCAGGACACAAGTCGGGAGGAACCTGACGACAGGACCCACGGACAGCAAGCCGAGGCGCCTCGTCCACCCCCTCGCCCAAGACGTCCTCGTGTCCCTTTCACGTCTAGGCAATCCCAATTTGCCATCCCACGCACTCGCGCCCGCCTGCGTCGTGCCAGACGACAAGCTCGTTCCTTAGAGTGGGCTGGACCTTGGGGTCGCTTTGCCGGCCGGGTTTATGATGCTCTGCAAATCGACCTCGATAACCACGAGGGAGACGACGATGCACTGCAAGAATTTAGGCGATCCCAGCAGCGACAGGCGCAAGAGCAGCGCGAATTCGAGCGGTGGCAGCAGCGGTTGCACAACGAGCGTCTCGGGGCCAGAGATGTCTTCTCAGGAAGCATTCCTCGCGGCGCCCTGCGGCAGTTGCAACGGGAGCAGACCAGCCATCTTCCTCAATCACAGCCAGTTCAAGAGAGCCGTGACGAGATACTATCTTGGGGCGCCTTGGACCGAGCACGTCGTGCTGAGGATTCGCAGAGCCCGGGCTCTCGGAAGCGTCGAAATCCTACCGCGTCCCCTACCGAATCGAACCGGGAGCCAGAAAGGAAGCTGAAGAGACCCTGCACCCGACGGTTCCTACCTGCTCATAACGAGGCTTCTAGCTCCAGCTCCGCGCCCGTACCTGTGGCCGCTCCCCCAACGATAACGGCTTCGAACCAACCTGTGGAGAACGGAGCCAGCAACGGAGCCACAAACGGAGCCACAAACGGAGCCACAAACGGAACCACAAATGGAACCGCCAATGGAACCACACATGGAACCACCAATGGAGGCCTATCTCGATCTCCGCCTCTCCCAGAGGCACCGTCGTTTCTTTCGGCATTGTTAAGAGAGGTGGAGATGAACACCCCATCCGACGACGAAAATGTCAAAGGCATCTTCGCTCGACAAGGGGGCGACGCAATGTCTCCAGTCACCTCGCCTTCGCTATCTGCCCAGAGCCCGCGTGCTCTCTCCCTTACTCCTCCGCCGCTGATAAACAGCCGGCCAAGCTCACCACCACTGAGTTCTTACATTAACCACGGTACCCACCTGCAAATTATTCTCCGACTCGTGCGCCAGAGCCGGACCACACACGGGCCGAGAAGAATGGGCCTCAGCCTCTCGAGATACGACATCCTCGACCTAGACGTCCCCAACAAATTGTGCCTCCTCAGCGGTCTGCCGAAACCTCGCCCGCCCGGCAGGCGCTCTCGCCCGAAGCAAAGGCGAGCATCAACGGCATCGTCCGCTCGGCGTTGAAGCCACACTGGCACGCCAAGGAGCTCACGACTGAGCAGTATTCGGCGATCAACCGTGATGTTTCGAGGAAGCTTTACGAGGAGATCAGAGATCCATCGTCGCTCGATGATAAAGCGATGAAGTCGTGGGAGAAGATTGCCACCCAAGAGGTGGCTCGCGCCGTCGCCGAGACCAATGCTTAGCGGGCCTCTGGCCACGGGAGTTTTTATGAAACGGTTTTGGCGCCATGGCGTGGTTGTCATCTTCTCTTGACATGACTAGGATTGGACTCATTTGGGGCGTTTCGGCTTTGAGGGAAACAGGAACTAGATACCCGCATACTCTGGATGGAGTCTGGCCGAAACGTTTGGCATCTGCGACTCACTCGCATTGGCTTTTTGCCTCGTCATGTATGTATGGTAGCATTATTTTGCTGTCCGAGTCGCATTTGCGACCAATCATTGCATCAATAGGAATGTGTATTTTGTAGTGATAATCTTCTGAACCTCAAATGGGGCGAAACGAAACGCGATCGTGAAAATGAAATCGTCTGCTGGGCAGGACGGACGTTCGCGAACCATATCTGGGTCCTGTGCTAGAGAGCAGTAACAGTTTAGCCCTGGTCCTACCAGACGGGGAAAAGAGGTGCGTCAGGCCGGAGATTTTCCCCAAGAAAGGTGCGAATTCTCCGAACCCTAAAGTGTCCGTTTCCAGTCCCTCTCCAAGAAGGGCGATATAGGAAAGGAATGAAAAAATTTTCGCCGTAAAACCCAATGAAATGACAGTCGGTAAGAAAAGGCGGTGGCGGTGTTTGGTCGCTTCGTTTCCTTCGCACACCGCCGCAAAAGCAGAGTCCAAGAGAGACCCTGCCTGCGACCACCAGTCTTTGGACAGGGAAAAATGTAAGCAGCGACTATCTAACAGGACCTTGTAGAGACGAAAAGAGAGGTACCGCTAGCGAAAAAGGCTGCTCGACGGAAATCTTGCTCTGGGCACTCGTAAACGACCAGGATGCCATGGGAGTAAATTTTGCAGCTCTTGGAGATAAGGATTGGTGCCAGTTTGCAAGAGAAGAAGGGTTTCTGAGGCTAGCTGCCAGGGCGTCCTAAGATCTATGGACCAGTCTCCGTCGGTTGAATTTCGGATGAATTCCGAAGGATAGTCTGCTTACGTGATTGCCTCCTTCGCGGTCACGACTAGTTAGTTATATGCTCCGCGAATCTTTGAAAAAGACCTCGCAAAAAAATGGATTCAAAGAGGATGATCCTGCGTTGGTTTAACTCTGGAGACTGAGCAATAATATAGGATGACGGCCATAAGACAGTGGACTCGGGTCCTCTCAATCTCCTTCAGACGTAAGAATGAAGTCGCAATTGGTTTTGGCCTGGAGCTGTCTTTCTAACATTTTAACGTCGGCAGAGACGCCAGCTATAGGATCACGATGTGCTAGGCTTTCACAAGAAATATACACAAGTTCCAGACGATGCTATTCAGCCGCCGCTGCAGAAGCTACAAATTCCACAGCAACAAGTGTACCGCCGAATGGGCCGCCTCCCCAGACCTCACCCCCGGCTGAAGCCTCGACCACGCCAAGCCACTTCATCAAAGCCGGCATCATCCTCACGCGGCCGCCTCTTCTAACACGTGAGCTGACGCCCTTCGAAAATGCATTCTTCTTCTACCAGAAACGCCTCGCGGCGCGGTTGACTCTTCCGTTTTCGGCAAAGGCCTGGTTTAAGGAGGACACCCCCTCGCAGCTCGACTTTGCGCTGAAGATGAGAGAACGACGGGGCAACCCTGGCAGAGAGCTGGGAGACTATAATGGACGGGCGGCCCGTGCTTGGGATGACGAGTTGTTGGTCGGAGACGAGCTCTCCAAGCCCGAGACGCTTGTGGAGGGTTTGCTGGAGGACTCGGTCATGCGCGTTAGTGAAGACGCCGAGGAGATTGTGGAAGAGGAGAGGGTGCCCGCTGAGAAACCAATGCCGAGACGGACGGAGGCGGATGAGAAGAATAATCAAAAGGCGCTTGATCGGTGGCTAGACAAGACGCTATATTTGGTTGTGAAGGAGAAGGATGGGAAGTGGGTGTTTCCAGCGGCGAAGGTTTCGACCAGTGAGGCCCTGCATGCGGTGAGCAATATTCGAACTTTTCTTTTCCTCTCTCCTTGTCACCGGTATGACTGACAGTTACATGCAATGCAGACCGCGCAGCGAGTCCTCACCGAGTCGGCTGGTCAGAACATGAACACGTGGATTGTGGGCCGCGTCCCAGTCGCGCACATGGTCAAAAAGCCTGTGTTAAACGAGGACGGCACCGAGGCCGAGAGAGGGGAGAAGACCTTCTTCCTCAAGGGGCGCATCATGGCCGGGCAGGCAAACTTGGATGGGAATAGGTTTGGGTTGCAGGACTTTAAATGGCTGACGCGGGAGGAACTGCAAAAGGACATGGAGCCGGAATACTTTCACTCTGTGCGGAATATGATGGCCGAAAGATGATTCGGTGGTGGAAGCTGTAAGAGATATATTTTGTAAACATACCAAGTCACTTCGTCATGTAGAACTTGCAATAGACTCACTGATAGAGAATACAGTATGGGTGTGTGCTCCTGCTCGTCAAGCGTGCTTTCGCGGGTCTTATATGGGGTAATCGGCTCTATCTATGAGAGGGCGGCGCGACCCCAGATGCTACTTGCTTGTATCATGTCCTTTTCGCTCTCGTGGCTGTTGTCCATGAATACCAAACTTATTATCTCCCCATTTCTTGGCTTTCCCTCTTTCCTGCTTAGCTCGCTTGCCCCCTCCACGTCTTTTATTCGTTTCCGGGCACCTAGATGGCGCTTCCATATTTTCTTCATCGGGGAAGTAGAAATCTCAACAGGGCAAGAAAGACAGAGCAAAGAGGGAGGGTAGGGGACGACCTCGGTGCGTACCGACAGAGCGTTAGAGTCGAGAAATGTCTTAACCCCGCATATAAGCACTCTCATCAACTCCACACCTCGTCCGTCTGTGATCCGCCAGAGAGGATTTGTCATATCTACAACCATCGTCGTCGCTAATATGGAGATCAATAACGGAAACTTTGAAGAGTTCCTTCCATCCATTCTGGCCGCCATCGCGAAAGCATCTGTCATCTCCATCGACTGCGAATTTTCGGGCACAAAGGTCGTCGAGAGCATATTCCGAGACGCCACAGCTGCCGACAGAGTATCAAAATGGGCCAAAGTCCTCGAGGCAGCTAAGAAGTACTGCATTCTACAGCTAGGAATCACTTGCATGTGGAATGATGACGAGGACGAGGATGAAGACAGGGATGAAGACAAGAAGGAGAAGGAAGATGGCAATACGAGGGATCACAGAGAGGACGACGATTGTGACAGCGAAGGCGATGACAGCCAGGGCAGTGGCAGTTGGGGCGATGACAAACCACCACGGTTTCGGTCCGAGACTTACTCGTTTGTCGTCAGTCCCTTCCTTGACGTCAAAGAAAGGTCTACGACGATCCTAGCCCAGCACATCGACCGAGATGTCGTGCTAAACAACTCGACGATGAGGTTCCTCGACAATACAGGGTTCAATTTCACCAAGCCCTTATTCGATGGCGTGCCATACATTAGCTTCGACGAGTACCGGCATTTACGCAATGCGGTCCTGAAGAAAAAAGAAGCCGAATTGGAGTCAATCCAGGCGGACATGGGCGAGGTAGCGGGTGTGAGCAAAACAGCAGACTGCCTCGAGATCATCAGCCTGCCGGGCGACGCTGATGATGCTGAACCAGTAGAGTACCACGGGTCTGACTCTCTGCCACTTGCTCCTTACATGCAAGCTTGGCTAGACCAAGACCCTTGCGATGTAAGTCTTATATACCCCTTCAATTTTCTTACTTTCGTTAATTCACCCTTTTTTGCTTTGCTATTCCTCTTGTTCCTGTCTGTCTGTCCATCCATCCATCTATCTGCCTTCAATTTCAAGATTTCCTGTCATTTTATCTCCTTTTCTAACTCATGATACCAGGTTGGTAACGAGAAAGTGATATTCCCACCCCGCGGCCAACTGGCCACTCGAACCTGGATGGAGCGTATCATCAAATACCTCCGAGTCAGATTTGCTACCAAAATCAATGCCTGGAAGGACAACGAGGGACATGGTGTTATAGTCGAGCGCTGGGACGGGTTCAAGGAGGCTGAGAGACTGAGGAAGTCTATTGAAACAATCGAGACAGGATACATTCAAGCGAGCGGACTGTGGTACGTCGTCTACTTTCTCATTACGGTCCTCACTGGCGGCCGGGTCGGCCCAGAGTTCGAGCAAAATGTGCGAAAATACCTTACCCGGTACATCTCCCTCAACAAAGGCCGACGTTTTCGACCTCTTACAGCCCTAACTAGAAACAAGAAGCACATATGTCAAGATACAATAAATATATGTACAGCCGAGTCCTCAAAATGGAATTTGTGGCTCGAAGCTACCCTAGACTACGTGGTAGGCCTAGTTGACGGCCGGTGCGACAAAGACCTGCCATGCCTAGTCGGCCACAATATCTTGTGGGACCTTGTTTTCATCAAGTCCAAGTTCTACAGCCCGCCATCACTGCAGAAGACCGAGACTCTCGCGTACATCACGAAGCTGGCCAACCGCATCTTCGACACGAAGGTTCTGGTTAAGAACTTCCATGACCAACTCTTGGACCTCGATCTTCCGTCCATCTATTTCGAGATAAAGAAACGACTCGACGGATCAGAAATTGAGAGTTCACATCCAGAGATAGTGTGGAACGCAGGCTGGGGGCACGTGCTAGATCAGTTTGCCGGAGAGAAGCATCACGATGCCGGGTTCGACAGTGGGTTTCCCTTCCTATTCCTCCCTTTCTTCAGACTTTGATATGGTGCTAATACAACTTCGCTGGCAGGCTACCTTACTGCCGCCCTTTTTGTTATGTTGGCACACGAACGGACCTTCAAAAATAAGGACCAGACGGAGACACGGCTCAGTTTGGATGCTAGCGAAGAACCAAGCAAGGAGTCAGACAACTCGCCGACCTTGCGAATCCTTTCGACGTATGATTTGAGCGAGTTCCAGAACCGCATCATGGTATTGGGCGAAGAGGTGAATCTCGATGAGAGGGCTATGGAAATGGGCGTACACGCAAAGTCGTGGAGTTCTGATGAAGCCACACCCGCTGGATCGAAAGCGAGACAGAAGAATCCGCCGGACGTTTGTCCACAGAACAAGGAGATGGGGTTTAGATTACAGCAGCATTATGCTTGTGTCATTTGAGACATAGACACGAATACTGGTTTGCGACACGGTTAGGGAGTTCAGGGGACAGCGTCTAGGTACTAGAGAGGGAGCTCTTGAGGTATTTTACGGGATCATCTGCGCAAACACGGAACTTAACCAGTATGAATAACAGGGCTGTTGAACTAGGCAAGCGGTAAAGAGAGTGAATCAAATCGTAACCCTTATTCCCCGGCAAATATTCGTCTCATAAAGGCCCTTGCCAACTTGTTTCGCCTTCATTGCGCAAAACACATCATTCTCAACCATTGACGCCCAAACTCCGCCGTCCCTTG
>Ga0247774_1001677_pt1 | contig 11070 bp, 11 predicted proteins | sample UWRJL001104B6_FD_179933 | JGI IMG/M metagenome (GOLD analysis project Ga0247774, IMG submission 179933) | Plant litter microbial communities from Arlington Agricultural Research Station in Wisconsin, United States - UWRJ-L001-104B-6 | ecosystem: Environmental > Terrestrial > Plant litter >... | reverse complement strand
CACTGTTTGTTGGTTTGTTCATTCTTCGGTATACGTTTTCTGGAGACTGTTTTCTGATGGAAAGGTGAAAAGGTGGTGGTCGGCAATTGGGCTATATTCCGTCGTAGCGTTGTTTTGGTAGTCATATTTGGTGTACCAAGAACTGCGAGATTCAGAATACCAACGTTGTCTGAGTACTATGCAGTAATGATGTCTCTCAACATACACTCCGCTACTATTCAAGGGTCAAATCATACTGAAGAATCAAGAAACTAATATTTTAAAGGTTTGAAAATGTCCATTCCATTCGACCACAGGGGGCCAGCTAGCTCAAAAAATATATACAATGGAAGAGGTATAAACCAAGAAGCCATGGCAACTCGACAACCTCACAAGAAGTTTATATGGTCATCATGATCGTCATGAAAGATGTGCCTACGTCGAGGATAAGTGATGTCCCCTACGTCCCCCACGCAATCTCCTATCTACCGCTCCTCCTCCTTCCCAAATATGCCGCGTGAAGTTCCCATGCTGCCCAGACCTGCCGAGGAAGATTTCCTCTCGTCGAAATGCTCTCAAATGCGGGTCCGCCTCCGCTGATCATAAAAAGGGGTATAATAGTTTGCGTCGGTAAGATGTTCCAGCCAAATGTACGATACAATGGGTGGAAGACAAAGAAAAGGGATAAAACGACGCGTCGAAGGAAAGACTTGTCCAGCTTATTTAGACAAACTTCCACGACATGTTCACCCTCCCCGCGCCTGTCCCTCCGCAAAGCGCAACAAAGGCCGCCTCGCTGACGTCCAGATCGCCTGGCTGGCATTCCGGGCACTTGTCGCGCACCTCTGCCGTGATGGTCTTGCCGTTGTAAGAAATCTCCACCTTCCTCCCGCACATGGGGTTGCCGTTTGACTGGGCACCCATGAGGGGCGCATTCATGGCGACAATGTAATCCGACTGGCCCCTGCCCGAGTCGTTCCAGCCACAGGCGCCGAGACCGACGGCATAGTAGGTCATTTGCCCGGAGCGGTAATCGCCTCCTCCGCCCGGGGCCGCGATATTGCGCTCGGGGGGAGAGGGGGCCGGGTAACTAGCCGGAGGTGGAGCGGCCGGGGCAGGCGGAGCGGCTTGAGGTGGCGGAGGAGCGGCGGCTGGTTGCTCGACCTTGGGTGCGGCGGCGGCGGGCGCCGGGGCGGGGGGAGCAGGGGGTTCGTACTTGGGAGAGGGCGTCGTCTTGGGGGAGGATTCGTGAAACTGCGCGTCCTTGGTTGCCTTGGGCTTGCCCATGTACACCGTCTTGGTGTTTGCGACATATTCCGTCTTGGTTTCCCACTTCGTTTCGGTGACCCAATAGGTGTGGATTCCGCGCTTCTCATGGGCTGGCTCGTGGACGGCACGGTGGTTGTGGGCGCGACGGTGATGGTTGTGGTTGTGGGGTTGGGCCAGGGCGAAAGCCGCAAAAAGGCCGGTGATCAAAAGTGACTTCATCTTGTAGTGTTCCTTTTCGATCGAGTTGTCTGGTTCCCTCTTCAAGCGAAGCGTTCGGTTGCTCAGAGGTCTTAAGAGCTGAAGGTTATGTCCTGTTCAACAGTTGCTGGTGATATACTGACGCGAACAGCGTAGTCACAAGTTGCAAAAACAGCAAATCGAGGGTTTTAACGTTGTCCACTTTTGGTTCGTTATTGCTATTTCCTTGTAGGTGATGTCCTCGATTGTGTATCTGTTTGTTTGACTTCTCGACGCCGTAGTTGTTCCTGAAAAGAGGCAGGTACCGGTGTTTGACCTTGAGGCAGAAGGTGCAGAAAATGAGTGTAAAATCTTCCAAGTCGTAAAGAAAGAACGAGGAAGGATCAATGAGAGTGAGCCTGCTCAAGATTTTTGGTTGAAAGAATGTGTTCGTACGCAGAAAGTATCAACGCAGACGAGAGAGAGAAAGTGACCGTGGTGAGCAAGAGGAAAAGATGGTAGGCCCAAGATAGGAGGGAGGGAAGCGCGGAATATTTCAAGGACGAGTGAGGGAGCGCGCTAAAGACAATGTGAGGCAGCCGCAAGCAAGGAAGGCACGGACAAATGCGGGGGCCGGCTTCCAGAGCTGAGGGTCGAAAATACAGTGGGCTAAGCACAGCCTCAGACTGGTGTAAGAAGGAGAATGCCTGCTCTTAATTGAAGATCAATGCGACTTGCTTGCGAGAATGCTCTCAATACGCATCTAACTTGGGGACTTCTTCTTCTTTTAGCTTCCTTTTCCCTCTTCCTATTCTTCTCCACCGTCGGTGGTATTCGTCTTGCTGTTCGCCCTGCACAAGCACGACATGCCAGCCCAATGTGCAAATACCGATGACACGAGCTAGAAACCTCTCAAGCTGCAGTTCAACTAGGCTCGTGGTGGAATCATGGCCCGCAACGTGGCTAGCCTCCGAGCAAGTGCCTAGCGTCACTTCGTGGAGGGTAGGAGCCCGACTCGACGTGGAAAAAAAACTAACGTTGCTGTTCCTGGCCCCTGATTTGTTTTCCCGTGAGAACAGCCGGTGATTGGATGAACCGTCCATGAAACAGGGCGGCCCCCCCTCCATCACGTTCCCGCTCCCAGGAAGGACAGCCGGCTGTTCCTTGCATCTGCCAGGCACCACCCAATCAGAGCGGCTGAAATGGCTGACCCACTCGCTAAAGTTGGACTGCGCCATTGGGATCCCTGTGCCCGATCGCTCCCGGTCGCATCAGATCACCACTTCGAGTATCCTCCTGAATTATTTCTGGCTGGTGACTTCCAAGGCGCAACTTTGGCCTAGTTTTTCGGGTCACTTCTTTTCTCCAGGGCCGGTGTCCGGCCTCGACGCTGTGGAGAAAAGAGAGAAGGGAAAAATTTTCCAGGACGCGCAATCGACCCACAAGATTGTTGACCATTTCGGTTCTTTTCGGCTTCAACGACTTCTCGTTTTTCCTTCCGAGTCCTGCTTCTGTTCATGGTGGTTTTTTTTCTTGTTCTGTCTGTTCGCTTCCACAGTCTGACGCTTTTCAACCGGAGTTGGCGAAATGACGAAATGTTGAACCGCCTCGACGTAATTATCGCTAGCCGTTCCCGGTTTCTCTGCCTGTCAGTAAAGATTGTTAATAATATTTAGCAACGTGGGAAATCACTCCCGAAGATCCTAATGGAAATCCCGCCAGGCTGGGTGATTTTCCCTTTTGCCCTTACTTCAGATTCAGCTGAGGCTCTCGCCTGGGTCAAAATTTGGCCCCTTCTGAGGACCTGTCCCATTTACCCAGCGCTTTTCCCGAAGGCCGCAGCGCTCTTCGTTTCGTTCCTTTTCGAAGCGAGGTCTTCTGGATAAATTCATCGCCCCAGCTGTTCTTCACGATTGCGGTACTCGATACAATCCTCGCTGCCTATTTGTAGGGTGCAGTATTGTATCCTGTACGGAAATTTCCGCAAGATGCCGTGAGATCCCATTTTTAGCCCACATCTGACGCTTGACTGCCTGCCTACCTGCCCGCGCCTGGTCTACTGTGGTTGAACCTTAGAGCGTTCCTTTAGTGGCGTAGTATATGAGAAGAAGGTAACAAGCGCAAAGCAGGCGCCCGAATTAATGTACTCTGGGCAGAATTTGATGAAAGATGACCTTTTCTAGCTTCGGGTCAGACAGCATCCTCATGGGGAGCTTGCTTTCGTCTTGGCGGCAAAATCTACTTTTTTTGGGCGTTGCATAGCATGCGCCGTTGCGGTCATACCGGGCCGGGTTAAGCAGGAAGGCGTTTTAAATCGTTGGGCAGATTAGAAATGGTATGTTCTCACATTTGGGCGGCATCACCAAGCAACCACACGATGCTTCAAAGAAGGGCGATAGACCAATGGAAGATCACTAGCGAAGGGGTGGTTCATGTGTTCATTGTCCCAATGACATCGATTTGAGAAGCTGTTGTGAATACTAGTGAACACTATAATCACGTTGCACCTGTGTTAGGAGTTGTTTCTTGACCACTGCGTTTGTTCTTGCTCTTGAAGGTGAACAAGAACCGGCCCCGCTTGCTGAACACCGGCTTGTCCTCATCGAAAACCTCGGAGACGACAAACATCTTCCGCGCCTTGGCGAGAAATCCCATGTCGGCCCTCCGCCGCTTCTGAAAGCAAAAGTATATGGTGGCTGAAGTGTTTAACTTCAGAAGGCGTTCCAATGTATTCAACAAAAGCGGGAAGGCTGGCTCAAAGTAGACACAGTCGGCCGCGAGAATGACGTCTGGCTTCATGCTCATGACCTCGTCGCTCAGAGGCTCGCCCCTACAAACCAAGAAAAAATCCAGGGTTAGCAGTCTTTCATTATTGAAGTTTTTTCGGCGCGTTTCGAGGCTGTGGCATGAAATTTCTCCACAGCAAAGGGATGGGAGGAAAGGGTTTCAGAAACATCGCTAGAGGTGGGCAAAATTGAAGTTGTCCACCATGTTTCCCTAGGGTTGCCGCATTCCTGAGCAATAGGGATGGCGGGGTATTTTTGTGCCCCTCCTTGGAATGCGGTGCAAGTCACGGCAGGGTGGATCTCTTTGTCCCCAGACAATTTGGTAACGCTGGAAAGGCTTCGCTGCCAACCCTGCACAGCATTACCGCTGGGACAAATTCCGGCCCTCTGGTTGGGAAGTGAAAGAATGGTGGGAAGTGGCCTACCAGTTCAGTATGGCTGCCTGGGCCTTATCGTGAAGCTTGTTTAGGGTGATGTTGTGCTGCATGAGCGATAACATCACCTTCTGGTCCGTCAAGTACACCGGCCCGTTCGTGCGACACCCCCTCGAGACAGCTAAGCCGACTAGACCGCCTCCGGCGCCGAGTTCGAGCCTGTCAGAACAGCGGCGAGCACAACGAGTCAGCTTTCTAGACAAATTTGATAGATAGATTTCACAACCGGTCGATTTTTCCTCCGATCAAATTTGAAATCGGAGAGTGTCGGCCGCTGGCTGTGTTTCCCAACAGCTGCAAGAACAACTCAGCGTGGGGGACTTTTGCCCTCATTGTCTTAGAGAATATTGAAGGGCCGAAATGGGGCAAGCAGAGCCGATTGGTGACCAAATGGCAAAAAAAACTTACACTTTGGCATCGCCAAGGTCCTGCTTGTGGTACCTTAGCATGTGCCTGGCGAGAAGTATTCCGGCGGGCCAAGTCTGGCCTCCGCAGCCGGAGCTCAGGTCCTCCCGGAGCTGGAGGGGGCGTGAAAGGAGGTTGTCAAAAGCGACTGTAGCAATCCCGGCCTCCTTGTACACGGGGAGGGAAGTGAAGTCTTCGCCAATGTTGAGGCCCGAAATCTCAGGAGAACTTGATGGATCGCGGCCGTTGGTTGTCACCGCCTCCGTCTTCGGCGTGTCGCCGATTTCCTCCTTCATTTGGGGCGAGTCCGCCATCGCTAGAGGGTGGCTCGTATATGATAAATTCTGGTGTTCATTATGGTCGTCATGTTTTGGTTCGTCTTTTCTGTAGATATGCACTAGTTTTTTCTCGGATTTGTGTGTTCTGGCCTGAAGGGCGAGGAAGAAAGGAGAGGACTGAATTGATGCCGAGAAGTCGCGATGGGGTCACGGGTCCGCGATAAGAAAGAATGGAGCCGGGTTATCAGGCGCCCAGCCAAAATTAATTGAATCCTGTTAAGGCTTGTTTAGGGTTTCTCGTTTGAGTATAACCCGCACCTTGCCGGCAACATCTTGCTGTGCCGGTTCCAGCCCTCATAGCGTCACGGCGCTTGAACTTGAAAATGAATCGCCGCTTCTTGGATCCGGGGAAATCCTCTAGGAACAGTAAGCATCCATAGGTGAAAGATCTACCGCTTCGGCCCAGCCGCATTCTATGCCCTTGCGGAGAGCACAGCATCCAGTTAATAGTTGTTCAATTGAACAGGACTATATTGCTTACAACTGGTCATCCCTTTCTAGTTGGAAGTGTCTCACTCGATTATCGTGACATTCTGTTGTCGATATGCAATAGGAAAGAGCAGGCCTCAACAAACACATCTTCCCTGGTCGTTTACTCATTCCTTGATGCATCTGTCCCAGCAAATGACGATAATCTCAATTTTGTTTTTTCGGCGTCAGTATTATTCGTTGCATTTGGGAAGGGACTGGAATGCATTCAATCCAGATAGTTGATTATGTCCCGGAAAGAAGTCTCTTGCCAACATGGAGCACCTTTCCTTGGTGATATACTTGTGATGCCACTTCCTGCCCATGACAGGCTATCTCTTCTATTTTCTCGTTGACTACTCTATCGTTCTGGCCAGACATGCCAGATAAGGATATTCTAATCCAAGATCGTTGCGACCGGCGCATCTGGTTCCTCAACGATGGGGTCGCCTAAGGTGATTTCACGACAACGGCAGCTCGAAGCCAGCCTCACGCTGCAGCAGTAAACTGAAGGATTTAGCTGTGTCGCTGCCGTCTTCGATACTCGAGCACCACTCTACGGGCTTCCAGTTGGCTTTTGCTGAACCCTTTTTTTTTGTACGAGTTAATATGATTAACTACGACGCTGTGTCTAATGACGGTAGTCTGTTGTCGGCATGGATCAGTTTCGATGGTAAGGGTCTGGTCTTCAACTGACGGACTTCGCCTTTCTAGCTCCTCATTCAACTACTAGAGCCTGTCCGGTTTGAGCTCATGGCTTCAGACAAAGTGATTCCGTTTGCTATTATGCTAGGGCGGCACATGCTCATGTTGATAGTGCCTTTGTCACACCTGAAGGAGGTGACAGTATGAGAAAATTTAATGAGATTCAGAAGAATGTGAGATTAGATGGCGATGCTGCCAACTCGGGCATAGTTGCGGCTTCGGTGTTTGGCATGCTTGACCAGCTCACTTCCGACGCGACAACATAAAATATGAGGAACAGCACCAGAGGATCATTAATCAAGTTCGCCCTTGAACCAATACACCGTGCTCCCACCTCTTTGATACGGGGAATATGGAGAAGTCATGGGACCTATACTGATACTATATAATTCCATCTCCTATCCTAGCTATAAACCATCCTCTTAAAACCTCCGAAGGCCATCGATGCCGCTAAACTGGTCATTCGCATATCTATCGCTCGTTTCACATCCCAAGATCCTACCCTTGCCCCACTACTGATGAGTATTGACACCACGGAAGGTTGACTGCGCTCAATTGCCCGCCGCAAAACTGACCACCCGCTGGCATCGAGCGCATTGATATTTGCTCCTCGATCAAGTAAGAGCTCTACGACTGAGACTAGCCCTTTCGCAGCCGCAAGATGCAGAGGGGTGTCTACCGACAAAGCGGAGTCCGAACCGCTTGGGCTAGCGCCAGCGTCTAATAGCGCCAATACTGCGCCGTATACTGCCACCGACTGACTGTCTGCATTCCAAAGTGCCTCGTGCAAAGGGGTCCAACCCTCAGGCGCCTCAAGGTTAGGGTCTGCCCCAAGACGAAGTACCTTGTAGAACAAGTCCATATGGGCTTGGCGCTCCGTTGGAAGCTTCGTAAGTCGGACAGCAAGGTGAAGAGGTGTTTTAATACCGTCATCGCCGAGATGCCAGGTGCCAAGGGAGGAGGGACTGTACGAAAGATATGAGGAGTTGATCTCTATGATACCGGCATCAAGTAGGATATTGGCGGCCGTCATGAAATCTTCATGGATAGCTCGATGTAAAAGGGAGATACCGTCCGCGGCCTTCAAGAACATTGTCTCTTCGTTGCCTGGAAAGCACGCTTTGATACCTTCGGCAAACCGCCGAAGCCGAGCGCTTCGGGTGCGACTCAGCAGACGTCGGAAAGCAATGGGTAAATACTGCGCGTCGCACTTCACTGTCGGTGCCGCGTCAATGAGAGCCGTCGCGATTTCTGTATGCTGATGCATGACGGCCTCGACGCGGGCCAGCCACAGGGGACATTCCATGCTGAGTCCTGGAGGTCTGGGCATCTGGTAGCTTCCCCTGGACTTAGTTTTAACACCATCTAGGATGATATTTACCCAATTCTCCAGACCTCGCCTCGCTGAAAATACGAGCAATTCTGTATCCGCCGGCTCGGCAGACAGGGCAATCAAGTCATGCCATCTGAATTTGACAGACAGGTCTTGAACGATTCGAGATGGCTCGGCTCCATTGTCTTCGGCCAATTTTCCATGGGTCAACGCCATGTTTACAGCGTAGGACACGAGCGGCGGGTACTCAACCAGGGTCTGAGATTTCCCTGACAACACTGAGGAGGCAGACTCAATATCGTCCAGTAAAGACCCGCGTTGGGACGCAACTGTGTGCCTCAGATCAAATTTGGCGAAGACAAGGCTGGTCGAGTCGCGAGACCGTCCGTAGCTTGATGCCGACGAACAGAAGCTGGTAGTGCTCAAACGCCGTGTAGCATGCTTTACACGTTGCTTCTGACGCGGATCCTTTGGAGCAGGAGCATACTTCTCAAAGGCATGCTTAGCTCTCGCTTTGATATAGGGTTCAAGCTCTTTGACGGTTATGAAGTCGAGACACCGACGCATGATTCTCCAGTGGCCCACGCGGATAAATTCCTCCCGACTCTCCAGCCCAAGTGCCTTGTACGCGTTTCCATGGAGGAAAAATGTTCGGACAGATTCGTGGATCGGCTGTACCACTCGGGATTCTCCATCATGGCTGTCTAGAGATCCAGCACGACCAACCATCGAGTCGGCATCCTGACCCTCGGTATCCCTTGATATAGCTTGCCTGACCTCGATCAGCCCCATGGAGACAGTTCGAATGCGCCTTTCAAGTTCATCATCAGTCTCGATGCTCTCGTTAGACGATCTCCAACTTGCTAATGAGGTTGACTTGGTTATGCCACCACTGATCAAGCCAAGGACGTAGTACCACTCCCGGACCCGTAGGGGTCTCTGCGCAAGGAGAACCCACTGGAATAGCTCGATTATCTTTGAGGAATAGGACAGGCGTGGAGGCGCTGAGCCCCACGGTGACGGGAGGGATGGTGTTTGAACGAGTAATTCCGTTTCAGTTAGGAGGTTCGCGTAAACATCCTCGAGGGAAGTGGGCATGGTTCTGGTGGCGTCTCGTATGTAATTGCGACTCATCCCCTCGTCTCGGTGTCTCAGAATTTGATCGACAATGATGACAACCCATAGAAAAACACCGTTGGAGCGTTGAGTAATTTCGTTGCTTAGTTCCGCGCGATACCCTATATCATTTGGGAAGAGGTCGGCAAGGTCAAATCTTTGGTTGACATATTTTCCCACATCCTCGAGATTGTGATTTGTGACCTTGATCTCCGGACAATTGGGTAAATAGATATGTGGGAAGTCTCTCCGGGAGACACAGATATCGAGCGCAACCCCGGCGCCATTGGCCAATTTCGCCAGGTCCAGCAGGTAGTAACCAACATCGCGTACTTCGTCAGCATTACATTCGTCCAGGGCGTCAATGAACAGGATTGCCCGTGATACTGTATCCGAGGTGAAGATGGCTTGGAGAATGGCCTTGAGTTCGCCCACGGTCCATAGAACATCGTTGATACGGTACTGGCTCCCGATGACATGCTGCAGAAAGACGTTTTCCTCCCTCGCTGAATAGAATGCGACAATCTGGTAAAGAAGGGACCGAAGCAAGCCAACAGAAGAATGTTCAAGCTCGTTCCCCCGCGCGTTACAGAAAAAACTCGCAATTAAGACGTCGCCGCCAACAAAGGAAGAGGATACGTGACCAAAGGCCGCCTTCATGAGGGTGGATTTCCCACATCCAGGCTTTCCCGTAATCTGGAGAAGGCCAGAGGTCTCGCTGGAATTCCTTCGGTTGAGCCAGCTGTCAAATGCGCTACCGGGCTTGGTCAACCAGCCACAGGTATCTCTCGCTGGAGGATCAACGGTCTGCTGCCTGCTGAACATTCCAGCAAACTTCAAGGATTCGAGAATAGCTAGGCATGTTGGTTTTGAAGACGGCCGTTGCTGTTGGACCTCGTTTTGGGCGGTGTCAATGTTTGTATTTGCGGCGTCATTTCGTGGCTCGGAATCGACAGCGCGCTGCTTTGTTGCATCCCGGATGGCCGCATAGGCCGCCCGGAGCTCGGCTCCTACTTTGCGATACTTAGGGTCATTGGCACCAGAGAAACGACACATCTCTCGATGATCTGCATCCAGTGACTCGGCCCTCTCTCTTACATCTCCTAGGGAGGATGAGGCGTCCGGGACAATCTAGAGTATGTTAGTAGGTGTTGATGTCTTTATTTGAACAACTAACCTTTCTGGATTTGGAACTCCCCAAGGCAAACCGAACGTTGATCGGGAGGCTCTCCTGGAAGGTTTTGACGCGAAACTGATGCTTCTGCCAAAGGTATGAGAAGATATACTGGGTCCGCTCCAGGTCGGAATTATTGAGCGACAGGCTTTGCAAGACCAGTGGGTTCGTATCCATTCGTAGAGCACTGGCTGCCTTCCGCACGATCTCTCCAATCTTTGCAGCATGGCTTCCACGATGCGGAGTTCCCAGAAATACAATCGCCGCTGTACATTCCAAGATATTGCTGAGCTCCTGATTACTAGAAGAGTGGCAAAGTGACAGCATCTGGAATTGCCCGATGTAAGCAAGCGCGTGCGATGCGATTGAGCGCATCTAATCCGGGTCTGAATATTTACTCACTTCTTTCGCAAGTATGCCGCCCAGGGAATGGCAGACAAATATAAGTGGCCTATCAAGAGGCCGGGCCCGAACCAGGTCGTTGAGAAGGTTTTTGCCGTGGGAGAAGACGCTGTTCTTGTTCGCAAAGCGGGAGAGAGGGTTTCGCGCAATATTCGTGTCATAGCCAAGGACGAGGATCCTAGAATCTGGACATTCCGATGGAAGCAGGTCTCTCGGCCAGAAAACCTGAGATGGGCCTTCTGGCTGGGCTCCTTCTGGCAGACTGTCCCGACCATTATCTGGCCGGGTCAGTCGTGATGAAGAGCGCCGTGTGGGGTTAGAATTTCTATTTTTGAGCTGTGGTGCTCCGGATGAATGTCCTTTCTTCAGCTCCTTTGTCCATGTCCGGAATGGATGACCCTGCAGGCCATGGATGAAGACGATGCTGAGAATATGGTAAGTCTCCGCCCTTAGTGGGAAGTTCGGTAGGCGATGCTTACTCGAC
>Ga0247774_1001676_pt1 | contig 11077 bp, 9 predicted proteins | sample UWRJL001104B6_FD_179933 | JGI IMG/M metagenome (GOLD analysis project Ga0247774, IMG submission 179933) | Plant litter microbial communities from Arlington Agricultural Research Station in Wisconsin, United States - UWRJ-L001-104B-6 | ecosystem: Environmental > Terrestrial > Plant litter >... | reverse complement strand
TTTACGGTCGCCCTGCACCTCCACCCCACCGACTTTTTTTTTTCTCGACTGCCCAATTCATTCGTTAGCGAGACTGGACAATCGCTCCCAGCTTCCAGCTCCCACCACCAACTTATAGCGACATCGTTTTTAATCTGTCGATTTGCGAGATCAACTAACTCGCTCGAGAGTGACAGGCAAATATCACGGCCTCAACTGGGCGGTTCAATTTGTCGTTGAGAAGTGCGGGGAGGTGCAATTGGTAGCCTCTCCGGACAAGCGGCTCTTAACCAACGAGTCCGAGTCAACGTCGACTGTTGGCACCCAGCCCATCCCAGATTAGCCTACAGATCGTCTCTCCGTCTCATCCTTCGATATTATCCCATCAAAAGATTTTGTCAACGTCGTCAGCGGCCGCAGAAACGAAATGTCTGGCGCAACCTCTGCACCGACGACCCTGGGCAACTGGGCGGCTGTTGCACGAAGCGCGTCGGCGACAGCGCCGCAGACCCCTGCGACTCCCTCGAGCCCGGCGACCCCTGCCTCACCAGCGGCTCCAGACTCGCTGGCAAAGGACAGTGTGGCTGGCAGTCTGGACAAGACTGCGGTTCCGATGGCGGCACCGACAAGTACAGACCACGCCTCGCTCGACGTGAAGGCGACTCAGCCTGAACATGAGGCGGCCCCGAACGCACCGAGCATTTCCGACGCTAGCTGCACAACTCACACCGAGGCTCCTACATCGACCACAGAGTCTCGAAAGGATGACGAGACAGGATCGGAAATATCAGCACGTCCCAGCGAAAGGGGAACGGGCCCGGTCCAGTCTCAGGCACGAACAACCGAAGCAGGCTCGGATTCGAGAAGGACCCGCCGCGGACAGCAGCCCAGGGACTTGACCGAGAGTGGAGGAGACACTGCGGCCGAGAAGGAATCCGCACCACCTACCCCGAAGGTCGAATTATTCGAAGCACCCATTCCCTCGGTGAACCCTTGGCAACAACGCCTTGCTGCACGCAATGGGAGCCAGCCTGCCAAGCCCACACATGTGGCTGCTGCTGGAGGGATTAGCCCTCCCGTACCTGAGCCGTCAGCTCAACCACCTCAGGCAAAGTTGAACACCAACGGCGAGTCTCATGCAGGGAACCTCAATGCAGAGGCTGTGTCGGATTCTAGTAGCCCAAGCAAAGTAGCAGCAGGTGACGGGATCAGAGGCCAGAAGAATGGCTCGCCGCAAGAGAAGTTAGGACCACGGGCAGGGACGGCCACAAAGTCACCGTTGCGGCCCACGGATGAGGGCTCATGGCCAACACCAGAGACGGCGAAGAATACCAAAGAGAAGGAGGACAAGCGCAAGCCTGTCAAGGGGAACGAACGGCCGGTAGCGGACGAGGGGGATGACACTCCCGCTCCAAAGGTCAAGCAATCAGGGAAGAAATGGACCAAGATGGAAGGTTTCGAGCCGTCAGTCAAGTTTGAAACACAACTTCCGCAACACCTCAAGGCTGGAACACGGTCCCGGCCGGGCGGCAGGGGTGGTAGAGAGGGCGGTTCGAACCGCAATGGCCCCAATAATGGAAAGAGCGCTGAGAAAGGGGCAAACAACTCGACCTCTGCATCCAAGGGCATCAATGGCGAAAATCGGGATGGTCCCCGAGATAGCGGTACAAGTCGAGGAACTGGTGGACCTTCCACCTCAAAACGTGGTCCCACCGACGGCTCCAATGCGCGGGATCAGCGCAAGGCCCATGCTCCTGGAAATTCCAGGACAAGAGAGGTCTCAGCATGTGTAAGTTCCCAAAACATTTTTGTTTTCAACCACGACCCGAAACGGGCGGTATTTTCCAAGGGCGTATCTAACACTGAACAGGACAACAACCAGAGCCAGAACCAGAGCCATGGAACCGGCCAGACTCATACCCAGCCATCTCATGGCCGCGAGAGGACCGACGGCCGTGACAGGATTCGCAACAACCGCCCTAATAACCGCAACGGCTTCAACGGCCCCACGCCGCAAATCAACCCGCAGACCGCAGGAGCTTTCGGCGTAGGTGCCGCTTCAGGCTCAAACTTCAATGCGCAGGTACCTAGCACGCCTAGAGGGCAGGCAACCCCCTATACCAGTCCGACCGCGAGACCGGGTCCGTTTGCTCCGTACGGCCATGGTCGAAACGGATCTACTACCCGACCGCCTCGTGGCCCTCCTCGTGTCGGCCAATCTACGCAGGGAACCCCCAACAGCCGACTAGTGCAAGGTGGTATGCCATTCCACCCGCCTAACGCGCAACCGGTGCAACACATGCCTGCCATGCCTGGCCAAAGCTATCAGAATGGCGTGTCGCAACTCTCGCCAGAGGTTGTGGTTCAGTATGCCAGGCTCACGTTGGCGGCACAGATCGACTGGTACTTCGGCCCAGATAATCTGGTGAAAGATCTCTACCTGCGGAGACACATGGACAGTCAAGGCTTTGTTCCTGTCAGCCTGGTTGCCGGCTTCAATCGTGTGCAAGCACTTGCCGCGCAACACTTCCCTGACCAGTATCGGATGCAGGAAATTCTGACGGCATGCTCGATGGGCAGTCAGGTTGAGCTTTTCTGCGGCGATGACACTGTCTATCGACTCCGCGCAAAGGAAACGTCAGAGAAAAGGCCGGAGCAATGGGCTTTAGAAATGGGCCAGAGGGTGGCCTCGGCTCAGAATGATGGCCCTACCAATGCTACCATCATATATCCGCGCTCACCACCGGAAGCCTTTCAACCCCATCTGCAACCTCCGCAATACCCCACCCATGCCGCGCCGTTTGCCGCGGCCCCGGTCCCAGTCCCGGCGATGGCGTATACTGCCGTCGGCGAATCGTCATATGATCCCTATCTGAACGGCGCCGCCTACGGGAATGGTTATGGACACGGGCTGCAGCATCAGCAGCCACGTCAAGGAATGGCTGGCTTCTCCAACGGCAACGGGTTTGGTCGCAACGGCACCACCAACGGCGCCAGCGCCTTCAAGGCGGATGTCCCTGAGTTTAGCCCGTCCGGCACAGGCCCTTTCCAGCACAACAGTCACACTGCCTTCAACAGCTACCAAAGTCACGGCCCGGCCATGACGCCATTTGGAGGCTTCCAGACTCAGGATAACCACGGCGTTGCTGCTTCAGGCCAGAACGGACTCGGCTCTCTTGACATGGGCCAGGGTGTCGAGCCCGAAGCTCCCCAGAATCCAGTGACTTCACCTGCGGACAAGGAAGCAGCCAAGTCGGTGGTGAATGAGTCACAGATGCAGGCTCACGGCCAGGGTGGTGCGCAGCCAAGCCAGGAAGGACTTGACAACCTTGTGGTAGGACTATCCCAGGCGAACGACATCGTCCCCTCCTAGGCCGATGGCGATGATTCGGGCGAGGGCAAGGAGCCGCTCTTTGAATGGACGTTGGGACTGGTCCTGCGCATCGGAGACGAGGCCGTGGCATACGAAGTGATCCGGGACACGGCACTTAGACAAAGACAGAAGATGTGTCTAAAACACACGCCACGAGCCATGAAAATTTTGTACGAATTTTGGCGCCAGTTTTTGTCGGACTACTTTAACCCGGACATGTACCACCTCTTTCGACATCTAGCAATCAACGACGCATCCTGCGAATGTGGCTCAGCTGCTTTTGGTTTGGCTAAGCTACTTGCGTTTTATGATGTTCAGAAGAGGCACGTTGAGCCCGACTTGACTGGGACACTGAATGTCCATTACGAGGAAGCCTTGGAAATGTCCATGGCACTGGGGAAGCTGGACCCCAGTCGACCCTTCGGAATTGTTGCATGCAAGATGTGCGAGGACCTCAAAGTACATTGCGAAACTCAACAGTCTTCTGCCGCCGACCAAGATCCCGAAGTTGCATCCACTCCAACAACAAGCGTGGCTGAGAAAGGCACCATGGAGACGAGAGTTGGCGACGCGACCGAAGAGGTTCTGGAGCATCCCATGTCTCAGTCGGATCTTGAGCAAGGAGTGTCGGATTTTATAGTTGGTGGACGCAGCAAGGCCGACCCTGCGGCCGAAGAAGAGGGCCAGGAAGTGGCTGGAGAGTGAATAGTGCGATGACAATGGTCCGCCTTCGGGGGTAACGAGCTACTCCCATGCGACCTACCCTCACTGGTATCCTTATCGCCCCCCACCTTTCCGTCTCCATTCCAAATTTTTAGCAATTACCTTTACGCCTTGTTCGCGCTTGCCCATTTTTTCTTTCATGGACCCACGACGGCTTTACTAGACAACAAAGATAAAAGTACTTTTTTTTCTTATACCAGCATTGAGCGATCGGCCACCTTTCTACGTGCACAGCTTTGCATCTTCGGTCGGCAGGTGGTCTTTATTTATTTCGCTTTGTTTGAGAGTCGGGGGGTGTGCAATGTGCACAGGGCCCGGGAACGATCCGGAGAGACCAGCAACAGGAGATGCATGGACGGGGTTGGGGATGGGGGGGGGGGCCTTCGGTTTATAGTAAGGCAGGTGGTGGTCGCAGAGAAGAGTCAAAAAATAGGGCGGCCTGCATGACTTTTCTTAGGAGCCAAACCTAGTCAAAAGCAGCAGGTCGGGAGGTCGGGGGGATTAGCTGGAGCAAAACTGGATCTGCTTTTTGTTTTGAAGCACACAGCACAGAGTGCTGTTGCTGTTGAGCGGAATGTACGATTATCAAGGCACGAAAAACAGTTGCTGCTGCATACATAACGAAAGGACATAATAGCATTAGTCGATTAGAGAAAATTCCTTTTTTTTTTTTAAAAAAACTTTGATTTATTCTGTCTTCGCCATTCTTCGTGTTTCCTGGCTTCAGAGCCGTTGTTAGTTTCATAAGTCAGTCGCAAAGGGAGACTTAGATATGACGCCTCTGTACACATACAAGACGTTATTTCCCTTCCTATCGAGATTACATTACTACTTTTTTTTCTAGTACACGATACCATTGCAAGAGTTTCGTTACGCCGCCGTAAAGTCCCAAATGCGTTGTGACAAATCATCATGGGTATTTCAATCCCTTTCCCGTTCCATCTTTAATTTATTGCTCTTACATGGCCATGGCAACACCGACAATGGCAGCAACACCGACGGCGGCGTTCGCCATGGCGGTGGGCATGCACGCAAAGTCGGAAGAAGAGCTACTCGAAGCATTCTCGTCGTCCTCCCCGCCATCGCTCGAGGAACTTCTGCAGGCAAGGTTAGAAGCTAGAATAGGGCGAAAGCAGTGGGGCGGGGCCAAACATACGGAGTACTGGTGATCACCGTGGTCCCTTCGGTCGTAACCGTCTTTCCATTCTCATCCGTCGTCTCGGTAGTGAACACCGAAGTCTCTGTCCTCGGGGCTGCGATGGTGGTGCTCACCTCGGTCGTGATGGTGTTGCCATTGCCGTCCGTTGTGGTGACCTTTACGACCGTCTCGACGGGGCGGAGGTTGTCAATGGCGGACTCCAGGGCGCTGACCTCCTCCCTGAACTCGGACGGGATTGCATCCTCGAACCACTGGGGCGGGTCCGTGGCCTTGAGGGCCGAGAAGATGATGGACGAGACTTCACCGGTGACGGATGCCGACGAGGCCGCGGGGCCGATGGAGGCGGTGAGGACATTCCACTTGTCCGAGGGGATGTAGGAGGAGATGAGATCGTCGGCTGCGGCGGTGAAGTCGGAGGCGGCGTCGCGACGGGCTAGGTCGGCGGCGTACGCGACCGAGAGTAGGCCAGCGATGATGGCGGAACGCATCTTGGTCCAAGTTTATGGATGGGAGTTCTCTGTGTAGGTAGGAACCTAGAAGCGCTTTACACCTGACTTCGAGCGAGACTTTTTTTTCTTTGCAAAAAAGCGAGTGAGCCAGCTACGACGACGAAAGACCGAGATGGATGGATGGGAATACGCAAGAATTCGGACTCGAGATATGTGAATCTATGATGGGACCGCGCCAGGCCTTTAATACTGGCCAGCCTATTTGGTTGGAAGCTCCTTGACAGCAGGAATTCCTCCGAACAAGCAAATTGGGGATAGCAATGACGGAAGACCTATATTGGCAGCTATGGAAGTAGCGTCATGGGCGATCTGAGAAGCCATGTCGGCATGAAAGCCGGGCCTGCCAACAAGCTTCCCAAAGCTTGCTTTTTGGGAAGACAAGGTGTGGAGTCCGGTGAAGAGGACACGCCAAGCTCAAACCAGACAGGCTAATCGGAACAAGATCGAGCTGGGACAACCACGTTGTGGCTGCTTTTGACCAGCTTAGCCTGGCCATGCTCCAAGAGGAACAAAGCTGTTGCCGCAGAGTAGTAAGTACCCTTCGAATGTAGCATCTCCCTTAGGAGAGTGGGAGGTTGGATTATGACCCGAAGCATCAAACATGCGTTTCGAAGCGAGAACCACTCAATGTACCTTGCAGATTTGGCGCAGATTTGGGGCTAAACACAAGATCTTGGGACTCAGGTTGGTGTGAAAATTGAAAACTCAATTCCTGCTCCGTCCTAACGAGCTCGTTTGTCTCAACCCTCGTCGCCGACGTTTCTGCCATTATCTGGTAGAAAATATTATGGTATCTAAAGCGCCCAGACTGAAAGCAGTTGGTATGAGGCAAGCAGGGCGCTCGATTGGCTAAAGTCGAAGAACAGGAAGCTTGGAACGTGGAAGCTGGATATGTGATCGAGAGGGATGGGGCATCAGAAACTTGCTAGTCTGCAATTACATCATAGCAGGGGTCGAGGTTCCTGACGACAAATGTGGCTGAGGAGCAGGGAACGTCGAGCCAGTGAGTTGGTGCCTTAGGCGAATGCAGACGGCGTGATTGGCCAGGAGAGGACGCCCTCCAAAATCAATTGCCGCGAAACAGATCAGATCGGAATGATCGCTGCGCAGTACTGTTTCTGGAAGATTTGATGCCTGACCTGAAGGAACAGGAAGGGTGAGGCGCAGTGTGGCTTGTGTGAACCACGGGACTTTCGAACTTGCCGTCAAGCACCAGTTCGGAATTTCCCTCATGCTCGGTAAGTTGGGTGAGATGAGTGGCAAACCCTTTGGGTCAAGAGAGCAGTGCGCAAAAGAGTTCTCGTTGTGGCGTCGGTGAGGCCTTGTGCGAAGATCATGGCAAGGCTTCAGCGGCGTCGTTGCCTCTCTGACGCCCAAGGCGATGAGCCTCTTCGTCAGTTTGTTCCGTCAGGTTCGGCACATGTTATCTTGGTGCACTCCACCTAAAGTCGTCCTCCAGCCCCATCAACAACTTCGAGTATTATCACGCACGCCCGAGCATCGGATGATGGCATCTCAAGTTCACAAGCTCTGGTTATTTTGCGCATTATGAACAGCTCTAGACTTCTTAGTAGAGGCCTCCATACAACCATCTCTATGTCGAAAAAAACATCCGGATGGGCAACGACTCGAGTTGTACGACGCACCAAAGGTACAGTTAGCAAGGTGGTGAAGCGGGAGACCTCACATGAGGCGCAGCAACGCAAGGCGGTTGGGATGTGGGATTCCCCGCTACCTGCCTTTTGCGCCAATTGCCGGCGCCCTCACCGGCCTGGCCCTTCTGCCCACCCTCTCGATTAAGTTGATTAAGTCCCTGGCCATCTGGTCGGAGAGTGTCGGGCTGCAGAGTTGGCAGCAACGCTTTGGCGATACTGGATGGCATTTTAGCTATCGGGTACCTTTCGACACTCTGGGCGGACTCCAAGCCTTGCCTGGCCTCAACTTTTGAATGCCCAATAGCGGGGCGACGTACTCTGTAGACCAGATGCCTAACTATCAGCGGTGCCTGGAAAGTGAGAGGACTTGTCGTTTACCGAAAAATCACTTGGAATTGCCAGGATGTTGACTGCAGCCTTGCTCGCGCGAAGACCATTTTCTTGCTCACAGGTGAGACAAGTTTCTTAGTAGGCACACGGTAATAGGTCTCGTGGACTCTGCGGGGCATCAGAAGTACCACCGCCCGTCGCGAATTCCGACAAGCTATGTCTTGACAAAACAATATTTCTGCTGTGTCATATGCAAGGAGCAAGCACTGCCAGCCAGCAAGCGGGAGCCCACCTTCAAAAACACCGGCGGGGGCGGGCAGCGCTTTTTCGCAATAGGAACTTACATGTACAGCCTTGGACCCTGTTTCATGTCGGGTGCCATGGCTGACTTGTGCGCAAAGTTGTGGCTCACGGGGTGTCCTCGATGTCCTCCTGTCAGGCCAGTTTCCATTTATAAACATTACAGCATAATCTGAAGTGCCTTCGGACGGTAGTCGAGTGCGGCAGCTGTAGATCTGGAGAATGAATCCTCACCCTTCGTCAATACAGTTCTCAGTAAGTATTCAACATGTTCTTTTCCTGGGGTTATCTTTGTTGTAGTGCGTCAGAGCCAGAGCCATCCTACATCAGCCCTGTTCGGCGGGCGAGTAATTCCCAACTGATGCGGACCATTGGGTGACGGAGGCGGCAGACTCTGCAGCTTTGGCGACCCAGTTGCATAGTTGCGCCACCACACCAAACTGAGAGAGGATACGCCCCTCATTTTGCCAACAGCAGACGTCACCTTTTATTACAGCGGGGTCCCCAGTTTGACCACATTGTGCATTTTCCCCCATCGCTTTCCTGTCTCACTCGACCAGTAGGGCAACTCAGACCATCGTGCTCTATTGAACTCGATTAGAAGAATTTCAAAGCATACAGCCCGTGTTCGTCCGTCTTCCATGTCGGCCTACGACCGCTACGACGCTCCCTACGAGCGGGAGCGCGGCCACGACGATCGCCCCCGCTATGAAACATACACTCGGGAGCGTGAGTCGGAACGCTTGAAGCCATATCCTGTTGGGTCGCGCGACCTAGTTCGCCACCGCGACAGCGACATTTCCGTTGAAGAAGTTCGCCGAGACTTCCCACCGCCTGGCTACAGAGATGTCCGGCGAGCGCGCTCGGCAGAGCCGGGCCGCGGCTACGAGCGCGGCTACGAGCGCGATTACCGAAGCCGCCAGGTGAAAGGATCGGGGTCTGTCTATTATCAGGAAGAGGAGGCAAGGCGTAAGCGGATGCTCTCCAAGCAAGAGAAGATTCTGGCCGCCTTTGCCGGTGCCGCGCTCGCTCTGGGTGGCAAGGAGGCCTATGATCGTTACGAGGCCAACCATGAGGGCCACGACGTCGAAAGGAACTACGTATCCTCGGCGGCTTTGGGCGCTGCTGGCGCTTTCGCTGGCTACCAAGGAGCCGATTTCTACAACAAGCATTCCGGAAAGGAGGAGAAGAAGACCCGTGCAGTATACCAAGGACGAGATGGCCGGTACGAATACTATTCAGACGACGAAGCCGACGGCCCCGCCAAGAAGAGTCACAAGAAGTTCCTAGAAAGCGTTCTCGGAGTCACGAGCATGGGCGCCGCCGTGAAGATGCTGACGGGCGGCGGCGGCGACGACAAGTCTAGCCGCCGCGGCCGATCGCGATCCAGTAGTCAATCGTCGCGTTCTCGCGGCCAGAGCCGCTCCAAGCTCCAGAAGGCAGCCATGGCATCACTCATCGCCGGTGCCACGGAGGCTTTCCGCATCTCCAAGGAACCTGGTGGCTGGAAGGGGGAAAAGGCAAAGCGTGTGGTCACGGCCGCAGTCGGTGCCGGTGCCCTCGGAGGTGCCCATAGCGAAGGCCACAGCAAGAAGGATATTCTCGAATCCGTCCTGGGTGGTCTGATGGGCAACCGTGTCTTGCACGGCTCAAAGAGCAATATAGAGGCCGACGACAGGGATCCCGGCCGCAGCCGCTCCCGGTCGAGGGCTCGATCTTCAAGCCGCGGTGGAGGAGGTGGCGGTGGCGCAACTGGTCTTGCTGCTCTCGCAACGGCAGGGCTCACGGCCCTTACCGCTAAGAAGGCACTCGACGGCCGAGACCGCAGCCGCAGCCGCAGGCGCGATTCGTCCTCGGACGGCAGCCGCTCGCCATCGCGTCGTCGCGGAGCCAGGAGCCGCAGCCGGAGCGTCGTCGACGGCGCACGCAGGAGTCTAGCCAAGCTCGGTATCGGAAGCGCTCCTGGCGAGAGGGATGACTCGGATCACGAGGATTCGCGCCACGGAAGCTCCCGTCGTCGCCGGCACTCGGACGATGGTTATGGCTACGACGACGACAACTACCACGGGTCTTCGCGACGGGATAAGTCGCGGGATAGGGGATACGATGACGATCGATCTTACCGGCCGCGAGGCAGGGGATCCAAGTCGGATGCAGGATCCGACACCGACCTCGGGGACTCGGACGATGATGAGAAGCGAGCTAAGAAAATGAAAGGTAAGCAGATTTTGACGTCGGCCCTGGCTGGCGTCGCCACCATTCACGCAGCGCATGAGGTGTATCAGAGCATGGAGAAGCGGAAGCTTCGGCAGAAGGCCGTGAGCGAAGGACGCCTTAGTCCCGAGGAGGCCAAGAAGCTCAAGACCAAGGCGATTATCCAGGACCTTGCGTCGGTCGGCGTCGCAGGCCTGGGCATCAAGGGCGCCATCTCGGAACTCAAGGAGGTGCGACACATAAAGCACGAATGCAAGGAGTTCCAGAAGGAGAAGAGGCTTCGGCATGAGAGGCGGCTCGAGCGAATGAAGCGAGCAAATAGCCAGCCCAGGCGGAGATCCGGCAACTGGTCCACGACAAGTTCGCCACGGCCAGACCGCTACGACTATGACCATGGCTACGATGGTGACTACGACAATGGCTACTATACCGACGGGAATCCTTACGCAGCTACTTTATCTGCCCCCCCGGTTGGCCATGACAGGCGATGACAACATCAACATCAACGAGCGAATTTGAAATCGTCTGGCACCAGTCTTTCCCGCCTTCCGGTCGATAGAAGGGTGTCTCGGCACTGCAATGCCGGTCTGCCTGCTTCTCTGTCCTGCATTCTTAATCATGATGAGTTACGACTGCAACGAAGAATGAAGCGTGTCATGAGTTATATAATCACATCATGTTGAGGCGCTCATTGGAGGGGAGGGGGGGCGTCTTGGAAAGTCTTGTTATATACGGTTGGCAACGAGATAGAACGAGACGATTTGTTGGACCTGTTTTTCTCAATGCATCACACACGCAAGTACATATTTTTTCTTCCAAGGACCCAAGGCTGATA
>Ga0247774_1001675_pt1 | contig 11082 bp, 4 predicted proteins | sample UWRJL001104B6_FD_179933 | JGI IMG/M metagenome (GOLD analysis project Ga0247774, IMG submission 179933) | Plant litter microbial communities from Arlington Agricultural Research Station in Wisconsin, United States - UWRJ-L001-104B-6 | ecosystem: Environmental > Terrestrial > Plant litter >... | reverse complement strand
ATTGCCCGCTGCCGGCCCCTGAACCTTCTCAAGACCGGCGGCTGCGCGCGTGGGCTCATGGATCACCTCGCCGGGCATCGGCTTTCCGGACGGTGCGCCGTCCGGCTCCTCCCGGTCTCCTTGACCACCGCGCGGGCTCTCGGCCCTACCGTTCGCGCTGCCGGCGGGGCGACTCGGCCCCTCTGGACGAGGCGAGGTCCGGCCGGCTCCCGCCGACGGGACGGCATCGTCGACCCGCGGCTTGGCGGATCCCGCCATGCCCTCGGCCGGACGCGAACCCGGCGCCCTGGGCGCCGACCCGGAAATCACGCTCTCGCCGGCGCGCTCCGCCGCACCCGCTCCACCGGGAACAACCCGGCCGGCACCTGGCCCACCAGCCGCGGGAACCGCACCCTCGGCCCGTCCCGCGGCCGCACCACCGGGAACAACCCGGCCGGCACCCGGTCCCCCGGGCACCGTCGCCGGAACCGCACCCTCGACACCTCGCCCCGCAGCACCCGGAACAACCCGGCCGGCACCCGGTCCCCCGGCGACCGTCGCCGGAACCGCACTCTCAACACCTCGCCCCGCAGCACCCGGAACAACCCGGCCGGCGCCCGGCCCTCCGGACACGGGAACCGCACTCTCGACACCCCGCCCCGCAGCACCCGCACCACCAGGAGCAACCTGCCCCGGACCGGCCACACCGTCGACGGCCCTGTCACCGCCACGCCCCGCGGCACCCGCACCACCCGGAACAACCCGGCCGGCACTCAGCCCTCCGGCCACCGCCGCCGGAACCACGCCCTCACCGGCCGGGCCGTTGCCAGGGACTCTCGAAGTCGAAGCCGCGTCGCTCGCAACCGGGTGACCGCTCGCAGGCGCCGAGCCGGCCTCGGCGTTGCCGACATGCGGCACCGTGCCGCCGAAGCGCACGTCGGAAAAAGCGCCGTTCGTCACGGTATCGCCGGTATGAGAATTCGACACGGTATCGCCACCGTGAGGAGTCACCGACGTATCGGAACCAGCCGCTCCCTTGGGTCCGCTGATGTTCGGACCCCTGTCGACCGCGGGTACGGACACGTCGATCTTTACCGGCCCGCCTCCGCTTCCGCGAGCGCCGCCTCGGCCTGCCGCCCCGATGATGCCGCCCAGGCCGGCGCCGAGGCCCGCTGCCGGGGCCCACTCCTCAGGTCTGGGCTTCCAGCCCTTGTCTCCAAAAGCGGCATGGACGATCGCCTCGGGGACGAGGACGATTCCGGTGTTGAGCGCAGCTCCGCTGACGATCCCACCGACGAAGCCACCGACCCTTCCGGCGGTACCCGCGCCTATTCCGGCCGTTCGCGACGCGACCGTGATCACGCTGCTGATGACCGCGGTGAGTGCCCTGTCGGCCAGGCCGAAGGCCACACCGACAGGACCTATCGGCAGAATAACGCTGATGACAGCACCGACGGCGGCCAGAATGATGGCAATCGTATTTTGCTTATTTATCTCATGAACGGTCTCCGCGAGCTGGTCGCCATAGTCATTGATGGCTCCGCCGATCAGGTACGCGGCATCACGCGCCTGCAGCAGGAAAGAGACGACACCCGTCGCAGGGCCGGGCACATGTGAGACTCCGGGCCCCCACGTGACCTGCATATGATCGGCGCGGCCCCACAGCCCGCGCATCGAATCACCGGCGAGGCCGGACCAAGCGGTGTCCGCTATCGCGTTGTTCATAGCGTATATACGCTCGGTCAGCTCGTCGCCGAAAGCGATCCACTGGTCTCCCAGAGCCCAGATCTCATCGATCTCGACACCGATCAGTAGCCGATCGTCAGCCATGAATCCTCTCCACCCTCATGAGGATGGTGTTCGACGTCTCGTCACCAAGTCTCGGTAACGGCCGTAGTGGTGACGTCGGTGACACTCTGCGGAGGGCCCGCATCACCTTCACCGCCGGCCCCGAGCAATGCGCCGGTAATGGTGTTGAAGAAATCGGCGATTCCGTGCTCCGTAAAGGCATATGCGGCCGCAGCCGTCCCTACACCCGCCACGACGGCATTGAGAGCACCCTCGCTGCTATGCTCGTCATCCTTGCCCCAGAGCTCCACCGCGACAGCCCGCCACCGGGTCATGAAATGGTTGGCCTCATCGGCCGTCTTACCGGCCCATCCCAACTTGGTGCCGAACTGAGAATAAATCAAGTTGAAGGCGTCATTGACTATTTTATTACTCGCACCCAGTTTCTTGGCGGAGGCAAGGAGGTCGACAGGACAAACGTCGTAAACGCTGACCGCATCGTAATTCACGGGAGAATCTGCCATGACCATCGCCATCTCTTACCGGTGTTAACGGAGTTATTCGACTTTAGCGTCGGGAAGCGTTTTACCGGCGGGCTCCATCATCCTCCTCAGCAGGCGTCCCGTCTCAGGACGGTCATCTCCACCGTTGAACTCGGCTCTCCTCGCAGCCTCCCGTCCGGGATGGTCATCCTTGTCGCCGAACTCGGCCTTCCTCGCACCCTCCCGCCCAGGATGGTTATTGTTATCGTTGAGTGCGAGGTTCTTCACGTTCGAGACTTCCGCCGCCTCGTAATTGTTATAAGCCAGCTGCATACGCGCCACCACGTCGTCCAGCAGCGTGTTGAGATCGTCGCTGGCCGTCGTCAGCCAATTCTGCATGACGTCAAAGGAGACAGCCGACGGCGTATTCCAAGAGTCCTTGCACTTTTTGAACTCTTCTTTTATCACAGTCAATTCGCTACTGATGACGGCATGCTGAGCCCTGACGACCCCGAGGGCGTGGTGCAGCTCTCCCAAGTCGGCTCTGAACTCACCGATGGTCATCGTCTGTTCGTTCGCCACTACCCCTCCCGACGAATGTTCTTCCAGCCCGGTGCCGCGTCATCTCATCGAAGTGCGGCACGTAGCGAGGTATAACAGCGATCGGCTGGAACCAGCTAGAATCTGAGTGCCGCTCCCTTTGTGCGCTGACGCCTAAAAGTTGTTCTTCATGCGCGGGTCACCGGGTTGGGCGGAGGCTCGGGAAACTCCGTTTTGCGGTCGGCGGCACCGTAAGACTGGCCCGCGCGGTCCAACCCTGCGATGAACCGCCCCACCAGCTCTAGGGCGTTGGCGGTCTGTTGGAGCACCTTCTCCTGAGCCGGGTTGATACTCGCCGCGAATTCGCGCGCCGAATTCTGGATGGGGCTCGGGTCCTCGGTGTTGTACGGCTGAGTGGGCCCGCCGCTGACCTGCGATGCGGCGCTGGGCTCGTGGGTGGTGGTGACGGTGGCGTTCTGGCCGAAGACGCTGTCCTTATCGCGGAAGACCAGGTCCCGCAGGGCCTGGTAGCTGTTCACCGCAGGTTGGACCTGCGCGAGCAGGGTGTTCATGCAGCCACGCAGGCCACCTAGGTCGACCTTGAATTCCCAGGTCGGCGGAATGTCCTTGGGCGGCTCCCCACCTCCCGCCGGCGAGGCCGGCGGGTCGTCGTTGAACGACGGTGGATTGCTGTTCCACGGCGCGGGGACCGCCAGCTGCGGGACCAGACCCCACAGATCTTTCCCCTTGTCCGGGTCGGGAGGACCGTCGTCGTCACCTGACGGCCGCTGATATGGCGGGGCGTACTTCGGTTGCCGGTGGCCCATCGCTCTCCCTCGGTAGGTTCGGACTGGTGATCTCGACAGCGGACGGACCACCCGGAGCCGGCAGACCGTGGTGCTACCGGCTCCGCGTGGCGTTGGCCGGAACGCCGATGGCTTACTGGAAGGCACACCCCGGGTTCGGCGCGTCCTCTGACAGGGGCGCTCCGACCGGAAGGACGTAGACCACGTCGAGTACCACCGGCACCGTGCCGAGGTTGCGGCCTAGGTGCACGTGGTTCGCGCCCTTCGGCTCGACGATCGAGCTGCCCGCCCGGTAGACGCCGTCGGACTTGCAGGAGGCGTCGAAGTGGCTGAGCGTGCCCTGCTTGACGAGTCCGACCAGGTTCCCGTCGTGGTAGTGCCAGCCGGTGCTCTGCCCCGGTGGAATGGTGATCTCGCGCACGACGACGTGCTTGTCACCCACGGTCGTTTCCGTGATCACCGTGCCTTTGACGCCCGGACCGGCCGGAGTCGCGTCCGCCACCGTCGCGGCGAAGGACAGTCCGGTGATGACGGCGCCGACGAGGGCGAACCGCGCTGAGTATCTCAATGGTGTTCCCCGAACCTTATGAATCGTTAGGAACACACAAGGATGCACGCCGGCCCGCCCGTGCCGCTAGAACACCGACGCCAACGCACTTGAACCTCCGATCGCCCAACGAGCGGATGACGCCCCCTCACATGGCACCGAGATTCAATTCAACGGCACGGAAGTTCGCTTTCGATATCACTCATACATGCGGCAAGGCACATCACCTTCCGCAAGCTGAACGCACGTGATACATGTTTGAAACATTTGGGCCCATGGCACGGGGGAACAATTCCTTCGACGGCCGTCAGTAGGTGACCGACCTGTGCAGACAGCTCCTGGTCGTCGGGTGACCGGCCGATGCCGCACGCCTTCGGCCGAACCGGCATGGCGCACCTCGACCTGGAGCGACGCCGCCGGGCATTCCTTCTGCGTCCAGGCAGCGGCGTTCTTGCTCCCTCCCAGCGATCCGGTGACGCGTCAGAGGAGCCGGGGCGTACGCCTCATCTCGGGAGACGCCCGGGCGACGGCGACAGAGACCGTACCCGTCACGGGGAAGTTTCCCTGGACGGTCCAGCCGGGTGCGCCGCACCGGGCGACGGCGTCCGACGACGCGGCGTGGGACGACTTCGACCGTGCGGTCACGACGCTCCGGATGCGATCCGACGCAAGGACCCAGGAGCTCATGACCGCGGCGAACGAGGTCGTGGAAACCGAGTACGGCGCCTCGGCCGAGCTGTCCCCCGGCCAACGGGACTTCATCCGTACGGTGGTCGCGGCCGAGATCGCCCGTTCGGGCCGTGCGGCCGGGACCACGCTCGCCCGGCGGCTCGCCACGGAACGGCCGCGACACGATGCGGAGCGGACACCGGCCCGGAGCGACCACGAGCGCACGGACGTTCTCACGGAACCGGTGACGGCGGACACCGCTCCGATGACGACGGTGCCGCTCGAAGACCTGCTCGCCGACACCCGAGTGGGCTTGGCCGACGATGTTCCGGTGGCGTTGTGGCTGCCCGGGGCGGCCGATCACGAGGTGCGATTCGACGCGGCGACGATCAGGGCGCTGGGCACACTGGCGCCGCCGGGGACCGTGTTCGTGATCGGAGCGGCGCGCGACGGCCAGGTGTTGGCCGGTGACCGGCCCGTGTCGGCGGAGACGCTGCAGGCGACGATCGCCGCGAAAGCTCCCGGCATGCTGCCGTTCCTGCTGATCCCCGGGGTGGCCGAACCGCTCGTACGACAGCTCGTACGACAGGTCGACGGGCCGTTGCTGGTGGCCCCGGACGTGGTGCGGTTCGAACCGCGGACCGGCCTGACGTTCTTCCGCCAGACCGAGGCCGGACCGGTACCCGAACCGTTCCTCCTGTACGAGCCCGGTCTACCGGATGCCTCCCCGATCGAGACCGAGCTGAGGGCGGCCGGAGACGAGCATGACTCGTCGGCGCCCATGCCGACGGCGAGCGACCTGCCGGTCGAGGCGGACGATGCGGCCGTGCCCCGCTCGTCGCTGCCACGGTCCCCGTCGGTGTACTCGGTGCGCTCCGATATGACGCATCCGACGATTCGCGGGCCCCACGGCGACGAGGTCGAGGAGACGCCTCCTCCGATACCGTCGGCCGACGCTCCGGTGACAGAGGACCAGCACATCGACGAGGCGGCCCGCTCCATCGGCATCCCCCGTGCGGGGCTGCCGTACATGGGCCCGCTACTGACCGCGATCGGCGACGCGCTGCGCGTCAGGGGCCAGTCCTTCACCGAGAAGCAGAAGGCCGAGCTGGTGCAGCGGCTGCTCTCCAACTATCCGTACCTGCTGGGCAGCAAGGCGAACGACAACGCCAGCGGGTTGGTGGTGCCGATCGGGTCGAGTGAAGTCCTGATCACTTTCGACCCCCAGCGGCCGCGACGCGTCGTCCGCAACCCGGGCGGGTCGTACGTCACGCCGTCCGAGCAGGCCGCGCCGGGCGTTCCGTTCGCGGCCGTCGACACCATCAACGCCGCGTACGGCACCGGCGCGCACGCCGAGACGCACAGCGGGCAGACCGGCGCGACCCGCGGAAAGATCGCGGTGACCTTCGGTGTCGGCGCGACACCGGGGGTGCTGGAAGTGGTCAAGGTCGGCGCGTCGGTCTCCGGCACCGCCAACCAGTCCAACCGGAGCACGACGAACATCAAGGACGCCGAACGGGGCAAGGTCGAGGACAGCCGGACCAACGCGGAGCTGGTCGCCTATCCGGAGGTGAACATCTCCTTCAAGATCCGCAGGCAGGACGGATCCGAGCAGGTCCCCCACTGGCAGCATCTGCCGCCCACTCCCGTCACGGAGTCGGGTGAGGAGGCACTGCTGGTGTGGGTGGCCAAGCCGTACACCCAGCAGGCCCCGAAGGAAACGGTCACCGCGACCGGCGCCACGGTCGAGACGCGGAAGAGGAGGCTACCGAGGAACTACCATGCCTCGGGTCTCACCAAGATCCCCCAGCTGTTCGATGAGATCCTCACGACGCTGTGGGGACAGGGTCTGCGGCTGCCGCCGGGAAGCGTCACCCGCAAGGAACTCCTGCAGAAACTCTCGAACCTCAACGCCCACCTGGACGACGCGGTCAATGAACGGCGCGGTTACCAGATCACGCTGCACAACGCCCGCGGGCGGAAGATCGCCAGAGTGCACGTGCGCAGTGAGCGGCTGTACCGGGAACGGACACCCCAGGTCGGTGCGACGAGCAAGAAGTCCCATCTGGAGGACGTCCGTACCGCGATCGACGGCAGCAGCGGCAGCCACACGGTGACCAACTCGTCCACGATCATGCCGCTGAGCGCGGAGTTCGGCCTGCTACCGGACCCGGTAGGCGCCGAGGACGCAGGCCTGAACCTCAGGGCGGCGCTGTCGTACACCTCGTCACATACGGACACGCTGTCCGCGGGGCGTACCGGCCTGTGGGTGTCGGTACCCCGCTTCACCGGCCACACCGCGGCGTACGACGTCCGGTTCCGGCACTCCGCGACCGTGAGCGTCCTGCGCGGACGGCGGACCGCACGCCACCGGACGGATCCGGTCGAAGGGCGCGGGCTGGTGCGGATGCCGGTGAAGGAGGCCTTCGCCCACGGTTTCGCGGTGGACCGGAACGCCCTGGCGAAACGGCCCCGTAAGGGTGTCACGACCATGCCGTACCGGGACGACGCGGTCCTCGGAGCCGGACGCCGTGCGACGGACCCGGAGGACAAGGAGTTGCCGCTGCACGTCCAGGAGGGAAAGGGCGTCGGCATGGGCCTCGTCCGGGTGGCGGACGGCACCGTGGACGCTCTTCGGGAGGCGATCGAGCGGGAGGTGGGCAGGTACGGCTTCCTGCCCCGCGACCAGGACGATCCCTTCGCCTCGCACCACTGGTTCAGCCACGGCAGCCGGCTTCGCCGCCGCCTCGACAACCAGGACCTCGTGAAAAAGATGATCTCCACGCAGGGCCTGGACTCGCACTATGACCAGATCCACCAGGACGGGATGACCTTCACGCTGCGGCTCAGCAGCGGCGTCGCCGGAGTCGACCTCAACCTCGACTCGGTCAAGGTGACCGTCAAGGCACGGAAGAGCACCACGACGGCTCCGCGGTTCCACCGGCCCACGGACGAGTACCACACGGTCAACCTGGCGATGGGCATGGACACCGCGGGCGAGGGCACCAGCCGTTCGCGCAAGCTCGCCGCCGGCGTCTCCGCCCGTGGCCGGTACGCCAACCTCAAGGGTGCCGCGACAGGGATAGAAGTGCAGGCGAGCATGGGCGCCTCGGACAACGTCAGCTTCCTGAACAACCGCCCCGAGCTGCTGGAGTTTCCGGGTGCCGTCGACGAGTTCGAGCTGACCAGCGACTACGAGGTCAACTTCGAGTACAAGAACTCCGCGCGGGCGGCGAACCGATCGTCTCGGCAGACAGGAAACAGGCTGCGCAAGAGCCCGCAGTCCCAGCGCTCCCGGCAGTTCCGCCTGCCCGGCCAGACGGCGGTGGTGCACCTGCTGCCGCTGGGCTCCGCCGCGCAGACCGGGCCGGTGCAGGAGGGCCGTGCCCCCAGCGACCTGCTCGACCAGGGGCTTGGTTACTTCGTCGACACCACCGGCCTGCGGGAGCTGGCCGGCCGGGTGCTCACCGAGCTGACCGGACCCGCCCGCGCCGCCGACTCCGACATCGACACCTTCGCCGGCACGATCGGCGTACGGGCTCATCTGCGGGAGATCCTCAAGGGCGAGTACACCACCGACCGGCTGTTCGAGACCGGGTTCTTCCGTGACACGTTCGGGGCTTTGGACATCTCCGGTGAGCTGCACGACCTGCGGTTCAGCGGCTCCACGGGCGAGAAGTTCGTCAAGGGCGACATCAAGCTGTTCCTGGCCGAGAACCGGCTTACCGACAGCGACTTCATCGGCCTCACCTGGGATCAGCTCGACGTGGCCGCCGGCGACGACCACGCCGGGCACGCCAAGCTGTCCGGCGGGGCCGACGCCAGTCGGCACTGGCAGTGGAACAACGCGGAGTCGACCGGCCGTAGCGGCGGTAAGGAACTGATCCAGCTCGACTTCAACCACGTCTACGCCTACGCCGGCAAGATGCACCTCGCGCTCTCGGCGCGGCAGGAGAAACACTCCAAACTCTGGCCCAGCGGTACGCCCCGGCACCTGACCGGGGAGCCGCTCGGCCCGCGCACCGTGATGTTCCTGCTGTCGGAGCCGGAGGCGCTGAAGCGCTACGCGGAGGGCAGTGTGCCGATCTCCGACGCGCAGCTCAAGGACGCCCTGACACGGTGGCAGGACGGGAAACTCACGCTCAGCGGTGACACCGTGGCCAAGGTCTTGATGCGCTGGAAACGCGGCCTGACCGCCGAAATCGACGGCCGGGAGGGCCTGGCCGTCTGGGAGAACGACCAGCAAGAGCCGCTCCGGCAGGCCGACGCCTTCGCGGACACACTCGCGCGGATGCACCGTACGGGCCAGGAGCCGGTACGTGACGCTCAGGTCCGGGAGGACTTCGATACGGCCTTCGAGCGGCCGGAGTCGCTGACGACACCGCGTGATCCGTTCGACACCGTCGACACGCTCGGACACCCGGACCTGCTGGCCTACGCGGACGACGAACAGGACCTGTCGGAAGAGCAGCTGGCCGAGAAGATGGGCGAGTGGCGGAACGGCGACCTGGTCCTCACCGGTGACACGGTCGCCAAGATCCTGGCGCGATGGATGACCGACCGGCCACCGCTGCCTGACGAGGACGAACGGAAGGCGCTGGTCCAGCTCCTGTACGACCTGCACGCCAGGGGAGCGTTGCCCGTCCGGCAGCCGAGCGTGCGGGAGCGGTTCGAGGAGTTGCTCGCGAAGGAGCAGCGGCCGCTGCCGGACCCGCAGGTCCCGATAGAGCACATCGAGCTGCCGGAGTACCTGAGGCGCGAGGATCCGGGCGGCCGGATCCTCGGCCACAGCGGCATGCAGACCTACCACCACGACAACGGCAAGACCACGTACCAGCTCGTCCGGGAGAAGATCGAGGCGGTGGCACCCGGCATGCTGGCCAAGGGAGCCGAGATCTGGAGCCGGGACGGCCGGGTGATCGGTCGGACCCAGGGCAGCGTGGACGCGCTGCAGGCGATGCTGGCCAAGGGCCGGGACGTGGGCATGTTCGAGGAGCTCCTGTCCACGAACGGTTGGTCGTTCTACCTCGTCAACCCGGTCGGCTGGCTGCTCACCGACATCGTGGAGGTCAATGTCTCCAGCGTTCTGAGATCGGCGCCGAAGATCGGCGATTTCGTGCCGTCGACCGGTATCGAGGTCTACTCGCACGGCTACGACACCACGTCCACGTCCAAGTCCGCGGACGGCTCCCAGTCCCTGAGTTTCGCCAAGTTCGGCTCGGGCGGTCAGCAGACCACCACCGCGTCCGACACGGTCGCCGGAAAGGTCGCCGAGGGACACCACCGCGGGATCACGAGAACCGAGATGGGCGTCACCGAGCAGACCGTCTACGACTGGTCCGGGCACTACCTGACCGCCTTCGACGAAGATATGACCATCAAGGTACGGCGGCTCAGGACGCGCGGCCGGCTGCTGAACAACCCGCTGCTCACGATGTTCGACGGGCTGACACACCACGGCCGTACCGCGCAGGGCACGTTTCCGGGCCGGCTGGAGATCCAGGTGCCGAGGTCGATCGCGCAGGCCGGTGTCCTTCGCGGCCCGTCCGCCCGGCCCGACCTCGCCCCGCTGCCGGATCTGCCGGGCAACGCGTTCGTCGCCGGGACCCTGCTCGACGACGCCTTGCCGATCGCCCGCACGATGCTCGCGAAGGTGTTCGAACCCGGTGCGGTCGCGAAGATGTTCGGGGCCAAAGCCGGGGATCCCACGAAGCAGTCGAGCCTGTCGCTTCCGGTCGTCCTGTCCCGGCTGCATCTCAGCAACCATCTGCGGGAGGCGATCGGCGGCCGTACCTACCAGGTGGCGAAGGGCGTCATCATGCCCGGGGACGCGAGCGTCCGTGCGGATCTCTTCCTCTCGGGCGACCTGTACGACCTGGAAGTGATCGCCCCGTTGAAAGAGGGTGCCGGCACCGGCCGGTACGCCAAACACCAGAGCGGTACCAACGCTTTCTCCAGCACCGACCAGGTACGTGCGGAGGCCAACTACCAAGCCGACGCCTCCGGCCAGATGGGCCACCATCACGCCGATCAGCCACCGCACACCTGGGACGGCCAGAACACCGGCAACCGCGTCACCTCGATGAACCAGAACAGCGCCGGCACCGAGAACTACCGCAGGGAGCAGCACGCCAAGGAACAGGGTCCGCTCCTCATGGTCCGGCTACGCTTCCGCGGCCGGCTCCACGCCGACAAGTTCGAGCACCACCTGATCCGCGAGCCGAAGTTCAAGGGGCGGTTCGAGAGCGACCCGATCAGCGGCGACGTGTAC
>Ga0247774_1001674_pt1 | contig 11090 bp, 7 predicted proteins | sample UWRJL001104B6_FD_179933 | JGI IMG/M metagenome (GOLD analysis project Ga0247774, IMG submission 179933) | Plant litter microbial communities from Arlington Agricultural Research Station in Wisconsin, United States - UWRJ-L001-104B-6 | ecosystem: Environmental > Terrestrial > Plant litter >... | reverse complement strand
GTGGCGCCGTTGGAAAGCGGGCCGTAGACTATGTAACTGTGGCCTGTAATCCAGCCTACGTCTGCGGTGCACCAGTAGACATCGGTATCTTGGAGGTCGAATATCCACTTGGTTGTCATGTGGGTGTAAAGGTTGTAGCCGCCTGTGGTGTGGACGACTCCTTTCGGTTTGCCGGTACTTCCGGAAGTGTAAAGAATGAACAGCATATCTTCGCTGTCCATCGGTTCGGCGGGGCAGTCGGCGGAGGCGTCTTTTTGCAAGTCGTGCCACCAAATATCGCGCCCGGGTTCCATGTGCACTTGCTGTTTGGTGCGCTGGACGACGATAACGTTGGTAACGCTGGGTGTGACGTTGTTGGCGAGGGCTTTGTCTACTTGTTCTTTGAGGCCGACTGCTGCATCTTTGCGGAAGCCACCGTCTGCGGTGATGACGAGTTTTGCTTGGCCGTCGTTAAGCCGATCGCGCAAAGCTTCTGCACTAAATCCGCCAAAAACAACGCTGTGTACTGCACCGATTCTGGCGCAGGCTAGCATGGCGATCGCAGCTTCGGGAATCATGGGCATATAAATGCCGACGCGATCGCCCTTTTGGACTCCCAATTTTTTGATGACGTTCGCCATTTGGCAGACTTCGCGGTGGAGTTGGGCGTAGGTGAGGGTGCGCGAGTCTCCGGGTTCGCCTTCCCAAATCAGGGCGGCTTTATTTTTGCGCCAAGTGGTTAAGTGGCGATCGAGACAATTGTAAGAAATATTAATTTTGCCGTTGACAAACCATTTAGCAAAAGGCGGCTGCCAGTCGAGCACTGTATCCCAGTTTTGGAACCAGTTTAATTCTTGGGCGGCGAGTTCTGCCCAGAAGGCTTGGGGGTCAGCTTTGGCTTTGTCGTAGAGGGCTTGGTACTCTTCTAGGCTTTTGATGTGAGCTTTTTCGGAGAATTCAGCGGGCGGCTGAAATAGGCGTTTTTCTTGCAGAATTGATTCGATCGTATCTTGTGACATTGCTTTTAACTTTAACTTCGGTTAGTCTTTGTAACTATTGTTTGCATAAGTTGGGGCCGAAGTATGTTTATTTTCCTTAAGACTTTGGGGAATTTTGTAAATGTTGGGACTGTATTAGAAATTATGGTAGCGGTAAATGGTCAATTCTATCTTGGTACTCATCATCAAACGCTCCTTGATAAATCAGAAGCAGTTCGTCAATATTTTGACCACTACTCACCTTGGAATTTAGGATAAAGATTCCTGGGATATGGCGATTTTGCTCTAGATGATCTGTTAAATGAACGGGCATAGAGCGACGGTTGTTGGTAACAAGAATGAAATTGTGGATTTCGCACCAAATAAGAATTTCGGAATCGAGAGTGCCTTTGGAAGGTGCTGTTAGTTCTCCCACTCCTAGAACAACCATATCGGGATTGCGTCTGCGGATTTGATTGACATACGCAGGAGCGACATTTTCATCAAAGAGATACTGGATTGGCATCAGCCTTTCTCCTTGCATCTCTTTCTGCTCTCAGTTTGCGGATTTTTTCATATACTGGACGAGGATTGCGACGTTGTTCTTCTCGCATTTTTTCTCCCCATTCCAGCCATTCGGTTATGTATTTACCGACTGCTTCTTTGTTGTGCAGGTAGTACAAAATGGTCGCATACACTTGTTCGAGGGTGAGCGATGTATAAATGTTAGCGATTTCTTCGGCAGTTCGAGCGCGAAACAGGTATTCATAGAGAATGGTTTCGATGCCGATCCGAGAACCTTTGAGCCGAATATCATCTGGTCTGAGGAAGTTGAAGTAGTCTTCTAGTTGCGTGGTTTGGTGGTTGGCTTCATGAGATTGCTTCTCTTTATTGATTTCTGTTACTTCGGGAACCAGCACAATTACTTCGGCTCGGCTGTTGCGATATAAGTTGAGCGGTTCACCAACGCACAATTGTCCTCGATCGTCGATCGTTGCCATCACTTTAATTGCTTTCATACAATCTATCCGATTTACAGGAGCGATATTTGGTATGATATCATGTCCGATCGATTGATCATAATATCCCGGCCGGGCGGGTTTTTGAGATTGTCAATTATTGGCAGATATTGTTGGTGAACCCGCCCCTACATGATTTCGGGTAATCGATCGGACATGATATGATTATATCATAACAAATCCGATGGTAATGCTTTTATAATTGACATTAACAACCGATCGCACTAAAGCCATGACCCAAAATTTAGAAGCAAGCCAACTCTCGCTAAATGACGTTCGCCGCCTTCTCAAATTGGAAAGACTAACAGGAGGCTTTTTTAATGATTTTTTATCTCTGGAACCTCTGACGGATTTTGAACAGCAGGAATTATTGCTAATCGGTAATCTCTTTTGGCGTCATCTAGAAGCAGGGAAAGTTTCTGCAAAAATGGTTAAGTTTTTAGTGCTTTCACCGTTAATGAGATTAGCAGGATTTTTTGATATTCCGATCGTGCCGACAATGGAAGATAGCATCGCGATCGAGGTTGAGGATGCGGATACTTTAATTAAAGGGCGGTTGGATGTTTTAGCGGTAAATCAGCCGGATGCAGAAATCGCGGCGGCACAGTTTTGGATTTTGGTGGTGGAGGCGAAAAATAGTGCGATCGCACCTTTGGCTGGTTTGCCGCAACTCCTGACTTATACTTATAAAAGTTTGCAGCAGCAATCGTCTGTTTGGGGATTGACGACGAATGGCGAAAGTTATCGGTTTGTGCGGGTGACGCGGGGAAATCCTTGTACTTATCAGATTTTACCGGAATTGAATTTGATTGACCGAGAGCGATCGCTCTTGTTGGCGCAAGTGTTGAAAGCTATTTGCAAGTTGCAGTATGTGCAGTTGCAGTTGGCTTAACAAGGGCGATCGCATCCCATGTTACGGTGACGGTGGAGTCGTGCGATCGATCGGTGGATTTGGCGGTTGTTGGGTATTTTGAGTGCTGATGTACGTTGTTGCTAACGGAATTAGGGCGATCGCGATCGGTACTACAACTTTCTCGATCGACCACTTGATGTTGGAATTGTCAGATTTTTTCACTTGATTTACCTTTTTAGCTGATGTAGTCTTGTTCTGGTGCAGCCGTTTTAAAATTTTCATTTAGTTAATTCCAATCTATACAATTTCGATAATAAACTAACTTTATTACTATTATTGAGTTGACAAATAAATTCAACAAAGTTGTCAATTGCCGGGGAATTACCCCTTTTTTTGACAATTGAGTTGAAGGGTTTGTGAAAAAATCTTCACAAATTAGCTGGTGTTTGTCAATTTGTGAAATTAAACTGGCGATCGGGGCTGAAGCTGGCAACTGTGGTAAATTAGTAAGAGCGGTAGGTAAAGCGCTAAAGCAGGTATGCGGAGCATGAATCAAAAAGAGTTTGACGCCATTTATCCCAAAGAGCTAAACCCCATACAGCATAAGGTACTAGATCTGTTTTTGCAAGGGAAGTCAGACGGAGCGATAGCTAGATCGCTAGGCATCAAAACAGCAAGTGTCAGACCTCATATTACAAATATTTGCAAGTTATTTGGTTTTAAAAATGAAGATGGGGAACATTACCGACTGCGGGATGAATTAATCCCGCTATTTGCCAAGTATAAACCTGAATTAGTTAGCGATCAATTAAAAGCAACTTGTGAAAGTTACCCTGACAATTCCGAACAAGTTGAATTCTACTATGTAGAGCGCGATTGCGAAGATAAATGTTATGATAAAATTTTAGAAAAAGGAGCGCTCATTCGGATTAAAGCTCCTCAAAAAATGGGCAAGACTTTACTGGTGGATAAAATTCTCGATCGCGCATCGCAAGAAGGTTACAAAACTGCACTCCTCAGTTTTGAGGAAGCTGACAGTGAAGTTTTGGGAGATTACCGGAAATTATTGCAGTGGTTGTGTGTTACTCTGGGCGACTTACTGGAGTTGGAGAATAAATTAGGGGAAAATTGGGATGACACTTTAGGCGGTATTAACCCTAACGTCACTAAATATTTAGAAAGGTATTTATTCAAAGATTTTTCTCAACCTTTGGTACTGGTATTAGAGAAAGTAGACTTGGTTTTTGAGCAAGCTACTTTTAATGTTGATTTTTGTCGCTTACTGCGTGGGTGGAATGATGCAGCTAAAAGGAGCGATCGCCGCAGTGCAATCTGGCAAAAAATCCGGTTAATTGTCGTTCACGCTACAGAAGTTTACAGTTCTCTGGATATCAACTCATCCCCTTTGGCGGGTGTTGGGTTTACTGTACCTTTGCCAGATTTTACCCAGGAAAAAGTGCAGCAGTTAGCGCGGCAGTATCGACACAATTGGCTGAGTACAGAGGAGATTCAACAACTTATGAAAATGTTTGGTGGTTATCCTTATCTGGTGCAAACTGCTTTTGCTTACCTGCAAACTCCTCAATCTTCTCTGACTAAGCTTTTGCAAATTTCACCTACTGAAGAAAGTCCCTTTATTAATCACTTGCGAGAACTTTTAGGCCAGCTCAGACGCTGTCCAGAACTCGCCGAAGTTTACCGAGAAGTCGTAACTAAAAATCAACCGATGACGCTGGAAAGTCATCAAACATTTAAGTTAGAAAGTATGGGATTGGTGCGAGTGGAACATAATGATTGTTTGCCCCGCTGCGATTTGTACCGTCAATATTTCTCGGTGCGTCTATGACTTATCAATATATAGCTGAATCAACTCTCCCAGAAGATACCCAAACCTATGTAACGCGAGAAGCTGATAGTCAGCTTTATCAAGCGTTGCTGGAAGGTAAACTCTGTTATGTTTTCAATTCTCGCAAAATAGGTAAGTCTAGCTTAGCGCTTCAAACTATGAAGCGACTGCGAACCGCAGGCATTCGATCGGTTTTTATTGACTTGTCTGGCGACGAGACGAAGTTAGAGCATCCCGAACAGTGGTATGCTAATATACTTGATACTTTGGCTTATGAATTAGACCTTGATGTTAATTTAAAAAACTGGTGGCAGGAACGAAATTGGCTGTCTCCATTGCGTAGATTTCGGGAGTTTATTGAATCGGTGATGCTGTCGCAGGTTCCCGAAAAAATAGTCATTTTTTTTGATGAAATCGATAGCGTTCTGAGTTTAAATCTTTCGGCCGACGATCTATTTGCTTTTATCAGAAGCTGCTACAATCGCCGTACCCAAAATGCAGACTACAATCGCATCACTTTTTGTCTGTTGGGCGTCGCAACACCTTCTGATTTGATTCAAGATAAAAAACGCACCCCCTTTAATATCGGTCAAGCTATTGAATTAAAAGGTTTTACTAAGGAACAAGCTGCACCTTTAGCGAAAGGCTTAGAAGGAAAAGTCGATCGTCCGATTCAGGTTTTAAATGAGATTTTAGACTGGACTGGCGGACAGCCTTTTTTGACTCAAAAACTTTGTAAAATTGTCCTAGAACAAGCAGAAACCAGCAATCCTGACATTGCCGAACTGGTACAAGCTTACATTATTAACAATTGGGAAGAGAACGACAATCCCGAACACCTCGGAACAATTCGCGATCGCATCCTCAGCAACCAACAGCGTACCAGCCAACTCCTGGGCATCTATCAGCAAATTATTACCCCCCCTAACCCCCCCTTGCTAAGGGGGGGGAAAGATAGCACTAATAACCCCGCCTTGCTAAGGGGGGGGAAAGATAGCACTAATTCTTCTTTAATAAGGGGTGAGAAAGATAATTCTAATCCTCCCTTAGCAGAGGAGGAAAAAGACAATCTTACTCCCCCCCTTCCCAGGGGGGGGCGGGGGGGGGTCGCCACCGATCACACTCCCGACAACAACCAACAGCGTACCAGCCAACTCCTGGGCATCTATCAGCAAATTATTACCCCCCCTAACCCGCCCTTGCTAAGGGGGGGGAAAGATAGCACTAATTCTTCTTTAATAAGGGGTGAGAAAGATAATTCTAATCCTCCCTTAGCAGAAGAGGAAAAAGACAATCTTACTCCCCCCCTTACCAAGGGGGGGCTGGGGGGGGTCGCCGCTGATAACAGTCCCGACCAAATGGAGTTACAGTTATCGGGGTTAGTTGTTAAAAAACACGGTCAACTGCAAGTTTACAACCGTATTTATCCAGAAATTTTTAACATCGATTGGGTACAGCAAGAATTAGCCAAACTCCGCCCCTACCAGGAAAACTTCGCCGCTTGGATTGCCTCAAAGCGTCAAGATACTTCCCGACTGTTGCGCGGCAAAGCGTTGGATGATGCGTTGCAGTGGAAAGTGGGGAAACGTTTAAGCGACGAGGATAATGATTTTTTAGATGCCAGTCAAGCTGATGAACGGCAAGAACTGCGGAGATCTAATAAATTTTTAAAAGAAGTTCGGAGACAAGTCAGGCAAGTTATTGAAGTTGAAGAAGCTGGACGCAATGCCTTAAAGCTTTTTCAGTCGAAGGGAAAGCAAATAGAAGCCTTGCGGGTAGCTATCAAAGGAGGAGAAGATTTAAAGAAGTGGATACCAGATAATCCCCCGCTTTCGGAATATCCCGTTACCAATCCTCTGTTAGTTTTGCAGATGATTCTTGCTAAAATCCGCGAAGAGTACCAGTTTGTCGGACATAATGGCCCGGTAAATAGTGTCTATTTTAGCCCGACTGGAAATGCGTTCGCTACTGCCTCAAATGACGGCACAGCCAAATTGTGGGACTTGCAGGGCAACAGCTTGGTAACATTCACCGGACATAATAACTCGGTATGGAGTGTCAGTTTTAGCCCGACTGGAAATGCGCTCGCTACTGCCTCATATGACAAAACTGCCAAATTGTGGGACTTGCAGGGTAACTGCTTGGTAACATTCACCGGACATAATAACCCGGTAACAAGTGTCAATTTTAGCTCGACTGGAAATGCGCTCGCTACTGCCTCACATGACAAAACAGCGAAATTGTGGGACTTGCGGGGTAACTGCTTGGTAACACTCACCGGACATAATAAGTTGGTATGGAGTGTCAGTTTTAGCCCGACTGGAAATGCGCTCGCTACTGCCTCATCTGACCGAACTGCCAAATTGTGGGACTTGCAGGGCAACTGCTTGGTAACATTCACCGGACATAATCACTGGGTAACAAGTGTCTGTTTTAGCCCGACTGGAAATGCGCTCGCCACTGCCTCAGATGACAAAACTGCGAAATTGTGGGACTTGCAGGGTAACTGCTTGGTAACATTCACCGGACATAATAACCCGGTAACAAGTGTCAATTTTAGCTCGACTGGAAATGCGATCGCTACTGCCTCACATGACAAAACCGCGAAATTGTGGGACTTGCAGGGTAACTGCTTGGTAACATTCACCGGACATAATGAGTTGGTAAATAGTGTCTATTTTAGCCCGACTGGAAATGTGATCGCCACTGCCTCATCTGACAAAACTGCCAAATTGTGGGACTTGCAGGGTAACTGCTTGGTAACATTCACCGGACATAATGACTGGGTAAGAAGTGTCTGTTTTAGCCCGACAAGAGATGCGCTCGCTACTGCCTCAGATGACGGCACAGCCAAATTGTGGGACTTGCAGGGCAACTGCTTGGTAACATTCACCCGACATAATGACTGGGTAAGAAGTGTCTGTTTTAGCCCGACAAGAGATGCGCTCGCTACTGCCTCAAATGACGGCACAGCCAAATTGTGGGACTTGCAGGGCAACTGCTTGGTAACATTCACCGGACATAATAACTCGGTAACAAGTGTCTGTTTTAGCCCCACAGGGGATGCGATCACTACTGCCTCAATTGACGGCACAGCCAAATTGTGGGACTTGCAGGGCAACTGCTTGGTAACATTCACCGGACATAATCACTGGGTAAGAAGTGTCTGTTTTAGCCCGACAAGAGATGCGATCGCTACTGCCTCAGATGACAAAACTGCCAAATTGTGGGACTTGCAGGGCAACTGCTTGGTAACATTCACCGGACATAATAACTCGGTATGGAGTGTCAGTTTTAGCCCCACAGGAGATGCGATCGCTACTGCCTCAGATGACAAAACTGCCAAATTGTGGGACTTGCAGGGTAACTGCTTGGTAACATTCACCGGACATAATAAGTCGGTATGGAGTGTCAGTTTTAGCCCCACAGGGGATACGATCGCCACTGCGTCACAAGACGGCACCGCCAAATTGTGGGACTTGCAGGGGTATTTACTTGCAGACTTTAGCGGCTATAAAGGCAATTTGCTCAAAGGTGAGGCTGATTTTGTGAAGTTAACAAGTCCGATTTATAGTATTTGTTTTAGTCGGGACGGGAAGTCTTTAATAACTGGTTCGCAGGATGGAAAGGTGCGGTTTTGGCCGATCGAAAGTTTGGACGAGTTGTTGGCGAGGGGGAGGAAATGGCTTGGTGAGAAAATTTAACCGCCGATCCGCGCGGATGATTTGAATTTAGCAAAGATTTTACAATTCTTTTTCACTTGTTCAAACTGCTATTAGCTTTACCCACTTTAGACACCAGAATTATTGAATAATTCGGATATCTAGCAGACTACAAGCCGGAAATTTAAAAGTCAAGATTTATTAAGATTTTACCAAAAAGCGATGACAAAGCCTAAATCATGTATCTAAAATAAGAGACAATTTGACCCGGAAACTGAAGGTAAGAAAATGTCTGAACTTAGACAAAATCTAATTACCAGAGATTGGGTAATCATCGCCACCGAACGCGCGACAAGACCGGATCAATTCGCCAACACAAAAAAGTTGCCAGCAGCAGTGCCACCCCACCGTCCCGATTGCCCCTTTTGCGTGGGAAATGAAGAAGACGGAACCTTAGAAACTTGCCGTTTGGGCGATCGCACTGACTGGAAAGTCAGGGCAATTTGCAACAAATATCCCGCCCTCTCCCCGACAGCAGAATGGATGAGGATATCATCGGGAATTCACCGCACCATGGCCGGAATCGGCGTTCACGAAGTAATAGTCGAACACCCGCGACACGATTTGACCACAGCTTTGTTGAGCGTAGAAGAAATTGCCAACATACTTTTAGTATACCGCCAGCGCTATGTAGAAATTAGAAAAAATCCCCACATAGAAACCATTATTATCTTCAAAAATCACGGGGAAAGTGCCGGAACTTCTCTCGAACACCCCCACTCGCAGTTAGCAGCCACCCCCGTTGTACCAAGCCAATTTCGCAGCCGCATCGACGAAGCTATTAGATATTTGGACGACACGGGAGAATGTCTGTTTTGCCGGACTTTGGAAGATGAATTAGCCGCGAAGGAAAGAGTCATTTGTGAGAGCGAACATTTTGTCGCTTTTATCCCTTACGCTGCACTTTCACCGTTTCACACTTGGATTTTTCCGCGCCGACATTCCTCTTCCTTTGATGAAATTACCGATCCGGAACTTAGGGATCTTGCTTATACCTTGAAAACTGTACTGGCTAAGCTTTATTACGGATTGAACAATCCCGATTACAACTATAATATTCGATCGGTGCCGATCGCCCTACAGGGAACAAAATACTTCCACTGGTATATCGCAATTATTCCCAGAGTCACCAAGCAAGCTGGGTTTGAGTTGGGCAGCGGGATGTTTATCAATACTGCCTTGCCCGAAGAAAGTGGAGCTTTTTTGCGATCGATCGAAATTCCTAGCGACACTAATTTCGGATTGACCTAGAGTATCCTACATCAAAATAGGTCAAATTGTTGTGGAAATGCACCCCGCCACTCTCAGTTGCGAGTCAGTCTTGGGGGAGGAAACTGATACTATTTGAAATTTGAGATTAAAGAATTAAGAATGACCAAGAATTTCTTGATGGTACAAGCCCCCGGATTTATCCGTGGAATCAATCGAAAACGCTCAAGCCCCCGCATTTATCCGTGGGGTCAATCTAAAATCTAAAATCTAAAATCTAAAATCGATTGACAGACTGCATAAGGGTTTGGATCCGGCGCCTACAGTTGCATTCTTGTTTGAAACTGGTAAAATTTACCTTCTCAAGTTAGGAAGGTACAAATACTTATGGATTTTACCAAACTTACAATAAACCTTCGACATACTGCCAGCAGTCGTCGCTAAAAGTAGCTCTCAAGATATCTCTAATTTTAGCATTGAGCGATAATATCCCCTCCCCAGAGTCGCCCTTCTCGCTACTTTCGCCACTGTCTTCAGACAGATTTTCTTGGAGGTGGGCGAGAGTATCGGCGAAATTAGCCAGAAAATAATGTTCGTGCACCCATGCTGTTGGGTCGGGTATCGCTGCACTGCCAAAAGCTCGATCGACTAAATTTTTTTTGTCAACATCGTCAGTCTGGTTTTTCATCTTGAGTTGGATTTATATAGAATTTCTAACAGATCCCCATTGTAAGCTTACTACTCAACAGGATTGCGATCGAGATCGACCACAGCAGTGACAAATTTGTGTCGTTTGTGCGATCGCGATCCTGATTTTTTTACCCCTCGCGTGTTATCATACCACCTCAAACTCGGTGACCAATAATTGTCACCTCCGGCAAAATACACTTGGGCATCATTCCGTGAACTCCTTTTAGGGGATTGTTGACAGCCTGCGTAATCCGAAAACTTACCGCGAGGGAACAAAAAACATAAGCATCTTCTTCTTTGAAATCCGCCCAAGTTTGGAGCCAATAAATCGTCTCTTTTACCGCCATCTCAAACGCTTCATCTAATGTTTTACCGAATCCCATAATCACAATATGAGTGGGCGTTTCAGCAAACGGAAATATCAGAAATAAATCCTTGCGCAAGATGATTTGAATAGTCCCCTTCATCGAAGTTTCCAGGGCAGTACCGTCAACTTCACCGTCTCCTTGTGCCGAATGTCCGTCGCCGATAGACAGTAAACCGCCGCGCATAAAAACAGGTAAAAATAACCGCGTTCCTGGTTGAAGTTCCTGATTGTCCATATTGCCGCCGTAGCGCTCTGGAGGAATAGAAGAACGGTTGATTTCTGCATTGGCAACGCCGATAATTCCAAAAAAAGGATGCAGGGGAATCCGAATGCCGCTAGCTGGGGGGAATTCAGCAATTTTTCGATCTAAATCTAGCGGAATAAACTGCAATTTAGGTTCGGAGAAATAGTCAGGCAAAGCTCCCCAT
>Ga0247774_1001673_pt1 | contig 11094 bp, 9 predicted proteins | sample UWRJL001104B6_FD_179933 | JGI IMG/M metagenome (GOLD analysis project Ga0247774, IMG submission 179933) | Plant litter microbial communities from Arlington Agricultural Research Station in Wisconsin, United States - UWRJ-L001-104B-6 | ecosystem: Environmental > Terrestrial > Plant litter >... | reverse complement strand
ATAAAAGGAGACAAAACCTCCAGACGGATTCTCAGGTTCGATCGAGAAAGTTGTTTTAGGGAGCATTGTGTCACTTTTAGGGGCGAGAGTGCAGGAGATATCTGATTTACCCGCGATGACTTTGACAGAGGTGCTGTCGCGGTTGCTGTCAGTGCTGTTGCTGATTGCGATTAATGCTTTTTTTGTGGGGGCTGAGTTTTCGATGGTGACGGTACGTCGCTCGCGCATCAATCAGTTAGTGGATGGCGGCGATGTGGCAGCTCAAACTGTGCAATCTTTGCAGCAAAGTATCCAACGATTGCTCTCGACAATGCAGTTGGGAATCACTCTTTCTAGTTTAGCTCTCGGCTGGATTGGAGAAGATACGATTGCCGTGCTAGTCCAATTTGCGATCGGCTATTTGCCGCTGCCAACTTACATCAAGTCTGGGATCGCCCATTCTTTTAGCCTATCAATAGTAACTTTTTTGTTGCTAGCTTACCTGCAAATCGTACTCGGCGAACTCTTTCCCAAATCTGTAGCCTTACTGTATTCCGAACAGCTAGCGAGAACTTTAGGGCCTCCGAGTTTATTGATCTCCCGTTTGTTCAACCCCTTTGTTTCGTTGCTCAATCAATCAACTCGATCGCTCTTGCGGTTTGCGGGCATCGAATACGACCTAACGCATCGGCCGGTTACTCCCGAAGAACTGCAATTAATTATAGCTACTTCCAGCGAATCAAGCGGCTTGGAAGCAGAAAAGCGAGAATTGCTCAACAACGTGTTTGAATTTGGCGAAGTTTGGGTAGAAGAAGTAATGGTGCCCAGGCCGAGTATTGTCGCACTTCCGAAGACTGCTACCTTTCAAACTTTGCTCGAGGAAATGGCGATTTCCCACCATTCCCGCTATCCCGTGACGGGAGATTCTTTAGACGACATTATCGGCATTATTGGCTTCAAACAACTTGCCAAACCCCTAGCTCAAGGTTTGCTATCTCCCGACACGCCTATTGTAACTTGGATGGGTCCGGTGAGGTTTGTACCGGAGATGATGCTGCTGGGGGAACTGCTGCCTTTGATGCAGAGTTCGTCGGAAGAAATTGCGATCGTAGTTGATGAATTTGGCGGCATTTCCGGTTTAGTGACGCTGAGGGATTTGATAGCCGAAATTATCGGCCGCAGCTACGAGTCGCCCGACAGTAAAGAAATTGCTTTGCAAGTATTGGACGATCGCACTTTTTTAGTGCAAGCGCAGTTAAATGTAGATGATGTGAATCAAATATTGAATTTGGATTTGCCAGTAACTGACGAATATCAGACCATCGGAGGTTTTCTGAGCTATCAGTTGCAAAGAATGCCGGCTGTTGGGGAAGTTTGGCGTGGCGAAAATGTGGAACTTACGGTAGTTTCTGTGTGCGGGCCGCGGTTGGATCAAATTCAAATCCATTTGCTGTCAGGGGCGGCGGGCGATCGAGCTTTGAGTAAAGTTGCAGCAGCGGATGGGGAAGTTGGGGGAAAAGGTCGAAAGAATAGCGGGTTGAGTGGTGTGGCGAAATTTTATAATTGAGAATATTTTAGCTAATGCCTATATAATCTACTCGATCGAAGTCGCTGCGTACTAAATTATCTAACCTTGGATCTTTGGGGCGTAAATTAACGCGCTTGCGAGGCCTCAGCTACTTTTGGTAATGTGCGTTGAGAATATAGATATCTTGCTCCTGCATAAAAGCGGAAGTAAAGCTAAAGGCATTGTCAATATCCTCAGCTTTAGGGCTAGAGGACAATCGCAAATAGCTGATCTGCTTTTAGTGCCATTCAATTCGCTGCCAAATGAAATTAAGTTTGAACAGCAAATTGAGGATGAGCCGGAAGGTAAATAAGCAGCCTACTGATTCAAAACAAACTGTCTTGAACACACTGCGATGCTTAGAAACCGGGTTTTTTACCCTTTCGGCGGGCGGAAGCCAAGAGACTCGAAAAAACCCGGTTTATGACCACCCATGCGTAAGTCCTGTTTAAGCATAAGACACCGGATCTTTTAACCCCAATTCCTCAAAAGCCGCCAGCCGCAGCCGACAAGAATCGCAAACCCCGCACGCAGTTTCGCCGCCTGCATAGCAAGACCAAGTTTGCTCCCAAGGCACTCCTAACTTGTTGCCCAATTGAATAATTTCTGTTTTTTTAAGTTCGATCAAAGGTGTTACAATATTAATAGCTTCTCCTTCCCTCCCCTGCTTTGTTCCTAACCGAAATACTTCCTGCATCGCTTGGATGTAATCGAGGCGACAGTCGGGATAGCCGGAATAATCTAAAGCGTTGACGCCGATGTAAATTCGCTGAGCTTCTAGAGTTTCTGCGTAGGCGAGGGCAAAACTGAGAAAGATCGTATTTCTAGCTGGAACGTAGGTAATGGGGATGTTTTGAGACATTTCTGTGAGTGTGCGATCGATCGGCAATTCCATATCATCATCCGTCAAAGCCGAACCGCCCCACAGTGTCAAGTCAAAGTTTACGATCTGATGTGCCTTAACACCGGCCGAAAGTGCGATCGCCCGCGCTGATTCCAACTCCCGCCGATGTCTTTGCTTGTAGTCAAAGGAAATAGCGTAACACTCGCAGCTGTCGGCTTTGGCTTGATACAAAACAGTTGAGGAATCCAGCCCTCCCGACAATAAAATAACTGCTTTCACTTAAAACATCCTCGATTGAATTAGCTTTTATATTTATATCAAATTAGTTGCAAATTCACAAGATAGCAATGCTAAATGCTTGTTGAATTTTTTTTGAACGAACCGCGAAGACGCGAAGGAAGCGAAGGAAGAAAAGAGAAGGGACGTTGGTCGATAATCTATAGTGTCTGTTTAACTGGTTCCTAGGCTCTGCCTGGGAACCGATATCTAGAGGCTCTGCCTCGCATTGCGATCGAGTAAATTGCAGGCAGAGCCTCCGGATATACGTTACCAGGCTGAGCCTAGTAACGAGTAGAAAGAAAATTCATCTTTTGTGGAACAGGCTTTCGGACCTGTTCTTGAGATTGGTGCAGGATGTCAGATTTAAATTCGTAACAAGTCGTCTAGTTCGCGGTAATCGGGCAAAGTTGTATCAATTTCTCTACCCTGCCGCAAAACTGTGCGATCGCCCTGCGCTCTAGATAACAATTCGCTGAAATTCCGCGCTTTAAACAAAATTAAATCTGCTGGTAAACCAACTGCAATTCGTCCTAAATTCGGCAATCCCATTAAATCTGCTGGAGTCTTTGTCACTGCACAGGGCCAATCCCCCCAAGGCCTATCTAAATGGGCGATGCGGACTGCCATATTAAAGACTTCCAAAACGTCGTGATCGCCAAATCCGTAAAACGGATCGCGACAATTGTCGCTAGCAACTGCAACCCGAATTCCGGCTGCTTTGAGTTCGTGCAGTAGCGTCACTCCCCGCCAGCGCGGTGTAGCCTGAGATTGTCGGTCTTGCAGGTAAAGGTTGCACATCGGCAAGCTGACAATGCCAATATTTGCTGCCTTGACTAATGCGAGGGTTTCTGTTACTAAATCTGGCGGTTGTACCGCTAAACTACAGCAGTGGCCGCAGATGATTTGACCGGAAAATTGATGGCGGATGGCGGTTTTTGCTACTTGTTGCAGTGTTACTGAATCTGGATCGTCGTTTTCGTCGGTGTGGAAGTCGAGGTTTAAATTTCGTTCTTGGGCTAAGGCAAATACTCGATCGAGTTGTTTGTCTAAGTCGGGATTCATATAGGCAAATCCGCCGAGAATGCCGCCGATTTGGGCTATGCGATCGGCTAGTTTTTCCCCGGCAGGTGTCAGGAAATAGTCGAGGGAAACCAGGGAAGCTGCTTGCAAGATCAGCCGATCGCCCCATTCGGCTTGCAGCGCTTCAAATACTTCTAAACTAACGCTTCCCTGTTCGCCCGCGCTGTCGATATGAGTGCGGATAGCCTTGGTTCCGTGGGCGTAGCTGCACTTTAGTCCGAACTCCATTCGCTTGTAAACATCGTCTGCATTCCAGTTTTTTTGAGCGTCAGCCTGCACTGCTTCGATCGCGCTGGCAAAAGTTCCATCGGGATTGGGCGATCGTTCCCAAATGTGGCTTTTGTCTAAATGGGTGTGCATATCCACAAAACAAGGCCAAACTAAGCCGCCCTGCAAATCTACAACTGGGATATCTCCATAGAAGGATACAGGTTTTGTACCTGCTGGGATAATTTGGGCGATTGTACCCGCTGCAATTTCCACATCCACCAAACACAAACCCTCGCCTGTGTGTCTGACGGAGGCCCGATTGGGGTTAAGTGCGATCGATTGCGTCTCACACAGAGACACAGGCACGCCAGCATTTTTTAGCAAATAATTAGATGGAGTTGGCAACATTCAATTTATGAGTTAATCTTTAGATTAAGATTTCAGCGCTCGCCAAAAAAGGCTACCAAAAAGCATCGTCTATTGACGATTGGTTGCATTTGTGCGCCATGCTATATTCTCAGTATAACCCTGAGACGACAAATAGTATATCCTCAATTTTTAAGTCATCTTACGCAAACAAGCCGACCATCTAGAATACTGAGAATGCAAATAAATCTAGTTGGCGATCGGCACAGCAGGCGTACACTCTACCTGCCCAACAAATCGTCAAAAGTTATGGTTGCTCTACAGCCATTAAAAACTGTACGAATTTAGAAACCCCATCATGCAAAAATACACTAACTGCCCGGTTTGCAGTTCTAAGAATATCAGCTTCCAATACATAGCAGGCACTGCACCCCAACCGAAAGATCCTCCCAAATGGCCAGTTGACCGATGTGAAGACTGCCGCTTAGTATTGTGAATCCCCGTCCTACATGGGATGAATTGAGCGATTATTACCCGTCGGGCTGGCAGTGCTATAACACTTACGTCTCTGATGAAAAAGATGTAGTAAAATAAGCCAAACAGATCGATGAATACCGACACATTCCCATCCCTGTAGGCAAGGAGTTGTTAGACTTAGGATGCGGCGGAGGTTCCTTTCTTCAAGTCTTCAAAAAACTCGGAGTTGAGGTGGCAAGAATTGAGCCTAGCTCCTCAGCAGCAGCAGCCCGGGAATGCGGTATCGATGTTTTCACAGGCACTGTAGAAGAATACATTGCTAAGAATAGTAGTGACAAAAAGTTTGATTTCGTACTTTGTTCCCACGTTTTGGGGGCAACGCCTTTTCCCGTTGAAACACTAGATGGTATGAGGCAGTTGCTGGTACCAAACGGTTACATTTGGGTAGGTGTACCGAATACTGATAGCGAATACGCGCGCAAGCTGGGCTGGCGCTGGCACAGCACTTATTTTCCCCGCAACATCATACAATTCACTCCCAAAACTCTGAGTAAAGCTGGAGAACTTGCTGGTTTGGAAATTCGGCGACAGTCCACTTATTCTTTCCCCGAAGCGGTGGGTTATTCGCTTTGTTTGCAGTGGCACCATCGCTGGTTAATACCGCACAAAATTTCGAGGCGCCTGCTGTCGGAAAACTATCTCAAGCGGGCAGCGCAGGAATTGGACTCGCGCAACGAAAGCGAGCCAATTATCATGGAATTCTGTCACCCTCAAATTCGGAATTAAGGCGTTTTGAGCAAAAATATTCGACTTGAGATTTGAGATGGGAGATTGGAGATTTGAGATTGACTGCACGTCGGCGGCCCAGAATCTCAAATCTTTTTTTTTCCCTTTTGTTAAAACTTCAAAGTTGGCGTTTGGCAGTTGTGCTGTCTTTGGTGTTGGCTATACTGTCCAAGATTTAACTCTGGACTTATATCAAATCCGACGAAAACCTCCTGTTATCCTGAAACTCAAGCCGAGAAAGGGTTGTGCGTATTTCGCGCGATTTTTTCAACCCTTGAGGTGTGTACTGTTGGTATGATGAATCACTGTTTCAGATTGCGATTCGGCTTACAACCAACAACAGCGTCTATAGCAAGAGCCAAAAACAACTGTGTCAAAACCCAAGCATATAGTTTTAACCTCCCATCCCCACAGATCCGGCACAAAACCTCATCCCATTTACTGGGGAGAAATCGATCCCCTGAAACGGGGGCCTGTGATTGGCAGCCTCAGCAAATCGTCTCACCGGAATGCCATCGGCACTCATTCGGGTTCCTACTCTGTTTATCGAGCGCTAGCAGTTGCCAACGGCGCACTCCCAGCGGATCACCGCCCCGATTTTACCAACACCTCTCCGGCGGCACGCATCGGGCCACACCCGAGTTGGGGCGATCGCAATTCGATCGTTTCTCTCGATCCTTTTGGAGGTTTGGTCAGCGAAGTTTATACTTCATTTTTCCAGCAGGGATACGATATTCGACCGACAATTGCTGTAACTAAAGCTCACATTAATATGCCGGAATTGCAAGATGCGATCGCGTCGGGGCGGGTGCAAATAGATGGCAAAATAGTCAAAGCAGGCGGCAATTTGGCAGTCACTAAAATTGCGATCGACCCGGTGTGGTATTTGCCGGGAATTGCTAGGCGGATCGGCGCCCAAGAAAGCGTTCTTCGCCGTGTCCTGTTCGAGGAAACAGGCGGAATGTTCTCGGACTTAGTGACGCGGCCGGACTTGCACGTTTTCTTGCCGCCAATTGGCGGAACTACGGTTTATATCATTGGCGATGTCGCCAATATTTCTGACTCGGACAAGCAGTTGGCGGTACGGGTACACGATGAATGCAACGGTTCTGATGTCTTTAGTTCGGATATCTGCACTTGCCGCCCTTATTTGGTACACGGGATTGAAATTTGCATCCAAACGGCACAATCCGGCGGTTCTGGGGTAATTGTTTACTTCCGCAAGGAAGGGAGAGCTTTGGGGGAAGTGACTAAGTTTTTGGTGTACAATGCCAGAAAACGGCAGGAAGGCGGCGATCGAGCTGATGCCTATTTTACGCGCACTGAATGCGTGGCGGGAGTTCAAGATATGCGGTTTCAAGAACTAATGCCAGACGTGCTGCACTGGTTGGGTATCTCTCGAATTGACAGTTTAGTTTCTATGAGCGATATGAAATACAATGCGATTATCAATTCTGGGATTCAGGTGGTCGAGCGCATCCCCATTCCTGAAGATTGGATTCCCGCAGACGCACAAGTCGAAATCGTCGCCAAAAAAGCCGCCGGCTACTATACGCCAGAAACTGTGCCAGATGCTACAATTCTTGCAGAAGCGATCGGACGCGATTTAGGAGATTGAGAGGGCAAAGACGCGAGCGATCGGGTGCGAACCATCGCGTCTTTGCTAAATAAAATTTATTGCTGGTTTTTGATCAGTCAGGGTAGGTTATGCCTCATTTGCGTTCTACTGTGATCGTAAAAACAGATATTTGCGGATATACCGCCCGAGTTAAAAAATTATCTCAGTCGGACTTAAGTAGTTTGTTAAACGAGCATAAAACTTTTATTTCAGATATTAGCACGAAAAATGAAGGCAGCGTGATTAAAGGGGAAGGTGATTCATTTTGGATAATTTTTCCCAGCGTCACATCAGCGGCTGTAGCAGCCCTAGAAATGCAGCAAGAATTGAGAGCGCAACAATCTAGCAAGGCGAACGACGAACGATTGGCTATTCGCGTGTCGATTACATTAGGAGATGTCTTGCATCAAGATAAAGATATATTTGGGGATACGGTGAATTTAACAGCGCGCATAGAATCAGTTACTCCGCCGGATGAAATATATTTGTCTCAAGCAGCATGGCTGGCGCTCAACAAAGCAGAAGTGCAAACGTCTTTTGTCAACGAGTTTTCTTTGAAAGGGATGAGCGAACCGGAAAAAGTCTACAAAGTTGACCAAAGTTACAAAACGCGAATTATAAAAAATCAAGCAATAATTAAAGCAGATTTGAGAGGTTTTATTGCTTATCAAGAATCTAATTCTATCAAAGACGTTGAATATTTGCTCACTAACTTTGATGATTTTGAAAAAACAATTTGCGAAGAATACGGCGGTACAATTCGGAGCATTGTTGGGGATTCGCATTTGTTGACTTTCCCGGAAGCTCACTCAGCCTTAGCCGCAATGGAAAGTTTGTGCGAGAATTGGAAAGTTTTTATTCACGCCAATCAAATACCTTGCGGCTTGTCGGTGGGAGTTGCTAAGGGAAATTTATATATATTTAGGTCTTGCACTTACGGAAAAGATATTAACATAGCCGACAGGCTAGAAGATTTAAGTAAAATAATATCCCCGGGGACAGAAAAGAATTCGGTGATAGTTTCCGATCAAATAAAACGCGAAGTCAGCGGCTCAAAGTGGGAATATAAGCTGATCAAACTCGATAAAAATTCGATTTTAGATAATCTTTTAGATTACAGTCAGTTTGACTTTTTTAAAGAAAACGATGTTTACCGGTGTTTGGTGGTATGAAGTTGCACAATATTGAACTTGAGACTCTAGAATATCTGAGAACGCCGGCTGCTATTCGCCAAAAGTGCGATCGGCTTTTTGATTTAGCCCGCCTGGACAAACTCCGCTACTTCCGCGTCGATTTATCCCAACTCGACAAAGCAGCAAATTATGTAATTGACACAACGCGCCAACAGTATCCCGATTTTAACATTCCCTTTCACAGTCGCTGGCGACATTTTGAAGCCGGCAACCTGTCGCGACTCGCCGAATTGGATGCAGCAATAGCCGAATTTTCACTCATAGAGCAAGCTAAGATCAAATTTGATTTAGCAATTGTCAGCGTTTTGCTGGATGCCGGTGCTGGTGCAGATTGGCAGTATTGCGAACCTGAAACCGGACAGGTTTACCGCCGTTCTGAAGGGTTAGCAATAGCCAGCTTGCGGATGTTTTGTCAAGGTGTTTTTTCCAGCAATCCCGATTTTCCTTGGCAAGCTGATTCTGGGGGACTTTCTCAATTAAAACTAGAAACCTTAGCGGCAGGATTTCAGGTAAGTGGAGACAATCCGCTAGTTGGTTTAACAGGCAGATTAGAATTATTGCAGCGTTTGGGAAATGCGATTTGCCGGCATCCATTATTATTTGGCAGCGAAAACCCGCGTCCTGGCAATTTGGCAAAATACTTGCTCGACAGTCGGGTTTCTGAAACCAAAACTGTGAAGGCTGCGGTCGTATTGAGCGCTGTTTTGAGAGGTTTTGGGGAAATTTGGCCGGGAAGATATGCAATTGGTGGCGTTAATTTAGGCGATGTTTGGCAGCATCGGGCTTTAACAGGAGAAAATCTGGGAGATCAATTCGTGCCGTTTCACAAACTATCGCAGTGGTTGACTTATTCGCTGTTGGAACCGCTGCAAGAACTTGGTTTAGAAGTCGCCGGATTGGATGAGTTAACGGGATTGCCGGAGTACCGAAACGGCGGTTTGTGTTTGGATATCGGGCTGCTGCAGGCAAAAGATTCGGCTATTTTTGAGCAGAGTTACTTGCCGGGTTCGGAGGTTATAGTAGAATGGCGATCGCTCACTGTCAATCTTTTAGATAAAATTGCCGCAGCTATTCGAGAAAAGCTGCATTTGAGTGCGGCTCAATTGCCGCTGGTTAAGATTTTGCAAGGAGGAACTTGGGCGGCGGGGCGGAAAATTGCGGCCGAATTGAGGGCTGGTGGAGTGCCGCCAATTCAGATTAAAAGTGACGGCACTGTGTTTTAAAGGGAAGAAGGAAGTTCGGCAACGGATTCTGTAACGGATGTAACGGATGTCAGGAAGAAGGAAGAAGGAAGAGCGAAGAAGCAAGAGGGAAGAAGCAAGAAGGAAGAGGGAAAATTATTCCCTCTTCCCACTTAAAACTCAAAATTCAAAGTTAAAACCTGAAAACTATACCTCACACTACACTCCCCACAACCTGCTTAGCGGCAAGTGCGATATTTGACGTGATAAACTAAACCGCGATGAGCCAAATCGAAGGAGTCAACGGTGGCCATGCCGGCACCGCGGGCTGTCATCGCAGCATTTACTCGCATATTTACACTGTCGCCGCAGCGAGACCAAACATTAGCTACAGTGGCTAAGCTATCTCGAACATTGTAGTTAGTTTCGCCGCTCAAATTCCGATTAAAAACTGGGCCGCGGGCTCCAGCGAAAAAGTATTCTGCTCGCAGGTTGCCTGTGGTTTTAGGAGCAACGTAGCCGCGGTAATCAGCATCGTAGATAGAAATTTGGTAGCCTTGGGGTACTTTGATGGGAATGCTGAGATTGCAGCTTTTCCGGCTTTCTGTTGAGACATTTCCCTGGGCTGCAAACTTATCAAATAGGATGGTGAGTTCTTGACCGTCGGGGCTGACGCTGACGCTGGCGGAGCGATCTGGGCAACCGCTACCGCCGTAGCTTGCACCTAAAATTTGAACTGCCGGATTAGCAAAGGCGGGGCTGATAGAACCAGTCATTAATGCCGTAGCTAGCAATAGTTTTACAAACTTCATGGATGTTTTCCTTAATAATTTAAGTTGTGTGTTAGGATCACCTTAAAATTTTGAAGCTAAATTTAGCTAAGCTTCTTTAAACTTGGATTCGGCCGCCTTCATGTTGCAAGATGAAAAGCCTGCCAAGCCAAGCTGATGACCTTAAGTGCATTACCTATATCGGGTTTTTTCGATTAATGAATTCATCGAAAAAATAGGTTTTATGCTGATATTTTCTAAGATTCGGATCTGTTGGTGACACTTCCGGAAGATTTCGGTGCAAAACTCCGGATCTGTTTTAAAGGGCTTGGACGGAGGGCGAGATAGCGAGGGAGACCAGCCGCGAGGCTTTTGGGCACGGATCTGCGTTCCCAGGAAGAGTGCGGGAAGGAGAGGAAAGGAGAGAATGACATAATTGTGTATTTTCCAACCTCGCATAGTTAGTGTGGCGCTGCGCCCAAAAAAGGCAAGTGTAGAAGCGAATTTTCTTGGCGCGGTATTCGTTTTTTAAATAGGGGTTTGATATAAGTAGTCCTGGACGCAGGGGCGGCTATAAACCGGGTTTTTTTCGCGTCAAGAGTGCGTCCCGGACTGATAAGTTAGAATAAAGCAGATTAATTGTTAAAAAAAATGAGTGCTAAAGTTACTGTCATCGACCATCCTTTGATACAGCACAAGTTAACTCTAATGCGGCAAACTCAAACGAGCACGGCGAAATTTCGC
>Ga0247774_1001672_pt1 | contig 11097 bp, 7 predicted proteins | sample UWRJL001104B6_FD_179933 | JGI IMG/M metagenome (GOLD analysis project Ga0247774, IMG submission 179933) | Plant litter microbial communities from Arlington Agricultural Research Station in Wisconsin, United States - UWRJ-L001-104B-6 | ecosystem: Environmental > Terrestrial > Plant litter >... | reverse complement strand
CATGACAAACGACCTCTCCTCTCTCCCGCCCTGGACCAAGTACCGAGCCTGGCTCAACGACCAAGGCTACAACCCTCTCCATGAAACTAGAAAGGTTGTGCAAATATGGCGAGAGGAGAACGAACTAAACGATATTCGCAGCTTGGACCCGGACATGGAATCGGCCAAGTACTGCGGCCATCCCATTTTCGATCCTGATATCGGCCAACAAGTCGGATACTGGGCGCCGGATTTGCCCACTTCGAGAGGGGAGGATATCAACATCACCTGCTTGGCAATTTCGAGACATGGTCAGGTTGTCTACTGTCTGGGACTGGAGCGCGTCGAGCGGAGCGATAAGTACAGAAGGATTGGTGTTGTGTATTGGCTTGTACGTGCCTGGGAGAGGAGACCGACAGAACCGGAATCTATCATTGAGATTATATAGGTGCCTTTGCCTTGATATTTATTCGCATTGTAAGCTTACGTTGGGCCTGAGAACAAAAGCCCTGAAGACTTCAGAAGCAGCTTCATTAGAAAATCCCACGAGACTGTTATACTACGGCTCAGCTATTGGGCTTTCCAGTTGCATGTGTTAAGGCGGAGGAGACCAACGCCTTGTCTGGTGCCCAATTATGCCACTACCATTCAGGCAAGGAAGATCTACGGTTCGTACTGCTTGGCCTTGACTATGCCCACCACATCTTCAACCCGCCAAGCCGTGCGATACAATCGGCATGCCGTCTGCCGGCACTTCTAATATTCTCCACGAAGGAGCCGACAAGGTTAAGTACTCCGGTTGCACCAAGCCTATGATCTGCTTAAGATTTCTGAGACTATTGTCTCCCCCCGCCAAATCCTGATATTCTATGTGGCTTTTGTTTGCCAACGTACGCCGTCTCAAGGTGGCCTTACCCCTCACTTGGCGCAGATTCTGGCTAGACATCGCGAGGCTCGGGAAGTTAAAGGCTGCATTGGCGTCTCATACCACCTTCGAATTCTCACCCGAGCCATCCAATCATGGGAAATACAACACTGATATACGGATCACGGCCTAATACCTTGCCAAGCGGACCATAAAAAAAGGCACTCACAAGACCGCAAGGCAAGTTATCTATCCAACAGACCACGCAACACTCCACTTGTGTCCACACCTAACACACCACGCATCCCTTTATACAATATGGTAAGACGGATGGAGGAGATGTTAACCACCCAAGTAAAAATAATAGGTGAGTAATACTTCAGTCAAACTTAATTTTCCATGTATGTTCCTGGAAAGTAATAAATGCTTTTTGTTTGTCGCCCGCTTGCTTGCTTCGAATAATTTCAACTAAAGTCCGATAGCGTACGCGTATATACACGGCCAGGCAAGCGAAGGCCTAGTTAAGCCCGAAACAATGACTAGGGACGAGCATGAAAACAAAGAGTCGTTTCTTGAGGCAATCGTGGGGCCCTAAGTGGCGAGGGCACTGCGAAGGGGGGGCAATCTAGGGGTCGCTCTTCCAGAAGTTGTTTCCCGGTTACGCAGAACCTCCTCCTGATTGTTAATGTGCGTTGTGCTGTCCTCCAGATACTTTTTTCGTCGAAAGGCGTCCCTTGGCCCTTCATGGCTGCCACCTCCTAGTAGAAAAAGGCAATCTCCGACTGGATTGTATAGTATGAACGCTCAAAATAAGCCTTTTGAAGTTAATTTGATGCTCGCTGCGAGATCCAAGTTCAATTTTTTTACTAATCGTTAGATATATTAACCGGCACATATTCTTGCGGCCTGCTCGAATCGTCCATTCTCCACTTCATATCCATTGTCAACTTAGAGGCGGTGCTCTCTGTGAACTTCCCATCAAATGCTGCCGATTTATACGCATCTATGGCTATATACAGCAAATTTTTCGGCTCTTTGAATAACATCGCTTGGTTTTGATGCACACTATGGACAGTCATGCAGCTAAGCACAATCCCTACTGCCAACGCAAATAACACAATGCCAGCCACCCAAGGAACGACGAAGAGCCTGGTTCGAGAGATTTCCAGCTGCGCAGTTGTAGACAATATTGGCTGATCCAACGGGAAGAAAGCATGCATCGCTATCGTGGTACGATATACGCTTGCGAAGACTGCTTGAATAGCCGCGACTAACTCATCTGGTTGTAGATGGAGAATGGCCTTGTTGGTTACGTCGGTTGCGCCTTGCCTACGCCCTGAAATGTATAGCACCAGGTTACCGAATTGGATGGTCTCCCACTTGCTTAAGATATCGTAGTTGAATGTATTCAGGACGTTGCGTTCGAATAGCCTCCATTGGACGTGAGCTTTGTCACGCTGCGTGATATGAGCGGGTTCGAAAGACACGATTTTTGGGGTCGCGAGAGACTCCCCCTGCATCTGAAGTATCAAGTCCCCATGCGCGACCGTATACTTGCTTAGGCAGGACACGAATGTTGCGTTTGATAGTAATGTCGGCGAAGTTCGGTCGGGGATTCCATAGGTAAATAGTATCCGACTGAAGCTAGCGTCCACGCCACAATCTGCACTGCCGACCTTCAAGATGGTAGTTTCATGTTCATCGTACACAGTGAATATATCCTCGACCCGACAGCCACGGTCTTGGGAAGTGAGCGTAAGCTCAGCTTGAGTGCCCCGACTGGTGTTTTTGTATTTTCCGACTCGAATGCTGAATTGGGAAGGCGGAATAACTAAACACTCGAGCGAAGCCGAATACGCACTAGTGTTCGCTGTAAGATGCGTGGCGTTCGGGATACCAGTTTCCTGAGCTGGTGCATGGTAAAACGGCGTAAAGGCGTACTGGTCTAGTGTCCAGGGGAGAGCGGAGCCCCCGAAGACATCAGTAGCCGATACGGTATTCAGGATGGCATTCATGTCAATGCCAAGAAGAGAAACGCTACTTTCGTCATATGAAACGTTGTACAAAACTGAAGTGGGTTCGTTGAAAAGGGCGAGTCTTGCCGTGAACAAGCCAGCCGAGAAGGCCGGTATGATCTTTCCTAGGACTAGGGACCACAGACAAGCGCTTCCTGTCAGAATATGACGATTGCCAAAGGCCGTTATCCATCGCCGGAACGACGGTATGGAGCGGTAGTCTAGAAGTATGGTTCTCTTGGTAACGACCTCTTGCTGTTGACTCGATTCAACCAACGGTTGCCGACCCGCAGAGCAATCGGCGATAGATGTCCAGTGAGCGCCAATAATAGTCATAAAGAGTGGGTAGGGCCGTCCAGAGTAGATTGAGCCCCCACTCGGTCTCAGACCCAGAAAGAGTCGTGCCGACGGTGATGAACCCATTTTTAGTCGAAGAGAATACCCAAGTGACCACGACGCCGATGAGAATCCCAATAACCAGAATAACGAATGGGACCGTAGAGAACAGGCGAAGTGGCGCCGGTATCCATTGCTCTGGAGAAGCTAATAGTCGTGGAGGATTATCCGGACAATTGAGACTACGAGTTTCGGGGGACCCTCGTACCGGGTCCAAGTTTTGGAGCGCAATCGCGGCGGGAGCTGTCTCCTCCCCAATATTTACCTCCTGGCGTGAGATATTGATATCTGTATTCGACGTAGTGGCTGTCATAGCAACAGAAGTCCTTTTCAGTCGTAAATGTAAAGTTTTGCGATGGCTTGAAGACTAGCTCAACAAAGCTAAAATTGAGAAACTACCAATCAAAGTTCTGGCCTGATAGGGTGTATGGCTGACCTTTTATCCTGGTTTCCTTGTCCGCAGGTGAGGCCTAGTATATAACTTCTTCAATTTAATGATCAGAAATATGGACCATAACATTCGCTGTGCCATTGCGCAAATATTCTTGGCGGGATCCACAGAATTCTTCTCATTTTCCTCTACTTAAAATCGCGCAGCTGTTTTCAGGTTGTGTGTCCTCTTGCATTGTAGCAATTGGCCACCGCCACGGTGAGCTTCCAGCTGCCCAGCGCCACGAGGAGGGAACACCCATAGTAGAAGCGGAATGACATCTATACTTCAATAGATGACAACAATGTAGGCAGCCATCGATGCTAACTCTGTGCCTCGAATCATTTGTAGAACGCATTAGCCAAATTCTATTGGGTATGGCCTTCAGAAACCAGCCAAAAAGGCGAAGTGCGTGCAGACATGCAAGTGATGCGTAATTATCACCCAAGCACGGTAGAAGGAGATCCGGATTCGAACTCTAATATTAAGAAGGCGGCCCAGCCCGGCATGTTACACACCAAGTTCGTAGACACCTTTCCTATTAAGCTTCGAAATCTTGCCCCAATTTTTTTTTATCTTCTAGAAAGCCGCTTTCGTGATGGCTGCACATTCGGAACCATTAGCGATGCAATTGAAATCGCTCCTTGTCCGGGGCATTGGAGCTGCAGGGCCTTTGCCTGCCAATTTTGCAGAAAAGCCGACCACGGCGGCATGCCCCGGGACGCTCGACAGCTTCTCTTATTGTAATACTTGGCAATCAGCTACTGAGCGTTGCAGAGCGATCCCAGATGACCAGAATGCTGAGTTTGTCGAGTGTACCTGTTCTCAAGAGTTCCTTGATTTAATGCTAGGGTACGTTGATCCCGACCTCCACTATACGCAGAAAGCATACTATAGAATTGCAGCTTGTGATGCATCCAAACACCGGTGTTCAGCAAACTCCAAGTAGACAATTAAGTTCGAAAGCATAGAGGTTACTAATCCCAATACAGATGCAGAAACGAGGAGCGGCTATGCTTCCTCTCAACTGAATTTAACTCCGACTATGAAGTCATACTCTCCACCTGGCATAATATATGCGATCCATTCTTCCAAGTGTGGTCAACTTCGGTCACTTCCATTTCGGAAACATTCCCCACTGCTACAATCCCTAGCAGGTGCTCAACACTATTCGCGAGTTGTGAGAGAATGGCGACCTCTCTTGAGACATGTACGATGGCGTACAAATCCAGCGAGTCACAACTCACGAGTTGCCTTTGCGATGACCAGTTACTAAGCATGATATCCGTCTGCACGGTGGACTTTCGAAGCTGTCTCCCCGGCAAACCCGAGCTTTTCACATTCCGAGAAGACAACGTTTGCTCGACGACATTTACTAACCCAATAACGAGTGTAAGTCTTCCTCAAAATGTTATCCAAACTTAAAATATGCATGAAATGCTAAGGAAGCATATACCAGGCATATACCTCGACCATTCCGACGACTACCACACGGGGAACAGCACCTCCTTCATCCGAAGTACCGCGCCTCTTATCTTCTTTACTAGCTCTTATTACTGCATGGAATATTACCTTACTCCTCATATGGCTTTAATTGGTCTCCACGCACTCGAAAAAGGCTGCAGAGGGTATTAAGCCGGGAAGCCCTACTCCGGATACTTCATGTCCAAGCCCAGAGGGAAAGACGCCCAATCAACAGAGGCAGAGACTCCCACGATTTTGAGCCAAGGGGATGATAGCAGTATACCGGTCCCAGCCGTCTTCGTGCTTGTCCCAGGGATGCCCATTGTCAACCTGAACTCACACCAGAGCGTGAAGCTGGTTAATGGCGCTAGCTATGATATATCAAACGTATCCTTGACAAGCATATCCAGGCTGTCGGGTTAACGCGGATACTATTGAGATGGGGCAGGTAAGCTGGGTAGGGTTAAGGTATCATTGGTCAGCGAGTGCAGTATTTTAGCCCACTAGGCAGTCCTGTAGCTTAGAAATAACAACCCACAGTCTTTTGAAATTTGATACCTATGTTTAGTCATTTTGCGACTGCCACCTTGAAACTCGACCTTTTTGTGAAATTTAACTTTGCAATGCCACTGATCATGAGGTCTTAGCTGGCCTACATGTGCAGTTACTGTTCATCTGTGGAGTGTGAAGATTGCGATACGGGACGTTCGTCCCTTTCACTTGCACCTTTTTCGGGGAGCCCCTATGGCACCTACGGACCACGAAGGGATCCCTCTTTACGAATCCACAGGCGGCTGTGTGAGGCATACCGGGTTTGCCCCGCGGTTCTTCACTAGATAATATTAGTCCAAAATCTTAGCCTATTAAGATACTCTAAACAGTTTTATACTTATAAACTATCTCCATACCCTATAATACCAAGATATAAACTCCTCGATATAGAATTAAGTTTGTTTGTTCTTTCCTTGACCAAATGGCCTCTTTCAATTAGAAGACAAAATGCACTGCGGAAGCTCTTCACCTGGGTTGCGAGAGAAGCTTAAAGAAACTAACATTGTGAGTTCCCAGACTGGGTCAGGGCACCTAGATCCTCCCCCTCTTTACTGGGGCAACCCTTTTACACTAAAGACCCTCGAAATCATATATTTTTACCTTTACAAGCACTCAATTGAAAAGATATATATATAATTAGTGTCGGCTTGTGAAGAGGGCAGCTGAGAAGGGTGGAAACCCCTACGCCTATTAGGAAACGGTATGATAGCAGAAATGCCGGGCTGTGTGGGTGGGCATATGTATCTGGAATCAGTGATGTGAGACTGGGCGGCATGTTATGCCCCGGTCCGGTATGAAACCACAGAAGCAGAATGTGGAGCTTCTGCAAGGCAGTGCCGCGAGAAGTTCCGGTGTTATTTAATGCCAGTGGTGCACACCTATTGCGGTCAATGACACCCTTCGTGCTGCCCAGCAAGCGACGGTGCAGTCCACATACCAGAGTATAGGCTACAGCACTCTGCAGCAATGAAGTATTTCTCGGCCGCAGTCACCAAAAAATGAGCCTACATCTACATAGGTTCTAGTTCCATTCAAGCTACCTAGCTTGACAGTATATATATCTTAGGCGGTGCGGGACCAGGCTGGACAGATAAAATCATCCGGGTAACTATAATTACGCGCCTAGCATGGCACATTTAGGAACTGTCTCCTGCCTCCTCCTTGAGCAGAATCATCGGATAGCCTCCCGGCCCAGTCGGACCGTCCGGCCCAAACGGAAAGCCCGACCAAAGGGAGAGGGAGATTACTCCAGCGGCGGACTAATATACTGCCGAGCCGACAGCGGACCCGACGGCTTGGTCGACAGCCGTATAAACGGACCGTGCGGCCACCAGGGATCGCAGCCCGGCGACGGCGGAGGCGGGATCTGTGCGTTCTTGGTCCCCGGGGTGTCGGGGTAGTCGACACAGTCGGCCTCGAAGCCGACCCCGAACATGGCGACGCAGTTGTCGTCCGTAAAGACCGAGAGGGCCTTTGCTTTACTGCCCGAGATATAGCACTGGACCACCCTAATATTAGCGGGGAAACGAGAAAGGACAACGGGAAAAGCGCTAACACATGGCCCGCGTACCATCATCCAATTTACACCGATCTAGATTATCGTCGGCTCGCCGCCCGCCCGCCGGCAGAGCTCATCCACGGACGCCGTATTCTTTGATGCAGACGAACAGTTGCAGATCGTCACCTTTAGGCTAGACGAAAGCTTGGCTTTGGGACAATCAAGTTCGTTAACCCCGGCGTTAGCCTTACTCGTAGGGTCCAGGGATAGGCTTTCCCAAGGCTGCCGGCAAAGCGGCAAAGGGGAAGACCGCGAAGTGCCCTACTTTAAGGACAACATTATTTGATGTCTCTGGTTCTTTAATAGAGATTGGGGTGGGCGGCCGCGGTAGGAAGGAACAAAGCACACGAAGGGCCAAAGTTGGAGTGTGCGAAGGCGCACCCAAGGCCTCGGTATATAGCTGACTCACCGTAGGCATATCAACTACAGAATATAGTTACACCAAGCTAGCAATTATGTCTAATCTAGATTGATATAAGCTGGGCAGACAGTATTCAGCGAGGCTATATTTAGGCTGATATATCTTTCATGCTGTTTTGGATGTTCTGAGCTGATTCGTGTATCTACTACTCCCTTTTGCTACCTGTTTAGTAGTAGTAGTCTGCACAATCGCATACTCGTTTGGCCACGATGCAATAATTACTCGGGCAAGAATTTCCGCAAGCCCAGCGACAACATCTCCTTTTGGACGGATCCGAAGTGATGCGACGCATGTCACGTGGTCAGAGCACAGCTGCCTGATGTGCTCCTAGGAGCCATCTCGACTTCTCTCAATACATATTTCCATCAACGACTCACCCTTCCGAACAATCCTTATTGCGTAGCACCGAATCGCAATATGCCTGATTGATATAATGGCTCTAGGCCTATAAAAAAGCTTCCATTGGTATAAATAATGGCGAGGCCGAAATCTTGACCTTTGACGTTGTTAGAATGGGTGAACATGATCTTACTAAGAGTATCAGGTTCTAGGGGAAGTTCCTCATTATATATCCTTTCTTGCCCATACAATTTCCTGGATATGACGGTGACCCCTGGTCCCGACTCAGATTCCTTCAAGAGAATTACCTGTGCAGTCATTCCAGTCTCCTTTCGTATCCAGAATTATCTTCTGCTTCTAAATATTCATGCCACTTAGTCATTTTTTTTAGCTGACGCGGTGGGGCCGGGACCAATAGCGCGTCCGCGGGTGAGTTGGTCGAACATGTTGCCGACGGCTGGTGGATAGTGTTCGGAGGACGATGTAGTGGAGGGTGAGTTGTGGCTTACGGTTTACCACGAAGTAGTTCTCGACAAAAGGAACGTCTACCCATTTGTTGGAGGGAGTGGGGATCTTGAACTAGAGCGTGAGTTGTGGGCGAAGTTCCCAAAATAAACCCCTGCCCCCCAAAAACCCCCTTGTTCGGGTGGTGGCGGCTGGCCCCACAAGCCATGCCGGGCCGAAAACGACGCTAAAAGTAATCCCGAAATATACCCGATTTTGAGGTGGAGGCCCTTTCCCGTCTTAGGGCCTTGAGGAACGAAGCTTTGGTATGGTAAGAAAAATCTAGTTTTTTCAGGTGGATAGAATCGTAATTATAGCTAAAAAATGGAAAGGGTTTTAGATATTTGTGAGGGATGGATGGTTCGCAGCTGGTTGTCTGCGATAGAATAATTTCAGTGTTGAGGCGTGAAGCTGAGCCGGGGACGCAACGAACAAGAATTTTGTACCCTTGAAAAAGTGTGTTTCCTCGGCTTACTCACCCAACTACCTGATCTTCTCGCTGTTTTGCCGAATTTCAACTCTTCATCTCTCCACGCAAAAAGTATACTCTCCAGTTTAAGCTAGATCTCCTATTGATATTCAAGCTGAAGATTAATTTTCGATGCGGGTTGCGTGCCTCTAGCGAAGGTTGAAATTCGGCAAAACGGCGAGAATATCAGGTGATTACTAAGCGTCGTTTTGGCAAGCCATGTAGAACTGCCAACCAGAATCGCTTCAACACTAGCTACCTAGCAATACGACCTACAACCTAGCCGTTGATGCCGCGAGGTTTCGGTTTCCCGGACTAGCCGCCACACAGCAGACACACCGTCTTGTTCTCACCAACACAGCTCTTGGCAGCCACTTGGGCCGTGGCCCCGAATAGCGGGGCCTTTCCGCCAGCGATACTGATAGGTAGATTAGTCTAGCTTGATTGCGTCGCTATAGTACTCGTACACCGAACTTGTTGGGTCTAGAACGCAGCTGGCAGAGGTCCCTGGAAGGCAGCGGCGTGGCGGGATTTGGGTTGAGGTTCGGCGGCAGCGTGACTTTGCGTGGAATCGGGGCTCTGTGGAAGGTCCGTTTTTGTTTGATTAGCAATCTTAGAGTGCCTCTTCTTGAAGTTTGTTGATCCTTGGGAGCGGGACGGGTGGCAGGGACTCTGCATGTATATGCAGTGCCTTGCAGTGCCAAGAGAGCGTATTATTCGCTGAGCCGCTCAATACAACTGCAGAGTGAGGGGGAGCGATGGAGCCGCGGCACGCGGCGCACGGCCGGGGCCGACACTCTTCAACAGCTCAGAGAACCTAAATCTCGCGAGGCATCTTCTGCCCGTGATGCTACTCTTCTCTCTCTTTCTAGATCTCTCATTCAGCCTGAGTAGTAGTGGCACTGAGCGAAAGTCCGAGTCTAGGTAGCACGCAGCAGAACAAGCGACAATGAGGCCGGTCAACGGAATCGCCGTCCTACCCGTGTTTCTCACCGCGGTGAGCGCGGCGTCGATACTTTTCAGAGGGGGAACAGTCGTAGCTTTCAACAAAGAAACGCAAGGGCTACGGGTTATCCGCAATGGCTCCGTCCTGGTCGAGAACGACCGCATCACCGGCGTGTTTGATTCGGTGCCTACCCGTGTCCCCGCGGGTGCCGAGATCGTCGACATCACCGGCAAGATTATTACGCCGGGCTTCATCGACACCCACCGCCACGGCTGGCAGACGGTCTTCAAGACCATGGCCTCCAACACCACCCTGATTGAGTTCTTCGGCCGCTACAGTTCGTTCGTCGCCCCCTTTTTCTGGAACGCGACGGACGTGTATGACAGCCAGCTCGCCGGTCTGTATGAAGCCCTGAACGCCGGCGTCACGTCGTCGCTCGACCATGCTACCCATACATGGTCCAAGGATGCCGCCGAGGCCGGTCTTCAGGCCTGTATCGACAGTGGGGCGAGAGTCTTCTGGGGTTTCACCTTTGCCAACATCACCGACTTGATCACGGTTGAGCAGCTGTACCCGGTCTTCCGGGAAATGGCCGCGAAAGCCGCGTTGAAAAACTCCCCTACCACGTTGGGCATTGCCTACGACGGCTGGGGTCCGAACCCTAATGTTGGGGAGATCAACAAAATCATGGCGCTCGCGAAGTAAGAGATAATCCGGAAATATTTGGAACCCAAGTCAACAGCCCAGCGCGAACAGAGCTAACGGCGTTTGACCAGAGAGCTCAACGTGTCGGTCATCACGACTCACTCCCTACAGGGACCTTGGGGCTGTACGTACTGGCCGATTATCAACCCCTTCTCCCCCCTCCTCTTTTCTTTCCCCTTCAATGAACAGTATATCCCAAGTCCCCTAACACTCGGCGCTTCAAGTCAACAACTCCCCCGAGGACATCCATGCTCTGAACTACCTCAACATCTCCATCCCCATCGTCTTCTCCCACGCCTCGTTTCTGACCTCGACCGGCGCGGACCTACTGCGGTCCACCAACCAGTACATCTCCATTACGCCCGAGTCGGAGATGCACTACGGCCAGACGCACCCAGTCAGCTACTTCATTCAGGACCAGGCCTCCCTCGGTGTCGACACGCACATCACCTTC
>Ga0247774_1001671_pt1 | contig 11101 bp, 8 predicted proteins | sample UWRJL001104B6_FD_179933 | JGI IMG/M metagenome (GOLD analysis project Ga0247774, IMG submission 179933) | Plant litter microbial communities from Arlington Agricultural Research Station in Wisconsin, United States - UWRJ-L001-104B-6 | ecosystem: Environmental > Terrestrial > Plant litter >... | reverse complement strand
CACCGCACCGTCGGTGACGACGAGTTTGCGGGCCACCGCGGCGTTGGAGAGTCCCTCGGCCATCAGTGCCAGCACCTCGCCTTCGCGGGGGGTCAGCGCCTCCAGGCGGTCGCCCCGGCGGCGCCGGCCGAGCAGCTGCGCGATCACCTCCGGGTCGATCACGGTGCCGCCGGCGGCCACCCTGCGGACCGCGCTGACGAACTCCGCGACGTCCGCGACGCGCTCCTTCAGCAGGTAGCCCACGCCGTCGGCGCCGCCGCCGATCAGGTCGGTGGCGTAGCGCTCCTCGACGTACTGGGAGAAGACGAGGATCGGGGTGCCCGGCACCCGCTTGCGCACCTCCAGTGCGGCGCGCAGGCCCTCGTCGGTGAAGGACGGTGGCATCCGTACGTCGACGATGGCGAGATCCGGACGGTGCTCCTCGACAATGGCGAGGAGACCCGCCCCGTCGCCCGAGGTGGCCACCGTCTCGATGCTCTCATCGGCGAGAAGGCGGATCAGGCCTTCGCGCAGCATCACCGCGTCTTCCGCGATCACGACCCGCACGGTCGCCCAGCTTAGAGGAACGTGTGGGAGGCCGGATACGTCCTGGTCTGCCGGGAGAGACGAAACGCCCGGCGGGCCGTACGGGCCGCCGGGCGTTCTCGCCGGTGTTCACCAGACGGCAGGCAGATCCGCGCGGATGACCGTGGGCCCGCCGAGCGGGCTGTTGACCGTGAGGATTCCGTCGATCCCGGCCGCGCGGTCGGCCAGACCGGCCAGACCGCCGCCCGGTGCGGCGACGGCTCCGCCGGTGCCGTTGTCGGAGACCTCGACCACGATCCAGTTCTGGTCGCGGGTGACGCGCACGGAGGCGTGCGTGGCGCGGGCGTACTTGCTGACGTTGGTAAGGGCCTCGGAGACGATGAAGTAGGCGATGCTCTCCACCGCGGCGGGCGGCCGGGTGGGCAGGTCGACCTCGACCGCCACCGGTACGTCGGCCCGCGCGGCCACCGCGGAGATCGCCGCGTCCAGGCCACGGTCGGTGAGGATCGCGGGGTAGATGCCACGGGCGAGGTTGCGCAGCTCGGCGATGGCGTCCTTGGCGCCGGCGTGCGCGTTCTGGATCAGCTCCTGGGCGCCCGCCGGGTCGGTCTCCAGCTTGGCCCGCGCCCGGCCGAGGTCCATCGCCACCGCGAGCAGTTGCTGCTGGGCGCCGTCGTGCAGGTCGCGCTCGATACGGCGGCGCTCCGCCTCCGCGGCGTCCACCCCGCGGGCCCGGCTGGCCTGCAGGTGCGCCGTACGCGCCCGCAACCGCTGCGTCTCGTTCGGGCCGAGCAGGTAGCGGGCGAGCGCGCCGTGGGCGTAACCGACGCCGCGCACGACGTAGAGCGTCGCGAACGCGAGGGCGATGCCGAGCGGGACCGCCGGCAGGGTGGCGATCGGGTTGTCGAACCAGATCTGCTGGTCGCCGAACGTGATGTACAGGAAGCCGGAGTTCTGCCAGTTGATCGTCAGCGGCATCACGATGAGCGACGCGGACGCGGACCAGAGGGCGACCGACATCACGAACTCGGCCGTACCCAGCGGGAAGACCAGGAAGAGGTAGACGAGGTCCTTCCAGGTGGCCGGGTCGACGGCCATCGCCCGCCACTTCGTGAACGGGTTGCCCGCCGGCAGAGGGCGGTACGGGTCGGGGATCTCGACCCCGAAGGCGGCCTTCATGAGCCGGCGTTCGAACTTCGCGGCGAGGCGCCACAAGATCATGGCGAGGGCGAACCCGAGCACGCCCACCCAGATGACCAGGGTGCCCGCGGACACCGAGAGGAGCACGACCAGGCCGACGAAGTAGGCCAGCCCGATGGGGAAGTGCAACAGCAGATAGGCCGCCGACCGCCAGGTCAGCGATTCCCTCGCCAACCGCAGCGGCCCGAACCTCCGCTGGGAGGATGTGATTTCGAGCGTGCTGTTCACCGCTGTCCCTTTCGCGCCGCCATCAACCGTACGGCTACAGCCTCGCGAACGGCGGCCCCGTCCACCATGGAGCGTCCCAGCGTCATGGAGGTGGGGCTACCCCCACCCTCGGGAGACTCAAAAGACGCGAGAACGCCCCGGGCCGAGGCCACAGGGCGTTCTCTCACGTGGCGTGTCAGTCGTTGTTCAGCGTCGTCTTCTGCACCTGGAGCAGGAACTCGGCGTTGGACTTGGTCTCCTTCATCTTCTCGATGAGGAGCTCCAGAGCCTGCTGGGCATCGAGCGCGTGCAGCACCCGGCGCAGCTGCCAGACGACCCGCAGCTCCTCCGGAGCCATCAGGATCTCTTCCTTACGGGTGCTGGAGGCGTCGACGTCGATCGCCGGGAACACCCGCTTGTCGGCGAGCTCACGGCGGAGCCGCAGCTCCATGTTGCCGGTGCCCTTGAACTCCTCGAAGATGACCTCGTCCATCCGGGAGCCGGTCTCGATCAGCGCCGTAGCCATGATCGTCAGCGAGCCGCCGTTCTCGATGTTGCGGGCGGCGCCGAAGAAGCGCTTCGGCGGGTAGAGCGCCGTGGAGTCCACACCACCGGACAGGATCCGGCCGCTGGCCGGGGCCGCCAGGTTGTACGCCCGGCCGAGACGGGTGATCGAGTCGAGCAGCACGACGACGTCGTGGCCGAGTTCGACGAGCCGCTTGGCGCGCTCGATGGCGAGCTCGGCGACCATGGTGTGGTCGTCGGCGGGCCGGTCGAAGGTCGAGTGGATGACCTCGCCCTTCACCGTCCGCTGCATGTCGGTGACCTCTTCAGGGCGCTCGTCGACCAGAACGACCATCAGGTGGCACTCGGGGTTGTTCTTGGTGATCGCGTTGGCGATCGCCTGCAGGACCATCGTCTTGCCCGCCTTGGGCGGCGAGACGATGAGGCCACGCTGGCCCTTGCCGATCGGGCTGACGAAGTCGATGATCCGCGTGGTCAGCTGCGACGGGTCGGACTCCAGGCGCAGCCGCTCCTGGGGGTACAGCGGGGTCAGCTTGGAGAAGTCGACGCGGCCCTTGGCCTGCTCCGGCTCCATGCCGTTGACCGTGTCGAGGCGGACGAGCGCGTTGAACTTCTCACGCCGCTCACCGTCGCGCGGCTGCCGCACGGCGCCGGTGATGACGTCGCCCTTGCGCAGGCCGTACTTGCGGACCTGGGCCAGCGAGACGTAGACGTCCTGCGGGCCCGGGAGGTAACCGGTGGTACGGACGAACGCGTAGTTGTCGCGGATGTCGAGGATGCCGGAGACCGGGATCAGGACGTCGTCCTCGTTGATCGTCGGCTCGGCGTCGCCGTACCGCTCCCGGCCGCCGCCGCTGCCGCGTCCGCGGTTGCGCTCGCGGAACCGGCCCCGCCGCCGACGGCCGCCACTCTCGTCGTCGTCGTCGTTCCGGTCGTTCTGGCGGTCGTTCTGCCGCTGACCCTGGCCGCCGCGCTGGCCCTGACCGCCGCCGCCGCGGTTGTCGTCCCGCGGTCCCCGGTTGTCGTCCCGCTGGCCCCGGTTGTCGTCGCGCTGACCGCGGTTGTCATCGCGCTGACCGCGGTTGTCCTCACGCTGGCCGTCGCGGTTGCGGTTGCTCCGCTGCCGCTGGCGCTGGCCGCCGCCCTCACGGCCGCCGCCTTCGCGGTTGTTCTCGCGACCGCCGTCACGGCCGCCGCTCTCGGCGTCGCCGGAGTCGCTCTTGATCTCCTGCTGCACCGCGGCCTCTTCGCGCCGCGGCGCGCGCTCGCGCCGGGGCTGCTGGGCCTCGTTGTTGTCCTGGGGGCGCTCGGCGCGCTCCGTCGTCGTCTCGACGGCGGCCGGAGCCGCGGTCGCCACGCTGTCGTTCTTAGGCGCTGTCGCCTGGTCACCGCTGCCGGCGTTCGCCGCCTGCTTCTCCTGGATGGCAGCGATGAGCTGGCTCTTTCTCATGCCGCCCGTCCCGCTGATGCCGAGGCTGGAGGCTAGGGCCTTCAGCTCCGGAAGCACCATCGCCGACAGGCCGGTGCCGCTGCGGCGACGCCGCGGAGCGGGAGCCGCCTCTTCGGCAGGGATGGCGTCAGGCGCCGGTGTGGCTGCGTCCGTGAGGAGTTCGGTGGATTCGCTCACTAAGGGTCCTTCCCAGGGAGCGGGTGTGGCCGCCGTCGGCCAGGCAACCCGGTAGTGCGAGCCGGCGGGGGCGCCGGATCAGTCGAGCTCTGCTGATCTCCGTTTGATCGGCGAAGAGTTCTGGCCACAGCCAGATGGTGGAGGCAGGTCGCCGGATCTGATCCCCGATCCCGTTACGTCCGTAGCTCTGCCTGAACAATGAACGACGAGCGGATTCGGTGCCGGGGAACCACATCCGCGTCACGCGGCCGGCATAAGCCGGAGTGGCCGACGAGCCCACGCCCCCGAGCGGGGCATCTGGTGCGGCACCTAGCCTAACATCACCTGGGCACACTGCTATTCCCCAGAGGTCGATGTCGCGTGTCAATGATCGATCGGCTGAACGCATGCGCCATGGGGGGCCACATCCAGCGGGTGTATGTGCCACGAACTACCCACTTCCGCGCCTATTGAATCAACTTCCCCAGCGCGGAACGTGAGGGCGAGAACTGTCGGACCTGCCCCGGAAACGACCGCCGCGACACCCTTCTCCCGCAGTCGCTCGACGAGCGCGATCGAGTCGGGCATCGCGGGGGCCCGGTAGGACTGGTGCAGCCGGTCCTCGGTGGCGTCGAGGAGAAGGTCCGGCGCCCCGGTCAGGGCCGCGACGAGCAGCGCCGCGCGTCCGGAGTTGGCGGCGGCGTCGGCGTGGGTGACCATCTCCGGCAGCAGCCCGCGGGCGCGCTCGGTGGCGAGGCGCGTGTCGGGCACGAGCACCACGGGGCGTATGCCGGGATCCACGTCGAGCCTGGTCATACGGGTGCCGGCGGAGGTCTGCCAGGCGATCGTGAGGCCACCGGCGAGGCAGGGGGCGACATTGTCGGGGTGGCCCTCGACGCGGGTGGCGAGCGCCAGGACGTCACCGTCGGTGAGCTTTCCGCCGTCCGGATGCAGGGCGCGGGCGGCGAGGATGCCCGCGACCGTGGCCGCCGAGGAGGACCCGAGCCCGCGCGCGTGCGGGACGCGGTTGACGCAGCGGATCCGCAGCCCCGGCGCCGTACCGCCGATGAGGGCGTACGCCGAGCGGAACGTCCGGGCGATCAGATGCTCTTCGCCGCGCCCCGCCGTCTCCTCCCCCTCGCCGCTGACCTCGATCGACAGGCCGGATCCGGCCATTTCCACGTCGACGTTGTCGTACAGCGCGAGCGCCAGCCCGAGCGCGTCGAAGCCGGGACCGAGGTTCGCGCTGGTGGCGGGCGCCCGGACCCGTACGGCTTGGATCAAGTGAGCTCCAGCGCGGAGGCCGCGGCGTGGGCGTCGACCGGGACCGTCAGCGGTGCCGGCGCGCCGGAGATCGCCCAGTCCGGGTCCTTCAAGCCGTTGCCGGTCACCGTGCAGACGATGAGCTGACCCGGCCGGACCAGATCCTCGTCGCGGGCCTGGAGCAGACCGGCCACGCTCGCCGCGGACGCGGGCTCCACGAAGACGCCCTCCTCACGGGCGAGGAGCCGGTAGGAGGCGAGGATCTGCCGGTCGGTCACGGCCTCGATCGCGCCGCCGGACTCGTCGCGGGCACGGATCGCCAGGTCCCAGGAGGCCGGGTGGCCGATGCGGATCGCGGTGGCGATCGTCTGCGGCTGCAGGACCGGCGCGCCGCGCACGATCGGCGCGGCGCCCGCCGCCTGGAAGCCGAGCATGCGCGGGCGCGTGTCGTACTCCTGGTAGCCCATCCAGTAGGCGGAGATGTTGCCGGCGTTGCCGACGGGCAGGCAGTGCGCGTCCGGCGCGCGGCCGAGCGTGTCGACGATCTCGAAAGCGGCGGTCTTCTGCCCTTCCAGCCGGAAGCGGTTCACCGAGTTGACCAGGGCGACCGGATAGTCGGTGGCGAGCTTGCGGGCGAGTTCGAGGCAGTCGTCGAAGTTGCCGTCGATCTGCAGCAGCCGCGCGCCGTGCACGAGCGCCTGAGCCAGCTTGCCCATCGCGATCTTGCCTGAGGGCACGAGGACCGCGCACACCATGCCGGCGCGTACGGCATAGGCCGCGGCCGAGGCGGAGGTGTTGCCGGTCGAGGCACAGATCACCGCCTTGGCGCCCTCTTCGGCCGCCTTGCTGATCGCGACCGTCATGCCGCGGTCCTTGAAGGAGCCGGTCGGGTTGAGTCCCTCGACCTTGAGGTAGACGTCGCAGCCGGTGAGCTGGGAAAGCCGTGGAGCCGGGAGCAGCGGCGTGCCGCCCTCCAGCAGGGTGACGACCGGCGTGTCGGCCGTCACCGGGAGCCGATCACGGTACTCCTCGATGACCCCCCGCCATGCCTTGGTCACGGCGCTCCTCCTGACCTGCGATGACTGTGCGCCGAGTCTACGGGCCCTCGGCGCCGTGTCTCACGTCGTTCCACATCGTGGACCCCACGCGGCGTGAGGTGCGTCTTTGTCATTGTGCCTCGTGTGCCGGGCACGCGGCGGGCCCGGTGTCGGCGACCGCCCGGAACGCCGGCTACTCGTCGCCCTCGACGCGCATGACGCTGGCCACCTCGCGGACGATCTCCAGGTCGCGCAGGCCCTCGATGGTGGCCGACAGCGCGCCGTCCGGGGCCCGGTGGGTGACGATGACGAGCTGCGCGTCCCGGCCGTGCCCCTCCTGGCGTACGGCCTGGATCGACACGTCGTTGTCGGCGAACGCGTCGGCGACCCGCGCGAGCACACCGGAGCGGTCGGCCACGTCGAGCGCCACGTGGTAGCGGGTGACCGTGTCGGCCATGGGGAGTACGGGCAGGTCGGCGTAGGTCGACTCGGCCGGTCCGCGAGTGCCGTGCACACGGTTGCGTGCCACCGCGACGAGGTCGCCGAGCACGGCGCTCGCGGTCGGCGCGCCGCCCGCGCCCGCGCCGTAGAACATCAGCGACCCGGCCGACTCCGCCTCCACGAACACGGCGTTGTACGCCTCGCGGACGCTCGCCAGCGGATGCGAGCGCGGGATCATCACCGGGTGGACGCGGACGGATACGCCGCGGCCGGCCCGGCGTTCGTCAGAGGGCACTCTCTCGCAGATCGCCAGGAGCTTGACCACGCAGCCCATGGCCTTGGCGCTGTCGATGTCCGCCGAGGTCACCTCGGCGATGCCCTCGCGGTGCACCCCGGCCGCGGTGACCCGGGTGTGGAAGGCGAGCTGGGCGAGGATCGCGGCCTTGGCCGCCGCGTCGAAGCCCTCGACGTCGGCGGTCGGGTCCGCCTCGGCGTACCCGAGCGCCTGCGCCTCACCCAGGGCCTCGGCGAAGCCGGCGCCGGAGGAGTCCATCTGGTCGAGGATGTAGTTGGTCGTGCCGTTGACGATGCCCATGACCCGGTGGACGTGGTCGCCGACGAGCGACTCGCGCAGCGGGCGCAGCAGGGGGATCGCCCCCGCGACGGAGGCCTCGTAGTAGATGTCGACGCCGTGCTCCCGTGCCGCGCCGAACAGCGTCGCGCCGTCCTCGGCGAGCAGGGCCTTGTTCGCGGTGACGACGGACTTGCCGGACTTCATCGCGGCGAGCAGGAGGCTACGGGCGGGTTCGAGCCCGCCGATGACCTCGATCACGATGTCCACGTCGTCGCGGGTGACCAGGCTCGTGGCGTCGGTCGTCAGCAGCTCGGAGGGCACGCCGTCACGCCGGCGGTCCAGGCGGCGTACGGCGATGCCGGCCAGCTCCAGCGGGGTGCCGACCCGGGCGGCGAGATCGTCGGCCTGCTCGCGCAGGAGGCGTACGACCTCGGTGCCGACGACGCCGCAACCGAGCAGGGCGATCTTCAAGGGCGGGCTCACGGCGCGACCTCCAGGCGAAGCAGATCTTCCTCCGTCTCCCTGCGGAGGATCAGCTTCGCGCGCCCGCCGCGTACGGCCACGACCGCGGGCTTGGGCACGTGGTTGTAGTTGTTGGCGAGGGAACGGCAGTACGCGCCGGTGGCGGCCACCGCGACGAGGTCGCCGGTGGCGAGGTCCTCGGGCAGCCACAGGTCGCGGACGACCATGTCGCCGCTCTCGCAGTGCTTGCCGACGAGGCGGCTGAGCATGGGGGCGGCGTCCGAGCGCCGGGAGGCGAGCACGCTGGTGTACTCCGCGCCGTACAGCGCGGTCCGGATGTTGTCGCTCATGCCGCCGTCGACCGAGACGTACGTGCGGAGCCCGTCGAGCGGCTTGACCGTGCCGACCTCGTACAACGTGATCCCGCCGGGCCCGGCGATGGTGCGTCCGGGCTCGACGGTCAGCCGGGGCACGGCGAGGCCGCGCGCCTGGCACGCGCGGGTGATGATGCCGCGCAGGTTGTCGGCGATGTGCTTGGGGTCGAGCGGGTCGTCGCTGTCGAGGTAGGCGATGCCGTAGCCACCGCCCAGGTCGAGTTCGGGCAGCTCGACGCCGTGCTCGTCGTGGATGGCCAGCAGCAGGTCCATGACGCGGCGGGCGGCCAGCTCGAAGCCCTCGGTGTCGAAGATCTGCGACCCGATGTGGGAGTGAAGGCCGACGAGCTCCAGTTCTTCCAGGTCGCGTACGCGCCGGACCGCCTCCAGCGCCGTCTCGCGGGCGAACCCGAACTTCTGGTCGTCGTGCGCGGTGGCGATGAACTCGTGCGTGTGCGCCTCGACGCCCGTGGTGACGCGGATCATCACCTTGGGCCGCTTTCCCGCCTCTTTCGCCAGGTAGCCGAGGCGCGCGATCTCCTCGAAGGAGTCGAGCACGATGTGCCCGACGCCGATCTCAAGAGCCCGGCTCAGCTCCGCGGTCGACTTGTTGTTGCCGTGGAAGGTGATGCGTTCGGCCGGGAACCCCGCGTGCACGGCCACGGCGAGCTCGCCGCCGCTGCACACGTCCAGGCCCAGGCCCTCTTCGGCCACCCACCGGGCGATCTCCGTACACAGGAATGCCTTGCCCGCGTAGTAGACGTCGCCGTCGCTGAAGGCACCGGCGAACTCCCGGCAGCGGGAGCGGAAGTCGTCCTCGTCGTACACATAAAGCGGTGTGCCGTACTCCTGCGCGAGGTCGCGTACGTCGACGCCGCCGATCACCAGGGCCTGGTCGTCCCGGCGCGTGCTGCGCGGCCAGACGCCGGCCGCGACCGCGTTGAGGTCCTTCGCCGGCGGAAGCGGATGGTCCTCGGGCAGGACGTCCGCGTGCCGGGAACCGGCCGGGTGAACTCGACTCATGCTCTCTCCGTTGCGCTCACAGGCGGTCGTCCGGCATTTCCCCGAGCATCCGCAGCCCGTTTCCCAAGACGATGCGCACGGCCCTGGCGAGGCCGAGCCGTGCGATGTGCCGGTCACCGACGCGCTCGTCGCCCTTCGGCAGCGCCGGGCACCGCTCGTGGACGTCGTGGTAGGCGTCCGCGATCAACTCGAGGTGCCGGGCGAGGGGGCGCGGATCGTGCTGCCGCGCCGCCTGCTCCGCCCGGCCGGGGAAGTCCGCGAGCAGTGCCAGCAGCAGGCGCTCGCGGGGTTCGCCCGGCTCGCTCTCGGCCGGTGCGCCTTCGGGGATGCCGAGGTCCGCGGCGTGCCGCCGGACCCCACTGGCCCGCGCGTACGCGAACCGTACGCGGAATCCGGGGTTGTCGAAGGTCATCGGCCGGGTGGGCCAGGTCGCGCTCTTGGGTACGGCGACGAGGCCGTACGTGTCATCGATCCGGGTGGTGAGCGGCGTGTCCATCGTGATCGTCAAGAACCCCGGCCCGGTCGCCCGCGCGGCGCGTACACCGGGCCGCGCGGCGAGCCGCTTGGCGAGAAGCGCCGCCACCTCGGGCGCGGACCGCCCGGCGGCCTTGGCAAGCCGCAGCGGGAGTGGCGTGGCGTAGTCGCCGGTGACGGTGGCCTCGAACGGCGCCCTGTCGGGAATCGGCACGGTGATGTCGCCATCGGCGACCGCATCTCGCACGGCGGCGATGACCGCACTGCTCAACTCACCCGGGCTCACAAGCGTGAGGCTATCCGGGGTCACGTGTACGAGACTATCTGACCAGCATGTGGACGGCTCATCCCTCGTCGCCGGCGGCGGCCTCGGTCCCGGCTCCGGCGAGCTCACGGACCGTACGGATCAGCTCAGAGGGGTCGAACGGCTTGGTGACGTAGGCGTCCACCCCGATCTCGTGCCCCCGCCTGATGTCGTGCTCCTGGGCCCTCGCCGTGATCATCACGACCTTGATGCCCTGGGTGTCCGGATCCTCGCGCAGCTTTACCGCCGTCACCCAGCCGTCGAGCCGGGGCATCATGATGTCGAGCGTGATCACATCCGGATCGACCTCGCGCACCTTTTCCAGACAGTCCTGCCCGTCAACCGCCGTCGCCACCTCAAACCCCTCAAGTTGAAGGTTGACGGCGATGAGTTGACGGATCACCTCGTCGTCATCGACGACCAGCACGCGTCCAAGGGTCACGGCCGCCAAGCTAGCGGGTCGAGCCGCGTTGACACGCGGATAACGGCAACGTGCAGCACCATCGTTATCGGCCGGACGACCGGCCGAAACCATCGCGTGTCCGACCGCCACCCACCGTCCGGGCCGACGGAGGAGCTCGGGACGCGGGTACGGATGGGGCTGGAGCGGCGGACTCCGGGATGCTGGTAATCTCTACCCGTCTTGAGCCCCCTTAGCTCAGGGGATAGAGCACCGGCCTCCGGAGCCGGGTGCGCTGGTTCGAATCCAGCAGGGGGCGCACGAGATGATCAGCGAAAACCCCGGTCGAACAGCGTAGATGCTGTCCGCCGGGGTTTCGTACGTGTGCAGCCATGTGCCATCAAATGTGGCCGGTTGTCGGTGATCACGGACTATATGCGGATTCTGATCCGGAGCGTCTTCCCAGGTGAGCCCCCAAAGGAAGAGCCCCGGCGGATTCACCGGGGCTCCAGGCTAGCCGACCAGCGCGGCGTCGATTTTCTCGAACCATCGTTCGTCGTGCCGTCGAGGCAGTGGGCATAGACCCGTTCGAGGACTTCCACCGAGTGCCCCGCCCACTCGGCGACTTGTGTGGCCGGAGTCCCGGCGTTGAGCGAAGTCGTACGGCTTGCGCACCAGCGGCGACT
>Ga0247774_1001670_pt1 | contig 11107 bp, 15 predicted proteins | sample UWRJL001104B6_FD_179933 | JGI IMG/M metagenome (GOLD analysis project Ga0247774, IMG submission 179933) | Plant litter microbial communities from Arlington Agricultural Research Station in Wisconsin, United States - UWRJ-L001-104B-6 | ecosystem: Environmental > Terrestrial > Plant litter >... | reverse complement strand
CTGGGGAGTGCTCCAGGAGCGCGGTATAGGCAGCCTCTTAACTCTTGAGGCCGATGCGTAAAACCCCATCCAATTCGAAAAAAGTTCGAAAACTTCGCTAGAATAGGATGGAACCTTGGAGCTGTGGTAGGGGCAATGCCCACTAACGTTGCTACATACAGGTGCGTCATCCCCACGTGCAGGGAGGAGGCATTGAAGCACCGACCACCGCAAATTTTGCGAATCCAAACATCCGGTCTCGGGGGACGTGGGGAACTAAAAATGTTCAGAACAAATTTGCAAGCCCATAGCCCAAATGGCTAGAAGCCGTTGTTGGTTGATGCCTGACGAGCAAACAAAACAAGCCTGAAGGATCCTAGCAAGGTCGCAAGCTCATGGATTTGACTTGACAATGGTGCGAAAATTTGGGCTGGGGTCAGGGACCAGGATGGGGGGTATGTGAGGGGAACTTGGGGAAACCTGGCGACTGCCAAACGGTGGACCAAATACTTGGTATCGTATTTTTATGGGACAGGCCAAAGGTATGTATCTGATTTATTCGGGATAGTGCTCTTCTTTTTTGACCCACTACCCGTCCATTTTTGTCCATGCCTTTGCCTCCAGCTCCGCCCACTGTCAGCGGGGTCGAACTTTTGAAAATTTAACGTCATTGGAGGCAAGGAGTCAGCATTCAAGAATCTGGAACTCTTTCCTTTCCCTGTAGATTATCCCCTGTTGAAGGTGCTGTTGAACATGCTGTTGATCTTGAATATCTATCAATTCTACACCACAAGTCCGAGTCGAGTTCAGCTATGACTTCCCGGACGGCGGCGCACAGGCTCTGCAGATAGGCAGAGTTGCGTCAATCCAAATCTCCGCCTCGGAGAGATTAGAGCTTCTGCAGACTGCAGTGCCTGTCTCTTTCCTCGGGTAGCTTGTCATCTCCTACCCGGGTCCCTTGAAAGCATCACGGTCTTGCTAAGTCGGTTATTCTTTTGTCGCCTCAGGCTGCTAGTGCTGTGGTGTCTGACATGGCGACGTTAGGCTCGATGCGGCGGCTTTGCGCTGTTCGGTGTACATTGCAGCTTTGACATTGGTAGGAGCTCTCAAACGAGACGAATTGAGTAATAGCGACCCCATTAAGAGTTCCTCAATATAGATAAGATCCCGTCGAATGGTTGCACTCGTTGCTAGCAGTACTACTGAGGGGCATTTATCCTTCCGAGTTCAGCAATAGGGAAAGTCTGTTAAGAGTCGTGACAATCCTAAGGAACAGGTCGAGTATTCCTGCTCTCCGTTATAGTAACAACGACTCCAGGCTTCAGGAACAGGAAAAGCGCCATCTGCAGCTGGTTTTCTCTCAACCAATCGAGTCCAGAAGTCGTACACACACGCAGGCCGTGGAAGATTATTTTCTGCAACCTTTCTGCGAGATGCGGTCGCGCAGGAGTCCTTTCATGTAAGGTACGGTCGTCGATCGGAGACGATGAAGTGACGGGTCCACGAATATAGCTAGCCCGAGGTGGCCTTTGCGATATACTCCGTACTGCACGAAATAATTGCTTTTTTCTACTGCCCAAATCCCGTCTTCGGGCTTGTCACACGACTGTCACTACCATTTCAGGTCAAGCCAAGAGGACAGGAACACTTTGACGGCGCGGGAGAGGCTGGGGAATGGCATCCGTAGCGGGGCAGTTGGCAATCCATGAAGAGCCCTGTTATTTTGACCCCCCGCGTAGCCCACATTGATGTTCAGAAAATTGCGAGCAAGCATTGGAACTGAAGCCTTACCCTTTTCAACCTACATGTGAATGGAGCTTTGGTGGCTGGTCTCTGCTGCGGCCGGGTCTGACGAACACCGACTCCAAACTTGCATGCATATGCGAACCCTCTCAGATGCGAACTCGCTCAGGGGTTCGAAGCTCGAGGAAGGGAGCTTTGCAGCCCCTGCCTACCCGACCTGTAAGCTGGGAGCTACGGCCTCTTCCCAGAGGTTGCAGGAGTTTAATTGCCGATTTCCATCTTTGTTAAAAGATGCCTTGGACCGTGACAACGGCAGCTCTCCATGCTGCAAGAATGGCATGAGTGTTTGTCAGGATGCTAGCGTTCCAGCGATGCTATATCGGTGGAGACCTTGTCCATACTATCAACATTTGGAACCTTGTCAGAGTCGCAACGGCTTTTACGCAATGATGTACCTTCTGGGACGAGTTCCGAAGACGCCATGACAATCTGTTTTGTTGGGGGCCAACTTTTGTTTCTTTAGAGAAGTGATTGGTATGGTTCTAATTTCCGGCAAAAAGTTGGTGGCAGTCAGTGCTTGCCCATCTTTGGGCTCTCTATCTCCAAGAATCTAAGGGTGAAACAAGAGAGTGAGTGTGATGCCGATTCAATCGAAGATTTCTCCTATCCTTAGCAGGCATTGAGAAGAGTTACTGCCGAGCCTGTCGGCACTTGGGGTCGAGACGTCTTTTGTCCAATGTGTGCATGTGCAGAAAATTTCCTGCAAAAAGATCACCACTGTACCTGCTTCCAAACCCGGCAGCCGCCGACGCCTTCGCTTTGAGGCAGCGAAGTCGCTTGTCGTCGGCTGCTGCTGGGAGATAAAGATAGCAACCCTTCCCCATGCGCTACCTAGAATCCGCGAATTCAATGCTCGCTCGGCAGTGGTGCTGTGTCTGATAGATGGGATCGACGCGAAAACTTGGGTGCTCCCCACTCCGCACCCAACAACCAGAAAAGATTGCCATGGGCTTCGCCACCGATGATGTGGAAGGAGTCGCCACACCTTCCGGCATAAAGGTGGCTTAGGCAGTCTGGCGTCTTTTTTTTTGGATTTGGATTTGGATTTGGTGTCATCACTTGCGGCTTGCTTGCTTGTTGAAATGTCCGTATCAGAGCAGATATCGTTGTTCGGGGTAACCAACATGCGCGACGCTAGCAGCCGCACGTTAACGGACCCTCGTCCACGTGGTAAAGGCACAAATTCTGGCAAGGTCTTCCTAGCAAGCGGCCTCAAGCCTCACTACTCCTTTGGGCTTCCTGCTTGGAGACCCCGCCAAAATATGCCCCACGCGGAGGCGCAAAACCCCACATGTCGACGGCTCCTTCTGGAGCCCGACCTGCGGAAGTGGTGCAAGCTAAGGCAACTGTTTCAACGACTACCTTCCTATTCAGAAAATCCGGAAGTTGGAAAGAGAGAAAAAAACATGGTTCAAGAGCTACCGATCTTGGAAACAAAGGATGTAGTGTCGGCACGGCGCGGCTGTTCATGTTTCGCAATGGTTCGTGGCGGGCACCTACGAAAAGGAGGCACTCAGCTATTTTGGTAGAAAAAGTACTGCGATACTGCGATACCAGGAGCTGCGACGCTGGTTACTTGGTGCGATATTTGGGATCATATTCGACAGGTTGCATTTCTCAAATAAAGAGGAAGACAATAATAAGCCGGAAGCACGAAATTTTCAGGTCCCCATACACACAAGATTCTTTCGCAAACCCCTTCCGCATCGAGAGGAGCAATGCTTTGCGCAATTGAGAACCTCGGAATGGACGGGTGGTATTTTCGTAGGTTGCCCCTGATTGCACTTCAAGACCATTCATCACGCCTCACAGACTGCTAGAGCTCTTCCATGGTCCTCGGAGTTCTCTCCATTAACACCTTCACAGTAGTACTCCTAGGTGGTAGTATCTCAAAATTACAACTTCCTAGCTCTAAGATACTCAGTTCGAATGTAAGCCTCCCGGCTAAGTTACCGTGGTGGAGAAAGTTTGTTGAGTTTCGACAATTACAACAGGGCTGTGCCCTGAAAGAAGTCGCAGGTAGATGTAGGTAATGGGGCAGGCTAGATACCGCTCTAGGTCCAACCACACACATCTTTACTTCGTGCATTGGCCAGGCCTCGGACAGAACGCCAGTTCGTCAGATGTCCATGCCAACCCTTCTGTTACTTCGGGGTTATTTCAAAGTGACAGGTGCTGGTGAAACGACGAGTGATTTCTGGTCCTATGGACAGGATTCTGGGGGCTTGACAGAGATTGACAGTTCTGCAGGTGGGAAACCTTAGCGTACATCGTAGAACAAGATCTCGAACATAACAAGGCGCCAAAGCACCGCTATTTGTCGGCCGCGTGGCTGCGTTAGCGTGGAGATCCTTGCTGGTGTGCGTGATGCCTCGCAGCATTACGGAGAAGGCGTCATGATGAGGTTTAGGCAGATGGGTTGCCTTACCCCAAGTATATTGATCAGTCACCGATATCTTCGTGGCATCTGGCGCCGCTAAACAGCCTCGGTCAATTGGTCGCCCGCAGAAAAATTACACATCAGAAAAGGTGAGAAACCCACCCCTATGCTACTCTTGCCTGTCACCCCTCATTTGTCACAAACGAGGGCGGGGCAAACGGAACTGACATCGCTCAAAGTTCCCACCGACTCCGGCCAGCCGTGATTGGCCAGTCGAAAGTCCGGCAAGCCTCGCGAGCCACCAACGCTAGCCCCAGCCGGGAACAAACACCTACCTTGTTACATCGTCATAGCACGGGGCTAGGCCTGACTTCGTTTAGCTAGTGTATTTTTCGCACGAGCTGTGACAGGTGAAGGGCCAGCCCGCCAAGACCTCATCAAGATCGACACTCTGCCATAACGCCACAATGGTTGTTTCAACAACATGGTTGCGGTCCAGGGAATAGTGTTTGTTCGTCTTTTCGTACCTTTGCAGATTGCCCTAGCATACGGAGCCTGTGCCTCGGGAAGCAGAGCCGCAGCCTAGCCTCTTAGATTCTGGGCATACCCACGCAATCGCGGACCAAACCTAGCAGGGCTGCCAAGTCTTCCTCCCGCATGAGAAGGTGGCAAGTAGCGCTGCTTCGCGATGCAAGCACGGAAGTGACAACAATCCAAATAGCCATCAATTCAAGGACTATCGTTCTGAAAAGGGGAACTGGAAAAGCTATTTTCAGAGCCATTTTTTTGGGCCCCGTTAGCTCGTCAGGTGGTTGAGAAAAACGGCATGACAGCGCAAAATCTGGGGCCGCTCTTGCAGTAGTTCTAGTACAACTCAACGGCAAAAAACGACGACGGGATAGGTTGGTTGGTTGGACTTCCTGTACAAGAAGAGCCTTTTGCTCTGCCGTCCGTAACTCAATGCTTGGTTCGAATGCGGAGAACGGAGGCTGGAGTGCAGCTCTGCAGCCAACTCCCGTGTCGGGCCACTGTCGGCGCATGGCTCAGGTCTCGGGAAGTCGAGGGCCTCCGGAGTTTTACCACGCACCCACTGATCTCGATTTCGCCCCAATATTCCTTCAAGATGGCATTAGATAATTCGATTTTGTGGCGAGTTAAGCCGACTCAATCAAGCACTAAATCTCGCCACTCTAAAGGGTTTATCGTATTGAGTGACTACGATGAGCTCATCTGGGTGCGATCTTTCATGCAAGCCAGCGTGTCCGAGCAAGGAGTAGCAGGGCACATGCCGGATATTCTCCGGACGTCAGAACCGACGACTCACTGCCGGCATCGACTCGAAAGGGATCGCCATGGATCCCCGTACGAAGAAACCAGAGGGAGCAAGGAAGTTCTTGAGATCTTGAGCTGCTCCTGCTGCCTTGCATGTGGAAAACAAGTGCCGTTCCATGCTCATCCTTTGTCCTGAAGCATGCCCATGCCTTACCGATGGACAGCCCTCGGCTCATCGAGAGCTTGACTTTTCAAACTACTTGGGAGAAAGCAGGCAAGCTAGCGACCCGAACTTGTCGCAAAAGTTTCGTTTCTCCATCTATTCCGCGCGGGATTGACCAATCGGCTGTGGCCTCATGCAGGCTCTTTAGCAAATCTACCCATGCCCCGATGCGTAGAAGAGTGAGAAGGTTGGGGTAGCTGGGTGCATGTAAGTGCAAATAGGCAAAACACGGACATGCAGCGAGACGCTGCAGAAGAGAACCAAGAAGAGAGACGGTGGACTCCTTCGCCCGGGATAGACATGGAGGATGAGGGAAGAGCATCCTCGAGTAGGAAAAGGATGGAGGCAATTCAGCGAGAGTTGCAGATGGGTCCTTCCGACGCGGGACCTCGCATGCGAGAAGGGTCTTTGTCATTGATTTGTTTGTTGAATGAGAAGACGGACTCATCACCACATGCTCCCAAACGAGCAATGCAGGTGTGTAGCATGCGTTTGCGGAGAAAGGGACGAGAGGATGAAATGTGCTACCCCAACCCGATGGATGAGGCCAGGAAGCAGAGTTGGCACATGCACGAGGAGTCGCAACTGGAAATGAGACCAGGACTTGGACACACAGCGCTGAGAAGAAGTGGGTGTGGGGACTCCCGAAATCGAGTGGAAGCGTCGCGAGGAGCTCTATTTCGTAGTCTAGATGGCCAGCCGTCGAGGCGTTGAGGTTGTGCGCGGCCACGGTTGGACCGCATGAGATTTCGTAACGCGGCGACTCGAAGGCAGATGGGGGGAAGAGGAGGATTGTGACTGACGCCTCGTTGCGAGTCCTGCGTATCAGTTTCGCTGACGTCGTATCAAGAGCCGAGATCTGGTAGGCCGAGGAATGTGATCTGGTGTCGAAGACCACGCCAGAAACTGGCGGAATTGCCTCAAGCCCGAACTCGCCTCAAACCCTTTTGCCATCGCATTGCTATGGCCACAGCGCGGCGGTTGCCTCTCAGCATTGACCATAGTTTGTGGAGAAACCAATTTCGCACGCTTGCGAAGGATCGCCACGAGGTCTTTCGTACAGGACGCAGCATGCCGGTTTAATGTGGTGAACGGACTCCATTATTAGGGATGTGGTGGGCTTCCTCAGTGTTGCACCAATTGGCTATTCGACCCATTTGGCGCAACTTGCATGGCTGGGCCAACCGATGGGGTTGCTGCCTATTGTGCAAAACCGAGGGTTAGGTGCTGAAGGGGGCCGTAGCCGCTGTATTTTTGGCTTGCATGGCAGGCGCCACAGTACCAGCGACGGGCTAGATGATCCCGAACAACATGAGTGCATGTGCGTCCTTCCGCCAGTTGCCCAGTTCAGAGATGTTGCAGGCTGGTGCTGCTCCGCAAACCGTAATGCTCCTTCCGAAACTCTCCAATCGGGCAACGTGATGAAAATCATTCGTGCCCGTTTAGCAGGAGAATTTTTTTGATTTCTTCTTTTCCATCATGGCAATGCAGAATCCCATCACAAGCCGGCTTTGGCGTTTCGTCTCCTATCAAATCGCTACCGCATCGGGACAGGCTGCAAAAGTTCAACAGCCCATCGTTGTGCGGATCCACTTTTGCGCCAATCGCTTCGATGCCCTCTATTAGTTCTGGCGCTACAACGCCACCTCTGGATGGGTATTTGTGTTCCATCGTTCAACTTCGTTGCGTTTTTTTCTCGTCCATCAATCGAACATTTCGTAGTGGCTTACTTCTACAATATTGTTAGTGCGACTTCACTGGCAGCAGACAGCGGGAGAGGTATGTACCCCAGTCGTAGCAGAGACCCTTCATTTACGACAGTCCTGGCGAAAGGGAATAACAAGAATCTGCTATCGACCAGCATCACCTGCATATCCCTCCCACCATCATCCTATGCCCCCTGTCGGGGATTGGAACCCTTGTACTCTTCCACGACCCCTCCACAACCCCTGTAACCCTGCTCCCTTTTCCCAACGATATCCCCTGCCCCTGTCCATTTCGCTCCGGAACGGGCTTGGTGGGGCAACGCTTAGGGCACTGGGCAAGGGCTTAAGCGGTTTCACTCTGACTCCACGCTGCAGGCCGCAAGCCCGCAAGCCCAGAACGAGTCGAGAGGCTCACGTCACAGAGCAAGTCACCAAAAAAGCAGCGTGCCTCAACCGCGAAGGTGCTTCTCAGAGATACTTCGAAGATCCCCCTACCCCTGCGATGCTCGTCTACGAAGACCCCCGGCGCACGCCGCCGCCAAGGTCTGCCGGCCAGAGTCACTCCCAAAAGTCTACCCTTATCCCACTTTGGCGACGCCCTGTGCAAGGACTCCCTGCCAACCTGCAGGCAGGAAAGAATAGCTGCATGGCACTGCAAGCGAAGGAGACCTTGGCGAAGCCGTGCAAAGAAGGAAATCAACGTCGATGCGCAACAAAGACTCCTAACATTTTTCTTCTGAACATTTGCTGCAGAAAATATATAGCCTCGTTGGGTGCGACTCCTTCAGCCTATCATCCCGTTTCTCCCATTATGGGTATGTCCATTTAGCTGCCGCCCTCTGCTGCCAGTCCTCCTGCGAGTCCTGCCCCTCACGGCTCACACCCATTAGCTGCAGCACATATCCCGACTGCCGCGCTCCATCTACTTCTCACACACCTCCCAACTCAATGGCTCACATTATCAGCTGCATGGCAGATGCCGACGTCGACTCCCTTAGCCTCAATTCTTATATAGCAAAGCCCGTCTCCCCACAACCTCTCGATGAATCGGTATGCCCTCTCTTATACTACTGGATCGAACCATTTTGCGTCGTTCAGAAACGATTGCTAATATTCATTCCCGGTTGACAGCTAACCTTCTATTGTCCTCCCACTCCCACGTTTGAGAAGCATCACCCATTCGCTTGGAGAATGCAGCAGCCCGAGGGACGGAAATACCAGCTCTTCCCCAAGGGGCCATCAGTGGCTTCCGGTGGGAAGAGCCTGGATCCAGAACAAGCCTTTGCTCTGGCCATGAGCCAAGGCCAGAAGAGTGACAACAAGGAACGACCAAATGTTGGAAATGGACTGCGGTTGCGGATCAAGGAACACAACTTGACAAGGCGGCGGAAAGTTAGCGTTCCGGAGCTTGGTCCCATGACGACGGTGCAGGAGGTTCCTATGGATTCTCGTGAGTGCCAATGGCTGCTCGAGAGCAGGAGCGGAAGCTAACAGTGGGGTAGCCACAATTCCAGGACGGCCACCACTTCACGAGCGGTCAATAAGCGCTCCGGGCAACAGCTGGAAGCCTCACAGCCTTGCAGAAGTAATGCAATTGTCACCTCCCATGGACGAGTGTGTCGAGAAGACGGTGGTCCCGGAATTGCAGCGATCTTCGTCTGCTACTCCCAAGCCGCTCTCACCTAAGCAGCTCGCTCCTCTCGTTATCCCCGCACAAAACCTGGCAGCACCACGACTTAGCAAGCAGCCTTCTCTCACCCGGCTTAGATCTGGTAGCACGCCTGTCGACTCTCAGCTTCGATCCGCTAGGACCGATGACTCGCCGAAGATGCGAACTCCCTACACTCCTATGTCCGCCGCGTCGACAGCCGTCACGGCCTCGACCCTGCCCACTCCCATCTCCGCCGCCGCCACCGAGTCCCGCAGTTCACCGAAACCCTGGGAAGGGCCTTCGATTACCACGCCCATGTCCGCCACGACCGAGCTATTTGCCTCCCCGCGGACTGAAGGTCCACGAAGTGCCAATGCTGTTCTCTATGGGCACAGGAGAGGAGTCTCTGAGTCGGGTAGCATTATGGAGAGGGGAAGGCCAAGAAAGCGGCCCGAAGTCCGTAACAATGGACCGCTTCTAGCGTCTACCGACCCACGGAGGACCAAGAGCCAGGAACGCAAAGCCTTCGAGGAGCTGCCGAAGGGCTGGAAGATGCACGAGGCTGTCACAGTCATGAGCCCTACAGACGTGGCTGCTCTTCAGAAACAGGCGTTTGGCCAAGCCACTCGGTTTGAGGTGCTAAAGAAGGAGGATGTCGAGTCCTTGTCGAGGGTATGTCTTTCTACTTGCATTTCGGCATCGTAAAGCCGCTAATATATCATAGGAACTCCGCCAACTTGATGAGCGCACCGAATACCTTCGCCGCACTTACACCTCTCTCCGCGCCGGCCGACGCAACCTTCACTCCCGCATCTGCCAGTACCTTCGCTCTCCCCGCGTGGCCAAGTTCAGCCACGACTCCATGCTCAAACAAGAAGAAGCTCTTGCCGAGCTGGATACCTCCATCGACGACTGGGTGGCCAAGTTGGACCAGGCTGAGAACCGCCGAACCCGCGTCCGCCAGAAGCTACTCGAGCACGTCGCTGCGGCAGCCACCCTTCCCACGGCCGCCGCCGCCGCCGCCTCTCAGCAGCTCCAGCAAGCCATGGGCATCCCGCCACCGCCGCCCATTGGTGTTGGGAACATTTCCACCCCCCCTCGCAGCCCCACGAAGCTTGCTTTTTCTGCCCCTCACACCGCCAGCAACTCGCCGTCTCCTCAGCGAGTTGTGGCCCAGGTGCCTAGCACCATCCTTGAGCAGCCCCTCGTAGAAGAGGCGGCCGCTCTCACCAACGATAAACCCACCATCGCCTCGCTGCGCCGTGCTGATGTGGAGAGCATCCGCATATATGCCGGTGACGACGTCTACGCTCTTCTCGCCGACGTCGAGAATGAAATTACCAAGATGAGCGCTGCCGCTGCCGCTTACGAGCCTGCGCCTATTTCGGATTTCCAGCGCCGCGATCTGCACCGTGCTAGGAGCCACGAGATGCTCTCAGGCATGATGAAGACAACCCCCACCCCGCCTTCGCCGCCGGCTCCTTCTCCTCCCATGAAGGACACGCCTCCCTCGTCGGACAATGAGGGTGAAGTTTTTCTGACGAACGCCGTCTTCCGCCCGACTCCCCCTGAGCGGGCCAATACTACTTCCTGAGCCAGACATGACTCTTCCACCTCACACTCCTTCCACCATCTCCTTCATGAATTCAAACGTCTAATTCCTGACGGCCGACCCATTACGATCCTTACAGTACCTTTGTCATACATTGATCCACGTTCATGTCACTCATTAACCAAGTCCATTCTTGATTTCGAACCAAGATTGTTTTTGTATGCATTTCCCTGGCCATGTTTGCATGTATACACATTTTGCTTCTCACTACAGCATTGGGAAACCGGCGTTTTTTTTACCCAACGGCCGATCCGCATTAATTGTTTTTTTAGTACTTGCTATAAGGATTAAAGTCATCTAAATGGATGCAATCCTGTCTCTTCTTCATTGTTCATCATCCGCATATATTTGCATTCTTCATAGGGGCACCTTTTTTGTTAGGCAGAACAAAATTGCATTCGGAAGGACAAAATTCCCCGGTTTTTCTTTTACAAGACACCAGCTGGTATATTTTGCTTTGTCTTGATACATAGTTTTTTTT
>Ga0247774_1001669_pt1 | contig 11108 bp, 14 predicted proteins | sample UWRJL001104B6_FD_179933 | JGI IMG/M metagenome (GOLD analysis project Ga0247774, IMG submission 179933) | Plant litter microbial communities from Arlington Agricultural Research Station in Wisconsin, United States - UWRJ-L001-104B-6 | ecosystem: Environmental > Terrestrial > Plant litter >... | reverse complement strand
TCAGGCTTCTATGTATCATCAGCAGCGCGGGATTTTAGAGTGGCGACCGATGAGATTGGTTAAATCTGCCGAGTATTTGATCTCTAGCGAGTTTCTATCCTCCTCGAGCAGTCTTGTTCTGGGACTCAGACCAATGGCCGGAACCAACAGACCTTGAGCAGCGTTAGGGGTACTCGGGCCTCTATATCCAGCTCTAACCGTACGTTGACTCTAGCCGGTATCGGCTATTGCGATATCATCTAGGCGGCTATCCTGAACCCATCGTAAAGTGAAACGGCGCCATTGAGGTGGAGGCGGCTTCATGGTAGAAATCTCGACTAGGTTAGGCCGGGCTGTTCTTGATTTCAATCAGCACAAGCCAAGATCGACCAGTCCCCAAAGGATCTACCAAGAAGACCAAGCCATCCCCGTTCGGTCCATCTGGCCGTGGATGGGGTGGTATAACAATCCAAGTCCGGGATGGCGACTGGCAGCAAGATTTGCCGGGGGGCTGTTCGCCAAGACTGCGGCGGTGGATCTCGCGGCAGAAACCACCCGGAGTCACCTTTTAGCGTGGGCGCGGGGCCGCGTCGAACTTTTCTCTCTTGCCAGACCCATCGAGAGACAAGAAATGCAAGCATCAAAGACGAGATCAATTGGCGCAAGCTTTCGACAAGCATTGTTTTACTAAGGCAGAGAAATGTTTCCAAAATCAGTACAAACGCGGCAACGTGCCGATTGCGCCGGCTGTTTACATCAACGTCCAGGTCCGTCTTGCCGTGCGACGGCGGCATTGCCAAAAGCAGCGGTCCTCATGATGCATGCTGCAGTCTTCACGGAAGATGTCTCGTGTGCGTGGCACACTCGTGGCAGAGCGATGTCCAGGGTCCCAGCATCGTCCGGGACTTGCCTGCTTTTGTTGGAATCACTGGTGCAGGAATTTGTCAATACCCCTCCCAGCCCTTGCTGACGATCACAAAACACCATTGCTCTCAGTGGGGGAGGTCCGGCTCCCGTTGCCCGAAATTCATCAGCCTGCGGGTCAAGGCCAAAATCGCCATCTGCCATTGGCGGCGGCAGTTGAAACGATTGGTCCAATTGGCGAGGATTCGAAACAAAGATTCGGCCGTTTCAAGTCGATTCCCGAGCAGCAGCAGCCGACCGAGACGCAGCAGTGGTATTGGTATGCATGCAGTGAAAATCCCCCGCCAGGGATTGCCTGAAATGCCGAGTCTGCAATATCCTGGCAACGGCCTTCAGTGAGGCGTTCACTGCCCACCAAATGCTCTGGGTAGCGATCAGCGTGGACGCGCTGCGATCCACCCCCCCCAGGAAGCAAATCAAGGTTCGCGACGTGGTGGCACCGAGGCTGCTGGAACTGGCTGAAACCAAGAAACCCTGCTGCCCCCAGCGGGTCCTGGTCGACGTCGCACCTAGCGCCCCTGGCAGACAGACGACGCCAGTGCGGTTCCACATGGTGACCGTCACAGCGTGCCAGCAAGAAAATGCCCGAAAGGGGGGTACGCGACATGGTTCTCGCAGCATTTCATGTTGGTCCTTTCAAATCCTTTTATGTTCGTCTTGATCTACAATCTCTTCAATTGTCCTTGGTTCCTTCGATCCTCAATCCTTTCTCTTTCGGAATTCGGGTTCTTGGAGGCAGCAGGCTGCGTTTCTCTACGCTTCGCTTCTACGCTGGCCGTTTTCAAGTTTTGTGCCTTTCGCTTTTGTTCCTGTTCTGTCCCCACTCGCCAGACTCGGCTTCTAGTCAAAAATTTGGGGGGAAACAAAAAACCGAGATGAAAACAAGGGGGCGATAATAGCTAGCCAACTGATCTCACTGGTACATGGAGACCTGCCCGCGGACATGCGGTAAGCTGAATATCCTTCCCATCAAATGACGAAGCTAATGAACGCTGCGTGGTAGTCAATCTAGAAGTTTTGTCGAGCATCTTGCTCTTCTAGATGCTCGACAAGCGGTGGAAAACGACAGTGACACTGCATCAGAAGGCGAAGACGCCGCAGACTCGGATTCGGATTCGGAGTTCGGCGATGAACCCCCTGTTGGTCAGGCAGCCGCAGGAGCACCAACAGCCGTTCCCAGCGTAGTGCCAGCTGCCAAGGCTCCCAAGAAGCCGATTTCATTTAGCAGCAGGCCGCTCGTCGTAGCGCTGAAACCTGAAGACGTGAACGAACGGCTGGGTGGAATCAGTCCGAGCATCCGAACGCTCACGGCCATCTCGCCGTCGCAGGCGAATGCAACAGCCGTGGCTGTGGCCGCTCAATCTGTTGTCTTTTCAAACCCTCCTCAGCCAACCACTCTGCAGACCGTTGCTGCTCCGCCCGCTCTCTCGCGAAAACCTCAGCTCCCCAGCATTGAACTTGCGGAGTCTCAGCCGACTATATCCCTCAAAGCTGCCCCAGCGATCAGCACCGGAGTCGCTCCTGAAGCAACGGGGAAAGTTGAAGCACCTCTCACGTCTTTCCTTCCCGAGGAAGAGGTTGTCGGTGAGGGGGCGGTGGCGGAGGGCGTGACAGGCATGGAGGGTAAAGAGGGTGTTGGTGCACTTCCCGGACTAGATGAGAAGGCGAGTGAGGTTCCTCCACCGGAGAACAATCAAGGGGCGGCAATCGGGATCACTCTTGGCGTTATAGGTTTGTAAATTCGCTCCTTTGATTCGATCATGGTATTTGCTAACAATACTCGCAGCGTTGATGGCGATTCTGCTGTTTGCTGGCTTTGTTTTTATGAAGCGAAAGAAGCAGAAGCAGAAGAATGACGACTCAATCTTTGATTGGCCTCTACCGCCTAGCACAATTCGGAGTACCATACCGCCTCCCCCTCCTTCTAAAGCGTACGTCGACGAGAAGGTGCCCGACCAGGGCATGTACCCAACCTACGCCGACCTAGTGCAAGAAAACAGCAACGCCGGTTTCCGACAGTCAATTGGCCGCTGGATTCAGGACACGACAAGTTGGTTCTCCCAACCGACTACTGAGGGTGGCATCATTTCTGTGTACCGACAAGAGGACCCTATTCCTCCGTCACCTTCATTTGTGGAACAAGACCGGGAAATCCGATGATGTTCATAAAACTGGGATACCTTTGATTTTGGGTTCGAAGCTTGTTTGACAGTAACAACGATGGCCTCGAGAAGCCGCATAAACCAACCAATCTCGATCCTTTTTGCAACATCAGCGACTGGCCCGGCGTCGTCGAGGTTCGGCACAAACAATGAGTGAGCCGTGAGGCTCATCGATTTCTTTCTGAGACCGCAATCATCACAGAGGACAGAGTCCTGTGCCTACATATCTTCGACTAAATGTATATATCATGTATTTGAACTCGGCATATTTGGCGTTGGAATACCATCGTCGGCATATATTGTCTCGTTGTATCTGCTATCTAGCCGCTTTCTACCTGCAACTGTATTTTACGACCGCACTATTAAAGGTCCTGATCGAAAAGGAGAATATAGCCCAAATACGTTGCGGTCACGTGTCAAAGCTAAACATCGATCCAACTATCAGCATTCACCAAACACTTTGACCTTTGAGTCTAGCTTTCTCTGAAGAGGAACATCCTAGCCGCGGCAAGTGCTGGCCAGAGCGGAGAAAAGGCTGGCAAATTTTCTGTAACGAAGGTGAATGTGCTGTGGGACGCTAGGTAGTAGCTGCATTACGATTTGTCCCCGCTTCCAGGTATTGGTCTAGCGGTCGATCCAGGTTTCGGAGGCACCCCCAAATGCCCGCGAAAATTGCCTGTCCTAATTTACTGAAGGCTCCTGTCGGCTATTGGGGCGACGAGTCGCAAGGTGAACATCCTCCTGGTGGCTGGTTGCTGGCTTTAGCTTGATCACTTCTTGAACTTCCGGATGTCACTGATAAGGAATCACTTTGTTGGTGCTGACTATTTGTATATATATGGTCGGCTGTGTTTAGAATTGTTGCTCTATATATTGCATCTTTGTTAAATGTCATTGTTGATAGAGTAGCTTTCAATATGAAATGATTACAGAATGCTTAATGTCTGCGAATGTAACAAAAAGATTGTCCGCGCCTGATTTGTTCTACAGATATATGCTACCCTAACCCTTGTTTCGTTGTCAAAACTTGTCAGAAACGCTGCCTCGGACAGCTGCCCGCGGCTGTCCACTGAGAGTAGCGATCATTGGCGACCACGCTAGACTGCATCATCAGCATAATCAGAGACACGAAATACAGGCAAAACCAGCCCTATTTTTGCCTTGACTCTGATTGTCCTTGTGATGTTCAAAAGGTTTGAAAAAGTCGCCAATGATCGCTGCTCTCTGCGGTCAGCCGCGGGCAGCTGCTCGCGGCACCGTTTCTGGCAAAACACTAGCCATCTAAATTAGGGTTCGGGCTGGTAGCTACTGCCCAGCGATGATCGAGATCGTGTGTGGCAAGCCAAGCAACCAGGAAGCAAACAGGTGTGACTATTTGCGAGTGTCGCAGAGACGACCCAAGCGTACCAACTCGATTTAAGCCTTCTTGGGCGCCTTGATCCGCGGTCGTTGAGCCTCCGGGGCAGACATTCCGCCGCCACTTCCCAGTCAGATACCAGGTGACGTGTGGGTGTGTGCGTGCGTGACGTCACCACCTCAAGACAACTTATGACGTATCGTGACAACAACCGAGCCATAAAAGCTCCAAGCAACGAAAGAAACGCCGTGAAACTTGAAGACATATTCACAATATTAATTCCGAACTTTTTGACTCGCTTTTTGAGAGAATATTTTATTTTTGCATCTCGAATCAACCTTCCTAACCCGCAAACTTTTCATACTCAAAGCTGTCCCTCTTGACACTACCTTATAAAATGTCGCTCACGAACGCTTTCGAGGCCTTTTTTAGATCCATCTACGAGCTCATCGCCTCCTTCGTCGGCACCATCGTCACGATTTTCGAGACTATCATTTCGACTATTCTGAGCTTCTTCACGGGCATCTTCAACATGGTGGGCGATGTATTCAAGGGTGTCGTGGATGTTGTTGGAGGAGTGAGCCGTTTTGTCCTTGGTGAGTTGGCTCCTAACCCTAGCCTTGTCTTCCTCGCACGTCGGGTGGCAGCAGCTGACTATTTCGGCGCAGGAAATATCGTCGTACTGCTTGTGATTGCCGCTGGAGGATACATCTACATGCAACAACAGCAGGGGCGGCCGATTGTGCCAGCAAAAAAGACAAATTAGAGCGGTCGAGATGGGTAGCAAGGTGAGGGGTTTCCACCTCATCCAGGCTGGATTGGCGGTGTTCCCTTGAGACGGATTTGCACACCTATTTGTGTTATTTAATTGCGGCGATAGAGTATGGACAGGAGACATAATTGACATATCTCTTCACCTGGGAAATATTTAACTAAAATAGCAATTCTTCACATGCGACCCTTGAAACATTCATCCACGCCTGCATCGATTTGTTCATTATATGACCCCGAATTCCTCAGTTATCTCCGGCGGTTCGAACCCCCCCGCTACGATCGCTTCTGCGAACGCTCTCTGGCTGTTTAGTCCGCCTCTCAAGCGTGACTGGACATGGTTCGGCGCCTGGTTTACCACCTTCTCGACGGCGGAGTCAAGATCTCGCTGGTCATCGTTATAGTTGTAGCGATACTGCTTCATCGGCATATCACTCGTTATGGCAAGCCCTATTGGACCTCCGTCTAGTTCTACTAGCACATTTTCTGGCACATGCTCAAGTGGTGTCTCCATAGTCCCTTGGTAGATTGACAACCCTTCAAGCGCATCAACTGGCAGGGAGACACGCGGGGGGTGCTCGGAAATTGGAGGGATGGCGGGGTACAGGTCCTGTTCTGGCGACGGGAAGTTGTTTTGCTGCCACTGGGTTAGGTCGGCAATCCCTCCTGAATCAATACAACGTCAGCTAAGCACTCTCCTAAACTAGGGTATAGCCAATTTACGCGGCTGAGAGATTGTTTGAACCCCGCGCGTCAACTGAGGTTAGGAGGAATTGAATTTGACACGGAAACAGTCTTACTGCGGTGACGTAAGCGTCTTTCTTCCCAGTCGGGGGTTCTTTGTGTCGGACAGTCTAGACTTGGCCGTGGGACCGCAGCCGGCACGTTGAGATCGTGCCCATCATCGAGTGGCCACCGAGGTATCGAGTTGAAAGAATCATCGGATTTTGGATCGTCCCAGAATTTTCTCAAGTCAATCAAGGGTGACTTCGGCGGTATATCTTGATGGTGCGTGTCTGAGATGGACTGTTAGTATATGTTTGACGAATTAATCGGTATATTCGGCGGCGCGGTGGATCCTAACGAGGCAGGGGAGGGCGAGGGTAGATACTTTGACTTGTTTCGGCGACGAGTGCCCGTGGGAAACCGCTTATGGGAATGGCATCGAGAGTCTTGGACTCGGCATCATTGAACACCATCGAGATGGTGACTTCGGCATTCTTGCTTGAGACCGTATATGCAACGCGGTCTAGGTTGAAGAACGAGAGCGAACCTTTAGCCATTCGAGCGAGGTCCTTGGTTGTCAGTTCTATATCGATTGTGGGCCGACTGCGTTCAGAAATTCGAAAGAAGGGATAGGATCGTCGGCCGAGGTGAGTGCCTCCAATTGGTTGGGCTTGGTCGGCGGTGAGAAAGTCTCCGAGATTGCTCAACTCATATGAATTGTTTGGAAACCGGCATAAAATACGACCTGTATCGTCGTTACGCCTGGCTACTCATTGCTCTGGGAGGATATGGAAGGTAAGCGATGGACATACCGTGAAACTCATATCGGCCGCTACCAACACTATGCTGGCGATCTCTCTCAAAGTAGAATGAAGATGCGACCAATTGACGTGCAATATGTCTGATCTTCTCTCGATATGCCCCGTCCAGCTGAAGATTTCGACGAACTGCAGTCCGTAATTCGGGCATCAACTCTTTCTTATCCAGCGACGGCGGCTCAAAGCCAAGATTCGGGTCCAGTCTCTGGAATCGTTGCTCCACATCATCCAATTTGTCGTCAGGAACCTGTAGAACCCTCTCGTTCCTGAAAGCGATCCACGTGTAGTGGGTGCTGAGAACATTAGCCATCATTGTGAATATCACCTTCAGATTTTGCGAAACATCTCCAACATGCCCCGAACCATCTTCACGAGTGGGTCTCATTTCCCGTATGCTCCTGTCTCTGTAGCTCTCTAGCGGTCGCGTTGATACGCTGCCGAGCCGCGACGGGCCGTAGCGCATTGGACGGCCAGTTTGCCGGCCGTTATGGCCAGTCCCGATGGACAGAATAATATCTGCTTCACGGTGGCGGACATCTGGCCAGATGAGCTTACTCTCGGCCCATGCTACGTAGACTGGGTTGTTGTGGTAGAGCGCGCCGTCAACAAATCGTTGACCCGTCTCGGCCTTTTTAAAGCAGCTGAAGTAGCCAGGAGCCGCGGTTGTGGCGCGCAAGCTACGAAAAGGTAATATTAGCGTAAAGGGTCGTATCCTAATGGATATATGAAGAACTAACGCTTCCCATATTTTGAGCTCGGCGTCAGGATGGTCGGGGCGAACGAAATCATTGACTGTGACAAAAATTAGCTGAAGGTGTGGCGAGGAGACAACTGAAGTGAGTTATCATACACTCAGATCCGCCGGGCCTGTTGTAGTTGGATAATACCAAAGGGGTAGTGCCGGTTCCAGTGGTCGAGGTTAGCGCGACCTTGGTGTTGTATTGGGATGCGTCCTCCGAGAGGCGGCCCCCAAATAGATACTTCTCGCCGAATGTTTCTTTCAGCGTCTCCTCAAACGGACGAGTCTTGTACTTGCGCCCAATACGACCGAGAAGTGGAATATTCTGAATACCTATTGAACGTTTGGTGAAGGCCTTGTCCGCCAGGGTTAGAAAGTGGTTGACGCAGTCGTCCACCCGCCAGTTCATCACACCAAGGCCGGCAGCAATCAGCCCCCCCGTGCTGCAGTTGCGTAATGTAAGTGGAGAGCTACTTATTATGGACCGTAGTGTCAGAACTACATGCGGAAGACTTACCTAGTCCCTACAATGAGATCAAAGAAGGTTTGTATTGGAATATTTCCCCCTAGATATTGCTCCAGCTGCCAAAGTACCTCCAGTTCCACGATTCCGCGAATACCTCCCCTAAGTTTCAGGACCGGTGGTTAGTTTAACAGAACATACGGGCAGACATTATCATATGGCCGGTAGAAGAGATGCCTACCCGTCTAGACAAAGAATTCGCACTCCTGCTCCGTCCGGCTTTAGCCTGACGATTCGGGGATCCTGAAATTGAAAAGCGATTTTGTGATCTGGATGTAAAGGGCATCGGCTGAGTTTAAGGTCTCCTTTGATGATATTGGAAGCACCGGCGTCCTCCTCTTTCTGCGCCTCAAGGTGGGCGTAAGCCTGGAAGCAAGCCGTACAGAGGACATGGCCGCACTGAAGTGGGTGTTCTGGGAGCTCCCGCAAACAGCAAAGGCATATTGAGTGGCTGACGTATTTCAAGGAGCCGCCAACTTCCTTGTAGAAAGACCTGATGTTTGCTCCATGTCGCTCGTGGACCATCGCATCTTCAAGGATCGTGCTGACAGGTCCGCGCTTAATACCGGACTCGTTGTAGTCAATCCAGTAACGAATCCCGGCAATCCACTTCACTCGAAGCGCAGAAAGTCGTGTACTTGATTGGAATCCACCGGGCTCATGGCGGCTCCGATACTTGCTGGTCCCTAGTTGGTGTCCTTTCTGATGACGCTCGTACGTGTTCACACATCGGCCTCTCCCATCGGCAAATTGGTAGTCACAGGGCCAGAACTGGGCGAAGAAGTCATTTAGGGCAGTCTCACAGGCTTCTCGATACCTCCTGTCGAAAAATTCCACGACAGAACCTAGAAAATCGTAGGAAGTGTTAGTTTAGGCTCATCGTCATAATGCATCCACCATATTTTGGGATTGCGGTTATAATTTTGGCACACGAAAGCATGTGGTGTTGTACCTACCCTTCCACCTGCTTCGGCGGCAGTCAAGGAATATGCAAGAGGCCACCAATCGGGCTAAATGCTCCAGTATCTTTGTGAGATTGGCCTGCCCAAGCAAGTCCTGAACATCTCTTACGAAGACCGCGACTTTAGTGACGTTGCCGGCGAAGTCACGCGGTATCGGCATATTTTTTCGTGCAGCCTCCACCATGTCAAAGGGCGCATCAAGGCTGTTGGAAAAGTGATCGAATGCCTTCTGGAATAGTTCGTCGAGTTCGTCCGCATTCAGCCGCATGCGGGCATCTCGCTTGGCGCGGTGGGAATGAACGCAAGTGGCTTGGATCTCCTTGTAGAGCTTCCCTATCTGTTGGTCAACCAGATGATACTGCTCATCTGTTGGAATACAAACGACGCGGATAGAGGAGTAGTAGCATTCGAGGAGATCGCGAAGGCTACGAACTGGTTTCTCGGCGCGATTCCAGTGTTTCATAAGCCTTGATAATCGTTCCGTCTCTGCCGATGATGGGAGCGTAGTGCTAACACTCCCGAGCAGAGTTTCTGTTGCCACATTGACGTCCCATTGCCGTGGATCTGTCCTTCTGTCGCAAGCATTGAGAGCTATTATTGCATGTGGGAGGCGTGGCTGATTGGTGGCGCAGTTGAGCACCTCAGCTGCCCAGTCAACGAGTCTTGAAACAACAGCAGACTCAAATGTCCTACAGGGAGAAATGCATGAGTACTCTACACCCATTGATGTTAACAGAGGCTGGAAGATCATACCTCGGGTTTCGGAGGACAAAAACGATAACATCCGAGAAAGAGTAGAGAATTCGTGGGTAAAAGTGGGTAACGGCAAATTCACGCCTTTCCCTCTCCGGCGTGTTGGTCCAATGAATATCTCGTGAGACTTCCCTCGAAAACCGCCACTTTTTGGAAATCTTTGCCCGGCTTCGGCTTCCCTTTCTCGGTCTCACCCCTGGCGTCGGCGGCGGCACAACCTGGGCCGAAGGTGGATCCTCCTTCAAAGGCTCGGTTGTGTGCCGGGAAGCGACTGGAAGCCTCTCTCCGCCTTCAAGACCCTCGCTGTCCACAAAAAATATCGGCGACTCGTCGTAGTACGAAATTGGCTCGGGGTAGAGGTGGACATCGCCGGAAGTTGGCTCAGTGCTGTTCCCAGTTGTACCTACTACAGGGGTACGGAAAAGTTCTCGGCTAGAAGCAGTGTCTCGACTAGGACCAAGAAACTGGAGCTGTCTTTCGATGAGGATCTTGACCAACGTGCTCTTTCCGGCTCCCGTCTGCCCCACAAATGAGACAAGTGAAGGATATCGATCCATGGCCTTACCTCTGGAAGCACTTGCGATAAGGGACGCATAACGACCTGTGTCGTAGAATGTTCGAGAATTGGCATCGTCTCTGCGTAAAACGGCAAACCACTTTGTATCCATATCATCGCTGTGGAGTTGCGATTGGCTTTCTGCGTTAGGTGGGGGATTAAACGCATCGCGAAGGCGATGGTAGAGGTTGAGAGGAACCTTTTCGTGCGGAACCCTTACCGAGACTCCGGGTCGGTGAGTCAATTGCTGGAGCCAGCATGATCCGCAGAAGAAGCAAGTACAAAGGGCACAGTGGTAGAGGTTTTTCGGGAACTGCATGCAACTGGCACAAAACTCCTCTTGAGTCCCCCCGACAGTAGAAGATGTATCCATTTAGGTAGCTTTGTTGCGACTTCCAAATAGGGTACGAAATGCTGGTGGGTGTTCAATTCGGTTTGTGTGTGCTGGAGGTTGGTACAGCTCGCTTGTTTGGCTACGGAGTCAATTTAAGTTGACTTCCACTCGAGAGCAGGCTCTGTCGATGTTTGTGTTTGAATCGTTTAATATCCTACGAAGTAGGCGCGGCTTGCTTTCTTTCCGTCCCGGCCTGCGGCATGCGGACGCTATGCTTGATTCGAGCAGCTAAATATCTTGGCAAACGGTATGCACTGGTACTAAAATGAGCGATTTACTAGCGCGACAAGTAGTAGACACAATGCAGAAACGACTGAGACTTGGCGGACGGTATAGAGTGTGTGGCATCCTGAGTCACTATTTTGGTCTGATAATCTTGGACGGGTCCGTTGGTATGATTGTCTCTTTTGCCCGGTTGAATGAAATATGCTTGCTTTTTTTTTT
>Ga0247774_1001668_pt1 | contig 11110 bp, 6 predicted proteins | sample UWRJL001104B6_FD_179933 | JGI IMG/M metagenome (GOLD analysis project Ga0247774, IMG submission 179933) | Plant litter microbial communities from Arlington Agricultural Research Station in Wisconsin, United States - UWRJ-L001-104B-6 | ecosystem: Environmental > Terrestrial > Plant litter >... | reverse complement strand
CCCAAAGTTTAGATCCGTCCAGATTGCCCATGATTCGCGATCGCATTCTCGCCCTCACCAACAAAGAAAACTTAGATAAAGACTTAGGAATACAACTAAATAAATCGGAATTTACAGAATTTATCACTCGCACAGACGGCTATCTTTGCGAACTCAAAGAATCCCAAATCCGCGATGGATTGCACATTTTCGGTCAGTGTCCCGAAGGTAGACAGTTGAGAGATTTGATAATTGCGATCGCCCGCCATCCCACCAACGGGCGATCGGGCATAACCCGCGCCCTAGCTAAGGATTTAGACCTAGACTTCGACCCGTTAACGGCCGATCCGACATCAAAAATTCAGAACCGCACAGCGGGCGATTTAGTAGAAGAACTCGAAGAAAAAGCCGCTGAATTAGTAGATAATTTAATTAAAAACATCCGCGTTAATCCGCGTTTATCTGCGGTTAAAAATATCCAAATAGGAGAAGCAACCCAACAAGAATTAGACTGGATAAAGAACTATCTTTTACCTTCACTCCTCCAAACGAACCAAGAAATTACAAACCTGTTGCGCGGACTAGATGGGCGGCACATACCAAGCGGCGCCTCCGGCGCGCCCACTCGCGGCAGACCAGATGTATTGCCCACAGGTCGCAATTTTTACTCAGTAGATATCCGCGCCATTCCCACAGAAACCGCCTGGAGAGTTGGCAGAGTTGCTGCTGAAACTTTAATCGAAAGATACACCCAAGAAAACGGCGAATATCCGAAAACTTTGGGTTTGTCAGTGTGGGGAACATCCACCATGCGGACGGGGGGAGACGACATAGCCGAAGCCTTGGCGCTGATAGGAGTTCAACCCGTGTGGGATGGCCCTTCGCGCCGGGTGGTAGATTTTGAAATCTTGCCAGTTTCTGTTTTGGGGCGGCCGCGCGTTGATGTTACTTTGCGAATTTCTGGCTTTTTCCGCGATGCTTTTTTTAATTTAATTGATTTGTTTGACAGTGCGGTAAAAGCTGTGGCAGATTTAGACGAATCGGCTGAAAACAACCCTTTAGCCGCACAAGTTCAAGCAGAGATTCAGTATTGGGAATCTACAGGTTTGAGTCAGGAAGAGGCGCAAGGGCGATCGCAATTTCGAGTGTTTGGCTCAAAACCAGGTGCTTACGGCGCAGGACTTCAAGGCATAATTGAAGCTCAAAACTGGACAGACGACAGCGATTTAGCAAAAGCTTACATTAATTGGAGCAGTTACGCCTATACAAGTACCCCCCCAACCCCCCCTTATCAAGGGGGGGCTAAATCCAACTCTTGTCCCCCCCCTTATCAAGGGGGGGCTAGGGGGGGTGAATTAAGTTCTGAGGCTAAATCCAACTCTTGTCCCCCCCCTTATCAAGGGGGGGCTAGGGGGGGTGAATTAAGTTCTGAGGCTAAATCCAACTCTTGTCCCCCCCCTTACCAAGGGGAGGCTAAATCCAACTCTTGTCCCCCCCCTTATCAAGGGGGGGGTAGGGGGGGTGAATTAAGTTCTGAGGCTAAATCCAACTCTTGTCCCCCCCCTTTACAAGGGGGGGTTAGGGGGGGTGAATTAAGTTCTGAGGCTAAATCCAACTCTTGTCCCCCCCCTTTACAAGGGGGGGTTAGGGGGGGTGAATGGGGATGTTCTGCACCCGAAGCATTTGAAAAACGCCTCGGCCAAATGCAAATAGTTTTGCAAAACCAAGACAACCGCGAACACGACATCCTCGACTCGGATGATTATTATCAATTCCAAGGGGGAATGACGGCCGCAATTCGCAATTTGCAAGGCAAAAATCCTGAAACCTATTTCGGAGACAACTCGATTCCCGAGAAGCCGAAAGTGCGGCAACTGCGAGAAGAAATTGCGCGGGTTTACCGCAGTAGGGCTGTAAATCCCAAATGGATAGAAGGTGCGATGCGACACGGTTATAAAGGTGCGTTTGAAATTGCAGCAACTGTTGATTTTTTGTTTGCTTACGATGCTACGGCAAATTGTGTAGAGGATTTTATGTATGAAGGAATCGCAGAGGCTTACATTTTTGATGAGAAAGTGCAGGCATTTATTCAAGAAAACAATCCTTGGGCACTGCGAGATATGGCGGAAAGATTGCTAGAAGCTCGTCAGCGCGGGTTGTGGGAGAGTGCGAACCAGGATACACTGGATAAACTGAGGTCGATCGCCCTGCAAGCCGAAGCAGTCATCGAATCCCATACTGGTTTCTAGTCTGAACGGAGAAATGATAGAATGTAGTTAATATGGGAGGAATCCATGTTGCGCGATCTCACCATCCAAAATTATCGCTGTTTTAAAGATTTTCATATCGACGATCTAGCTAGGGTTAATCTGATAGTCGGTCAGAACAATAGCGGTAAAACTACTTTTTTGGAAGCAATTTATTTATTAGTACAGCAACAGAATATTCAAGCTGTCTTTGATGTGCTAAGTAGCCGCGGCGAACAGAGCCAGATACAGACTAAACTTGCTTCTGGGCAAGCAGTAAACCGCAGCAAGTATCAATTTGAACATATTTTTTACGGACATCAACTAACTCCCGATCAAAGCATTTACATTCAATCTCAGAAAGAAGAACTACTCTCACTCAAAATTCAAGCAAACCCTACAAACCAACAGGTATTAATTCCGGTAGCTGAAGAAGTAGAAACAAGTTTTTTAGCATGGGAATTAATTGCTTGCTACAATCAGAATGCCACCGTCCAAATTTCCCTGCTGCGCGATGCTTCTATTGCTCATTTAGTTTCTTCTAAATTGACCGAGAGAAATAATAACTATTTATCGCTTGTTGGTTCCAGTCAAGGTAATTTTAATTTACTCAAAACTACTGCGATAGCTTTTAACGATATGGCTGTGTTTTGGGATGCTATTACACTGACACCAAAAGAAGAAAGCGTAGTAGCAGCGCTGCAAATCTTAGAACCCGATGTAGAACGTATCAGTTTTACCAGCAATCCCACTACTGATAGCGGTATTTTGATTAAAATTAGAGGACAAAATCACCCAATTCCTCTTGGCAGTATGGGAGAGGGTATGCGACGAATTCTTAGTATAGCAATGGCAGCCGTATCATCAGAAAATGGTTTTTTGCTAGTCGATGAAATTGATACAGGTCTTTACTATCAAACCCAAACTGATATGTGGCGAATGATATTTGAAACAGCACAGCGATTGAACGTTCAAGTCTTTGCAACTACCCACAGTTGGGACTGCATAGCCGCATTTCAAGAAGCCTTAGAACAGTCAGAAGATAGTTCTGTTGGCAAATTATTTCGCTTGAGTCGGCGCGGTGAGGATATTCGTGCAGTTGAATACACTCCCGATGAATTGTCCGTTGCAGTGCGCCAAAGTATCGAGGTGCGCTGATGCCAAAACCACGAAAACCTTCTCAACGAAAACCTCAACAGTTATTAGTAGAAGGTAAGAATGACCGACACGTATCTGGGCTTTGTGCCAGCAATATCAACTGCCAGAAACATTTTCCGTCGAAGTACCGCAAGAAGAAGGTACAGAAGGAGGTACAGAAGGAGTTGAAGCGCTGCTAAATGGCTTGCCAGAAAGATTGAAAGCAGAGAATTTACGCACGTTGGGAATTGTGGTAGATGCCGATCGCAATTTAAGTGGGCGGTAGCAATCTCTTAAAGATAAACTGAGTTCGATCGGCTATCGAGACATCCCGCAATCTCCCCCTCCCGAAGGCTGGGTTTGCGCACCTTCAGATCCCTACTTGCCTCGCGTGGGAGTTTGGTTGATGCCAAACAATCAACTTCCTGGAATGTTAGAAGATTTTGTCGCCTATCTCATCCCCCCGGGCGACACGCTGCATCCGAAAGCCGAAGCAATTTTACAAGAGCTCGAACAAGCCGGACTTAACCGCTACACTTTAATTCATCATCCCAAAGCGCTAATCCACACTTGGCTGGCATGGCAGAAAACGCCTGCAATGCCGATGGGACAAGCAATAACAGCGCAGGTGCTTAGCTGCGATTGCCCGATCGCTTTAATTTTTATTGAATGGTTAAAACATCTGTTTGAGCTAATTGCTCGATCCGCCGGATAATTAGTAATATCTAGTAATATTTCGTCAGTCACCCCGGTCTAAAGACACGGGGCTTGCAAGAGCAATCTGGCAAGCCGTACTGACCAGACTAAGGCTTAATTGCCTACGTTGTGAGAGTCACGACACCCTGTGGATGCGTAGCTAGTCCCCTGTTCTGTCCGAAGCAATTAAACAGTTCTAAGGTCACGCTCAACAGTGTTGCAGGTCTAACAAGCTCTCGAAACATTGTCGAAGCTAACATTACCCCATTCATGGGAGGCTCAATTGAGCAAAATACTATGCGTACAGGATTGGAAGATTTGAAGCGGTAATTGTCCCGTTGAAAGTGCAATACAAAAGTACACTCCCGTTAACCAATCCCAAGGCGGTAGTAAATCAAAAAAATAAAGCCGTGCTTGTAGCACGGGGTTTCTACCCATTTTTTCTGATGATTCGCCGCTACATTGCTAGCATCAGCACCAGCATCTTAAAACGTACCTGCGCTGCAGCCGCTGTATTAGCCGTAACTTTGGGATGTTCGTCCACCAAGCCGCCCAACACCGCAGCGGCCGAAGGTTCGATCGAATCCGCTGCCGCTGCGCAGTCCCCTCAGTCCATCCTCGCTCGAAACCCCAACAAACCCAAAAAATCCGTCAGCGTTCCCTCATGCCCCCAAAACGATGCCTTCACGGAGTCAGTTAACTTTGCCACCCAAGCTTCTAATTTGGCTCAATCAGCCAATTCCAAACAAGACTGGGACGAAGTAGCCACCCTTTGGGTGCAGGCCGTCGCCTGGATGCAAGCGGTTCCCCCAGGCAGTCCCAGACGGGCTTTTGCTGAGAAAAAAGTGGTGGAGTACATGAGAAACCTCACTTATTCCCAACAGCAAGCGGGCGCAACCGGCTCGCAAGCCAGTACAGTCAGCTTTAGCAGCGATTTGCTCAACGAACAACTAGAACTTTACCTATCCTACGTTGCTGCGGTCGGGCCGCCAGATGTTTTGATTGTCGGTAGTTCCCGCGCATTGCAGGGCGTCGATCCCAAACAGCTAAAACAATCTTTGGTCCAAAGGGGCAGTCCCAGCTTAAAAGTATTTAACTTTTCAGTCAACGGCGCAACTGCACAAGTAGTTGACTTTCAACTGCGGCGGCTTTTGAAGCCGGATCATTTGCCTCAAATGATTGTCTGGGCGGATGGTGTGCGGGGATTTAACAGCGGCCGGGACGATCGCACTTTTAATTCGATCGTCGATTCTGAAGGCAGCAAACTTTTAGCCGCAGGCGTTCGCCCCAAACTGCCGTCCGATGAACCCAACGTGATTCCCCAGTGTTACAGCTTCCCGCAGCCCTGCCCTAACAACTCTTTCCGCAGAGGATTGACCTCTGTCAAGAGACCTTTGTGGGGCGGGCAAGATGCCCACCCCACAATCAAATTCCAGTCTAGTGGAACGGGCATCTTGCCCGTTGCCGACACCCACCCCACAATCAAATTCCAGTCTAGTGGAACGGGCATCTTGCCCGTTGCCGACACCCACCCCACAATCAAATTCCAGTCTAGTGGAACGGCCATCTTGCCCGTTGCCGACACCCACCCCAGAATCAAATTCCTATCTAGTGGAACGGGCATCTTGCCCGTTGCCGACACCCACCCCAGAATCAAATTCCTATCTAGTGGAACGGGCATCTTGCCCGTTGCCGACACCCACCCCAGAATCAAATTCCAGTCTAGTGGAACGGGCATCTTGCCCGTTGGTGAGAATGCTGCAAGATATGAGTTAAAACCAATCGCAGCGGATGCAGCAACCCCTCAAGCACAATTAATTCCAGTCTCGCGGCCGACAACAGTAGCCATCAGACAAGTCAACCAATTGGCAGATTCGATCGACTCCAACGGATTCATGCCTATTTCGGACAGGTACAATCCCAACACTTATTATCGACAACGCGCTTACGTTTCAGGCCAGTACGATCGCGACTACGAAAACTTCAACCTCGGAGGCAAACAAGCCACAGCCTTTAATTCAGTTGTAGCATTTACCAAAGCTCGCAAAATTCCCCTAATTTTCGTTAATTTGCCCCTCACCGACGACTACTTAGACGGAACTCGCCTGCGGGCAGAACAGCAGTTCCGGCAGCGAATGGATCAACTGTCGCGGCAAAAAGGCTTCGCTTTCCGCGACTTGTCGCAGCGGTGGCCTGGCCGCAACGACTATTTTTTTGACCCCAGCCACCTCAACCGCTTTGGGGCGATCGCAGTTTCTCGTCTGCTGGCAACAGATTCCAGCATTGTCTGGCCTCGGCCCAAATCCCGGCGCAGCGAGGGATAATACCATTTTCGATTTTCTATTTTCGATTTTCGATTAAAGAATTGGGAATGACAGATGATACCAAATCCGCCCTTCATCGGAATTATTCATCTCTCTTCCCTTCCTCTGTATCCTCTGCGTCCTCTGTGGTTTAATCATTCCGATCTAACCGGAATTGATAGGAGATAAGGGTTTGCAGCGTGCCAAAAATTGGATTACTTTTTGGAATTGCTATAAACCAGAGGGAGAGTATCCGATGGGAGATGCCCTGTGGCATCGGCATAATATTTTTCCGAGTACAGTGCGATCGTCCCGGTCGCGGCAATTGAGTCTAAAATCTAATCATCTAAAATCCCAAATCTCAAATCTCAAATCGATGTACAATGCGATCGTCCAGCTCGTGGCGATTCAGTCTAAAATCTAACAATCAAAAATCCCAAATCTAAAATATAAAATCGATAGGTTGTGCAACTAAAACAAGTAATTATCGCCCACAAAGCCAGAGATACCCTCAGCCAGCGGTGGGCAGAACAGTGTGCCCGCCAATTAGAAAGTCGCGGGTGTGACGTTTTAATGGGCCCGAGCGGCCCGAAAGATAACCCGTATCCGGTGTTTTTAGCTTCTAGTAACAGCCCCATTGATTTAGCGGTGGTGCTGGGCGGCGACGGTACGGCCCTAGCTGCGGCGCGGAATTTGGCTGCTGACGACATCCCGATTTTGGCAGCGAATGTGGGGGGACATCTAGGTTTTTTAACTGAGTCTTTTGAGGATTTCCAAAATACTGAGGAGATTTGGGACAGACTTTCGGAAGACAGGTATGCCGTGCAGAAGCGGATGATGTTGCAGGCGGCGATTTTTGATGGAAACAGAAGCAATCTCCAACCCCAAAGCGATCGATTTTTGGCACTCAATGAAATGTGTGTCAAACCTGCTTCAGCCGATCGAATGCCGAGCTGTATTCTAGAAATGGAAGTTGACGGCGAAGTAGTCGATCAATATCAAGGCGACGGTTTAATTGTGGCCACTCCCACCGGTTCGACTTGCTACACCGCATCTGCCAACGGACCGATTATGCACTCGGGAATGGACGCGATCGCAGTTACTCCGATTTGCCCTTTGAGTTTATCCAGTCGGGCGATCGTACTCCCGCCCGGTTCAGTCGTCAGCATTTGGCCTTTAGCAGATTACGAACTCACTACCAAACTCTGGACAGACGGCATTTTGGGTACTGCAATTTGGCCAGGACAGCGCGTAGATGTGCGGAAGGCAGACTGCGAAGCCAAGTTTATCATTTTGCGGGAAAACTATTCTTATTACAACACTTTGAGGGAAAAACTTCACTGGGCAGGAGCCAGAATTCGGTACAGCAACAATCACCGCAATTAATCCGAATCATCCACCGTGAAACTGCATTAACCCCTGGGACAGGTAAGCGTGAAAAAACCTGTTAAATCACCAACAATCTAGATACAAAAACCGCGATCGGCAAACCCCATAATCTCTGTACTTTGTTAAGATCGCTCAATATCTTGACAAACAGCCTTATCTATGCCTACTTTCAAAAAATCAACCCGACCTTTCAACCCTCAAGATACATATCCCTGTCCCGTGTGCCGCACCGGTCAAATTTCCACCCTAGCGCTGATGGACGCCCTAGCTTGCAACTTCTGCCAGCACATTTTTACCGCAAGCGTTGAAAGACAATCGCTCGAAATGGCCGATCGCCAACCGCCCGTAACTTGGCACTGGAACGGCAAAAAGTGGATAGGAGCCCACCTCGAAGGCGTAGAATTCGGATGGCCCTACTTGGCAGTCGCCGTTGGTCTAATTTTCCTTCCCACTACCTTGCTGGGACTTTCAGCTTACTATTTTCCCCCGGTTCCCGGCAGCCGGTTGTCGTGGCTGCCCGCCGCTTGGACAGGCTTAGCTTTTTTGTCCCATTTAGGCATTGTGCTGTGGTTGGTAGGTGAATTTTATCAATTCCCGCTGCTCACTTACTTGAGAGCTTGGGGGCGCAGGATTCGCCGGCGCTAGCTTAAATGCTCTCAAACAGCCGCGATCCCGATCGGGCGGCGCACCCGCATCGATCCAGGTAAAATTAGAGGCGATCGCAAAACTCAATTCCCAATCAGCACTTAAGCAGCTATAATCGTTAGCTATTCTAAATAGTCAAAAGCAAACGCATTGCGATTTGTGAGGAGAGCGATGAACATACTTGGAATCTCGGCGTACTATCACGACAGCGCCGCAGCCTTAATTCGCGACGGAGAAATTATAGCAGCAGCGCAGGAAGAAAGATTTTCCCGCAAAAAGCATGACGCCAGATTCCCTAAAAATGCGATCGCTTATTGCCTGAAAGAAGCAAAAATAGATTTGCGGGAACTCGATCGAATAGTCTTTTACGACAAACCTTTAGTCAAATTCGAGCGCCTTCTAGAAACCTATTTAGCCTACGCACCCCAAGGTTTTCGCTCTTTCCTAGCAGCCATGCCGGTATGGCTCAAAGAAAAGCTTTACCTCAAAACCATGCTCAAAAAAGATCTCGCAGAAATAGGAAACTGCAAAACGAATAAACTGCCATCTCTGCTATTTACCGAACACCACCAATCCCACGCAGCATCGGCATTTTTCCCCAGCCCGTTTCAAAAAGCAGCCGTTTTGTGCCTCGACGGCGTGGGCGAGTGGGCAACAACCTCGGTTTGGTTGGGAGACGGGAACGAACTTACACCTCAGTGGGAAATCGATTTTCCCCACTCCTTGGGTTTGCTTTATTCAGCTTTCACCTACTACACCGGCTTCAAAGTCAACTCTGGTGAATACAAACTCATGGGTTTAGCTCCCTACGGCGAACCCAAGTATGTAGACAAGATTCTCAACTATTTAATCGACCTCAAAGATGACGGAACTTTCCGTTTGAACATGGATTATTTCAACTATACTGTTGGCTTAACCATGACAAACAAGAAGTTTGACGAACTGTTTGAAGGGCCGCCGCGCCAAGCTGAAGGAAAATTGAGTCAGCGGGAAATGGACATTGCCGCTTCGATTCAAGTTGTTACCGAAGAAGTTGTTTTGCGGCTTTGCAGAACAGTTAAAAAAGAATTGGATGTCGATTATCTTTGTCTCGCCGGCGGCGTGGCTCTCAACTGCGTTGCTAACGGCCGAATTTTGCGGGAAAATATTTTCAAAGATATTTGGATTCAGCCGGCGGCGGGAGATGCTGGCGGTGCTTTGGGCGCGGCTTTGGCGATTTGGTATCAGTATTGCGAACAAACTCGCACTGTGAGCGCGAACTCGACAGCTAATAGTAGAGAATCCCTCAACAGTGAACTTATCACTACAAACCTAGCGGTTGAGGAGAGGACTGAAATCCTCACTGCAAACCAAGCGGTGGCAACTGTGGCGAAGTCGGTTGCTCATTTAACTTGTCACGACCAAATGCGGGGTTCTTATTTGGGGCCGAGGTTTACTGACGCAGAAATTCTCGAATATTTGGATGCTGTCCAAGCCAGCTATCACCGATTGGACGATGCCGAATTAATGCCGCAGTTGGCGGAAATTTTGGAACAGGGAAATGTGGTGGGATGGTTCCAAGGGCGGATGGAATTTGGGCCGCGGGCTCTGGGCGGTCGATCGATCGTTGGCGATCCCCGCAGTGCTAAAATGCAGTCGGTGATGAACCTGAAAATTAAATATCGGGAATCATTTCGACCTTTTGCTCCCTCAATCTTAGCCGAACGAGTTGCGGATTATTTCGAGATTGACCATTCCAGCCCTTATATGCTATTGGTAGCACCTGTCAAAGCCAGTCTCCGCATTCCCATGACGGAGGAACAAGAGCAGTTGTTTGGCATTGAAAAGCTCAACATTCCGCGATCGGAGATTCCGGCTGTCACCCACGTCGATTACTCGGCTCGCATCCAAACTGTTCACAAAGAAACCAATCCTCGGTACTATGACTTAATCAGCCATTTTGAAGAGCGATCGGGCTGTTCGGTTCTGGTAAATACTTCTTTCAACGTGCGAGGCGAACCCATTGTTTGCACTCCCGAGGATGCTTACCGCTGTTTCATGCGAACCGAAATGGACTATCTGGTATTGGAAAATTACTTGCTTCCCAAGTCGGAACAAATTCCTTGGAAACAAGATGATGCTTGGAAAAATGAATTTGAACTAGATTAGTCATGAGTCATTAGTCATTAGTTATTAGTTATTAGTTGGTACGAATAACTAATAACTAATTCCCCATTCCCCATTCCCCATTCCCCATTTCTAATGAGCGACGAAATTAAAAAACTCGATAAAAAAGGCTTGCGCGATTTCGGGCTGCTAATTGGCAGCTTGATTGCAGTGATCTTCGGTTTAGCAGTACCTTTACTGCGGCGGCATTCTCTACCGTGGCAGCCCTGGGCAGTCGGCTCCGTGCTAATCGTGCTAGGATTGGTTGCACCGAAATTGCTGAATCCCGTTTATCACGCTTGGATGCGCTTTGGACTCATCCTCCACAAAATCCAAACGCCGATCGTCCTAGGGATAGTTTTTTACCTGATACTTTGGCCGATGGGAGTGCTCAAAAACATTTTCGGCGAAGATGCAATGCGCAGAAAACTCAATCCTAAAATGGATACTTACCGCGTCCCAAGTAAAACCAGAACAAAAGTTAGTATGGAGCGTCCTTTTTAAGTGTTTGAAGCAACTTTAGATTTTCTCAAAGATTTGTGGGCGTTTATGAAAGAACGCCAAAAGTAT
>Ga0247774_1001667_pt1 | contig 11117 bp, 10 predicted proteins | sample UWRJL001104B6_FD_179933 | JGI IMG/M metagenome (GOLD analysis project Ga0247774, IMG submission 179933) | Plant litter microbial communities from Arlington Agricultural Research Station in Wisconsin, United States - UWRJ-L001-104B-6 | ecosystem: Environmental > Terrestrial > Plant litter >... | reverse complement strand
GAAATGTTCTACTCCGTCGTCTTCTTTCATTTTCGCACCTGCTTTGCCGCGAGTAGCGCGACTTTGGGCCTCGAAAGTGCTGACAGGCATCCGCTTGATGTAGCCTTGCTCGGTGATCAGAATAATTGCTTGTTCGTTGGCAATTAAATCTCTTTCATCGATTTCTCCTTCGGCGTGTTCGATGACGCTGCGTCTAGGAGTGGCGATTTTGGTTTGGATTTCGACTGCTTCAAATTCGGCGATTTCTAAGATGCGTTCCCGGCGCGCTAAGATATCTTCCAAATCGGCGATTTTAGCTCGCAATTCTTCGTGTTCTTGCTGAATTTTTTGCGCTTCTAATGCTGTCAAACGCCGGAGCTGCATTTGCAGAATTGCGTCTGATTGCTGTTCCGAAAGACCGTAATTATCCATCAATTCCTGTTTGGCTGCTGCGGAGTCGGCAGCGGCGCGAATTAAGTGAATAATTGCATCTAAGTTGTCTAGGGCAATTAATAAGCCTTGCAGAAGGTGGTCGCGTTCTTCTGCTTTGCGGAGTTCATATTGAGTCCGGCGAGTAATTGTCTCAATGCGGAAGTCTAGGAAGACATTGAGGAATTGGGAGAGCGTAAGTAGTTGGGGTTCCCCGTTTACTAGCGCTAACATATTGGCTCCAAAGTTGGCTTGGAGGGGTGTTTGTTTGTAGAGGTTGTTGAGGACGACGCGGGGATAGGCGTCGCGCTTGAGTTCGATCACGATGCGCATTCCGTCTCTGTCGCTTTCGTCGCGAATGTCGGAAATTCCATCTAATCTTTTGTCGTTGACAAGTTCGGCAATTTTCTCAATTAGCGCTGCCTTGTTTGTTTGGTAAGGCAATTCGGTGATAATAATTGCTTCTTTGTCGGGGCGGCCGGGATGTTCGATGGTTTCAATGCCGGCGACTCCGCGCATTGTAATCGAACCGCGCCCGGTGGTGTAAGCATCGCGAATGCCGCCTCTGCCCAGAATTTGCCCTCCGGTGGGAAAGTCCGGGCCCGGGATGTACTGCATCAATTCCAGGTCGGTAATTGCTGGATTGTGGATTAGTGCTACTAAACCGTCAATTATTTCGCCTAAATTGTGTGGCGGAATGTTGGTTGCCATCCCTACAGCAATCCCCGAGGAACCGTTGAGCAAAATTTGGGGAATGCGTGCCGGGAGTACGAGGGGTTCTTGCTGGGAACCGTCGAAGTTGTCGCCGAAATCAACTGTTTCCGAGTCGATGTCGCGCAGCATGGAGTCGCTAGTGAGAGCTGTCAGGCGACACTCGGTGTAACGCATGGCAGCGGGCGGGTCGTTGTCAACGGAGCCGAAGTTGCCGTGGCCGTTGATCAGGCGTTCCCGCATGGAGAAATCCTGAGCCATCCGCACCAGGGCGTCGTAAACCGCTGTATCTCCGTGCGGGTGATACTTGCCCAGCACCTCCCCCACGACGCGGGCGCATTTGCGGAAAGGTCGATCGGGAGTCAAGCCCAATTCGTTCATGGCGTAGAGAATGCGTCGGTGAACGGGCTTGAGACCGTCCCTGGCATCTGGTAGCGCCCGACCGACAATTACGCTCATGGCGTATTCCAAGTACGATCGGGACATCTCATTACCCAGATCCGTCGGGATTATCCGCGACTCAGAGGTGCTCATAGGTTGAAAAACTCCGTTAAAAATTTAAATTTGACCGCTATAAATCTCAAAAATGCGATAAAATCGGTTTGGATTCAGTAGAGCTGCCAAATATTGCAAATTACTCCTGAAATTATATCACAATTGGCCTAGGACTTTATGGGAAAGTTGCCAGAAAAATTAAGGGGGGAAACAAGGACAATTGATAATTTGTCAGTTCGTGATTTGGTCAGGGGTTGGCAAAAGCTAGAAAGGGTTTTTTAGGCGGTCGGCTTTCATGCTTTTGTGAGTTTTTTTGAAGGCAATCTAAAAAAATAAAATGGTTGCCCGATCGAAATTATAATTTCACAAAGCCTTATGCCTTCTTAAAGCAAACTAAAAATCTAAAATCTAAAATCTAAAATCTAAAATCAGCCGATGCTACCTGTCATCTACTCCGACGATTTCTTGCTACACAAGACTGGAATGCTTCACCCAGAGCGACCAGAACGTTTAACGGCGATCGTCAATGCTCTGAAAGCTGCTCCCTGGGCGGCTCAAATTGAGTGGCAACTGCCCACCCCAGTGGCGCAGCGCGAACAAGCACTGTTCTCGGCTCTCAAAAAAGTTCACGCGCAAAGATACATCAAAGAAGTCGAACATTTGGCTCATCGGGGAGGCGGCTACCTCGACGGTGATACGCCGATTTCTGCTGAAAGTTACGACGTAGCGCTGCTAGCGGCGAGTGCTTGGCTCGATGGGGTCGATCGAGTGCTGGCTGCGGGGGAACCGGCTTTTGTGCTGGCGAGACCGCCGGGACACCATGCCGAAAAAGCCCGCGCGATGGGGTTTTGCTTGTTTTCCAATGCTGCCATCTCCGCTAACTACGCCCTGGAACAGCCGGGAATTAACCGCGTCGCCGTCCTCGACTGGGACGTGCACCACGGCAACGGCACTCAATCTGTGGTGGAAAACAGCCGGCAAATTGCCTACTGTTCCCTGCACCAATCTCCGTGCTATCCGGGAACGGGAGATGCCGACGAGCACGGGGCCTACGGCAACGTGCTGAACATTCCCCTGTATCCGGGCGGCGGCATAGCTGAATACCTGAGCGCCTTTGAATCTCTTGTCGTGCCTTTTTTGTCAAAATTTGAACCGGATTTGTTGATTGTCAGCGCGGGTTTCGACGCTACTGCGTCGGATCCGCTGGCGAGCATGACTCTGGCTCCGTCAGATTACGGTACTTTCACGGGATACTGCCTGCAAATCACCCGCCGCATCGCCTTTGGTTTGGAGGGGGGTTACGCGCTCAAAGAGTTGGCCGAGTCGGTTGTGGCGACTATTGACCGCTGCCTCAATTAGGTGGAAAATAGGCTATGGGGAAAATGAGGTTGAGTAGCCATGAGGACGGGATTGAGAACTTTTGAGGGCGATAAGCGAAGCTATCATTTGGCGATCGCCCTTGATGACTTTTTTCCTTCGCACCGATGACTTCTTCACCCTTGACTTCTTCACCCTTGACTTCTTCCTTCTGAGTTCCGTGACAAACATCACAAATTTAAAAGATCCGAGTCACTTGCCATCCAAGTCTCGGTCACAGATTTGTAGCGCAAAAATCACAGTGTGTCAATGTTTTCGATCGCCTTTGGAGTCGCTCCCAGAGCTCATAATAGGATTATTAAAGTCAGGGTGTAAAAATTTTATATGTCTCAATCAACTAGGAGGTTTATCATGTCACTCTCCCAAATGACACTCGAAGAGTTATTTGGTCAGATAATGTTCTCCAGCGTCGTGACTCGCAACGACCGGAGCCAGCTAAGATCTGCACTCTTAGAAAGAACGCTGAATGAAGATGAGTATGCCATCATCAACCGACTTCTGTACAACGTGCGCCGCGGTTGGGTAAAAATTATCGATTAAAGAGGCGGCCGTCAACCTCCTTTAGAGGGAGTTAATACCATTTTCGATTTTCGATTAAAGAATTGGTAATAACTGATAACTATCGGGGTTTAGAGCACGGGCCTACAGTTACATTTTTTGGCGAACTGGTTAAAAGTAGAAATCGCCACCTCAGGAAGTTTTTTGTGTTTAATACTTGGATCGAAAGTTTGAGGTGTTGGAGAGCGGTGTGAATTATAAAAATCGCGCTACACATCAGCCTATAGGTAGAGATTATTATAAAATAACAGGTTTCAGGTGCGTCTCTACTGCTTTAAAAATTGTGAGTTTTGAGTTGTTAACCCAGAGGTTAAAATTAACTCAAAACTCATAATTTTTTGGAGGTGAGATTTGAGATTTGAGATAGGGAAAGACGGATGGCGATAGGGGTTGGGACCCGTTAGAAAGTTGATATTTTATAAACGGGTATTAAAAATCAAAACTATAAGCAGTTTCGGGTTGAGGAGGATGGTGCGATCGTACAAGCACACCGAGTCGCATTGGTCGATCGACCATTCGGGCAATTTGAGCCCGGAAGTGTCAAAATATTAACAACCAGTTCATCCCCAAAATATATGGCTCCCGCCGTTTTAATTGAAAATCTTCAGAAACGCTACGGCACTGTAGAAGCCGTTAAAGATGTTTCCTTCAAGGTAGAACCGGGGGAAATATTTGGTTTGCTAGGCCCCAACGGTGCAGGCAAAACCACAACCCTGCGGGTACTTTGTACTTTGAGTGCGCCCGATAGCGGACGCATTGAAGTGTCTGGCATTTCTGCTGTCAGTCAGCCGAGAATTGCCAGACAAAAACTCGGCTACGTCGCCCAAGAAGTGGCTCTCGATAAGGTGCTGACGGGGCGGGAACTCCTGCAACTGCAAGCAGCGCTTTACCATTTGCCGCGCAATACGATTAAAGGGCGGATTGAGAAAATGGTGAAACTCCTCGGTTTGGAGGAGTGGGAAAATAAAAAGACGGGCACTTATTCCGGCGGTATCCGCAAACGCCTAGACTTAGCTGCTGGGTTGCTTCACCAGCCGGATGTTTTGGTGTTAGACGAACCGACTGTGGGGCTCGATATTGAAAGCCGGGTGGTAGTGTGGGATTTCCTGCGCCGCTTGCGGGAGGAAGGTACGACGGTTTTGATTACGAGTCACTATCTCGAAGAAGTCGATGCTTTGGCCGATCGCGTGGCGATTATTGACAAGGGTACGGTGATTGCACAGGGCACGCCGGAGGAGTTGAAAAATCGGGTTGGGGGCGATCGGGTGACTCTGCGGATTCGGGAGTTTTCGCCGATGGAAGAAGCCGAAAAAGCTAAAAATCTGATGCAATCTTTGCCTTTTGTGCAGGAAGTAATTGTCAATACGGCTCAAGGAAATTCTCTCAATTTAGTAGTAACACCGCAAAGCGATGCGCTGGTGACTATTCAGCAAGCTTTGAAAGATGCGGGACTTCCTACTTTTGGGATTGCTCAATCTCGGCCGAGTTTGGATGATGTGTATTTGGCTGCGACTGGTAAGACGCTGTTGGATGCGGAGTTGGCTGCTGCTAGCAACCGCGATTTGAAGGCGGAGCAAAAACAGGCGATGCGATCGTAGTTTAGTTTAATAAACCACTCCAATAATTATTGTGGAACAGGCATCTTGCCTGTTCTATACTAGCTTTTTTGGAGATGTCTGAAGCTCCGCGCGCTGGGTAAGAAACCCGGTTTATTGACAAATTTCTCGTCGCCAAACCAGATTTTCCTCAGAAACCTGGTTTTTTGGCCTTAGTCCTATTTAAGTTAATGCGGGGGATTCTCTTTGGGGATAGCTCCGCTTCACGCACTTTTTGATTCAAGGAAGGGGCGATCTTTTTTTAGCTACAATCTTAAGAGTGGAGCTAAAAAATAAGATGGTAATTTTGGGGGATATTAATAGATGAATCTTGTTTTGGAAGTTGAAGCGCCTCCTTTTCGAGAAGATGCAACAGGTGCTATTCGGGTGGGTAACTCAAGAGTTTTGCTGGAATTGGTGATTCGAGCTTTTCAGGATGGTGCGTCGCCGGAATCTATTGTGCAGCGTTATTCAACTCTGTCATTGTCGGATGTCTATAGTGCGATCGGCTATTATCTCCGACACCAAGAAGCAGTAGAAGCTTATCTCAATTATCGCGAGCAGTTAGCAGATTCCGTCCGTCAGCGTTTGTTAGGCATTCAACCAGATCTCAGCGTTATTCGATCGCGCTTGTTAGCCCAAAAAAACGCTCGCTTTTTAGGTTCGTAGTTGCGCTTCAGAGCCTTGAGGGGGCGGGTTTATGAGACCATCGATTTCAGGCATAGATTGTTTGTAAAACCCGCCCCTACAAGACCTTGCATTATATAACCACGGATCGAGCTTACTTGATATCATACATCCAATACTTGCTCTGCTGTCAGCGCTAATTCTGGGAAAGTTCGGGATATAATTCGCTCAGTTCCTCGGTAAGCAGTCATTTGATAAACGTCATTTTCATCAAGCAGGTAAACAAAAACAGTCGGCTCTTTCGGGTTGCCCAAATAGTTTCGGCTACCCAAAGCTAAATAATCGACAATCCAATATTCAGAAATTCCCAGCCGCTGATATTCATCCAGCTTGTCGATATAATCATCTTCCCAATTTGTTGATACTATCTCTACTGCTAATTGCAGCGGTTCAATTAGTGCTGAGTAAGCGAAAGGAGCTGAGTCCCAGACAGTTTTATCTACTACACTCACATCTGGATTGCGGCCTTGTTCTTTACCATTTGGAGTTAACGTCCTCACCACAATTCTGCCAGATACCCAGTAGTTGAGCTTGAGTCTTTTTACCTCGTCTTTGAAAGCGTCTGAAAGAAATTCAGCGAGGGTTTCGTGCAGTCTGATTGGTAATATTCTCACAATTTCTCCATTGACAAGTTCATAGCGGCCTTCTTCGTGGGGAAGTTGCTTCACAAATTGCTCGAAACTGAGAATCTGCTTAGGTTGGGTAGGAGTTGCTGTCATGGTTTGCTCTCATTTAGGTAGATATTTAAGACTATTCTGCAACCATTTTAACATACTGTTTTAACACAGGTGGAATCGTGAAAACGGTTTCTGTTTCACCGCTCAATTTTTCGATAGTTCCCCGTCTTGCTAAAGATTGAATTGCTTTGAATAATTCGCCTTGTGAGCCTTGACATTTTGCCATCCATTGGGTAATCAAAACAGGCTCTGTTTCATTACTAATTAGGCCGATCGCCTGTATCTAAAATAATGAGACAGTGGCGATCGCTCTTGGGGTTTGGGGTTATAAAACTTACTAAGGTGCTTCAGAGTGTGTTATTATTTGAATAATCGAGCCTCTCGCAGCTAGTGGCGTTCACCAATACTCTCAGAGTCGTCGATGCCGATCCTGATGATATGGTTGTAGAGTCTGCGAGCATTGGAAATGCCAGCTATATTGTTACGGGCGACAAGCATATTATTGAAGGAAAACTTAACAAAGATAACTTATGAGTTTAACATCACTCTTGTCGGGCCGAAATAATCAAGAACTTCGAGACAAATTCAAGACAGAATTTTTAACACCATCTTTTAATTTAAAGGCGGAACTTAAAGCACCATCATTGACCAATAATTATGGAATCGTTGGGACAGCTTTTGACTATTTACTTCGCTTTTATTTAGAACACCACAATAAAGATACTTTTATTCACAGACGCTTTTGGGTTGCTGATGCTGTATTTCAATTGCTATCTAAAACATGGCTAAATTCAGGCACAGAAGTAGCGACAGGCTTTGATCGTGACAGAGTATTCAACACAAAACACCTTTTAACAATTATTACTAACCAATATGAACAGACAAAAGTTAATTATAAAAATTATGTTAACAATGGACTGATAACTGATGAATTAATTTGTAATACAATTTTTCTGGCAAAACTCGATCTGCGTTATAGAGCAGGTATGATCGACCAAAATTTCGACAATTATAACCCTGAAGATATCAAAGACATAAAACAACTCATTTCACTTGTTGATAATAAAAATTTCCAAGCAAAAGAAAAGTGCTACTTGAATCCAACGTTTGGCGCGGGCTCATCGTTAGTTGGTGGTGCAGATGCTGACCTGATTATTGACAATACTCTAATTGACATAAAAGTAACTCAAAATCTTAAATTAGACAGAAACCATATCAACCAAGTTCTAGGCTATTACCTTTTATCACTTATTGGTGGTGTAAATAGTAATCCAAATGACAGACCCATTGAAAACATCGGAATATATTTTGCCAGACACGGCGAATTGTGGACTATTCCTGTTGTTCAATTTGGCGATAAACAAAAATTTGAAACTTTCAAAGAATGGTTGATTTCTTATGTTGATAGTAAGAACCAGACAGTAAAATTATTAAATATGGCGCTACTGAAAGAAGAAACACAAAAAGCAGACAAGAAGATAAAATTAGATGTAAAGACAAAAACTTCAACTAAAAAAACATCAACTGAAAGCAAAAAAACTAAGACCGTGACCAAATCAAAACGATCGATCAAAAAAAAAGAGGAAAACAGCTAAAAACAAAGAGCTATCGCCCTTTATAATTGACCACTAATACTCTAATTCTTGCCATTCTCTATCTTGCTGGTAGTGTTGTAACATTACCTCAGCTTGCTTTGCTAAAATGTTTCGCCTCTCTTCTAGCGGCAATTGCATAAATTCTCGGCGGCTGGGATAGTCGGCTAGTGTTGGTATTTCTAAAGCTATATCTGTCGGCTGCTTTTGAATCTTACGATCGCACTTCAATGCTTCTATTCGATCGGCTTCTGCTGCTTCGGCTGCAATGTCAGCATCAATTTCCTCTCGGTTAGCATGGTAATAAGTCAAAGCTGCATAGACTTGGGTGAGAGTTAAATGCCCGATGCGATCGGCAATTTCTTCGGCACTCAAACTTTGCTTGTACCAAATAGCAATGCGCCGGACTGTAACACCCGTTCCGGCAATAATTGGACAGCCACCATGTATGTCAGGCTGACGGCTAATTAGAGTTCCTATATCCGTGATAGTTGACAAGATTTTTTCCCCGCCAATTTCTGATTGTTCTCTTATCTAGGATAGCACTGTCAAATGTAGTTAGCAGACGGGGGGAAGTTTTAGGCAGAGGGAATTCTTCTAAATAAAGTTCAGTTGCTTCTTTGAGATTGGCGATCGCCTCTTCTATCTTCTCTCCTTGGCTAGCCGTTCCCACTTCAGGACACTCGGCCACATAAACATCCTCTTCCCAATAAACAATTGCCGTGAAAGTACAAGACATTTTTTTGCTAAATTCTTCATACTCAATGTAGCCTATCCAGCACCGTTTTTGATTCGCCATCGCCTTTGACTCCCCTCTACCTGATATAATTAAAACTATTGCAGCCAAAAGGTGAACGGCATGGTACAACAAATCGCCCCACAAACACCACCACAAATCATCTACCCCGACAGCGACGGTCAACCAATAGCAGACAATACCAAACAATTCCGGTGGATTGTCACAATCAAAGAAAACCTAGAAATATTATTCGCTACTTCCCCTGACGTATTTATTGCTGGCGACTTACTCTGGTATCCCGTCGAAGGCAATAACAAAATTCGCAAAGCACCAGATATACTCGCAGTCTTTGGCCGACCAAAAGGAGACAGGGGTTGTTACAAACAATGGGAAGAAGATAATATTCCGCCTCAAGTAGTATTTGAAATATTATCCCCGGGAAATAACCACACCGAAATGCTCAGAAAACTATTCTTCTATCAAAACTACGGAGTAGAAGAATATTATATCTATGACCCAGATACCTTAGAATTTACAGGCTCTCAGCGAGTGGGCGATCGCCTAGAAGAAATCCCAGAAATCAACGGTTGGGTTAGCCCCCGCTTGGGCATACGGTTTCAAATCACACCAGAAACCCTCGAAATTTATCGCCCAGACGATCGCAAATTCCTCACTTCCGTAGAATTAGATCGACTTCGAGAACAGGAAAGCCAACGTGCCGATCGCGAACAGCAAGAAAAACAACTCGCTCAGCAAGAAAAACAACTCGCTCAACAACAGCTAGAAGAAGAACGCAGTCTGCGACAACAGGAACAGCAGCGCTATCAAGCTTTAATAGAATTGCTGCGAGAAAAAGGGATTGACCCCCAACAGTTGTAAGCCCGATCGCCCGCCCAACAGCACCAATACCTCCAGACTTGCTACCCTAAAGAGAGTTCGATTTAACTCACCCAAGAGCAGCATTCTCAAGAACAGGCAAGATGCCTGTGAAGCGAAGAGTCAATTTTCTTCTTGTGGGCCGTTGCTCCTAGCCCGCCCTAAAGGGATGATTGCAACTGGTGCAATATCTCAGATTTAATCAAAATCAACAACAAGCAATTATGAGCGGTACTGTTACATCCCCCAACAACCTCAACCAGCAGCGGCCACTCTCCACGGCATCCGCTGACACTTCCAGTTCCCTGCTGGCCGACTTCATCCAAGAAACACTCGCCTTAACCAAGCGCCTGTTTATTCAATTGCAGCGCCGCCCCTCCACGCTAGTTGCAGGAATTATTCAGCCCCTGATGTGGTTGGTTTTGTTCGGAGCTCTGTTTGAAAATGCACCCGCCGGCTTGTTCGGCGAAAGCCAGAATTACGGACAATTTCTCGGCGCTGGCGTTATCGTTTTTACGGCATTTGCCGGGGCGCTGAATGCTGGTTTGCCGATTATGTTCGATCGCGAGTTCGGATTTCTCAACCGCTTATTAGTCGCGCCGTTGGCTTCCAGATTTTCTATCGTCCTGGCTTCGGCTATTTTTATTGTCACCCTCAGCTTTATCCAAACCGGCACAATCGTTACAGCGGGCGCCTTCTTGGGCGCAGGATTCCCCGGAATTGCCGGACTGGGGGCGATCGCCCTGATTGTCCTCCTGCTAGTTTTGGGCGTCACCGGCTTGAGTCTGGGTTTAGCCTTCGCCCTTCCCGGTCACGTAGAATTAATAGCGGTAATTTTTGTTACTAACCTGCCGCTGTTATTTGCCAGCACAGCCCTCGCGCCGCTGTCATTTATGCCAGAGTGGCTGCAAGTTGTGGTGACTCTCAATCCTCTGAGTTACGCGATCGAACCCATCCGCTACCTGTACCTGCACAGCGATTGGTCCCTAGCCAGTGTCGTGATGCAGGCTCCTTGGGGTACAGTCACCTTTGGAGGATCCCTATTAGTGCTGCTGGCGTTTGATTTGGTGGCGCTGCTGAGCATTCAACCGCTGCTGCGACGCAGGTTTGCTTAGTTAGGGCCTCCGCAAATCTGCGGGCGATCGTTTAACCCGATCAATTGTAGGGACACGGCATTGCCGTGTCCTTAGCCCCAGCGAAGTAATATAATATTTAGTCACAAGTCAGAATATTGTTTAGATAGAATTGTTTTTTTGAAAGTTCAACAAATAAATTGTCACTAACCCCAGCCTAAAGGCATGGGGCTTGAAAGAGGAAGACTCACCACCTTCTTAATTTGAGACTAAAACAGTGTCTAGCCGGAGTCTTTGAGACAAACTGAATTATCTGGTGGTGGTACACC
>Ga0247774_1001666_pt1 | contig 11126 bp, 8 predicted proteins | sample UWRJL001104B6_FD_179933 | JGI IMG/M metagenome (GOLD analysis project Ga0247774, IMG submission 179933) | Plant litter microbial communities from Arlington Agricultural Research Station in Wisconsin, United States - UWRJ-L001-104B-6 | ecosystem: Environmental > Terrestrial > Plant litter >... | reverse complement strand
AGGTATGCTAAGGCCTTGTCGTGGAGCCGGTCTCGTGTCTTCATGGACGCGGTCGCATATTTGACAGGCCAGCCTGCGACAGTTAGAACGGTGCTCTGCTCAGCCCCAGTGACCGCGCTTACCGGCGAGTGTGACGATGACGTGATTGGCAACAAAGTAGCCGAAGGATGCTGGCATGGTGCCGATGACTGGCAGAATCCTAACTCTGAATACTGGGAGGGCACCAAGTTGAGCCACCTCACCCTTTATGAATTCTTCGTCGGGCAGGGGTAGAAGATTAGTCGCGCCAGGCTTCTCTACCGAGTAGACAACGGGGATGCCGCTGGTGACGCCGTGGAGTTTGAGCTGCCGTCGAGTTGATCTCGCAAGGGGATCTTCGGTAGTGGTGGAGATATCACCGATAGTGAGCCGTGTAGGGTCTGCCTTGCATCCTGCACCAGCTGCTGAGATGACCGGAAGTCTGCGCTCATGACAATATTTCAGAAGGTGCACTTTCGTGTCAAGATTGTCGATGCAGTCGACGATGAAGTCTGGCTTCTGGCCATTCTCCCCCCACGGAGCTAGAAGCCTTTTCGCCGCTTCCTCATCGAACTTCTCTGGCCTGAGATCAAACTCGACCCATGGAGTAATGGCCACGAGCCGTTTTTGCATGCACTTGACCTTGGGAATACCCACGTCCGCTAGAGTCGCGACGGCATGTCGGTTAAGTGAGCTGAGTGTCACTTGGTCGAAGTCAACGAGACGAAGCTTAGTTACGCTGTTTCGTGCCAAGGTGGCAGCGACGTGGCTTCCCACTCCACCAAGGCCAATAACGACAACGCAAGCGTCTCTCACCTTAGCTAGCCGTTCATCACCGAGGAAAGCCCGGTTCCTAGCAAGTTGCTCGAGGATTAGTTCATTGTCGAAATCTCCTGCCATGGCTCTACGCGCCAGCGCTTCATTGCGGATGTCGTCCCTATCTATAGATTCGGAGGAAGTCCCGAAATTTGTCAACTAGCAAAATTTAGCAATCGCGAGCGGGTGTGTAACTTACTACAAGACGCAAGACTTACTCTCTTTGGCGGATGTTCTTCTAGTAACGGGATCGAGTTTTTCAGGTTAGAGAGTCTTTCTTCCTCTCTCAAGGCTTGGTATCCCAGAACCAAGCCCATGGTCGTGACGCTAGCGAGGATGGCAGTAGCGATATGTTGGAACTTGGACGACGCCAAGAGATCCGAGATGGTTTGATGCATGGTGGCTGGACAATCAAGGTTCTCGTTTCTAGAAGTCGCAAAACGAATGAGAAATCAAAGAGAGGACAGTATACATGTGAGGGGAGGGAGATAAGTCCATAGCATAGCTGAGATTGCCGCAGAATATACGACGTCTGTACAATTTGTACTGAGTTAAAGATCCCTGGTTTGTGAGGTTTCTCCGAAATCTTCGTGGTTAGCAGTCTACGGATAGAACCAAGAGATATTATTCTCGAGGCTTGCAGCACAGACCACTTTCTGTGGCCCGTGCACGCGCTAGACTCAGCGAAAGAGGCCTCGAATTTTCCCAGAACCAGAATGGATTTGATCGTTGTTGACAGCAATCCTACCGAAGCTAGCCTATCCATCGACCATGAAACAAGATATCCTCTTCCGGCGCATCCTCCTGGCTCGCCTCCGGCCTCCCTCCCCCCTCACATTCTCCCGTAGTTTTGCGCATCACGCGCCTTCTGGCGCCGGCCCCGCACGCCCACAATTGCCCTTTCTGACGATGCCAGCTAAGAAGGAGACAATCCGATACTTCACGACAGAGAAGAAACGCTGGCTTAAAGAGGAAGCCAAGCTCGTGGCCCGCTACATGATCGGGCTGTGGGGGGTGCTGATTGGCGGGACGACTGTATACTGGCTCGTGATGAGCGAGGTATCGGAGCGGGACTACCCTACACCTCACGAATGGAGTTTCATCTCGAGGATGCACCTGCGGAACATGAAGCTCGAGCTTGTGGAACCATCGAGCGGATACGCGCCCGACTGGGTCCGAATCATGGACGTGATGGAGACGACCATCAAGCGGCTTCAGGATCCCAAGCTCGACGGCAAGGGGATAGAGGAGATTGTAGAAGGGTCCATCTACGTGGATGGGGTAGGAAAGATGGGCTACGATATTTCTAGCATGAGCGAGAACTGGCGGAGGGGATACTACGAGGTCATGATGCTGGCGGCAAGGGCTGCAGAGCATGTGGACGGGTGGGTGACGGACAAGAAGAGGAAACTTGTCGTTCCACCGGACGTGGTGATAGGACCGTCAAACCCGAACCCAAAACCGATTCCTTTCGGGGCTCCGAGCGCACCGGTTGAAGACGACTGTGAGCCTGCTTTTGAGCCGGCGGAGAACTACTACTTGCGGATATTAACAACAAAGGGTTTTACAAGGAAACAGAAGATGGACGCGGCATTGGCGTATGCCGCATTTATGGACTTCAAGGCCCTACCAGAACCAGCGGAGAGGATGTACCAATGGGCTCTATCACTGGCCACCGAAGGCATCCCCGATAAATCCCTTCCCTACGACCGACGTACACTTGTCTTGAACGACAATAGCCCGCCATCCGAGAATGTCTTAACCGCATTAACAGCAATGGCCACTCACAAGGCCACAAATGGAGACGTCTCTAATGCCCTACCGATTTTCGTCTCCCTACTAAAGACCCGAAAGGGGCTCTCCAGCGAGCCACCGGAAACCACTCGCCGGTGGTCTGCCTCGGTGTATGATCAAATAATGCAGTACCTCAAGGAGGCACCCTACCCCGATCCTCCGCCCGATGGCAACTCTCCCCCATCGCGGAACCCTCAGGAACTCTGCGAGGAAGGTGCTCTGGGTCTATACATTGGCGAGATGCTCTTCGCCTCGAGCGACCGAGAGCAGGGCCTTGCCTGGACGCGGGACGCCGTCGAGGTTGCCGAGGAGCAGCTGCGCGAGATGCAAGCCAGGCGCGTCGCCGACAAGGCGGCCAAGAAGACGTGCAGGGAATGCCTCAGCACGGGGCTGTACAACTGGAGCTCGATGGCGGCCACACTTGCGCAGATGGAGGAGGCCAAGGCCAAGGAATCTGCCCGGGGCTCGGGCTTTGTTTTCTGGCGGAGTTCCAGGGGGAAAGCGGAGACGCCGGGGCGTTGGAAGGCAGAGGAGGAGGTTGTCAAAGATAGGATACGAAGGACGACGGAGTTGCTAGAGGACTTGCAAAAGCCGCGTGAGGGTCTGCTGTCACGACTGCTCAAGGTGTGAGTTGTGTAATGTCAACGATTTTCACGACACTTGTTGGACTAGAGTTTTAGAGACACGCCCCCTTTATTGTAAAGTACCTAAATATTACTTGATACCCCAGGCCTGATGATGACTACCTAGGCTCTACTCTGAAAGGCGGTGCACTATGAGTGAACATTTGCTTCTGTTCCCCGGAATTCTTGTCTTGGTAAACGATTTTCGTGCCATCCAACCACCATGGCATCAGACGGTTATTTGGGGCCAGAACTTGTTGACAGTTTCCGCCACTCAGCAGTCATCGTCGTCCGCAAGTTCCGGCTTGGCAAATTCACCCGTTTGCTGATAGCAGTCCCAGGCTTTGATGTTCTCAACCTCCTCTACTAGCGCGCTCCTGTCGCAGTAGTGGAGATTGGGCTTGGCCTCCTCGGGCAGGCACCCCCACTGTTCCTCGCTCAAGAGTCCGCTGCCACTAGCATTCTTTCCCCAACTGGTATCTGTGCCGCCCGGTGGGTTGACATTGGCCTTGGCATCCGTGCCACCACAGATTCTATCCGATTGCAGGATCATAATCTGCGCCTCATCGCTATCGTTGCGATAGTCAGGCGTTAGGGTCACGTCACGCAACCAACCGAGGATAGAGTCCTTTGCTTCGACCAAGATGCTCTCGGTATGTAGCCGGACACCAGACGAGAATACAGGGCAGCCATAGGCGGCGTAATTGGCGTTGCCATTGGAGCCGGCGACAGGCGTGTCAAGCGCGAGTGAGTCGTTAATGTAGGCACGGGCTCGCTATTGAGAGAATTCGTTAGTATCAACAATCCGGTAAAATCGTGTTGAAATACAGGGGGCGATGAGGCATACGTGCTGGAGGAAAGCCTTGAATCCGTCGCACTTGAGCCGTTCCAAGCCAAAATGCCCACCCAGAATGACCATGGCGTGAAGATTTGTCTCGTACTTGTTGAAGTTCTTCTCATCGTTAAAGTACTCATGGACGGCATCAGCGCCGCCACCAATACCGATGACATCCACCTGGACATTTGATCCCTCGCCAATGAGATACGGGACAACTTTGTCGAACATGTATGTTACGTGTCGACCCACGGTCTCATTTTGTGGGATCTCATTCACTCTGGGGGCGACCTTCCTACCGCGGTGCACGGCAGTCTTCATCGGAGCTGCCTGCTGCCGCATGGGCTCGAAGCTACATCCTCCTTCTGGCCACCAGTATAGTTCGCCAGCGTTGGCGAGGATGATGCCGGGAGCGGAGGAATCAGTTCTAGACGAGGGCTGCTTCTTTAACTCTTGCACAAGAGACACTAGGGAACCTTTGTTGATGCCACCAGGCCCATTGACCGTACGGAGAGCCAGGATGCCAAGCATTTGGATAGGTTCGCCGAATATTATGACGAGTCGCGACTTCTTGCTCAGGTCGGGAGACGCGAAGATATTGAGATGGCGGTCGGCCTCCCGGGCACCGAGAGGAAGACGTAGTTTCTCGAGACTTTCGTTTTCGAGGCGTTGGTGTACGATGTTCTCAATTGCGACTAGAAGCGGGTCAGATTCACATTAGCTTAAGCATCTGGCAGAGGCATACTATTGAACCCGAATCTCTGGCGTTCGTTGACTCGTTCATTCCTCGACAGGAAAAACTTGAAGTATTTGTCCGGGTTCTCGATGTTTCGGATCTCGTCGTTTTCGTTGATAAAGTATCTAAGAGTGCCGTGAGCCCTCGCATCTAGCAGATTAGGCTGCATGTGGATAGGTGCAAACCCGAGTCCTTTGAGGTCAGGAGAAAACTCGGCCTCTTTAGGAAGGCCCGACCAGCGCCTGCGAAACATGTTGACGGCTTTGTTGAGGTATTCTGGACACAGAATAGACCATCAATATAACCCCCTGGCCCTTTGCAGTCAAGCCTCTATATTACAACAAAAGGCCAAAGGCTACGAGCGTTTTCTTATTCTCGAAGATAAGAGGTCGAGGGACGTGGCAAAGCCCTAAGTACGCAATTGGGCAAGAGGTGCGGGATTGGATTCACGCCATGAAGGCAGGACGAGAGAGAAAAAAGAAAAAGAAAGAAAAGGCTGGAGGGTCAGTGTCAGCGAAAGCGTGCTATCCGTTTGCATCTGGATGGGTTTCATGCGGGAGGCGACAGAAATGCGAGTGGCCGAGGTTTTCAATTAGCGAGCGAAACATCCATTTGCCGTGTATTGAACGCAAGACCACTTTCTTCATCCAGTGACCAATGTAGATAAGCAGAGGTCATGAATCGGTGTTCACTTTCAAGAATACACTTCATCTACGTTAACCGTCATTAGGAATAACCAAATTCCATAGATACCATTCATGAGACCTAGGCTTTCAGTAACCAGGACTTTCAGTATGAAGGAGGGTCCTAGTGCTGAGTAGGGCCATATCTACCAACGCCATCTAGCCATGCTCCTGCCAGTTTCCTAGCCGTAGGGTTGATGTTAAATATGTTGAGAGTAGAAGCCGTAACCCTACTCTAACCGAAGGCATGATAATTTGCCCGTAATCAGTTATTCTTCCTCGGAACGAAGCGACGGCTAATCGACTGTGCTATGCTCAGCCTACTGCCGATCGCTCCGTCTTGCATCCCAGCCGCTAAGGCCTCCGCCAGGGCCGAATGGGTCACGGACGAATCTGTCATTTGAATTATTAGAAAAAGCTTAATACGAACAGAGACATGTGGCCACGAACCGTCAAGGTCACTATAAGAGCTGCCCATACTTGGCGTACCATCGCTTCCCTCCCTCGAGACATCTTTGCCCTTCCCGCCGGGACTGCGTCCGGCCAGCTCGGCTGTACGTTTAGGTGATAACGGTCCTGGCGGAGCACGACTTGACGTTCGAATATTTCTCGGAACCATGGCGGCGGAACTCGTTGACGAATCGGACGTTTGGGATTGATGAATTCGCTCTCTTCCCTTCAAGCCCCGGCGACCGTCAACTCGCAAGGTGTCCCCAAGATCAGTAGATGTGCGCTTAGGCAGGCCGAAAGCTGGGTCAGTGTCTTCATCATCCTCATCTCCAAATGGCGATGCGGTATCCTGTGTGGCAAACCGAGGTGGCCTCCTTATGATGCGAGACTGGGCATCGATCGAGTCGTCCGACGTGTCGTCCGAGCTGGTATCGGCAGGTCCGGGCGATGGCGGCTGCTCTTCTCTCGGGGTGGAAACCATGGGCAGAGATGATAGTCGCCGCCTCTGGCCTTGCCCTTCACCCGTTCTTATGGCAGCTGGCTTTCCCAACCGCGGGGATGTGCCACCTCCGAGATTGTGTGTTATAGCAGCATTGTCTGAAGCGTTTCGTGAGATATTCGGTCGCAGGACCGTCGTAACTGGGGTTCCAACTCCGCTGCCCTCCGCCCGTGGAAGCGGAGAGTCTCGCCTTGCTGACAGAGCCGATCCGGTTCGCTGATGGCCCAATACTCCCTCGGCCCCGGGAATGGGCGAAGGGGCTGCTGACCCCTTCGCCGCCGCCGCTGCATGCCGCAGAGCATCCCTAAGCTCAATATTGTGTCTCTCGGTGAGATATGCCACTTGTCTGAGAAGGAATTCGAGGGTTGAATCGAATTGGGCAGCACTAAGGGAAAAGTTAGCTGATATGAAGCTTCTTATGGGACAGTGGGGGAGGCTCCGGATGTAGTCGAACTAACAGGTCGTTCCCTGTTATCAAGTTAGCTCGATCCAGGGAGATATGCCACGGTTTCATCGGGATACCTACAGTGTATCTGATTCTTGGGAACTCCCGAAAGGATCCTCCATAACTCTTCATCCTTTTTTGAGCTCCAGTTGACCTGTACTTCGTTAGCGAGATAACCCAAGGCTGAAAGGGAGGGACAGCCGCTCACAGGTGCAGGATCCACGAAGTTGCCCCGCGATATGGGAACGCGGATAAAGACTGTATACTCCGGCTCAGACATGCCGAATACTCTGGCGCCAGAAGCTGTACGAGTACCGGGACTAGTCAGGGAATAAGTGCTTTACAAGTGTTCGATGAGAGCTGAGGGGTTTCGGCGGCGAGTCTTGTCGTCGTCATTTGATTCCTTATCGATAAGAGAGAGACTGGCTTAGTCACCATATTCGCTGCCACACCAAGTCGCGTCCCACATTTTTCGAACTTCTCAGGCGTGGTCGGGTTGCTGTAGCAAGGCACTGCCAGAATTTTTGGGATCCGTGCAAGCGACACTGGAATTTTCTCGTGTCGTGACCACGTTCCTCCAGTATAATCATCTCTTATCGCCAAATCTTTGGGCTTCTTTACGCCGGGCCTCAACAAATTCTTTGTCGACTGCGCAATTTTGCCCACAATGGCGCCATTAATCCTCCACAATGTTCCCGATGATGAGCTCTACGTAGGCGAGGACGGCATCCAGCGACCATACGCAATGGTCTTTCCTCAGTACGATCAATTACTCTCCAGACTCTCATCGATGCGATCGATACTAACACGATGCGCAGGGATGGTCATCTTGGAGGTGCGCGTGCGAGGCGCGGAATCACAGAAACGGGTTCTTTCGGCAAGTCGACACGCCGGTCGCGCTCCAGAACAGGAACGCCAGCCAGGCAGCGGGATCACCCGACCCTCACGGCCGCCGACAAGGTATTTGGCGACTGGATGGCCCAGCAGCAATCCGCACCGGCGAGCACGACGACAACGCCGAACCGCAAGAACCTCCTCAACGGCACCGAAGACGCGGCGGCTGCGGCAAAGGGCAACATTGTTCAGTCGGAACCGACAGAGGTCATACTTCGAGGGTACCGGAACGCGCAGCATCAGTATGCTGCCATCAACCACTACGAACAGCTAGCTGGGCGCATCTGCGAAGACTACCCGCGGCAGCCTCCCGTTGAACACCGCCGGTACAAGTCCGAACTTAGAGATCCGGCTTTCCTTAGGCGGAAACCGCTGAGCCCGGAGGAGAGAGCAAAAGTGAACCGAGCTGCAGGTGGAGAGAATTGGGTCAAAATCACATTCGAGTCTGCGGAGGCGGCCGAGGCGGCCATGTACTCCTCTCCGCAAAGCGTCCTCGGCCATTTAGTCTATGCCGAACTATACCACAACCGCCCACCCGCCAAAGACGAGCCAATACCCGATATGGAGGCTGTCGAAGATCACCATTCGAGATCCAAATCAGTACCTGCTTTTGGGCACACCCCGGAGCGTTCTAGAAGACCAGCATCTACCATGCCTAATCCGTTTGCATCCAACTCCCCGACCGGCTCGCGCAACTCGTCTGCAACCATGGACACGGCCACTCTCTCGACCGGTCGCTCAACCACCATCTCGGCAGCCACCATTACCGAAGTCCCAACAGCACAGACCACGGTCACAGAGGCTCCGGCAGACGACATGTACTGCAGAAGGATCTCCACGGCTCGGAAGATTAAGATGCTCCCCGCCGAGCAGGCTCTCCTGCCGCAGCAGACACTCACGCAAAGGATCATCAACACCATTCCCTTCCTAAAGTGGTTTAGCGGTTCCATGATAGGAAACGAGGTTCCCCGAACCGAGCTGGGCGAGTTTGACTGGAATAAGGCAAGCCTGTACTGGAAGATGATTTGGTACTTGGACTACTACCTCCGGATATTCCAGGGCGAGATTGCGTATGGCGACAAGGAAGATTAGAAGCATCCGGGAGATGCGAGAGCAGCGAGGAGAAAGGGCTTTTCTGTATCGTGTCAGACTTGAGGAGGATGGCTAATACTTGTAGTTTGACCCTGTCCTGTTCCGTGTCAGGAAGGGTAAAGAGAACATTCGCATGGCAATGGACGTGGAAACTCGGTATACCTTGGAGTCGTTGGTATGGTAGACATTTTTGGAGGGCGCTTCGGAACTTGTATGAATGCAGGAAAGAATTGTACATCAAATTTAATGCCCCATGTCACCATGGCTCTGCGCCCCTATCCATCGATGCGTCCCTAGTGACGAAATCTGCCAAAACGCCGTTGAAATGATACAAGCAGATGAATAAACACAAAAAAAAAAAAAAAAAAAAAACAAAAAAAAAAAAAAACTAATCTAGCTCCCCATCTGATATCCAGAGTCTCCGCGTCATACCCAGCCTTGTATCCTTCATCAATTTCCCGGCGGTTCAGCAACGACCTCGGTCCAACTCCTACCCCTATCGTCGTCGTCCTTTGAGCTATTGCCCTCGCTGGGCGTGTTCTCGGTCGACCTGGCGCTCCGCTCGTTCTTCCAGGGTTGTTCGCCATCATCATCCCCTTCCGCCAGTGGCATCCTCAAGTCGATTCTCGACCGCGTCATGTCCTCTTCCTCTTCGTCATCCTTCGTAGTTGAAGGCCCGGCTACGCCACCTAAGCTATCAAAGGTGACGTCTGTTGGATTTCTACGAATGGGTTGTGGGGAGAAGGGCCGGGCGCCTCTAGGCTGGTTGAACATGCTGTCCGTGTCGGTCCTCCCCCTACCAGGGTCCGACGCGAGGCCTGCGAGGCTCTGATACCGGTCCGGATCAGCGAGGAGGCTGTCAACCCTGTTTGCTTCGGGCCGACCGCTGTCCGATGCCGTGTCCGCCAAGATGCTCTTCGGCGGCAATATGCTGAACAACTTGGCCGTTTCCGCCGCGGTGCCACCGTTAGCGGCATCATCCGCCGCAAAGAGGTCCTGGCCCTTCTCCAATAAGTCCTCCAGGCCCCCGCCAGACCAGCCTTTCCTTGCCAACGACTCAAAGATGTCCACCTCGGCTCTCACGAGACTGCACGAGGCGTCCATAATCTTGGAGCTCGTCTCCTGGCTCTCCCGGAGCAGCGTCCTTGCGTGGTCCGCATGCAGCGTCGTCAGCCCATCCAGCTTCGTCGTCAACTCCACCAAATGCGCGCGGAACCGCCCTACGTCCCTCCGCCGCTGCTTGTGCAGCTTAAGCCCCTCCTTCTCCAGCCGCCGTATCTCTCTGCTCTGCGTCTTGGCGTTCCGCTGGTAGGTCTCGTCCTCGTCTTCCACGTCCCGCCGCCACTTGTCTAGCTCGTCTAGCAACGGCACCTCGAAGCTGCGGTACACGGTCTCGCTCAGGATCTGCTGGTGGTTGGCCACGAGGTGATGCACGCCCGACGCCGACAGGAGCATGTCCGCCGTGCAGGCGCCGGCCGATCCCGCGGTAAAACTCGTGTGCAGCGCAGCGGGACCGCCGCCTCGGGAGGGCGCCATCACAGGTGCCCGCGCTTCCTTTAAGCGGGCGCATGACTCGAGGGCCGAGCCGAAGGCGGAGGCCGCTGTGGAGAGCTGTGCGAGAGCGAGACGATAAGCCTTCGCGCTCGCGAGGAGGTCGGTGTAGGAGGTGTGCGAGGCCTCGAGATCGGCCTTGGTCAGAACGGCATGCAGCGGCCGCGGTGGGGGCGGGGCCGGGAGGTTGTAGCCCGAGAGAGGATTTGCGGTGCTGGCGACGGAGTAGGTTGGCGAGCTCGGTACAGGGGGGAGCTGCGATGGGGTCGGTGACGGCGGTCGGTCTTGGGCGGCGGCAGACATCGTGCGGAGGCGGGGACGATCTGTCTCACTGGGTTAGGCAGTATCGTGCTTTCTGCTTGTTTACAATGGCAACGGCGCAAGCGGCAGTGTCGACATGGGAAGCAAATCTGGCCCGTTGGACAAAATGGGAGTAAACCTGTTGCTTTAAACGATGCAACACAAGAAATGATTCGGAATCGACGGCGACTTGCTGCCAGGACCCGGGGTCGTTGAAAGAGGTTCTTTGCAAAATATTGGTACCAGGTGATAAAGGTTTGGAAGCCTGTGATCCCACGACGCACGATTACGCTAGGTGCAGATGACGCCAAGCCATGCGGCATATTCCAGGGGTCCGGAGCTGTGCAGATGGAGAAGGCGGTGTGAAGGCAGAATGTTTATTCCCTAACC
>Ga0247774_1001665_pt1 | contig 11128 bp, 9 predicted proteins | sample UWRJL001104B6_FD_179933 | JGI IMG/M metagenome (GOLD analysis project Ga0247774, IMG submission 179933) | Plant litter microbial communities from Arlington Agricultural Research Station in Wisconsin, United States - UWRJ-L001-104B-6 | ecosystem: Environmental > Terrestrial > Plant litter >... | reverse complement strand
TCGAAGTCATCCTCGGTCTGCGATTCAAGCCCAACGTCGACCAGCTTGTTCTTAGCGACGTCGCCGGTCTCAGACTCTGCGTCGGAATATTTGCGAGGCCCTGGATCTGCCTTCCCTCCATTCCAGCTGCTCTGTATACCACGGCGGACACCGGTATTTTGGTACAAGCGAGAGCTTTCCTCAAGCGAGGCGTTGCTGACCTCATTTTCCGAACCCATGCTATCAGCTAGTCCAGCCGCCGCTACACGCCTAGACTGCTGCAACGCCAGCAAGTCCGCCTGGTCCCTCTGTTCTTCATCCTCGTCAACGTCGTGAAGCCTGTCTAGGTTGCTGAACAGTGGCGCAACGTCTCCGGAGGCGCTAAAAGCCGATCGAAAAGCTTGGCCATATCGAGAACCGGACGGCTGATAGGGATTTCCATAGCCACGTCCAAAGGTTGATCGTCCTAGGTTACGTGTATATCGGCTTGGTTGCTCGGCAGCTTGCGAAGCCGTACTTTCATTGTCATTTTGTCCAAAGTTGGAGAGTCGTGACTGTGACTGGGCTAAAAACTTGGACGCATCTGTTGATCGCTGATATCAGCATCATGCACTCCCACCTGCGCGAGGATGTAGAACTCACACTCGGAAAACATTATTTATGTTCCTAGTCGGAGGTTGAGCCCCCTCCAGGCACCTTAGGCTGTCCCAGTTCTGTTGATTGTCGGAAGTAGAGCTCTTTGTAAGGTAGAGTGCGTCGTGTCGCGAAGTGAAGAGTAAGGACAAAGGCAACTGCACCGCAGGGCTTGGGGTCGATATGAGCTCGTAAACAAGGTGACTGCCGCGGGATCACGTTGTGTCTAAAGAAGTGTCACAAGCCGTTGCAAGGCGGAAATCTGACCCCAAGAAATCGTGTGGTCTCTTGTTAGGCCCTAAGGTTCCGCGGGGCAGCTTGGTTGGAGGGAAGCAGCCGAGAATATTTGAGAAGAAAGCGGTGGATAGAGATCAAAGCATGAGTCGGCTGCCAGTCCACTATAGATTAGGCAGCGGGCAGCTCATCATCTTCCATCTGTGGCGGATAGGTGGTCCGAGCGCTACACTTTAGCGGCCTATCATTCACCGCGAGGCCTTTTCCGGCGAAACACCAGGCGGTATGGCCCAAGTTTGCTCAATAAACGCCATGTCCTGATGCTGGAATATCCGTGATGCTGCATGTACTAATATTTTGGCACAGATGAGGAACCTCTCAGTCTGGCTACAGGAGCAGCAGCTAAATTTCATATGGGGTCAGAGTATACTTCTGTTCCCTCCGTCCCATCAATCTCAACGTATCAGATTCTAGACTTCATCAATACTCTCAAGCGTACAGAGGTTTCCGATCCTTCGATGTTGCCTAGACCTGGGTTATAAAATGCTTCAAACCTCCTAAGAACTTTAGCATGCTCAGCCGCTGAGATGAAAATCAACTGACCGCGAAGACCACGAGCCACCGAAGTCACACCAGGCGCCAAGATCACCCCTCGCCACATCCAGCTGCCCCCCTTGCCCCCCTACAACCTTATCAGCTCTGCAGTTGCGTCACTGATAAAGTATAACTAAGCGGTCCGGCAACCTGCCAGGAACAGCTCCACCACACAGACGCTCCAGCCGACTGGGTCGTCAGTTGATCAGCATCACCTGTGAAACCTCGACCTTGAATTCTGCCGTTCCTGTCCCGATTTTCTGCCTTGATTCCATCCTCTCTTCCATCGTGTCTTTGTTGCTTGCTTTCCTGTTGCTCTCTCCGAATCGGGAATTATCTCTTGTGGATCAATCCTCAAACCCAGAGCTTCATTGTGTAAAGGGAAGGAAAAAAAAACCCCCCCACCGAATCAACGCTTCTATTGGGCTCCTAAACCTCCGGTCGGTTCTATAAGGCTTTGGCCTAAGGGTGCTTTGCTTCTCTGCCTTGCGAGCGCTCTCTGTCTTTTCCGAATTGGATTTAGCGGCCTTAAAGTTCACGCGTGTGCCCCGAAACTAAATCTTCGATCCACATCAAAGCCGGCCGACGGCTGCGTCATCGATTTCGATCTCCCACGTTGCCTTTGTCTCTGTCTCGGTCGTTTGTTCAGAAGGAGAAGTCGAGACTATATTCTAGCACCCAAGAAATAGACCCAGCCGTGGGTCAGTCCAGATTCCGCCCATGTCGTCCCCGCCCTGGGACTACATCGCCAAACTCGTCTGCATAGGAGATTCAGGATGCGGTAAATCCAGCCTCACCATCCGCCTCTGCGAAGGCCGCTTCTCCCCACACCACGACGTCACCATAGGTGTCGAATTTGGTTCCCGCATCGTACCCGTCGGCCCACCGCACTCGAAATCCTCCTCTCTACTTCTCCCGACACCCTCGGCGAACGACGAAGATGGATCCTCCCCGAACGGCGTCGCAACAAATGGGCTCCCGGAACCGCCGCGGATTCCAGCCCCCTCCGGTCCGCAGAAGCATATGAAGCTCTCCCTCTGGGACACAGCCGGCCAGGAAACCTACAAATCCGTAACGCGGTCCTACTTCCGCGGTGCCTCGGGCGCTTTGCTGGTGTTTGATCTTTCGCGCAAGCAGACGTTTGAGCACGTCACGGACTGGCTCAACGACCTGCGGCAGATTGCGGAGCCGGATATTGTAGTCATCCTGGTGGGGAACAAGGCCGATTTGGCCCAAGAGGCGGAGAACAAGCGCGAGGTCACGAAAGAAGAGGCGCAGGAGTGGGCTCGCCTGAACGGCGTGCTCGAATACGTTGAGACAAGCGCCAAGAGTGGGGAGAATGTCGAGAAGGCATTTATGCGGGTGGCGGAAAGGATATACCAAAATATTCAGGCGGGCAAGTATGACCTCAATGACAGAAGGTCGGGGGTGAAAGGGCCGAGTGCGGGCGGGAACAGGATTGTCCCGAGTAAGGCGTCGCAAGGTTCGACGTGCTGTTAAGCGAAGCAAAGCGGAGAGAAGGAGGGGATACGGAGAAACTCACGTGGAGAGAAGAAACGAAAAGAGAGACGGGGGAGGGAGATAGGGACGGACAAATCGGAAAAAGATGGTCATGTTCCCAGCGACTTAGGGAGGTTGATACACAGCATACATAGCATGTTCGGAATCCTCTCCTGGGCTATTTTTGCTTGCCCCGCCCTTTTTCATCCTATTGCTGTTAGTTGGTTTTCTTTCGTTGTTTCAAACATCATGGGTCTGGTCGGCGATACTCGGGCAAATCATGATTGACACTCACGGAGTTTTCTGGGGAGCATGGGGCTGGCTTCAGTAAGCAATTAGCAGTGCAAGGTTGAAAACGCGAGGATGCCATTGTATAGTAATGCATAATACATGGAGCTTGCTACTCGGGTTTGGTTTGGGAGGGATGGTTGGCCAGGATGTCAATAGAGGCAGTACAGCACACAATGTCCAAAGAATACCACCCCTAGTTCTAAAAGCTGTGCCTAAATATCAAGACCTTAGAAATCGTCGTTTTGCATTAGATTGAGGCGGAAACTCATCCCCTTTCTTTCACGGCATATTCCCCTCGTCGCCCTGCCACGTGCCCCCCTCCGATCTTTTTGTAATTTGTTAGCATCCCTCAAAGTATCATGGCCTCGAGAACGCCCTTCCCCAGATAGCCGTTTCCATGCTTGTATCCTTGATAAGGTACACCGCAGAGAGTTGCAGGACAAAATAAAAAGTAACCCCTTCTACCTGCCATCATTTATCCGTCCGATGCCTCATGTCCGAGGCTCAAGTCTAAAGAAGTTGGGGTGTGTAGATGCGCTAGAGAGTACCGGCCACACATGACTCTCCGGAGCAACCTACTATTGGATCGAGCCAAGATTGTCGGCCGCTTGGTCTCGCCTTAGTCGGAAACTCGCCACCTGTCGAACCACTTCATGTAGCTATACTGCTTGTTCGGACCCGTCATGCCCCAGCATATGGGAATGAAGTAGATGTATAGACCGATGATGACGGTGTACAGGAAACCATAGATAACCTGCTGAACCATCTTCTTCTGAGGCCGCAGGAACCAGTCGGCGAGGAAGCCAAATGTCAGAATGGCAAAGTAAAGGGCCGGGTAGTAGTGGTGTACGTAGGTGACACGGGCCATAATGACGAAGGGGAGGTAGTGAAGGAACCACCCAATGGTGGGATAGATGGCCGAATAGTGGATATGGTCCACCTCTGTCGGGGTAAGCTCCGTGTATCCTCTCTGCCATCTCACCATGTACCAGACGACCAAGATGGCGAGCACGCCGAGGCCGGCGGTCGAGCCCCAGTAGACCAAGGGGTTTCCGAGGAGGAAGTATTTGACAATCTTGTCGTCCCATCCACACATGCGAAGACCGACGTTGAGGATAGGCCACTGCCACCACTGAGAAGCTAGGTCGTCCTGCTTGTCGGGGTCAGGAACAAGAGCGTTGTTGGACGTCATCATAGCCACATTCAGGTGGATGAAGTCGTGGAGGAAAGGCGACTTGTAGACGGCCGGATCGCCAGGGGGGACTAGCGCCGTTAGTACATGGCCAAGGCTTCACAGCTCCGGAAAGGACTTACGCTTCTCGTTGACGTGTGCTTCGATGTTCCAGTGCGTGTACGTATCCCTGGGATTATTATCCTTCGCGCAGCTGACCTCAATCTGCTTGAAGCCCCACTGCGGCAGGTTGACGTTGCCGGCGCGGAGATAGCATCCCAAAATCGTGTGTTTCAACCGGAATGCCGTCGTGAGTGTTCGAATTCGGCTACGATCCCGGGAAGCTACATCGCGAATCACTTCGACTTTCCAATGGTCCTTGGCGTCTCCGACCGTAAGATTGCCGTAGCCCGAGACTTCCTTGTCACCCTTGGTAACAGGTGCCGAGATTTCGTGAGAGTGCAGATTGCGACCGGTTTGGGCGTGCACCAACCGGATGACGTGGCCGTCGCCGACGAAGCGCGGAGGAGCTTCGGCATCGTACTCGATGTCGGTTCGGTTGGGGTAGAAGAACCAGTCGTTGTTAGCATCCTTGTGGTGGTAGCAAGTGACCTGCTGTTGGCCAGAGCCCTCCGGGTATGTCTGAACATGGGAATGAAGCAGACCGCCACCGTAGCCCATGTTCTTAATGGTGACCCGCGAGCCAAAGGCAATCTCGAGGGGGCAATCCTTTCCGACCTCGGTGCCCCTCAGGTTTGCTTGGAAGAGAGAACTCATCTGCGCATCTCCGGGGCCGGAGCGGTCCAGAATGGCAAAATGGGCGGCGAAGGAGAGCATATAAACCATGAAGGGGACAATGATCAATCCGACGACACGAGACACGACGTGAGCGCCGAGGGTAGTCTAGAGAATGTTAATATTCGTCATCCATGCCACCAACGAAGGGTATGAACATACAACAGGCATCCTGGTGTCCCCAAACTTGTGCCACAAATCTTCGGCAGTGTATATACCCACCATGGCCGTCACGAACAAGCCCACAAGCTTGACGCTACAAACACATCCAATGCTAAGACCGGTGAGGAACAGCCATAGGAACCACTCAGGCTCGAAGGGTTCAGAGCGCTGGTTGTGGAACTTGGACCAGCAGTAGACGGTTGCGACGGTTCCGCAGAGGAGCATCGAATCGAGAAGGATGAAGCGGCTGATAGTGGTATACGAGTTCTCGCACAGTACCATCAGCGTGACCAACCAAACGGTCGGTAGCCTGAAGTGAAGTTCTCGTGCCGTAAAGTAGGCCAAGGGAACGCACAAGATCCCGAACAGGGCGTTGAAGGCGCGCATAAACGTGTAGTCGACGTCTTCTGGGTAGGTTTCGCCCGATTTGAACTCGAAGGAGCCATTGTAGCCTGCTAGAACACCCGAGAGACCAACAAGCATTTTCCCTAGTGGCGGATGGACGTCGCTATCGCCATCATTAGCAAGGCTCGGCATAAATTCCTTCAAGTCACCTACAAGTAGTATTCATGTTTGATGTAGTAGCTACCAAACTTGCCGAAGCTGCAAACTCTGTTAGTCGACACGATCCATCTAGTTTTGCCGAGGGCTGACCATACTGAGCCTCATCCCATGTCACTATGTTGCTGATGCCAATCTTCCACAGGCGGGTGAAGATGGCGACGGCCGTGAAGAGAATCGGTGCGATGACAACTTCCCACTCATTGAGAATCTGCAAGGTGGACTTTGGCTTCGTGTCTGTTAGCGATAGAATCCTCCAAGGTTGTAGTTGAGATAGGTACCTTCTTCCCCGGTTTCTTGTCATCTATCTCAATCTTCGAAGGTGCTCCAATGTCTTGTGGTCCACCGACGGGTCGTTTTCTCAGCCCGTCGCCGACTTCTGCGCCAGTGGCGATGGCAGCCTTGTCGGTAGCCATCGCGACGATGCCAACAGCCAACACAGACGAGTCAACCAAGGTATTTCGGCTATCAATCGATGCGTCCGACTTCTCTGTAGGCTCGACCAGGGCCCGAAAGGCGGATCGGAGAAGGCCGCCGGAGCTCCAAGGCAATGCGAAAGAACGAAATGGCCGCGCCTTCAAAGCGATCGGACGAGTTGCGAGAACTCAAAGCTCCAGGCCGATGGCGACTCGAAGATGGTCGACGAAGAGGATCCCGTTCCCGAAGAGAAGTAGCGAAGGAAGGGGAATACAATAAAGGGATGCTGGCGTGAGGGCTCCCTGAATTGACGATAGCGTCGAGGTGGATGCTTGGAAGCGGAAACTCTGGGTATTTTTCTCCATGCAATAGTCTTGACTGAGGTGAAATTTGCTTGGCGTGTTTTAATGCCACCTATTCATTCACGGGTAGGCTGCACCACGCAGCCGCGTCCGCTTGTCATTGTATGGAGTACCAGGTGCCGGGTTAGGCCACCTGCCATACCATGGTACCTACGACAATCAGTGGGGCTGGGATAGCAGGATGGCAGGGATGGCAGTGCTGTCCCACTACCTGGTCTGGACAGCCCAGGCCATATGCACTCTCTGCATTGCCTGGACACTTCCGATTGCTCATCAGCATTCCACTCAGCTCACTATTGACAACGCCCGCGCATAGAAATGATGCCCACACTGGCGACCAGATAGTCCGTAAGTAGAAGTATTTGACTCTGTACGAAGTAATTATACCCTCCTCTGATGGTGACCGGAAAACAAAGGGATTTTTGCGCCAGAAAGGCCTTGTACAAAGCAGGCGCAAGCTCCTCTCTAGAGTACTACCACCTCAGAAGGCTGGTTTCCTAAAATAGGGGCTAACGCCTCTGTAAACAGGAGATCCGACCTTCCCGATCATGATGCGGACAGCAGTCGGGATGCCAGCAGCCAACAAGGTTAGCGTCGGCAACGCGGCAACTGGTGCCCAGCGTCGGTGCCCACCAGCTGCCAGCGGACGCAGTCCCGTCTGTATTAACCATCGATCAATCAATCACATGTCGTCGAAAGTTATCAATGTCCGCCGGACGTGCCCGCTGCAGTTATTATCGTCGGCTGGCTTCTCCGCATTTTAGCGCTGCAGCAGGCCCAGGCTTCGAACTTACTTTGCCATCCGGCCAACAATGCCTGGCAATATCGTGGTTTAAACTGCGCAGCGGCGCTGATGTCATCTGAAACTGCCGACCCTCGAATCACAGCCGCTGAGCCGCGACTAGAGCTGCAGCTTGACCTCGCCTTCTTGCCTACCGACTTATCCAGTCTGACTCCCCACTTCGCATTCTCCGCCTTACCCTCCGCCCCGATGCGCCGGATATAATTAGCGGAACCTCCTCTCTCTCCAGACAGAGTCGATTGCTTCTTTATCCCGCGTCGCGTCAATGACCTCTCTCGTGTCGGAGTTCCTTATAAACCCCGTCCTTCGCCAAGCACGGCGGTTGTCGGAGACATCAAGGCTGACATTGACGGGTGATGCCGACAACGTGCCAGGCCAAGAGGCCGAATTGGGAGACTCCGGGCGACCTCCTAGTCGAGCCGTTGATGATTCTGCTGTAGAGTCATCTGATATACGTCCAACAAGCTCGTCCACGCAGGCCACACGAGTTGAGACGTCGACGGCGGAAACGGAAACGCCGGGATGGAACTACCCCGCGATGCCAACCGGCAGCCCCACGGTGCCGGCTGATTTCGTGGATCCAGCACCGGTCACGGTTGGGCAATTGCCCGAAGATGATGGCATGAGTGTATTGAGGGGTCGGCTTTTGGCCATACAATTGAAGAAAATCTCGTCGTCTGAAAAGGCCCGGCTGATGCACGAGACTCTAATGGAAGGCTATCGAAAGTCTCGACGAGAAGTACGGACTCGATCGATGTCGAAAACCATGGCGCCGCCAGTGCCCACGGGAGAGACATGGGAGCAAACCCTGGCCTTGGGTCCGCTCGAAGCTCTGAAGTTCTGGCAAAACTCTCTCGGTGAGTCCTCAACGACGGAAAAGCTGCTTCTCACGGCCGAGGATGTCAGGCCGACATATGCTCTTGTCGACGATGATACGCCGCCTGGAACACTTGGCTGTCAGCACTACCGGCGGAATGTGAAGCTCCAATGTTCAACTTGCCACAAGTGGTACACTTGTCGATTCTGCCATGACCACGCCGAATCCCACGTCTTAGTCCGCAAGGAAACCAAGAACATGTTATGCATGCTTTGCGGTTGTCCCCAGCGCGCCTCGGATGTCTGTGTCAAGTGCGGAGAAAGAGCAGCGAGGTACTTTTGTAACATATGCAAACTCTGGGACGACAAGCCGACCAAGAGCATCTATCATTGTACCGACTGCGGTATTTGCAGGCGTGGCAGGGGAATTGGGAAAGATGTGTTTCACTGCAAGGTAAACTTCCCCTTCCCGCCGCCGTGCCCGGTAGCTAAGATATCAATTGTAGACATGCTGCGCCTGCATTCCTATAAACAACATGGATTCGCACAAATGCGTCGAGCGGTCGACCGACTCCAATTGTCCCATTTGCGGCGACTACATGTTCACGTCCCCGAAGCCACTCTGCTTCCTCCCCTGCGGCCACAGCATTCACCAGAAATGCTTCGAGGCTCACGGGAGGACTTCGTATAAATGTCCGATCTGCAACAAGAGCTTCCAGAACATGGAATCGCTCTTTCGCAGCTTGGACGTGGCCATTCAAAGCCAGCCGATGCCACCAGAGTTCCGAGATACCAAGGCAGTCGTGTTATGCAACGACTGCTGCGCACGAAGTACCACCAAGTATCATTGGCTGGGCGTGAAATGTGCCATATGCCACTCCTACAACACGGTCAACCTCCAAATATTGGGAAATGCCGCTCTGTCAGCCTCGAGCGTGCCGGCGAGGCGGACTGGTGCTCAGGACCCTGCCCCTCCGGCGAGCGTTGAGACGGCACTTCCTGCGTCTCTTCCTGCCATTGCGATGAATCTTACTTCTGATAGTGAGATTGGTCGATGGGCGATAGCGCCGAGGAGGCGACATTCGTTGCACAGACAATCTCCCCACTACGAGGTTGATGCCCGCCTCGCAAGATCCCTCTCTCCGGAATATCCGGCGCAGCCCCTAGCCCACCTAGCGAACCGAACGGCAGAAGATGATTCTGACGACGAACATGACATTCTTCGATTCTGGGCGCGGCATTCGGGAGATGATGATAGCAAAAAAGACGACGATGAATCCGAAGACGACAACGGTGAAGACGAAAACAGCGACGCGTCGCTAGATGCTGACGACGATGACGACGACGACGACGACGACGAAGATGACGATGACGAGATAGTTCTCATTGGCCACCGGTAGGAGTATAGGAGCGCGGCATGGCTATACGGACGGCATGCATATCTGGTCCTAGGTTCTCATGACGACACGATAGCTTGGGTTTGGACACATGGTCTTGGGCTGGGAGGCACCTTTCTTCAGGACTAAATCGAGAGCATTTGATCATGGCCTGGCGTTGTGTGTATTTTTTGGAGCAGATTTCTTAATACCGACTCTCCGATGACGCTTTCAAATTGTTTCATGCGACAAGCGACACAACTGTATAACGCTATGAGGATCGCCAGTCCCAAACGCGCAACATACGGGCACCGAGGCCAAATTCGCTTACTCATACCTCCATTGAAACTGTGTGAACTGCTTGATCTGGCGTCGATTTTTCGTTGGTATCTCCTAAGCTTAAGAAAACACTCCGTTCATTCACAGTCATGCCCACTTCTAACCCTGCAAAAAGTAACAAGGAACCATCCGCAATGCCATTCCCTCATTTATTCCGTCGCATGGCCATGTGATGAATTTGATGATCCACCTCGGCAGCCTCATGCCTCAGCTCCTTAACGACCGCCTGGTGCGCATCACAGCAATCAGCTACCATATACTCGTAAAAGCGCATTGTGGGCAACTAGAATGAAGACTTACTGCGAGAGCTTCAGGGTTCACGCCATTTTCAATCATGGAAATGCAAATGGAGAGACCCCGTCGATCTAGGTGGCAGTTCTGGGGACGTGTCAGCATAATACAAAAATGGCAGGGCCTTTTTGCAAGGGGCCAACGGACCAGTATGGTGGAGATCTCGTGTAGAATGTCCACTGCTGTTTTCGCGGCAGCCTTTTCTTCGGGGCCGGTGGACTGATTTGCCGGAGGCATCTCGTTGGGTTGCGTGTGAAAGGTTGATGGACAGGTTCGCAAGTCATGTTTTGAGGTTGGAAGTGGGGCGATTATGTACAAAGGACAGGCGTTGGTGGGCGGTCCGGTCGCGTCCTATTGCGATTACGTCCACGCCGTTAATAGTTGGCACCTGACCTTTGAGGATGGGAACGACGACAGGATTCAGACAGAAGTTCTTCTGGCGTTCCTAATACGATAAAGATATAATTTACAGTAGCAGGCAATAGACGTTTCTCATACAGGGTATTCTCATAAACCTCGCCTGTTCTAGCATGGAACCGGTCCTCTTATCCTCGCCAAGTTGGCGCGACAACTCTCCAGCAAACCTAGCCATAATCAACTCTTCATAGCCTCAACAAACAACTCCCTCATCCCCTTCAACAAAACCGTCAACTCCCTTGTCTCGTTTAACCGTTCAAGCACCTTCTCCACCTTCTCTCTCTCCAGTTTCGGCCGGCAGTGCCGTACATCGTAATCTCGTGCCGCCGTAACAAGCTCGAACCAGGCCTCACGCTCCCAGTCCCGCTCGTCGATATGAGAATACACA
>Ga0247774_1001664_pt1 | contig 11130 bp, 4 predicted proteins | sample UWRJL001104B6_FD_179933 | JGI IMG/M metagenome (GOLD analysis project Ga0247774, IMG submission 179933) | Plant litter microbial communities from Arlington Agricultural Research Station in Wisconsin, United States - UWRJ-L001-104B-6 | ecosystem: Environmental > Terrestrial > Plant litter >... | reverse complement strand
GCACCGAAAACATGGCGATGAAGGTAGTCAGCATTTGCACGATACGTAAAATGTGTAAGGTGGATCTGTGATCCATGATCAGTGATCATCGGGGTCGAACGGGAGGGCAGGGCAGTGAGTTTTGATCTCTTGCGGGTTTTTCCGTAACGGGGAGTCGCAGCTCTGTGTAGACTCTCCAGATATTTCGTCCCTGCGACCGGGTTGGGATGAGGTTGCGACCTTCTTTTTCGAGTCGAACACACTCTTCTCGCGTTACTACGCCCTCCGATGCATCGCAATGGTATGCGACTGTATTTTCATTCATGGGAGCTGATGTACGCCTGAATCTTGACCCAGCTTTCTCGTGTAAAGAACCACGATTTTCACATGTCAAGGATTGACAGTGTCTGAGACAGGGTGGATCAGCCCAGTCACTAGGGGTCTCGAAAGTGGCAGGGCAGCAATAATTCGACCCTTCTGTCAGGGGCTCTGTATTAGGCAGACACCAAGTGACCAATCTGGGCCATCCACGAGTATTTCTTGCGAGAATCGATCGGGGCCGAGGGTCGCGAGCAAGTAAACAGAGTGTCTCTTCAACCATCATCATTGGAGCCCTAGAATTCGGCGCGTCAATCATGCCTTCCAATCGGACAGGCATCAACGAGCTTAGCAGCAATTTTCTGTTAATCTTTTGGATGATTTTTTGCTTCCAAGTTGGCTCCAGATCGACAGCTTCAGCTGATCGGGGTAGTACGGGATCGACAAACAACGAAAGACCGTTGCGTTAACCCGGAGACACCCACAAGATGGCCCTGTGCCCTGGCAGTTCTGGGGCTAGACCACCGCATTCATCACGAAGATGATAGTAGAGAATTGGCAGTTGGAGGACACATGAGAATAGAGTGATAGCCATCGAAATTAGCGAGAATTTCTTTAAATTTACTACATATAGCCGCCGAAGCCCGTGTGGAATATAGCTCGCTATTCGAAGAGGCAAGGTGGTAAAATCTGCATGATAACCCAATCCCGATCCAATGTCGCCCTTCCCTCAAATCCAATACACACCTTTGCGTCACCCTAACACTTTACTCAACAGCGCCGAAGATTGACTCCATGAGGATACCGGTGATGCGGTAGGGGTCAGCGTTGCTAGCCGGCCGCCGGTCCTCGAAGTAACCATAACCCTTGGCACCGCACTCACGGGGAATACGGATGGAGGCACCACGGTTGGCAACGCCCCAGGTGAATTGGTCAATGGCACCAGTCTCGTGGCGGCCAGTGAGGCGCTTGTCGTTGTCTTCGCCATAGACGGCGATGTGCTCCTTGTGGCGGCCCTCGAGCTTCTTGATGGCAGCCTCGATGTGGGCCATGCCACCCTCAACACGCATCTCCTTTGTCGACATGTTGCTGTGGAGCCCCGCGCCGTTCCAGTCACCGGGAATAGGCTTGGGGTGCACCGAAACCTTGGCGCCGAACTCTTCGGCAATGCGGTGGAGGAGGAAGCGGGACATCCAGAGGTGGTCACCCATCTCGATGCCTAGTAGGATTAAAGTTAGTATGAGTGACAATTTGTTAGGGTTAGGGCTATGGCGACTCACCATCGCAAGGTCCAACCTGGAACTCCCATTGGGCAGGCCTAGAATTCTGTTAGCATTCCAGCGCCGGAGAAGGCGAGAAGAAAAAAACTCACATAACCTCGGCGTTAGTCCCAGAAATTTTTATGCCAGCATAGAGGCAAGCTTTGTAGTGCGCCTCGACGATATCGCGCTGCACCACCTTGCCAGCCCCAGCTAATCCAACTCTAGTTAGGTTCCATTATTGTAGTATGACATCGGGGCGTAACGTACCACCACAGTAGTAAGGACCTTGTGGCGCCGGGAACCCATTCGCCGGCCAGCCATAAGGACGATCGGACAGGTCGAGGAGGGTGTATTCTTGCCTGCGGGGGTTAGTTCCTGTCGAATGGAGGGGAACCAGGCGAATCAACGGCGAAAGGGAAGCACGTTGGAGTTGACCTACTCAAGTCCGAACCAGGGTTCGTGTTCAGCATGTGCTTCCATGAGCTTCGCGCATTCATGGCGATAGTTAAACTTGTTGGGCGTTCCATCGTGATTCCAGCACTCAGCAAGGACCAGGATGTTAGGGGAACCTGCGAAATGTTAGAGAGGAGAAGGTGATAGACGAAGAAGGGTGACGCACCTCGCATAGGGTCGGGGAAAACAGCGACGGGCTTCAGGTAAACATCGGAGTTGTCTCCGGGAGCTTGCCCCGTCGAGCTGCCATCGAAGTTCCAGGTTGGGAGCTCCTCGGGCTTGTATTCTTTTGCCTTGAGAGTCTATTAAATGTTAGCTGGTTGCTTCAACGATATAGTCAATGGCTTTGTCAAAGTGCGGTTAGGAGTTAGGGTTAGGTGTTTGACTGTCTGCTTGCGCCTGAGGCTAGAACCGCCGATTGCGCCAGGCCGCTCTGAGGAAAGCCGTCGCATTGGGCAGTCGCATGGGGGCAGGCTGGACACCGAGAGCGAGATCTCCGCGTCTACCCGGAACTGCACGCAACCCACGCCCTCGAGAGCAGTTTTCGCCACCCCTCCGAAGCTCTGGTGTCGCGCCGCCGGTGCATTGATGTGTATCGCATGCTCAAAGGCACACATCCGAGGTCAAGTCTTTCGCGAAATGCAATTACGTCAAGTGCCACTTACCCTCGACTTAGATCGCGGGTTGCCTTCAGCATCGACCCACACGTACTCAGCCATAAGGTTCCCCTTCTGGTCAAGGGCCAGGTACTTCTGGAGCGTCGCCGTATTGGAGAGGAATGCGGTCGCCTGACAAGAGAGGAAAACCATTAGCTAATTGTCCCGGTTCGGAGCGGGGTCGCCAGGCCAGCAGCAGCCAGAGCTGCGGTTTGCCAATAGGGAAAGGAATGGTGGGGGTGCCAATTACATACCATGATTGCTGTTTTCGAGAGTAAAGATTCTCTGATGCAGTTGACGGTGTTGCTGAGTTCAAGGATGTCCTGGGAGACGCAGGTTCGTCGAAGTGATGCGAGTGGAAAGATTTGAGGTTGAGGGAAGAGAAATTCAGCAACGTAAGCTCGGTGGGACGACTTTGGGTTTTATTCTTTTCTTGCCTCCGTTCCGTCGGCGAAGACAGTAGAGAGCTTGAAAAGAGGGTCGTAGATAAGAAGAGCTTCAATGCTGCCCCAATCTAAGTCCCAATTTTGGTGGGGTGCAGCGCTTTCGAGCCCCCTGATTGGACGGCTCCTAGGCGTTACTCGAAACCTTCACCCCATGCCAGCAGTTGCCTCGTGCTTGATGGGGGGGGGCCAGTTGGATCTGAGAGCGTAGGAAAATGCCTCTCTTGCTTCGGATGAGCCAATTCTAGCCTTTTTACCATTGAAAGTTTACTTTATTTTTCCTCACTTGACGTAGTAGTAGCAGCACACTTTCCCCCCATCTACGGCCATTTGAAGCAATGAGGCATTTTTGCCCAAGCAGATAATTTCCCGCAGCCTGGCTCCTGCCTCGGGTCGTGCTCGTCACGCTCACGAGCTTAGTCCCGCACTCATGGGCCAGGAAGTCAGAATTCACAGCATCCAAACACCTTACAGAAATCGCATGCAGGGGAATCGGCATTCCGGGTCGACAACGGCGGGGTCCAGCCTCGAAGGTCGCATGCCCCACCATCTCCCACCCGCAGTTCCATTCGTGGGGACAGAAACAGGCAATTGAATGTCGTACGTAGTACGTACAGCCGTGGGGAGGCAAGTGCCGTCAGCCTCCCACGCAGCGGCTAAACATGGCGGGGGTATTCTCCTGGATGCGAAAAGGGACCCAGCATCTACGGGGTCCCCCAGGATGCAGATTTCGCTTGCTTGACCAGTCCACTGGAAATTTTGAACTTCCAGCTCTCCCAGCAGTCAATAACACCTTGCTCGCCCGCACCTTCCGCACCTTTCAAAACGACAGACTTTCTGCTACCGCGATTGAGTCGGTAAAGGCACTTACCACGGCAGAAGAGAAGCAGTATCCATTTGTGAAATCGGTACTCTTTTGTTACTCGCCTATCTGTAGTCCCAACCAAATGGACAAGTTTCCGGTGCCACGGACAACCATTTCTGGGTGCAGAACTGCGAATACATCTTATCGTCAATTTTTGATTGGCCAGTGGGCGGAAGCTGAACCTGAAGCGAATTTGGGTCCTTGACCACTTGCATGCTGGTAGCGATGCAAGTTAATCCCTCACCCGTTTTGATGCGAGGCACATCTTGCCCAGCCACTCACCAATCTTGCAAGTGTACGGCTCCCTCTGATTGTGCGGCAATACGGATCATGGCCTGATGTTAGGTTCTTGGCAGTTCACCGGTATGGGGTAGGCACTCTTCAGGCGTCGTTGCGAGGCCATCTCAAATGTCAACGAGGCTTGTGACTACCTTACTAGCAGGCCGCTCGTCGCCACCATGACAGGATCCTATAGCAGCTGGTGAGTTAGCTTTGAGACCCGTTTACTATTACTGTAGCACGGGAGAGGAGGCAGGACTAGGCGCGCGACAGAGTGACCATGCCTGCATGATTATCATCGCATCTTTCTCTCAGGATCGGGAAAACTGAAGCCACTAGACCAGAACTCTGTCAAGAGGTCTCAAAGGCCTACTGGGTATTTATTCTTGACGCGTCTCCCACCTCGACTCCGCTCAGTCTCCAGGTTGGCAAGTTGCGGTGGGAAGTATTTTACCCTAACCCTAAATCAAAGATGACTGCAGTCGACCCAGCAATACTCAGCCTCAACAAGCCTACACTAACGTTGAGCGCGACAAAGTGGAGCGTCCGAAGTGAGAGCTGTCTGTCAAGAATCGAGTTGTGGGCTCAATACCTGGAACATCCGCGAAGGTGGCTGAGAGGAATCGTCAATCATTAACCAAGCTGAACCTCCGTAGTGGAGATCAGACCAGCAAACCGAAAGTTTGGCCGCCGGGCCGGGGCCGGCTCATAGACCGGAGTCATGCCTGCCGCCGGCAGCCAGGAGACCAGTCGGCAATCCGAGTGACAGATGACGAGAAAAGCGCTGCCGATTGGACAGCTTAAAACTACAGAGGTACGAAATTGTGCTTCAGCAACACCTTCCTCGCACTGACCGGTATTACCAGTGCCACAGAAATATTGAAGTGAATCGCTGAGTGCAAACAATCTTTGGCGACGAAAAGTGCGGGGTGGATCTCTTCCCGGGAACTCCTTTGTGCAATGGACGCATGGCACAGAGAGGGATCATAATTGCTAGGCCAACTATGATCTTATCACCTTTACTCCCCGCAAAGTCTCCATCGTAGAATGAACGTCGAAACACTCGACCTCTGCTACAAATCTCGGCCGTCAACGCTCACGGCCATATAGCACGAGGCTCGCAAGCTTTGCCGTGCCTCTTTTCAGCTCTTGCCTACCTGTTGTCCTCTTTTTTGGGTGGAAATCTTTGCAGGCTGGGTCGTCGGTATGACACACCATTTGGAAGGTGGCGGCCACTGTTGAAACTCAGCCCGATGCTACCAACGCGTTTCGTGACGAACCTCTTTTTTCTGCGCAAGCGTCCGCCGGCATGAACATTCCTGTCGTATGTAGGCCCAGCATCCTGAAGGTTTGCGAAACCCATCCTTGTCAACTGTGAATGTCCATTGCTCCTGAAGCAGATATTTAGGCGTCTCATCGCTCGACTTGGACATCACCTGGAGTCATTGACGTTGGACCGAGCTCCTCCAATTCGAGGGCTTACCGGCACAACCCTAACCCTATCATAGGCATCGCTGTAAAACGTCCAAAACCCTCAGATGTTGGCTAGTCGAACGAACATATGTTAGGCATATTAATCGACCCACGAGGCAGGGAGAAACAACTCCGGTAATTCCTTATAGGTATTAGCACATTTAAGAGACGAGGATATATGGATAAATGTCATCGATGGTGATTCAAAGCCAGAAGCGGTCCGGGTGAGATTGTCTCGGGTTAATCAGGTGATGGTCGCAAACACAACCACGTTCCCAACGTCAAATCGTATCCTTCTTGCTGGAGGGTATCTATATACAAGATAAACCACTCGCCCTCAATCCACAAACCGGAATTTTCCAACGTCCTGTCATCGCGTGCATCGTTGATCCCGTAAACCTTGCTGAAAAGCTAAATATAGCCTCATCGGTGTGAGAGGACAACACAGCACAATGAATCCACGACTGACTCGGACACTGACATATCGGCCCCGCCCATTTCATCTCCCTCCGATTCCTCCCACACGCCGAGCATGCCTTCGTACCCGACACAAGAAAGAGACCGGCGGCAGGGTCCCCACAACAGATCCAGCCATGATACCGGTGTCTTCGCCCAGGCCGGCCTCCACCGACACCACTATCGACCTGGAATCACAAGGGCTGCCTCACCAGCGGCAAGAACACTCTTCGGAATTCTCAGGGGACCATGCAGAGGGAAGTAGCCACCGTGGCAACAGCACCAACGACCCTCAAGGGCTGCTCGCTTCATACAAAACGGCAGAGGATCTCGAAGAGCTCGACGCAGGCGCATCCACGGCCCTGTCTCACCTGGTCAGGGGTGACGGAAAGTCTTACTTCCAATACCGTCGCGTGCACTCCTTCTACACGACGCAAAACGCCACTATAGAGCGGCTGCTGAAGCGGGCCGAGGACCACTACGCTGAGGCCGAGGCCGCTACGGGCAAGGAGGCCACCAGGTTCAAGATTGCCATCTGGGGCTCTCTCGCTGCTAACATCATTCTGTCCGGCCTGCAGCTGTACGCGGCCACCACGTCGGGGTCTCTCTCGCTCTTCACCACCATGGCCGATTCCATCTTCGACCCCCTCAGCAACGTCACCCTCATCGCGGCCCACCGCGCTATCAAGCAGGTGGATCAGAACCGCTTCCCCGCCGGCCGGTCGCGGCTCGAGACGGTCGGGAACATTGTCTTCTGCTTCCTCATGATGGCCGTCGGCATCCTTCTCGTCGCCTTCTCGATGCAGGAGATCGTCGGAGGCGTCAAGGATCCCGAGGCGCAGGTCAAGGGCTTCTTCGTCTCGGCCATCGTGGCCGTCTCCATCGCCTTCGTCACCAAGCTGGTCCTCTTTTCCTACTGCTTCACCCTGCGCCGCCGCTACAGCCAGGTGCGCATCGTGTGGCAGGACCACCGCAACGACCTCGCCATCAACGGATTCGGCATCCTCACCTCCGTAGGCGGCGCTAAGCTGGCCTGGTGGATCGACCCGGCCGGCGCCATCGTGCTCTCCGTTCTCATCTTCGTCCTCTGGGGGCGCACTGCCTTTGCCGAGTTCTTGCTGCTGGTGGGCGTCGTGGCCGACACGGAGACGCAGCGGTTCATCACGTACGTGTCCCTGACGCACTCGAGCGCCATTCTCAGGCTCGATACGGTCCGCGTCTATCACTCGGGACCGAGGCTCATTGCCGAGGTAGACGTCGTTATGGACCGGGAAACGCCACTGCAGGAGAGCCACGATGTTTCGGAGGCGCTGCAGATCAAGTTGGAAACGTTGCCCAACATTGAACGGGCGTATGTCCATGTGGACTATGACGTGGAGCATAAACCAGAGCATAGCTACCGAAGAATAGCATGACACTGAAAACATACACGCCGTGTGCCTAATGAAAGTCCAGAACCCAATGCAGACGATCACACAACAACTTTCCACAGCGCTTTGCATTCTTTTGCCATTTTCTAGGCGTCTCTCATGTTCCCTGGTTAGTATATCTTTGTCTTCGCACTGGTCCGCCGTAGAATGCGTTCGCCCTTCCTATCTTTGCTTCGTCGATCACCTCCGCGACATTGGTCGGCGCCCCGTAGGGGTCCTTTGGCTTCTAAAGGGGATGCCCTGAAACCTATACGCGATGACCCCGATCTCCTCAGCTGGTCTAAAGGAAGCGATTGATGATGAGGCTATGCGGAATTTCACGGTGCACCTGAATTCTTCATTATAGCCTGCGAGCTACCCAAAGTCACGTGAGTCGCGTGGCGTTCCTCCGACTGCAAGGAGTGACTTTCAAGGTGTCTCCCCACGCTTCGCATATCACAAGTGTCAATTGTGAGTGGCGGGATGTGTGGAGTGCATTGGCCAAAGGAAAACTGGGAGAGGATGATGTGATTGATACCAGTGGCGACTGCAGCCTATAAAAAAGGCTGAGAAGAGGAATCAAGATTCTAGAAGCGCATCCGTGAGATTCCATGCATCATTATTTTTCCCATCCGCGCACCTATCCGGTGTTTCCAACGCCGGTAACCTCGTGATCTAGATTCAGTGACATGCATTCGAGGAGCGCAGCTGGAGGGAGCCCCGCAACCCCGCCATTAATGTACTGCCGGAAGCTCCAGATATCGGCCACAAGCTCCTTCCGCTGCTGCTGATTGGCTGGTAGCTTGAAGACTTGGATGAGTTCGGTCCTCCGGGTCACAATTGCCACTGCACCGTGGCGACTCGCACAAAGTCAAAATGCCATGAATTTCGGCAACCCAAAGCGAAACCACTGCCCACGCTTTTCGACCGACCTCGAAGACAGAACGCAATTCTTCTCCTCTTCTTCCCCAAGCATGTCAGAACCCCATCGAAAGAAAATTCGTGATCCTCTGCATCCCTCCTGCCTCTCGAGCTCCGTCTATTGACCCACCGAACACGCGAAGCCTCTACCAATACTTCCCGACAGCCATAGCGCGTCTCCACGTCATGAGTGTCCAATACAGCTAGGAAGTCAAGGCAACAACCACCACCACCATATCCCGCCTCGTCATAGCGAAAGGCCTTCCTGGCGCTTGGATCTGCACCTTTAAACTGGCCGTGGTCCATTGAGAGTCACAGCGAGGTGCAGTGTCAAGGCGCTTGGAGGGAGCTCTGCCCGCACTAATGAGTCACTTACTTTGGAAATGCTACTGGAACAACGATGTCGAGAAGTTTCGACGGCTTCTGGCCCCTGGCGGCTACAACCCGCCGGCCACATCGAAAAGCTCAGCCGTAGCTATTGGCAGCCAAGGGAGCCCTGCAAGTTGCGCGACGTCACCACGTCCGACGCCGAAAGGCCGCAAGCCATTCGGAGCGCCGGGCGGCTCCCAGGGCTCGAAGAGTGCACCATCGGGCCTAGGAAAGGCAGAGGTTAATAGCCGCGACCATGTCGGTCTGACGATTCTCCTGCGCGCGTCATCCTCGACCGAGCCGAACGCTATCCTCTTTGTCCGAGCCCTCCTCGATCACCCGGCTATCGATTTATATATCCAGGATCAGGAGAGCGGATGGAACGCCCTGCATCGGGCTTTGTATGCCGGGAACATCTTCATTGCGCGACTCCTGCTCAGCCAAGAGCGAAACAACCTAACAGGCCAAGGTCCAGGTGGCCCTGCGGCCCGGGGCGGCCAGCTCATCAAGACAAAGGATCACGAAGGAAACAGTCCCTTTGATCTCTACAATTGCACTGTTGAGGGCGCAGGGGTTAAGGATATATCTGCAAAGGTAGCAGAATCGGATGCCGCATCTACTAGCAGCGGTGGCGATGAAGCGAGAGGGTTTGTACTACCTACCAATCTCTTCCTCTGTGAACGCGGCTTAACAAGATGTAGAGAGTTTTCAAGTGACCTCCTGGCATCATTATCCGGGACGTCGGACGAGATTTACACGTTCGGAAGCAACAAAAACCGTTCCCTTGGCGTAGGCGACGAGGACGACCGTCACTTCCCCGAAAGGATTCAGCTCAAGCGGCCAGAGCATGTACTCCAGAAGGTTTACCAGGAGCGGACGGAGGTCACGTCAGCGAATCCCCTGCCAAAGCTCCAAAGCAACAGGGCCGGGGAGATTCCTATGATGATCAAAGCACTACCACTCCACACGCGCGACGTAGCGCTATCCAAATTTCACACGGCGATCCTGACTAAGGACCCCGTCTCCAACCTGTTCGTCTGCGGAGTCGGTCGCGGCGGCCGACTCGGACTTGGAGATGAAAATACCCACTTCCGCTTCACGCCAGTGCAAGGAGCACTTGCGGGTAAAAAGGTGCTTCAAATCTCACTAGGACAAAACCATAGCCTGGCCATTGTGGATCGCGGCGAGCTCTGGTCTTGGGGTTCGAATATACACTCTCAGCTGGGATATGCACTCCCGACACCAACAACGCCAGACGAAGAACCTGTGGGGCTGACCCCCCGACAGGTTTTTGGCCCTTTGAGGAAAGAGGTGATGGTGGGCGTGGCGTCCTCTTCGGTTCATTCAGTTGCACATACGGCCTCGGCTCTCTACTGTTGGGGTCGTAACCTTGGCCAATTAGCTCTTATGGATGCCGAAGCCAGGTCCCAGGAAGTCCAAGCCATACCTCGAAGAGTCGCCGCGTCTCTCATCTCAACTCCTATTGTAGCGGTGTCAGCCATCGACAAGGCAACGACATGCTTGCTCTCGAGCAACACTGTCTTCGTTTTTACGAGCTACGGGTACAACATTGTCAAGTTTCCAGCGCCAGATGTGTTCGCCAACGCCAGGTTTTCCGGGTCCACAAACGTCAACTATGGTCTTCTCACTCAAATTAAAGCAGTTGCATCTGGTGGAGAGTCGATTGCGGCGCTAAGTGGCAGAGGAGACTTGTTCCTGATGAGCCTAAATCACCAAGCCGACACAAACTCGTCCACTTCGACAACAAATCCCACCAAGATTAAAAAGAGCGCCATCTCCCAACCGCAGTGTGTTTGGAGCGCGAGAAAGGACGGCGTCACGTCGATGGGCGTGGGAGAAAATGGATCAGTCATCATTTGCACCGAATCAGGCGCAGTCTGGCGGCGCGTCAAGCGTGCGAAGGCCAAGGATGCCGCTATGCCGGGAACGGGGGATCTCAAGAAGAAGGATTTCAAATTCCAGCGAGTGCCAGGCATTACGAATGCCATCATGGTTCGAAGCTCCAACTTTGGTGCTTTCTCCATTGTCCGAAAAGACCGCACGTCTGTAGCAGACCACATCAAGGTGGACGAGCAGACGCTTTGGCAGGACTTGGCCCCCTTGCTATCAATCCGGGATTTTGAGTCCCGAGATCCAAGCACACATAAGGAGAGGAGAAATACAGAGTTCTGGGGTAAAGAGCTGGACCGGCGAAAGATTGGGCAGATTGCGTTCCAAGTCCTCAAA
>Ga0247774_1001663_pt1 | contig 11132 bp, 9 predicted proteins | sample UWRJL001104B6_FD_179933 | JGI IMG/M metagenome (GOLD analysis project Ga0247774, IMG submission 179933) | Plant litter microbial communities from Arlington Agricultural Research Station in Wisconsin, United States - UWRJ-L001-104B-6 | ecosystem: Environmental > Terrestrial > Plant litter >... | reverse complement strand
TCGCGCTCTGGGACGTGTTCATCACCGTTTTGTATGCGCGCGCACAGGGCGGAATCATCGCGCGCACGGTGAGTCGCCTCACCTGGCAACTGTTTCTGGGGCTCGCGCAGTTGTTTCCCGGTCGCAAGGCCCGCGTGCTCGCGTTCTGCGGACCGGCCGTCCTGATCATGCTCGTTGCGGCCTGGGCGCTGATGCTGACGCTGGCCGCCGCATTGATCCTGCACCCAGCACTTGGCGAAGGGATTCGTTCCACGACTGGCGATACTGCAACCGACTTCATCACGGCCATGTACGCAGCAGGCGGCAGCCTCGCAATTGTCGGCGCCAGCGGATTTACGCCGCACGGGCATGTTTGGGAGCTGTACTTCCTTTTCAACTCGCTCGTCGGCGCATCCGTGATCTCTTTGACGCTCACTTACCTGATGCAGGTCTATTCGGCGCTTCTCCGGCGCAACTCGTTTGCTTTGACGCTGCATCTTCTGACCGGTGAGACCGATGATGCGGCGGACCTCATCTGCGGCCTGGGCCCGCATGGAGACTTCACGACGGGTGCCACGACGCTCGCCGACCTGTCGACCGAAATGGCAGCAATGAAGGAGACGCATCACTTCTACCCGGTGTTGTTCTACTTCCGCTTTCAGGAAACCTTCTATTCCGCTTCTCATATGGCGCTCGTGGCGCTGGACACCGTTACGCTCATCAAGACGGCGCTCGACCAGAAGCGCTATGTGGTGCTCCAGGCGTCGGGATCCTTGCGCCAGCTGTCGAACGGTGCTCTGAAACTCGTGTTGACGCTCCATCGGGCGTTTCTCACGCACGACCCGCCGGGCCGGGCCCCGCCGGATGATCCCACCAGAGAGCGTTGGAGCCGGCGTTACTTCGATGCGCTACACAGATTTCAAAATGCGGGAATCGCGGTGACGTCGAACGAGCAGGCAGGGCTCGCGGCCTACGTGGAATTGCGCAGCGGCTGGGACCCTGTGGTGATGGCTCTCGCACCGGCCATGAAGCATGAACCCGCCCAGGTGGATCCGGCTGGTACTCACGCGTCCCCACAACGCCGGAGTTCGCCGCCCTGACGACGGTGCCGCCCTCGGCGGCCGCTCGTGAAGTCCGCCGATTTCCCTTCAGCTTCGCGCATTGTCCTCGCCCAGGGCGCCAGCCAGTGACCACAACCCGGTAACAGCGCGTCGTGCCGCATCGGTAGACTTCGACAAACATTGAGGACGCACCAAGGCATCAGATGAACGCCGGCTATACGAACTGCGACGCTGCAATTGCTACTCACTCGTCGATGTCGACGCGTGCGGCAGGCCATCCCAACTGGCTGCTGGCGACAACGGTGCTGGCGTCGAGCCTCGCTTTCGTCGATGGCTCGGTCGTCAATGTCGGTTTGCCTGCAGTGGGTATGACTTTCAAAGCCAGCGCGGGCGAGTTGCAATGGGTCATCAATGCCTACCTTCTGCCGCTCGGCGCGCTGTTGCTGCTTGGTGGCGCAGCGGGAGACAGGTTCGGACGCGCGCGCCTCCTTATCGTAGGGATTGCGATGTTCGGCGCTGCCTCGGTCGCCTGTGCCCTCGCTCCGAACCTGTCGTGGCTTCTGGTCGCGCGTGGATTGCAGGGAGTCGGTGCGGCATTGCTGATGCCAAACAGTCTTGCGATTCTGGGTGCGAGCTTCTCAGGTGAAGCACGCGGTCGCGCGATCGGCATATGGGCCTCCGCGGGCGCCATGACGGGTGCGCTCGGACCTGTCCTTGGCGGTTGGCTGGTCGACACCGTCGGATGGCGCTCGATATTCCTCATCAATCTGCCGCTTGGTGCCGGCGCGATCGTGTTGGCCGCCATATTTGTTCGTGACGCACGCCACGAGAACAAGGCGGCTCCACTGGATCTGCTGGGTGGATTGCTGGCGACCGCTGCTCTCGGGGCCATAACGTGGGGCCTGACCATCGGTTCAGGTCACACCGGTTGGACGCCGACCGCCGTTTTGCTGGTGTGTGCAGGCGTCGCTTTGATGTTGATCTTCCTGGCTGTGGAAAGGCGCCAGGGCGAAGCCGCGATGATGCCGCTCGCCCTGTTCGGATCAGCGACCTTCATAGGGCTCACACTGCTAACGCTACTGCTATACGGCGCCCTGGGCGCACTACTCGTTCTCCTTCCCTATGTGCTCATGCAGGCTGCGGGATATTCCGGCACGCAGGCCGGCACCGCGCTTGTCCCGTTCGCTGTAGTGCTGGCATTGACGTCGCCCTCAATGGGCGTCGTCGCGGGAAAAATCGGATCTCGCGCGCCACTCACCATCGGGCCGCTCGTGGTTGCCGGCGGCTTTCTGCTTATCCTCAGAATCGGACCCGACGCGGACTATTGGACGACCGTCTTTCCCGCAATCCTGGTAATTGCGATCGGCATGGCTGGCGCAGTGGCACCGCTGACCACAGCCATCCTGGCATCCGTTGACAGCCGGCATACCGGTTCCGCTTCGGGCCTGAATAGTGCGGTCTCACGCACCGGAGGAATGGTGGCAACGGCGTTGCTCGGGGGCGTTCTGGGTGTTGCCGGTCCCACGCTCGTGAGCGGGTTCCATGCGGCTGCGATTGCCTGTGCGATCGCATCGGTTGCAGCTTCAGCGAGCGCATTTTTTCTCGTTCCCGCTGGTGTGCCGAAAATGAAACGCGGGAGTGACACTTGAAAATACATCGCACGAGCGACGCAGCACCGGGTCGTGTCGGCTTCATTGCGCTTTCTGGCGTAGGCATCGATGATGCGGTCCGGGACGGCGCGATGATGGGATTGCGCCCGATCCTCAGGATCGCGCTGGTGGTGGCGCTCGGCTTCCTGCCGATGGCGCTCAACATGACGCCCGCGCGATTCGAAAGAGGAAGCTGGTTTGGCACACGATCATAGTCATGCACCGGCGGCGGCCGGCCCCAGCAGCGAGCGCCGTCTGTGGGCGGCGCTCGCGCTGACGACGAGCTTTCTGCTCATCGAAGTGGTCGCGAGCTTTCTCACCGGAAGTCTCGCGTTGCTTTCGGACGCGGGGCACATGGCGACGGATGCGATGGGTCTGGGTGTTGCGCTTCTGGCGATCAAGGTCGGAAAGCGCCCCGCGGATGCGAAACGAACCTTTGGCTATCGACGTCTGGAAATTCTCGCTGCTGCCCTGAACGCGTCGGGCCTCTTCATCGTCGCAGGCTATGTGTTCTTCGAGGCGGTACGGCGATTCGCGCACCCGTCCGATGTGGCTTCGCTACCCATGCTGATCGTTGCAGCGGCAGGGCTCGTCATCAATGCAGCAGCGATGTGGCTGTTGCGTGGGGGCAGTGAGGCAAGCCTGAATGTGAAGGGCGCGTATCTGGAGGTCTGGGCCGATTTCCTGGGCTCTGTTGCCGTGCTGGTCGGGGCGGGGCTCATCTGGTTTACCGGCGCCCGGTGGATCGATCCTGCCATCGCGGTGCTCATTGCGTTGTGGGTGCTGCCGCGCGGATGGACGCTCCTGCGCTCGGCGTTGCACGTCCTGTTGGAAGGGACCCCTGACGGGGTGAATCCCTCGGCCGTCGAGCGCACGATCCTGGCCATCCCTGGCGTACGAGGCGTGCACGAGCTCCACATCTGGTCTGTGACGACAGGCGTGCCGCTTCTTTCGGCACATGTTCGCGTAGAGCGACTGGATGACTGGGACGGCGTGCTCACAAAACTGTGCGACACGCTCGTGCGGGAGCATCACATCGAACACGTCACGCTGCAGCCGGAAATCTCTGAGCACTGCCCGACACAGGGCGGACCTCTGGACTGCGAGTCATGAGACGTCGTGCAGGAATGCGAAATCAGGCGGTCTAGGGTGCGCCTGGAGTGCCCGAGCGCTAAGGAAGCTCTCATCTACTGCTTTCGAAAAAAAAGACCATTTTTTCGGGTTAATTTCCGGCGCAGGGCCGGTAGATCAGAGTTGCCCTAACAGCCGCGACTGCGTGGAGCGAGATTGGCCTGATCCTTCAGAACGTGCTCCGCATACTTCACGAACGGCGGCCCGACCATTTGGTCCTCGACCGCGAACACGGCCTTGTCAGAGTCATGGCGCGCCGCTGCCACCAGCCGCCGCGCGCGATCGACCGTCTGCGGTGACGGCGTGAACGACGCATTGATCACCGCAATCTGCGCAGGATGAATCGCCACCTTGCCAACGAAACCCAGTAATCGCGCAGCGTGCGTTTCGCGCTCGATCTGCGCGCAATCTCGAAGAGCGAAGCAGGGCGAGTCGATGGCAACGGTGCCGAGCCGATGGGCAGACAGCACGATTTCCTGTTTGACGAACCGCAAGTCCGCGTCTTCCAGCGGAATGCCGAGGTCGGCCGCGAAATCGGCGGCGCCGAACATCAGCCCGTCGAGTCGCTGCGGCTTGCAGTGAAGCGTGCGCAACGCGCAGAGCGAGCTTACGGTCTCGATGATCGCGAGGATGCGCACGGATGACAGTCCGCGCTCTTCGAGCAACGCGGTAGCGAGAGACACTTCCGCAGGCAGAATTGCTTTGGGCAGCACGATCATGTCCGGCTCGATGCGCTCATCGAGCAGAAACATCAGGTCGCAGAGACCCGCATAAGTGGCGAGGCTGTTGATGCGAATCGCGATCGGCATGCACGTGGATTTCTCGAAATGCGCGCGCAACGCGAGGCGCGCGCTGTGTTTGGCGTTGGCGGGAACGGCGTCTTCCAGATCGATCACCGCGGCATCCGCGCCGCTCTCGCGCGCCTTGTCGAGCAGATTGGATTTGAGCGCCGACGCGCACAGCCAGCTTCTAAACGTCATCGGACCATTCTCCGCGCAGACGGGTATGTGGGGGCAGATCCTGAAGGTTCGTGAGCGGATGCTCGAGCATGTACCAGTTGGCTTCGCTCGTCCGAGATTCGAAGCCGGCGTTCCGGTATGCGAGCCAAAGCGCTTCATTGCGGCGAGTTTTGCGGAAATACGAGCGCAGTCGCACGCGAGCCGTGCGAGCGCGATGGAGCAGGGCATTCAGCACGATCGTGTCGACAGCGCGTGGCAGCGCGCGACAGGAAAACTGAAACAACTCGAGCGTCCATGCACTGGCAGACGTGGCCAACAGGATCAGTCCGACCTGACCACAGTCCCCGAATCGATCCTGAAGCGACACGAGCCAGCACTCGTGGAACGGCGAGCTCAGCAGCGCTTCGAGCTCGTGCGGTTGGTACGTGACAGCAGACTGGTTCGTGCGCGCAACGAGCTCCATCACGCGGGGCAGATCGGCTTTCGTGGCCCGGGCGATCGTCAGCTCCGTTTCGAGTGAGGCGTGGAATTCGTCTCGTGAACCAACGAACTGACGCTCGCTGCGACGGCGTGCGAGCTCTTCCGCATACACGAGGCGCCGGAGCCGCGTGCCGGCGGCAGCCGTGGACGATAACGCGCATGCAGCCTCAGCTGCGTGCACGTCGTCATCCGCCAGCAGCACGGATTCGAGCTTGATGTTCAGCTCGTCGGCGATGGACCGCACGGCGGCAGTCTTGTCGTCGACGCCGAGTTGTGGGCACAGAAAGTACTCTGTGAGCCCCGCCTGCCGAAGCCTCTCCAACGCGGCATCCGGATCATCGCGATTGATCACGGACTGCAGGATGCCGTGCTTATCGAGCGATGGGACCAGCGTCGCATCCGGCTGCAGAGCATCCACGTCCCAGACGACGAGCTTGATCATGGGGCCTACCAGTTCCACGCCACGCGCGCGTACTCGAAGCGGCCGTCGAATCCGAACGGTGAATAGCGGGAGAATCCCAGGGCGCCCGTCGGATTGAGTACGGACGGATACGGCTGCGGATACTGATCGAACAGGTTGTCGACACCGATCGCCGCCGTGAAGTGCATGCCGACGCCAGCGCGAAGAGCGAGATCGACGAGCGTCGTCGGGCCCATTTTGAAATCGCGATCCGCGCTCGTGCCAGGCTCCGTCACGGTGCCGTAGCGGTTCAGCTTCACGTTGAAACCGAGCGTGCCGAAGGGAACCGGCGTGCTCCAATCGGCCGCTGCGTTGAACTTGTTGTTCGGCGTGCCTTCTTCGAACGTCAGCGTGTTGATGCGGCCGAACAGGACGGCGGGCGGATTGAGCGAGGAAAGCACGCCGGTGGTCGGCAAGCGCGTGACATCGGTGCTGTTCCAGTTGCCCGACGCCGTCAGCTCGAGCGCGCCAGGAACGAAGCTGAACGTGGGGCGATAACGCAGCACGACGTCCACACCTTCGGTTCGCGTGCTGACGCCGTTCAAGAAGAAGCGGGCACGCCCGATGCCAAACGGTTGAATCAGCGCGTCGATGTTCGGCACGCCGCCGAGGTTCTCGGAGAGCACGATGCGATCCCGGAGGTTGATGCGGTATGCATCCACGGTTGCTTCGAAGGTTCGCATCGGCCGGAACACGAAACCGACCGAGTAATTGCGGGACTTCTCGGGCTTCAGCTCCGTGGCGCCCAGCGCCTGCGCGATCGGTGCGGTGGCGGGGAACGTGCCCACTTCGAACGGCACGCCGTTGATGAAGTTCGTGGCCGTCGACGTGAAATATTCCTGCTGCAGGCCCGGCGCGCGAAATCCGGTCGAAACGGTTCCGCGCACGGCGAAGGCATGAACGAAGTCGTAGCGAAGCGAGATCTTGCCGGTGACCTGCGAACCGAAGTCCGAGTAGTGCTCGCCGCGCGCGGCCGCCGACGCGAGCAGCTTCTCGGTGAGCTTCGTTTCGAGATCCACATAGAGGCTATAGGACGTACGATCCTCATCGACTTCGTTATCCGGGCGGAAACCTGGAAAGCCCTGTGCGCCGGGCGTCAACGTCGGCGACGTCAACGGGCCACGTGCCCACGAGGCTTCTTCGCCCGCCTCGATGGAATAGCTTTCACGGCGCGCTTCGAGGCCGAACGCCACGTTGAGCGGCTGCGCCAGTCCCACCTCGAAGCCGCGCACGAGGCCGTAGTCGAGCACGAGGTTGTCGTACTCCATGGCGCCCGCATCGAATGTGGTCTGCGAGCTCGCGCCGTACGTCGAGTTCAAGGTATTTTCGACGCCGAGCTCGACGCGGTTGCGGCCGTACACGAGGCTCAGGTCCGAATTCCATCCGGCGAACGTGCCGCGCGTTCCGATCGCGGCCGTGAGATCCGCAATGTCGGACGTGATGTAGGGCAGAAAGCCGTCCGGATAGATCTGCCGAACATTGTTCGCGTTGTCCGCGAGGCGCGGCGTCGCGGCCGATTGGCCGTCGCGCTGCTGATATCCGGCCCAACCGTAGAGCTGCCAGTCGCCGCCGAGCGAAAGCCCGCCGGCATTGCCGTAGAACGTTTTGTCTTTCGCCTGCGGATCGCCGTAGCGCGATGTGATCGTCGGTGCGCTCAGGGGCGGAATGCGAGTGTCGAAGTCACCGCGGCTCGTTGGATCGCGGTCTCGGTACTCACCCGTCAACGTGAGGAAGCCTTCAGCACCCAACGGCAGTCCTAGCCAGGCCGACGCAACCATCGTCCCGCCGTCGCTCGCGCTTCGATCGCCCCGTGCGGTGGTGATGTCTGTGTCGTACTTACCGTAGCTCACTAACGCTTCGCCGCCATCGCGCGCTTCGCGAAGCTGCAGATTGATGACGCCCGCGATCGCATCCGAGCCGTACTGAGCCGATGCGCCGTCGCGCAGCACCTCCACATGGTCGATCGCGGCCACCGGAATCGCGTTGAGATCGACGGCGGCCGAGCCACGTCCAATCGATCCGTTGACGTTCACGAGCGCGGAAGCATGCCGGCGCCTCGAATTCACGAGCACGAGCGTCTGGTCCGGTGCCAGCCCGCGCAGCGTCGCAGGGCGCACGTGGTCCGTGCCATCTGTGATCGACGGGCGCGGGAAGTTCAGCGACGGCGCCAAAGTCGACAACGATTGAGCGAGCTCGACGTTGCCGCTCTTCGTCAACGCGTCCGATTGCAGGACATCGACAGGTGCGAGCGTGTCGAGGCGCGAGCGCGTCTGCACGCGTGTTCCGGTGACGACGACTTGCTGAGGCTCTTCGTCAGGTATCGCTGCCGAGCTCGCGGCGCTCTCCGGCGACTGCGCGGTGGCGTTGTACGCGGTCATCGACAACGCAGAAATCGCGAGAGTCGAAAGCAAGCGGTCGCTGAGCATGGGCGGCATCCCGTGTTGGAGTCTTCGTGGGTGAAGGGAATCAGGGCAGGCTGTCGTGCAGAATCAGGCGCAGCTTCTCGAGCGCTTCGCCCTGGATCTGGCGAACGCGCTCCGACGACACGTTCAGCTCGCGAGCGATGCTCTGGAGCGTGCGCGTCGAATCGTCCTGCAAACCGAATCGCGCGCGGAGCACGACGCGCTCGCTGTCTCGCAGCCGGAGCATTGCCTTCTCGAGCTGTCGACGTCGTGTGGCGACGTGGACCGGCCAATCCGGCTGCTCGTGCTCGGGCGCCGCGACGCGTTCGAGCAGATCGTCTGATTCGACGTCGGAGTCGTCCGTTGCGGCGCTCGACTGGTTGCGAACGTCATAGAGCAGAAACCCAGCAGACTCATTTGCGCGCGTTCGCGCCGAGTTGCGCAGCTTGCGCGTGACATACACCGGCACCCGCACCACACGCGTCTGGGTCATCAGCGCAAGCTCGATGGACTGCCGGATCCACCATTTCGCGTATGTCGAAAATCGAAAGCCCTTCTCGGGATCGAACTTGCGGATCGCGAGCATCAGGCCGATGTTGCCTTCGGCGATCAGGTCGAGCGGCGGCAGACCGCGATTGCGATAGCGACGCGCGAGCAGCGCGACGAGACTGAGATGGTGCTCGATCAGTCTCTGACGCGCGCGGCCGTCACCACGAAGCGCGGCGCTGACGAGTCGATATTCCTCGCTGCTCGTCAGCCGCGCGCGGGTCGAAATCTCGGCGAGGTACTGGCGAACGATGTCGCGACCATCGCTCGAGCGCGCAAAGCGACTGGCTCCGCGCGGCGCGTTGCGACGGGACATCGTGCTGCGTCTGTGGCCTCCACCGCGCGCGGCGCCGGGTCCGCTCGAAAGATAATCGAACTGCAACGCGTGACTGATGCAGCGGTGAGCAAGCTCGAGTGACTGCTCCAAAGTTTGCATGGCGCGCAGTGTAGAGAAGCGACGTTCGTCGCCTGCGTTTCTGAGCGTCTATTCAGGATTTCTTCAGGGCCTGCGGTAACCAGTGCTTTAGATTGGAGAGAGGAAAGGAGTAACGCCGTGAGACCGTTCGTCATCGTTGTGCTGATCGCGTTGAGTGGCTGCGTCTCGATGCCGCCACCGACGAGCAGGCCTGCGACCGTGCTTTTCAGTGTGATGCTCAGAAATCAGGTGGCGAGCGATGCTCAGCCTGCCGGGCTGGTCGTCGGCATCGACGACCAGCAGGTCGGTTTCGCTGCCGAAACTCAGATTCCCGGTCAGTACACGTCATTTCTGGTGCGCTTTGATCTGCCGGCCGGGGCTCACCGCATGACACACGTCGCCGGTGTCTCGGGCACAGGCGATGCCATTGCGCAGTTCGACGTGATGACCGACATGCCGTTCGAAGTGAAAGCCGGCACGACGAGCTATCTCGGCCACATCGAGTTGAAGACGGATTCCTCGATGGTGCTGGCGGATGCCTATGAAAGCGATCTGCCCAAAATCGCGCTCGCCTGGCCCAGGTTGCGCGCGCCTTCGATTGAGCGACACGCGCCAGACGGAATCGTGGCAATCGCCTCAGCGAAGCGCCCGACTCCAGTGGTGAGCCGTGGAGCCGCGGCCCGGCTGGACGCTACGGCGGCAGCAGCGTTGCCCGCTCGGGCCCGTGCAGCGTTTCAGGGGTTTCTGAAGAGCAGTTATCCGCGCGCGTTCGCCGTTGCGCCAGGTGGGCAATTCGGCACGGCCGTGGGCGGACAGAACGTGATCGCCCGCGCCTTACAGAACTGCCGGAAGAAGCAGCTCGACACACCCAAAGCCAAATGCCAGCTCTTCGCGTTGGACGATACGCTCATCTCGACCTTGCAGGCGGCGGATCGAAAGTGACCGGCGAGCTTGGATTTTCCGCCTTGGCGCCGATCGTCGGCCCGCTATTGGCGGCCATGCCGCGCATCACCGCAGCGGTCACGGTCGCGCCGCTCTTTCCCCGCAGAGTTTTTCCGATGCTGCTGCGATCGGCGCTCGTCGTCGCGTTGGCGCTCCATCTCTATCCGTACATGTCGGTCAACCTTGCGCAGGATATTTCCTCGCTCGAGTGGCTGGTGCTGATAGGCAAGGAAGTGTTCATCGGCACGCTGATCGGGCTCGCGATCGGCGCGCTCATCTGGGCGATCGAAAGCGTCGGCGCGATGATGGACTTCCAGATCGGTTTCTCGAACGCGACCGTGTTCGATCCCTTCGGCGGCCACGATGCGGGCCCATTCTCGAGCTTCATGGCGCGTCTGGGCGTCGTCATCTTCGTGGCGGGTGGCGGTTTGCAGGTGTTGGCCTCGCTGCTGTACGACTCTTATCTGCTGTGGCCCGTGGCGTCGTTCTACCCAGGTATCTCGGACTCACTCGTGCAGCTCGGCAGCAGTTGGATCGAAGGGCTCATGAGATTGGCTGCGCGACTTGCCGTGGCCATCGTGCTGGTGCTGGCGCTCGTCGACATTTCGATGGGACTGATCAACCGCGTCGTGCCGCAGTTGAACGTGTTCTTTCTGACCATGCCAATCAAGGCTGCGCTCGGCGCAATGATGCTCGCGCTCTATCTCATCTATCTGATCGATCTGGCGATCGGGCAACTCGCCGAGTTGCCACAGCTCCTTGAGCGACTGGGCCCGGTGCTCGCGCCAGGCTGATGGCCGAGAAACGACACAAACCCACCGCCAAGCGCCTGCGTGAAGCACGTCGGCGCGGCGAAGTTATCCGCAGTCGCGAGCTCGCATCGCTGGGGGCGTACCTGGCGGTGTGGCTCTATCTGTGGTTTGGCGCGCGGTTTCTCTTCGAGCGTCTGGCGGCCGTTGCAGAAAATGCGATCGACGCGGCCAGCGCAGCGCCGGATCTCTGGCTCGTTCGCGTGCAGAGTATCGTCAACGACATGCTGTGGGTTCTCGTGCCGGTGCTGGGATTGTGCGTGGGGGGTGGTGTGCTCGTCGCGGCCCTGCAGTCGAGA
>Ga0247774_1001662_pt1 | contig 11137 bp, 8 predicted proteins | sample UWRJL001104B6_FD_179933 | JGI IMG/M metagenome (GOLD analysis project Ga0247774, IMG submission 179933) | Plant litter microbial communities from Arlington Agricultural Research Station in Wisconsin, United States - UWRJ-L001-104B-6 | ecosystem: Environmental > Terrestrial > Plant litter >... | reverse complement strand
CCGGAACGCCGGTTTCGAGAGCAGTGACTTTGCCGGCCTGCAGGCGCAGCCTGACCGAATTCCGCCAGCCGTCCCGCGTCAATGCCTGCTGCGCGTGGATCGATATTGCCGCTGCAAGAGGGCTCGTCATGCCGTCCGTCCCAGGCTGAACATCGTCTTGTGGTTGCATCCCGCGTGAATATGCCTATACATTAACAGCCAGCCGGGCACCTTGCCAGCGCGCCAGTCGATCCACCTCATGACGTCATCTTCTGCCGACAATTCACCTTCGATTCGCATCTGGCGCAATGCCAGGCTCGCAACGCTTGCGGCGAGCCGGCCCAGCATCGGCGTCGTCGAGAACGGCGCTGTCGTCGTCAATGGTGATCGCATTCTCTACGCCGGCCCGCAGGACCAGGCGCCTGCACCGGCCGGTGCCGCCGAAATCATCGATTGCGAAGGCAGGTGGATCACGCCGGGCCTCGTGGATTGTCACACGCATCTCGTCTATGGCGGCACGCGGGCGCGGGATTTCGAAGCTCGCCTGAAAGGCGCGAGCTACGAACAGATCGCCAGGGCCGGTGGCGGAATCCTGTCGACCGTGCGCTTCACGCGATCCGCGACGCCAGATGAGCTGTTCCGCCAGTCCCTGCCCCGCCTCGATGCATTGATTGCCGAAGGTGTGACGTCCCTCGAGATCAAATCCGGCTACGGTCTCGATCTCGAGACAGAGCGCAAGATGCTGAGCGTGGCCCGCCGGCTGGGTCGCGAGCGACCCGTCTCGGTCTCCACCACGTTTCTCGGCGCGCATGCCTTGCCGCCCGAAGCGGCCGGCAATAAAGACGCTTACATCGATACGGTCGTGCACTCGATGCTCCCGGCCCTCGCGAGAGAAGGTCTCGTCGATGCGGTCGACGCGTTCTGCGAAGGCATCGCCTTCACGCCCGAACAGGTGTCGCGCGTGTTCGCCGCGGCCGAAACCCTGGGCCTGCGCGTGAAGTTGCACGCCGATCAGTTGTCGAACCTGAAAGGGGCCGCGCTGGCCGCGAGCCACAAGGCGCTGTCCGCCGATCATCTCGAGCATTCCGACGAGCAGAGCATTGCCGCGCTGGCCGCGGCTGGCACCGTCGCCGTCGTCCTTCCCGGAGCCTTCTACTTCCTGAGGGAGAAGACTCTTCCACCGATCGAACTCCTGAGGCGCCACGAAGTGCCCATTGCCCTTGCGACCGACTCCAATCCCGGAACCTCTCCGCTGACGTCGCTGCTGCTGGCCATGAACATGGCCGCGACCCAGTTCCGCCTGACCGTGGACGAATGCATTGCCGGCGTCACGCGCGAAGCGGCGCGCGCGCTGGGCATCGACGCGCACAGCGGCACGCTCGAGGCCGGTAAATATGCCGACCTCGCCATCTGGAATGTCGAAGAGCCGGCGGAGCTCGTCTATCGAATCGGCTTCAATCCCCTGTTCGCCCGCGTCTGGAGAGGCCGATGATCGCCATTGTTCTGAAACCGGGTGATGTGACGCTCGCCGACTGGCGCGCCATCTATCGCGGCGCTGTGCCGAAGCTCGATGCCAGCTGCCGCGCGGCCGTGGAACGGGGCGCGCAAGCCGTGTCCCGCATCGTCTCGAAGGGCGCCCCCGTGTATGGCATCAATACCGGGTTCGGCAAGCTCGCCAGTGTTCGCATCGAAACGGCAGACCTCGCCCGCTTGCAACGGAACATCGTGCTGTCGCATTCGGCCGGCGTCGGCGAGCCGCTGCAGGTCAGTATCACGCGATTGATGATGGCGCTGAAGCTCGCGAGCCTCGGCCACGGCGCCTCGGGCGTGCAGAGCGCGACCATCGATTTTCTCGAGACGATGCTCGCGCACGAGATCATTCCTGTCGTGCCCGCGCAGGGTTCGGTGGGGGCATCCGGCGATCTCGCGCCGCTCGCCCACATGACGTCCACGATGATCGGCGTCGGTGACGTGATCACGCCGAAGGGCCGCATGCCCGCAACGGAAGGGCTCGCACTTGCGAAGCTGAAACCGCTGGTGCTCGGCCCGAAAGAAGGCCTGGCGCTGCTGAACGGCACGCAGTTTTCCAACGCGGTTGCGCTCGCCGCGCTGTTCGAAGCGGAGCTGGTGTTCCAGACCGCGCTCGTCGTCGGCGCGCTCACGACAGATGCCTATCGCGGCACCGACACGCCGTTCGATCCGCGCATTCACCTGCTTCGCAAGCATCGCGGCCAGATCGAGGCCGCGAGCGCCCTGCGCGACCTGATGGCAGGCAGCGCGCTGCGCGCCTCGCATCTCGTCGACGACGATCGCGTGCAGGATCCCTACTGTCTTCGCTGCCAGCCGCAGGTGATGGGCGCCTGCCTCGATCTGTTGCGGAACGCAGCCAGCTTTCTCGGCACGGAAGCCAATGGTGTCTCCGACAATCCGCTGATCTTCACCGACCAGGACGAAGCGCTGTCGGGCGGCAACTTCCACGCCGAGCCCGTCGCGTTTGCCGCGGACATGATCGCGATGGCCCTGTGCGAAATCGGCTCGATTGCCGAGCGACGCATCGCCATGCTGATCGACCCGGCTCTTTCCGGCCTGCCCGCGTTTCTCACGCCGAATCCGGGCCTGAACTCGGGCTTCATGATTCCGCAGGTGACCGCTGCGGCACTGGTGTCCGAGAACAAGCAGAAAGCATTCCCCGCAAGCGTCGATTCGATTCCGACGTCGGCGAACCAGGAAGATCACGTGTCGATGGCCGCGCATGGCGCCCGGCGCCTGCTGCCGATGATCGAGAACACCGCCGCCGTCGTTGCGATCGAGCTGCTCGCCGCCGCCCAGGCGTGCGACTTTCATGCGCCGATGGCGTCGAGCGCGCCGCTCGAAGCGGTTCGCGCAACGCTGCGTGAAAAGGTCGCCCGGCTGGACGACGATCGCTACATGCATCCCGATCTCGAAGCTGCGATCGCGCTCGTGCGTGCGGGATCCATCGCCGCCGCTGTGGGCGTGCGGTTGCCGCAGCTCGCAGGTGTGGAAGCGTGATCTCGATGCCCGAGTGGCTGCACGTTCGGCGGGGCTCTGCGCCGCTGATCCTGAGCATGCCGCATTCGGGAACGGATCTGCGCGGACTCGAAGATCGCGTCGTGTCTGCGTGGCTGGCCCGCAAAGACGCGGACTGGCACGTGCCGGCCCTCTACGATTTCGCGCACGATCTCGACGCCACGGTCATTCGCACAGACATCTCGCGCACGGTGATCGACGTAAACCGCGACCCGAGCGGCAGATCGCTGTATCCCGGCCAGGCCACGACCGAGTTGTGCCCCACCACGACGTTCGATGGTGAACCGCTCTATCACGCCGGCGCTGCGCCGGCGGAAGCCGAAATCGCCGCTCGTCGCGCGCGGTTCTTCGACCCTTACCACGACGCGTTACATCGTGAAGCGCAACGACTGCTGAAGCAGCACAGGCGCGTAGTCGTGTACGACTGCCACTCGATTCGCTCGGCCGTCCCACGGCTGTTCGACGACGTGCTGCCCCAGTTCAACATCGGCACGAACAGCGGCAAGTCCTGCGCGCCCGTGCTCGAGCAGGAAGTGCGCCGGCTCTGCGAAGAATCCCGCTTCAGCGCCGTGTCGAACGGCCGCTTCAAAGGCGGATACATCACGCGAAGCCTCGGCGCGCCCGATGCGGGCATTCATGCCGTCCAGATGGAGCTTGCCATGCGCGGTTACCTGCGCGAGCAGCCCGGCAATGTATCCGAAGCAGATTGGCCGCCTCCCTACGAACCGACTCATGCAGCGCCTTTGCGCGACGTCCTGCGCGCCATCCTCGAGCACTGCATCGCGTTCTCGCTCTAACAGGACTCACTTCAGGAACTCACATGTCTCGAGTCGACGCATCCCGTGTAATCCGTGCCCCACGAGGGTCCACCCTCACCGCCCGCAGCTGGCAGACCGAGGCGCCGATGCGGATGCTCATGAACAACCTCGACCCGGAAGTGGCCGAGCGCCCTTCCGAGCTCGTCGTGTACGGCGGCATCGGCCGCGCCGCGCGCGACTGGGAAAGCTACGACCGCATCGTCGCGACGCTGAAGCGGCTCGAAGGCGATGAGACGCTGCTCATCCAGTCCGGCAAGCCGGTGGGCGTGTTCAAGACGCATGCGAACGCGCCGCGCGTGCTGCTGGCGAATTCGAACCTCGTGCCGCACTGGGCGAACTGGAAGCACTTCAACGAGCTCGATCGCAAAGGGCTCATGATGTACGGCCAGATGACCGCGGGCTCGTGGATCTACATCGGCTCGCAGGGCATCGTTCAAGGCACCTACGAAACCTTTGTCGAAATGGGTCGCCGTCACTATGGCGGCAGTCTCAAGGGCAAATGGATTCTCACCGCCGGTCTCGGCGGCATGGGTGGCGCGCAGACGCTCGCGGCCACGATGGCTGGCGCGAGCTGTCTCGCCATCGAGTGCCGTCAGTCCAGCATCGACTTCCGCCTGCGCACGGGCTACGTCGATGTGGCCGCTGCAAACATCGAGGAAGCGCTCGCAATCCTCGAACGCGCGAAGACTGAAGGCAAAGCCATTTCCGTCGCACTCCGGGGTAACGCTGCCGAGATCGTGCCGGAGCTCGTGAAGCGCGGCGTGCGGCCGGATGCGGTGACAGACCAGACTTCTGCACATGATCCCGTCAACGGCTACCTGCCGCTCGGATGGACGGTCGAACGCTGGGAAGACGAGAAGAAGTCGAACCCCGATGGCGTCGCCGAAGCCGCAAAGAAATCGATGGCCGTGCACGTGCGCGCGATGCTCGAGTTCCACAAGCTCGGCATTCCAACGTTCGACTACGGCAACAACATCCGCCAGGTCGCGCTCGACCAGGGCGTGACGGACGCGTTTGCGTTTCCCGGCTTCGTGCCCGCGTATATCCGCCCGCTCTTCTGCCGCGGCATCGGGCCGTTCCGCTGGGCTGCACTCTCCGGCGATCCGGAGGACATCCGCAAGACCGACGCGAAAGTGAAAGAGCTGATGCCGGATGACAAGCATCTGCACAAGTGGCTCGACATGGCTGGCAAGCGCATCAAGTTCCAGGGCCTGCCGGCACGCATCTGCTGGGTCGGGCTCGGCGATCGCCATCGCCTCGGGCTCGCATTCAACGAGATGGTCGCCTCGGGCGAGCTGAGCGCGCCGGTGGTCATCGGTCGCGATCACCTCGACTCCGGCTCGGTCGCCTCGCCGAACCGCGAAACCGAATCGATGCAGGATGGCACCGATGCGGTGTCCGACTGGCCGCTGCTGAATGCGCTCCTGAACACAGCATCCGGCGCAACGTGGGTGTCGCTGCATCATGGCGGCGGTGTCGGCATGGGCTTCTCGCAGCACGCTGGCATGGTCATCGTCTGCGACGGCACGAAAGACGCGAGCGAGCGCATCCGTCGCGTGTTGTGGAACGACCCAGCCACGGGTGTCATGCGGCATGCCGATGCGGGCTATCCGCTCGCCATCGAGCACGCGCGCAAGATGAAGCTCGACCTGCCCAGCGTACCAAGTGTGTGATGCCGGCTCGAATGCGGATTCTGCGTGCGGCCGACTATCGCCGCATGCCGTGGAAGAACGGCGGCGGCGAGACGCGGGAAATCGCGGTCTCGCCGACCGGCGCGGCACTCGATGAGCTGGACTGGCGCATCAGCCTCGCGACGGTCGCGAGCGATGGCCCGTTCTCGGCGTTCAACGGAATCACCCGCACGTTGTCGGTGATTCATGGCGCCGGCATTCAGCTGAAGATCGGCGATGAAGCGCCGGTCGCGCTGCTGACGACGTCCAACCCGTGCACCTTCGATGGCGAAGCGCCCGCAGGCGCGGCGCTGATCGATGGACCGATCGTGGACCTGAACGTCATGACGAAGCGGGGTCGCTTCCGCCACGAGGTGCGGCGGCTCGCGCTGTCTGGACTCATCGAGCTGACGACCGCCGGGGATGCGACGATCTTCTTCTGCCGGACGGGCACCCTCTTCTGCCGACTCGGCACTCTCTCGGGAGAGCTGCGGCCCGACGATTGCGTAATGTTCGAGAGCGCCGGCCGGCCCGTGCATCTCAGCGCGGCGAAAGCCGCAGATGTCTACGTGATCGAGCTCTACCGCGAGTTGACGCGTTCCGGATAACGAGGTGCGGCGACGAGCCGCTCCAGCGACTCCAGCAGCCGATCGTTCTCTGCCGGCGTGCCGATCGAGGCCCGGACGAATCGGCCGTAGCCGATCTCCAACCAGGGTTTCACGATGATGCCGTCCTCGAGCAGCGCCTTCGACAGGTCCGTGCTGCTCATGCCACCATCGAAGAACACGAAATTCGCCAGCGATGGCGCGACGGGAATGCCGCGACTCTGCAGCTCAGCCTGCACCCGATCGCGCTCACGGACGATCTTGAGAACGGACGCACGCATCCACGCCTCATCGTTCAGCGCGGCCACGGCAGCCATCTGCGCGGCGGAATTCACATTGAACGGGGTCTTGGCGGCGAACAGCATCCTGGCGATGCGACTGTCGGAGCACACGGCGTAGCCGACGCGCAGACCGGCTAATCCATAGGCTTTGGAAAAGGTTCGAAGCACGATGTGCGGGACACCGGCTGCACGCATGAACGCGACGCCATCCGGAATATCCGCCGGCACGAATTCGCGATAGGCCTCGTCCAGCACGAACATCGTCGCTGGAGAAATCGCCGCAACGATCTCGCCGAGCTGTTCGGCATCGAGCGCCGCACCGACCGGATTCCACGGTGACGGCAGGAACACGAGGTTCGGCCGCTCCCTGAGAGCCGAGATCAAACCGGGAACATCGAAACCGAAATCCGCAGTCATCGGCACCTTGATGACTTTCGCGCCCATCGCGAGCGCTTCGATCTCGTGCAGGCCAAAGCACGGCGCCACGGTCAGCGCCACGGCACCTTCTGTCAGGAAACTGCGCGCGGCGGCGGCGATCATCTCTTCCGAGCCATTGCCGATGACGAGCTCGGCTGCGTTCACGCCGAGGCGCGTCGCGAGCTCACTACGCAGGGTCTCGCAGTTCGGGTCAGAGTAACGCCCGATTTCCAGAGCCGACGAGGCCAGCGCCCGATTCACCTCGGGCGAGCACCCGTAAGGGTTCTCGTTGCTGGCGAGTCTCGCGATGTTTTCGCAGCGGCTGACCGCGCGTGCCGCGGCGAGCGTGAGGCCGGAGTTGTACTTCGGAAGTGCGGCGATGTTGGGATTGAAAGAGAGCCCCGACAGGTCAGGCTTCGAGTCTTCGGTCACGGGTCAACGGCCTCGTCTTCGATTAGCGCATTGTCCGTGTCGGGCACTCCGAAAAGAACACGGGCAAGGCGGGTGTCGATTTAGATTCGCTAAATCGACACGCACATTTGGCAGGCACGGCCCCTGGCCCGACTCCCGCTGAAGACTGACTATAATGTATAGACAAAGAATCGCAAATGTATGTGCAAATAAAATCCCCTGCGCCCGGTTCGGGTGCAGAAACGGTGCGCCGGACGCGCACCGCGGATCATTTCGGGGCGAGGGTCAGCCCTGCAGGCCGAGGAATCGGCGGGCCGCAGGCGACCGGCGCAGCAGCGTTTTCTCGAGCACGAAAACGGCGAGCATCGACAACCCCAGCAGAGGAAGAAGAACACCAAGCAACACGATCAGCAGGAACAAGCCGCGCGCGAGTGGCGGTGTCACTCCCGCGCGTGGCGCGCCGAGCACCCCCGATTCGCGCCGTCGCCACCACATGACGATTGCGGTGATCGCCACGGTGATCAGGCTGAGCGTCGTGAAAAGCCCGAGCGCCTGATTGAACCAGCCAAAGAGCTGGCCTTCATGCGCGGCCACGCCAACACCGACGATGCGATCGATCAGCGGCTGCTGGCCGAAATCCTTGCGGCTGACGATCGCCCCGGAATCTCCGTCGAGCGTGAGCGACACCCGTTGCGGGCGATTCGGAGTGTCGGAGCGTGCGGACCACGCGGCCGCCATTGCCGAAGGCGGCGCGATCAGCACTGGGGGGAGCAGGTTCAGCGCGCTGACCGCGGGGACCAGCTTGTCGAGCGCATCGTAGCTCTGGCTCGCAGGTGGCGCCGACATCGCACCTTCGCCATGACCATGGTGATGGGCATGCTCGCCCTCCTCCGCAGCCGGCGCGGTGTTGGCGAGGCGACGCTCCGCCAGCTCCGAATCGGTCCCCGTCGTCCAGTCCTGCTGAACGATCATCGTCGAGCCCAGCTGACGCGCGCTCTTCAACATGCTGCCCCAGGACTTTGCCCACGGCAGGCCGGAGATCAGCAGGAACAACGCGAAGAACGAAACCCACAAGCCCGTGACCGCGTGCAGATCGCGCCAGAAAACCCGGCCGCCCCGAGTGAGCCGTGGATACACCACACCGGCGATTCCCGCTGAGCCCCGCGGCCACCATAGATAAAGCCCGGTGATCAGCATGACGACGGCCCAAGACGCGGCCATCTCGACGAGCATCGAACCGCGCGCACCCCACATCAGCTCGCCGTGCAGGCGAAAGATGGTCTTCATCAACCGGTCGTCTTCGTTCACGACCTTCAGCACCTGCGCCGTTTCGGGATTCACATAGACACGCATGAGATGGTCGCCGTGACCGACGAGCACCCGCGCGGCGGACTGCGGCGTTTGCGGCAACTCGTAAGCGTTGAGAACGGAGCCAGGCATCGTCGCGAGCGCCGCTTCGACCTGCTGCGACGGAGAAGCGCGCGCCCCTGTCAGCGCGAGGGTGTCGAACGGCCGATCGATCCACGCCTCCACCTGTGGCTTGAAGAGATAAATGGACCCCGTCGTCGCGAGCCAAAGCACGAACGGGATGCAGAACAAGCCCGCGTAGAAATGCCAGCGCCAGACCGTGCGGTAGTCGGGCCAACGGCGTGTCGACGTGCTCATGCTCAATTTTTCCTGGCTGCCACAGAACGGAGAATCCGATACACGAATTGGGATCCCTGCTGGATGGCGGCGACCGCCACCCGTTCATCATCGCCATGCACGCGTCTTGCCGCGTCGGCATCGACGGGAAACGGGCCGATGCCGTACACCGGGATACCGCGTTCGCGCCAAGGCGTCGCATCCGTGCTCGCCACCAGCAACATCGGCATCACCGTCGCTTTCGGCCAGACACTCTTCGCCGAGCTCTGGATTGCGGCGTACAGGTCTGTATCTAGCGGAGACGGCGCGATCTGCGATCGTGCCCGGTAATACGTGGCGACGTCCGGCTCCGCGCGTCCGCTGACGATCTCGATCTGGATGCGCGGATCGCCGATGACCCTCGTGATTTCCTGAATGAAATCGTCGACCGTGTTTCCCGGTAGCAGCCGCGCGTTGAGCACGGCCTGCGCGGAGCCCGGAATCACGTTCGGCTTCACGCCGGAATTGATCATCGTCACGACGAAAGTATTTCGCAGCAGCCCTTCGAGTCCCCAGCCGCCGTCTTCCTGGGCAACGAGATCCCGCGCGCAGGCCGCAAGCTCCGCCGGCTCACGTGCGTCGAGCAAACGCTCGACGGCCCCGCCGAACGGTTTGGGTTTCTGCTGACCGAGCGCGCGCAGGTACTGACGCACCGGCTCTGTCAGCTGGATGCGCGTTTCATGGGCCGTGAGACGCGCGAGTGCGCCAATCAATTGCCCGTTCGCCGTTGAGCCCACGGGCAGCGGACGCGAGCTGTGGCCCGAGCCGCCAGTCGCAGTGAGCCGCAGATTCACCGTGAGCTTGTCCGCGTAACTCACAGCGACCGACCTCACCGCTCCCGTCGCATCCCACTGGGTGCTGCCGCCCTCGTTGAGCGCGAACTCGGCATCGATCAGTGCCCAATGCTCACGCGCGAGCCAGCTGGTATTGAACTGCCCCTGCTCCTCGTCGGCTTCCGCCAGAAAGATGATGTCGCGGGCGAGCCGAACGTTTTCCTGCTTCAGCCGGATGACGGCCTGCGCGAAGGCGGCCACGGCGCTCTTGTTGTCCAGCGCGCCACGCCCGTAGATGAAGCCGTCTTTCTCCACCGCGCCGAATGGATCGACACTCCATCGATCCCGCTCGACCGGCACGACGTCCGTATGCGCAGCAACGAGCACCGGGCGCTTGCTGCCATCTCCTTTGAGCCTCGCGATGAAATGCGCCGCCTGGCCATTGGGCGCCAGCACGATCTGGTTCTCGATGCCCGCCGCATCGAAGAGCGCCTCGAGGTGATTGGCCACCGGACGCGTATCGCCCGGCGCATTCACCGTGTTCATCCGGAGCAGCGCCTTCAGCAGCTGCACCGTGCGATCTTCTTCCGCGCCCAACGCGTTCGTTGCTAACAAGCTGGCAGCTATCAGGCTCACCGCCAGCCTGCATGCGAAGTGACTCATCAGAATTTGAACACCGACTTCACGTAGTAGAAACGGCCACTGAAACCGTACGGCGCAATGTACGCGTAAGGCAGCGTGCCGGTGTTGTCTGCGCCGTTGGTCCCGGCCGCCACGCTCGCTGCCGTCGATGCGATCTGCTTGTCCGGATACCGATCGAACAGATTGGTCGAGCCTGCGGCCACCGTGACCTTGTCGTTCACCTGAAACTTCACGTCGAGGTCGGTGACGAGGTCGGCGCCGAAATACTGGATGATGTCCATGTTCGGCGAGCTCGGAGCGCTCGGCACCAGCTTCACGTCGTAGCCCGGGGTCAACGCGGCCACCTGCGCCGGCGTGCGTCCAGTAAGCGAAACCTGCGCAACCTCGCCATAGCGCGTGTTCGTGAGGCTCACGGTAAACCGGCTGTACGTCCAGCTCAGGTTCAGGGAAACCTTGTCCTTCGGCAGGCTGTTCGTGAAGCGCACCTGCTGTGTGAGGTCGAACAGCGGCGCGGTGATGCCCAGTGCCGAAAGTGCCGCCGGCGTGCCGGCGATCCGGTCGAAATCCGATTTGTTGTAGTTGCCGGCCAGGGTCGTGTCGAGCTTGCCGATGGCGCCGAAGTCGTGGTCATACGTCAGCGTGAGGTCCACGCCTTTCGTAGTGGTGTCGACCGCGTTGGTTTCGTATGACACGGCCGCGATGCCGGGAAAGCCGTTCGCCGCGAGCAGGTTGGTCAACGCGGTGCTCTGGAAGTTGGACGAAAGCGCGATGCGGTCCTGCACCTCGATGCGATACACATCCAGCGAGGCG
>Ga0247774_1001661_pt1 | contig 11141 bp, 5 predicted proteins | sample UWRJL001104B6_FD_179933 | JGI IMG/M metagenome (GOLD analysis project Ga0247774, IMG submission 179933) | Plant litter microbial communities from Arlington Agricultural Research Station in Wisconsin, United States - UWRJ-L001-104B-6 | ecosystem: Environmental > Terrestrial > Plant litter >... | reverse complement strand
CTCAATGGTGAAAAAAAAAAAAAAAAATTTGGTAGAAATTTGTGCGGAGGTAATATCTCATCAACACTTGGCACATCTGGTCTCGTATTTCAAGAACAGCCCAACGCCGCCTGGCCAGGTTCCGTGCTCTGATAGGGTTCAAAGTGGTAGCAATAAAAGAAAATAGTTGTTGGACAAGCAGGGACAAGCCGAAATGAGAAGTGAGAATGCAAAGTATATCGTGTCGTCCAAGTCATGTATTGAAGAAATAAGACAAAGAAAGTGCAATCATTAAAGCAAAGGTTCGTCAAATGTAAGCCGCCGTCGAGCAAGGCTGAGTGGCGTCCGGGCAGATGACAGCGTGACGGGAGTCTTCCACGGCTTCTGTGCTGGGCTCGGTGTTATGTTGACAAAGTCAGAAATGTCAAAGTTCTGACCAGGCGTGTTGGGGAAGAGGTTCGTGCCTCCTGGTGTCATCATCATGGACGACGGCAAGGCCAGATCACGGTTGGTCTTGGGAGGCGGTGTAGACGGCCGGTCCATTCGGCTCCGGACTGGCACTGCCGGGGACGGCGATGCTGCCAAGTATAGAAGAAGGTCGGCACCCTCCTCGCCCGTCTTGTTGTTGGTGTTGTCCGAATCCAACTTGTCTCTGCCTTTCCGGCCGTTTAGGTTGCGACTCCGCATGGGCGGTGTGCGTGGGGGCGACGACCGAATGTGGCTGGCGCTGAAGGAATGAACAGGAAGAAGCTCGTCGTCGTCGTCGGAATGTATGTTGAAAGTAGGCGACGTTAGGAACGATACGTTAGGCCCGGCTTGCGTTGTGAAATGCTCATGCCTCCGTTGCTTAATGGGAGACGACTGCGCGAGCTGGTGCATATCCTTCCATGTCGCGTGGCCCGAGGGAAATGACCTGTGAGAAGTGGGCGACAGTCGAAATCTCTTGCTCGGGCTTGGGGCAGATTTGTCGAAGGAGGCAATATAGCTCCGTTTGCGGTGTCCACCAGTGCCTCCCGATTTGGATACAATTGCGTCTGAGAAAATAGGACCTGACGCCTTCAATGGCGAGCTCATGAGTGTTCTCGAGGGATATGGTAGTTCGGCCGATGTGCTTGACGAGTCCGAGAGAACATCCCCCATCTCCCCCAACTGGGACCATTGCATGAATCTGAGACGCCGTTCCTCCTCCACCTTGGGTTCGATGATGTCGAGTGTTAGGTCCTCCCATCCATGTTTTGTCTTGAACTGTGCAAGTGCCAATCGATTCTGGAGTCTCCTCGCAATCTGCAATTAGGACAAAATGTTAGCAACTGAAATCTCACGGCCTCGGGTAGAGTTGGGGAGCTAGCACCCCAACTACAAATGGCCCAAATGCACGCAAATTCAAAAGGTGTGCGGGTGCTTGGCCCTGCACCCATCTCCAACTACTCACCTTGCTCACTTCCGCCCTTTTCAACACCTTGTCTGCCACAGCCTCTGGCTGCGTCTTCCATGGAGAAGGCATGGTTTGATCTCCCATCTATAGTATGCCGCTCGCTTCGTTCGTCTCGGTCGTGAATGTTCGAAGGTGGGAATAGGCAAGAGTTGCAGGGTGCAGGTTGGAGTTAAGGGTGATTGGCGGTGGCGGGAACTCGGGCGGCTATGGAAGTTACATGCAAAAGGTATTGCAGTACTCAGAAGTGCATGCAGCGGCAGGGTGGCGCCAAACACAGGGCAGTCGACAAGCGGAACTGGAGTCACAAAGAATAGTGGGATGTTCTTGCAAATAAAAGGACTGAAGGGTTGCTAAGCTTATTCGTTAACCTGTCAAGATGTTTTACTCGAAGAAATTCCTTGAACATGATCTTTGAGAATTTGAAGAAGGTTGGAAATTTTCTCAATGGCCTGGTGCCGTGAGGGAAGTGCAATCTTCTGAACAAGGTCCAGCCGTCCGGGATCCCAGCACATCCAATGTGCACCCACTGTAGCTGTAGCGGCATTCCTCTGACAACGATTGGAACCATCAACAGCCCGAGTATCCAGTGGTGCTAGTACGAACCCCTAGTAGCCCAGGCCGTAATTGTGAACTTCGGTAGCCAAGTCTCGGCAGAGCGATTGCCCATCCCCCTGTAATTGCTAAAACCGAGCGCACTGTTCCTCTTTGAAAATGGCTGTTAATTTATCGGCCCGCGGGTCTTATGTGAGCGCCAACGGGACTTAGGAACGAAGATACGTAGCACTCGTAATTCCCACCCAAATAACTCAAATGTATATGTTGCTGACGGAGTATCATTCTCGCTATCCATTGGCGTATGGCAAGCTTAACGGCCCCCGGCCCCTATCCAGTACGCTTTCTCCGTGCTGCACTTAGCAGCAGATTCTATCCATTGTGCAGTGGATCTTCGGGAAAGTCCCTGCCTCCCTGGTTAAGGGGCAACTGTACCTGTGGCTCTTATGACTGTCGTTCAAGGACATGCATGGCCCCGCCGCCCCTTGTGGACGCCAGAATGCCAACCGGGCAGTCCGCACGCTGGCCGCCGCTCATTTCTTGCGATTGTCTAATCTTGAAGTCTGATAGGCTGCGTTTCTCCCGTAGCTGGGCCGTTGGGAGCTCCCATACGGCTGCACTACGGCTGGTGGGAATGATCTTGCCATCAGAACTACTGGACAGCCTTCCACCATCTCGATGCCTTAAGGATTCGATGGAAGGCGAAATGTCAGCCGAATGTTTGGAATGGTTGACGGCTTGACCTCGTTCGATTGAGCCCCGTTGGGTGTCTGAGAGTTGGCCTGGCCCATCTGAACCATAACCGGTGTGGCCTTGGTACGCTACCCGGCGCCCCGCACCAATTTTTTTTGATAGCGCCTTAAGCCTCCCCGATCACAGATGCCTTATCTGAGTTGCTAAGATGGTCTCTCATTTGTAAAATTCTTTCCTCGCGACGGACGAGAGCCAGAGTGGTTCTTCATTTGATCTTGCTAGCCAATTGGCGTTACAGACCTTCCAAACAATTCGAATCTCAAACAGAGGAGAGTCTGAATTAATGCTTCCTGTTCAACTCATCTGTCATGCCGCAATGCGCAGGGCCTTGGACTCGTTGGAACCGCACGGCCGCTCTCGCTTGGGTTAGTTAAACGGCTCATTTCAGCTTCGGAATATTCACAGCAACTGGTGGACAGAAATGTTTGGGGGGGGTTAAATGTTTCAATGGAGAAAGCAGAGAAGCCATAAAAAACGCCCGTGGTCTTGACAAAACTTGAGTACAGGAGCTGATCAACGGTCTGCCTCTATCATGTTTGTATATCAACATGACCGCCATCGAAGCAGCTAATAGGCCTAGAGCGATTAGCAGGACTTTTACAGCGTTATTTCTTTGAGGCCGTTATTTAGCTACGCTGTTGAAGCCAGCAGTACCCAGCACGTGTCGACACTAGACTCCAGGCTGAACTAGCTCACTCTATTACCTTGCAACTTTCGGACTACCGTCACCCCATTGTCGCCATTCGCGTGGGGGCTTGCTTCAGCCTTGCGCCGGGCGAAGCAACCACGACCCTACTAGTAGACTCCTAGCAAGATCATAAACCGATGTCGTAATTTTGGATCACCATGGATGCAGCCAACGCCCGTGAATTCACCTGTAGCGACGTACTTTTACTAACATCCGAATTCTACTCTACGTACTTGTGGTAACCTGAGGCAAACTGTACCAAGGTAGACTTGGAGTAACCAGATTCTACTGCATGCATGCACGAAATCACTCTTAAACCCTTGCATCTTTGACGATGGCCAACTCGTCAGACCAAAAAAATTGCGGAGGCCGAGAAATGAGCAAATCCAACCAATCCAACCCCGGCCTGTCTGCCAGTAGAATGTGGTAGCATCTCGATCAGATTGGTGGCTCCGCACTCCGCCCTTCAAACCACGCGAGCCTCCGTGCCTTGTGGCCGGTCGACCAGCCAACCAGCCCTCTGTTCTGATCTGGGCCGGCCACAGCGTCACTCGAGTGCCAGAGTCGACCGATAAGGCAACAGCAAACCTGTCCAGGTACCCCTGCCACTAATAAGACGAGCTTTCTCGTCTGGCATGCTGATGGGCAGGAACGTGCGGAAGGAATTTGATCGAGAACATCGCTTCTCGACGTTAGACGAGTGGTCCTGACCACCGCAAATGGCGGCTTGCTTTCGACTATGGGTAGGTCTACTCCGTATACCTTGTTTCTTAGGCGCGAAGAGTAGAGTTACCATACTAGTGGCTTAGGTGGACAACGTAGCCAAACTCACCTGGACTGCTGTTTCTGTGTGCAGAAGAAGCAATCAGGCAGTGCCTTACCATTCCTTTGGAAAGGCTTGGCATGGCAAGTTAATTTTCGACCTGGAGGTCCGGCGTTGACACAGTCTCGCCACCAAAATATTATCTCTGCAGTTGCTCTTCCGCAGATGATGAGGAAACTGTATCGTCATTCTTCACGGGAACAACAGCAGGCGGTACCAAAACTATCAGTTACCCACGTGGGATTGGCTCACGAACCATCCCGCCCTCCGCTTCTAAAAATCTTCAATACATTTCGCGACGCCCTTTCAGGCGCAATCCTAAACCGACATCCAGCTTCTACTGCTGCTCCTTCGCTAGGTTCGACGAACGGAAAGAGTGGGGAAGAAATGCTCCTCGACGACCTGTCAGAACGTTGCAATCTCGATCTTGTCGCTGCCACGGGACATTTGTGGTTGGAAACTGGGATAAACTGGGCCACCGTTCCAAGCTTGCGCCAAGTTGCTTGATCATCATCCCCCCACCTTTGGCTCAATTTGACCAGTTCGAGATGTGCCTCCTTGCTGGCTGCGCGCAAGCTATCCGTGAAGCAGTGGAGCTGCCGTTCCCTGCAGACCAAAAGAGCGCAAAAAATTCGAACTATTTGTGGTTGTATCGGCCTCCATAGTTTTTCTCGCTTCGTCCAATTTAGGTCAGAGTTTTTCTTCCCTTATTCCTTTCTCCTGGCTGTTAGCCTTTAGTCACTCCTTCCGGAGGCCTCTTTTTGTTGCCTCTTTTATTGATCCCCGATTTCAATTCGGTATCTTCAGTCTCTGTCATCTATCTCTGTCATCTGTTAATGCTAAGCTGGCAGGGCTAAACTTTTGGGACGTTAAGCGGGTAGGGAAGTTCCCACGCTACGTCATGGGCCGTCAACCCATGTCCAATCTCGATACTACCGGATTGCCGTGAATCTAGACCAACAACAACGTGCCTGGGAATATCAATCCAATTGAAAAATCCGGCAGAGAGACGGCTTCGATTCGTTAAGGGCTGTTTCATGCCAAGGTCCGAGAAGCTCTAAGTCGCGAGGGAGCTAGCCAACTAGCTACTTCTGCCAATTGCTGTTTTGCCTTGCCGACTGAAGTAACGTTCGCCCCACCGACGACACTATCAGTGACAGCGGAGGACCGAATGTACCGAAGCGCTGCAATCAGTCATTGATCAGGATAGCAAACCTCCAGCCGCACCTCCCACGCACTCGCCGTTTGCGATATCTCTCGCCTCCATCTTTCCACAGCAAACCTCGACCCGGGATTTTCCAGTCTCGTGCAGCCCTCTCCGGGATAATGAAGGCTGGAAGTCAACGTTCCGTCTAACGGTCTTTACGTACCGTCACTTACAAAAAAACCGGCGCATTTAAAATAAGCTATCGCTCACCACTTGAACAAATCCTTCGTCGTATCCGGAGATCAGAACTCTTCCACAACCACAACATTGCTTGGCAGCCTGGCAGTATCTCTACTTCCTTAGAGTGTTTAAACTTTCATTCGGTTCTCCTACGCTGGTGCTGGCGCGGCAATGGCCCCTTCGTTCCTCAACTTCAAGGATTTGAGGCGACGCTCCCGAGCGAGCTTCCGAACCGAACAATCCACCGACACATCAAGCGATGGAAGCCAGGGGACGACGCCCACGACGGGCTCCCTCACCCCGCCTTCGATGGGCGGCCCATCTGACCCGGCTCTCCATCTTCAGCTCAAAGAATCCAATGGCGCGCAGCCTCGCCCGCCGCTCCAGCCGGTAACCAACACGAATAGGTTCAGCGTCTCGGGCATGTCCGGCTTAGGATCGCCCGTAACAAGCAAGACTTCGGCACTCCCCGTGTCGCAATATGCCCCCCGCGTTGTGAACATAGCAGAGAATGCCTGGGTAAGCTCCTCTCGGCGGCGATTATCTTGATCTTTGCCTTGCGCCGCTGTCGCAATGATTCGAGCGGGTGAGGACAAGTGTATTAGCCGTCGTCTGCATTGGGATCGGGCCAAGATCTGGCGGTGAGGAGGCGAATTTTTTAGCTAACAACCGCAAAGGTGTACCAGAAAGTCCTCCTCGTCCACGGCACCATCGGCGATGCGTCGCAGCAAGCTCTTGACGGTACTCTCACGATAAGTCGGCTGGATGATCACTTCCCGCCTATCACCTGGCCCGTGTGCGACTCGCACTTCAAGGCCCTGGTCTATCTTCAGCCCGGCCCCAACAGAGTTCGCTTCGAATTCTCGAGCCCGAAGCTAGCAAACAGCTCATCATCGAACCCGATACACACTTCATATCTTACCGTCCACATGATGCCTCCTACGCACGCACCGCCCCTGCAGCTGGCAATTGTGTTGGCCAAAGACTCTCCTGGGATCTTTGATGCAGTACCTGCCAGGAAGGAAAAGGAGGGAAATGGGTTGGATACGGCGATACGAAAGTTCCGCATGGCGGCGTACCTGTGGCAAGCGTTCACGGCAGAGCAAATGTGGCGGAACAAGTTCAGCAGGCGTACCTTCAGACTCGAGGAGGACTGGACAACAGGCACGGCAAACTGCCGGGATCGGGAAATGGGCACCATGCGATCGGAGGCTCGGGTTCACGTCATTCGATCAGACAGGACGCTTGCCGAGATTCGCGATCTTGAGCGGGCGCAGCAGAACAAGGATGCCAAGGACAAGGACGGGCTCTTCGGTATCGCGGCGGGTGCAGTCACGGACTACTTCAAGCCGCTCGAGGGCCAGAAGCAGTACGTGTCGGTCTTGCTCCTAGATTCGCAGTGGGATTGCGAGGCCAAGACAATACGAGGACACGCGGCTCTTGGGGGTGCTCGCGGCGACCTCCACCTGGCCGTCTTTGGATCGCACTGCCTCCAAAGCTACCCTACTAGTTTCGAAGAAGTGGCGCCGGCCTTTACTGACTGCACCCCCACCGACACGAGCCTCGTGGCAAACGATTGCAACGAGGCCGGCAGTTCATGGGAGGCAGCCAATATTGGAATTGGCGCCCATCTTCACGAGGTTGGCCATCTTTTTGGTTGTCCCCACCAGGAAAGCGGTGTCATGAAGCGGGACTATGTCACGTTGAACCGCTCGTTTGTTCCGCGCGAAGCGTACTGCACCCGGACTCGTTCCAAAGGGGGCCTGGTCCTCCAGGACGCCGAATGCACATGGCATCGCCTGGATTGTCTTCGGTTCCGGCTGCACCCATGCTTCAAGCTCCCCAACGACGGGCCCCTGCACCCGGACGACAGTATCCAGGCGTTCCCTGTCGAGGGCGGGTCGGTCATGATCATGGCCAAGACGGGCATGGCGTTCCTTGAGATTTACGGTGAGGGGGACGACATTTGTCGAGCCTGGGTTGAATATCCGCGTGAGAACGGCGGGCCTCAAAGACAGATTGCCCTGAGCGATAGCGAGCTAAGGGCGCGGTTGCCGGAGAACAAACGGCAGGGCAAGGTAAAGGTACGCATCTGGAGCCATGGTGGCGGGTCGACCGAAATCGACGACTTCAAAGGGCTCTGCTCCAAGACAAACTCGTTCAAGCTTGCGAATGGGAAGGTGGCGTATCGGAGCCAGAGACTCGGCATGTCCAAGGCCGAGGGGAGTGAGGATGTTGAGGTCATCCTCACGAGTGCGTTGAAGCAGAATCGGGTGCTCTCGAGGATTACATTTTACCACGGGCAGGCTTTCGACGGGATGGAGTTTGTGTATGATGACAACTCGACGCAGCTTTTTGGGAAGACTGGCGGACGGCCTGGTGGCTCTGTATTTGAGCTTGGTAAGTCTCCCCCTACCCATGAAGCTGTTTTCGGTGCCTAACGGGTACAGATGTGCGGAAAGGAGAATATATTTCTGGCTTTGTTGTGAGGTCAGGATGGTGGATCGACGCGATCCAAGTGTTAACGAGTTTGGGAAGGCGGTCTCCTTTCTACGGCAACGCGCATGGTGGCTCAGCGTAAGTGGAATTCTAGGTGCATGCGAGCCTCGAAGGCAACTAACGCTCTCTCAATTAGAAATACCCTAATACCTCCACGTGGCTACAGCGTCGTTGGCGTTTCGGGGACTTGTGGCAAATGGGTCGACGCATTTTCCCTTATTATTTCCAAATAAGCGCCTTCGATTCGAACTACGGCGCCTGCAATACACATTTTTCGCGGCAAACAGCATCAGGCACAGCACCTGCGTTTCCAGCATACGAATTCAAGAAACGAAGTACAACGGAGGAACTAATCATTATAGTGGGTATTCGCGTTCATGGAGAATGCAATGGTCTGGGATAAGGGGCATCGAGGCTGCTGTGTCGCTCTGTGCTGAGGTCGAACGGACATGCTAGGCACGGCGTTGCGGCCAGTATAGCAACATCAGATGGGCGAAGCCATATGGGCCACCTTTAAGGAGATATACGCATTACCCATTCCTGTTATCCTGGGGGTGGAGGCGTTTGGAATAATATCATTACGGCTGAGCATGCAATTGGAGGGATCAAGCACATTTCAACTTTAAACGGATTGACAATAGAGACTGTGATAGGTTTGGAGTAATAACATCTGTATTGATATGTCTATCGAATGTCACTCTCAACATGAGGATACGACCTTTCGCATTGTTTGATGCGATTCGAGAAGTTAACAGCAGGTTTAGTAGTGGGATAGACATGCAAATAGAGAAGGGAGGAGAAGGTTAAAAGGGCGAAAAGAAAGCGGGATAAGGAAGAGAGCCCCTCATGTCTGTAAATTCCTTCGAGGGAACGTACTCCACCGTAACCCTAGAAATTGTTACATTCTTACGCTCAGTCTGGCGACGTCAATCTGGCAGCAAAGGTGTGCGGATTAGTTCTAGCGGTCGAAGTTAGAACCTTGGCAGCCAGCCAGTAATAAGGAATCTAAGGCAGGGCCTGGCCCCACCACATTTGGGGGGGGAAGGGTCTGATGACGGCATTATGCCTGGAGCTTTGCCGAGAGCATGTAGTGCGGAGCAAAAAATGGTGGAGCTCGTCATCGGGATTTTTAATAGCTGGCCTCGTGCCAAGGAAAAGAGAAGATGACCCTTCATTGTGTCTTTGTGCTGCTTTGATTCCATTAAAGGCACTCATACTACATCAAAATTGTGTTAAATTTTGCTGGGAATATTTACGCCTACGCCAGCTCTTCTCCATCCCGGAACCTTTGTCTCCAGTTTTGATATTGTGTTGGGGAGGCTTGCGTTAGTGGCAGTTTTAGGTACCCGAAAAGTAACCTAGCCCGCCGCAGCCGGCTTGACTGTTGAAGCGGCGCCACAAAGACTTGGCATACGTCCATCCGCCTTTCTGCCGACGACGTCAACTTCGGAGCTTCCATTCATTGTCTTGGACAAAACGCCCACCCCCTCCCTACCTCTGCCTCTGAACAACGATCATTGAGCCGTGAATTCGATCGCTTCCGACAATCTTTGACCTTACTTAGGTCTCCAAATACCAAAAGTCAATTCGCCGCCCCAGTTTGAGCTTCCGGCAATCTTCCCAACACAAACGAACACCAGACCTTGCGACTTTCGATGTCGAAAAGAGTGAGCGCCATGGCGAGTAATAATAATGGCAGTGTCGTCAAGGATGGACGGAGCATGGATCCGCCCGGTATGGAGTCTCCCCTTGTTTGAGTGTGAAGCTGCGATGCCAGGAGTCTTCCGGTGGCCGACGCTGTTCCTTGGTGGTTGCTGCGGCTAGACCTGGAAAGAGGCAACTCACCAAATACCGGCAAAGGCCATCGCAGTAGGGGCAGCATGGCGGAAGGACTAGGAAATGGTCGCTGACTGAAATATTTCTGTTGAACCAGGCTACGACAAGCAAAAGCTCCTCCTCTCCTCAGCTACGGGCCACTTTTCCCTCGTCCGAGCACTCCATCTCGCAGATCTCATTACCCTCATGAACGGTACTTATTCCTCCCAGCTTCCCCGTGCCCTCTTTGGCTCTTGCAAAGCTTTCTCTCCCTGGGCGCGCATGAGCTTCGATTGTTTGCGACCGTCGGCCTTGACTGTCCGGGACAGCGTCTTTGCATAATAGGACAAACTGCCAGGAGACATCCCATATCTAACAGTGCACGGAAAATAGGCTTCTGCGGCGTCATGTCCATCTTCATGTCCCTCCACTACTGCCTCGGCGACGACCCATATGACCACAAGTTCCTGTACATGGCTCTAGCATTTTTGCCCTTTGGGCTGTTTTTTGATTTTATGGACGGGAAGGTGGCGAGATGGAGAAAGAAGAGTAGTTTGATGGGGCAGGAGTTGGACTCGCTGGCAGATTTGGTACGTTGATTATCTCCTCCCAGCTCCCGGTGATCCTAAAGCACGGCGGCGTGCGAGCCTCCGTTCCACTGATCATCTTGATTTTAACACGTTTCCCGTGATCAGATCTCCTTCGGCGTCGCCCCCGCGGCAGTAGCCACCTCCCTAGGCCTTCGCACCCCGCTCGACGCCGTCTGTCTTACCTTTTTCGTTCTTTGTGGTCTGACGAGGCTGGCGCGCTTCAATGTTACGGTGCAGGTTCTCCCGAAGGATGCAACGGGGAAGAGCAAGTATTTCGAGGGGACGCCTATTCCTACTACCCTGGGCCTCGATGCGGTGATGGCGTGGTGGGTGCACTCGGGGACGGTTCTTGAGAATTTGCCGCTTGGTTTGTGGTTCGAAGGCACCCCATTTGCGGTGCATCCCGTCGTAGCCGTCTTCGTGGTTCATGGGTGTTTGATGACGAGTAAGAGTATTCACATACCGAAGCCCTGAATTGGGTTTTGATGCGCAGCCGAGTTTGGCGGGCTGTCCCGGGAATAGTGAGATGGGGTGGTTGCTGCTGGACAATGGGGTACAAAGATTTTACGAAGATTAGAGACTGTGGATATGGGATATGAGAAAGCAAACGATTGATTTAG
>Ga0247774_1001660_pt1 | contig 11143 bp, 13 predicted proteins | sample UWRJL001104B6_FD_179933 | JGI IMG/M metagenome (GOLD analysis project Ga0247774, IMG submission 179933) | Plant litter microbial communities from Arlington Agricultural Research Station in Wisconsin, United States - UWRJ-L001-104B-6 | ecosystem: Environmental > Terrestrial > Plant litter >... | reverse complement strand
CTCACCCACGAACCGGAAACCCAAAGCGAGCATGAGCATCGAAAAGGTCCCGCTTGCAAAGCAAAAACTTTGAACAAAACATGGTCAGATAGGACGATATCTTCTCTCAAGAACCTACACGTCACTACGACTCGCAACAGCCCTGACTTATGATCCAAGCTATGTCCAACACGTCGTTCTTCCATTGGCCAAAGAGGGCCAGATGTTGGAAAGTCTCAGAACTTTTAAACTCTCTCTCTCTCTCTCTCTCTCTCATAAAACTCCCTCGCTCTCCGCCCTACCATCCAAACGCCCCCTGTCACCACCATAAGCAAGAGGTTGATTACTGTACTTCCCAGAATCCACGCCTCCTCTAGCATCAAAATCGCAAAGTGGATTCAAACCAATAGAGTCATCGCCCCACTCTTCCCCTCTACCAGCACCAGTACCGAGCCAGGCGAACCCCTCTCTATGATCTCGCCGCCTCGAGCTCCAACTCCAGCTGCCGAATCCTTTCGCTCTGATCCCCCGTCCCTGCCCCGACCTTGCGCTTCAAAACCTCCATCTCCTGCGTCAGCTGGGCAATCTTCTCGATCTGGGTGCTGATGATCATGGACTGGCTCGCCAGAAGCTGTTTGATCTCGGTCAACGAAGCCTCTATCCCGGGGCCAGAAGATGATGCTGTAGGTGCGGCGGAAGCAGCAGGTGCCGGTGCCGGCGTCTGCTGAGGCGGCGGGCTCTTGAACACGACAGGAGGCTGCTTTGCCTTAACAGGACTAGCAGGCTTGGCTGCATACGCCGTGGTTGTCTTGGTAGCCGGTCTTGAGACTTCTTCAAAGGAAGATACGTCATCTTCGTCGGATCCTTCATCTTCCATCTCTTGGTACTTGTTCGCCATGGCGGAAATGCTAGCCTTCTGATCCGAAACATTGGGAGGGGGACCACGCGCGACCGGCTTGGCTGGCTCGGGTTCTTTCTTCGGGAGAATCTTTGCAGACGGTGGAGGGGAGGATATTGTCTGCTGCGGAGGTTTGTAGTCGGCGGGCACCTCAACTGGCGCACTACCTTCGTAGATGGACTCGAGGTCAAGCTTGGCCGGGAGGCCTGACTTGCCGTCGAGCCATTGTTTGGCACTAACGGCAGGTTTGAGCCCCGTGGCAGGCGGATAAATGTCGGACTGAAAGGTTTCGGCGCGGCGAGGGACCGTGAAGGAGATGGGTTCGATGTAGCTGTCGTTTACCGTCTTGTAGGCTCGCATGATTTCGTTTTCGTGGACCTTGATATCCGGGTTAGTGCTTCGTCGGGTCGTGAAAGCAACAGTGAGGAGTCTTCCTTACATTGATGCCTCTTCGGGGCACAAAGGCGATGCCTCGTTGAGGTTCGCTGGACTTGTACTCGTTCAGGAACTCGAACTTGTCGTTTTCGTACTCGAAATACCGAATGTTTCCGTCTCTTTTATGTAGTGTTAGCACCCCACGCTCATGATGTAAACACATATGTGGCGTAAGCCTTAACGGAGTCAAGGAGGGTGTGGTAGCGAAGAATGAGACTCACCCCTTCCCGGCCAAATACAAACAATTCGACCCGTCGTCCCAAAATGGCATACAAACTCCCGAAATCGAATCCAACATGGTAAAGCCTCCAATCGGATCTGGATTCCCCGGCTCCCACAAGGCGATCTGCCGCTCGCTCATGCGCGAGAAGCCCGTCGTCGCGATACGGTTGTGCTCGCCCATCCACACGGCCCTGCTGTTCTTGGCGCCTGGGTGGCCCGGATGGTCGTGAGCGGGTCGTTCTTGTCGGACGTCCCAGACGCGAAGCTTCTTATCGCGGGACGTGGTGACGAGCATGGTGCCCTGTGCGTTCCATGACAGAGACTGTACGATGTCCCCGGTGCGTAGTTGATGCGAAGATTGGCCCGTTGAGATGTCCCATAGCTTGATCGTGAAATCGCCTGAGGCGGAGGCGAGGATGTTTTCGGCGGCGGGGTTAAAGAGGACTTGGCCTACTTTTCTGTAGGTCGCAGAAATCAGTAAAAGTACAAAAGACATATCCAGGATGTCACAGTGGTCGATGTAGTCGGTCAAACATACCTTGGATGGCCAGAGAGCTTGGCAACGGGATCGACGTGCGGGATCTCCTCCGCATCGATATGTAGTGTGAAGCCCTGGGGCACCTGCCATATCATAATCTTTCCATCTTCCGAGGCCGACGAGACGATGCGGTCGTTGAAAGGGTTCCTGGGCATGTGGTTAGCCGTCGCATTCCTCGGTCATGCCTCTCTCCCCTTCTCCCTCCCCACTCTATTGCGCAGTAGATCCTCAAGTAGAAACATACCAGTCTGTATCCAGAACCGCAGCAGTATGGCCCCGGAACAACGGAATCTGATCCGGTACCTTTCCCTTCTCGTTGACCGGAATGACGGCGAATGCGCCGCCACCGCCTGCCTCCCAGTTGACCGAGATATATTCAGGGTTAACCTATGTCGCACAGCCTCGATCAGCCATCTCTAGTTCCCTCAAGATAGGTCCGAATATTTCCCTCGCAGACATTCGTGGTGTTGGCAGGGTACCTCGAACCTTTACAAGGTTGGTGTCCCACGCATTTCGACTAATGTGGAGGTTGTCGTAGCAGAATTCCTTCCTCGTCGCCTTGCCGAAGACGTGTCCTACAAGTTCCTCAACAGTCAGTCAGCGACCGTTTCTTCCGTCAAAGTTCTTAGTGCGCACGCGACAGGATAGAGAGCCTTCGGGAACTTTTCGATTGCGACGGGGAAGAGAGAAAGGAACCCACGATATTTCGACGCTCGAACAAACCGGTGAGCCATTCTCCGTTGCTGATGCTGAGACGGACAAAAAAAAGTGAAGAGAGACTGGGTAACAAGCGAAATCAGTGGCGCGGATCTGGGTGGACAAAAATCGGCAAATTGAGAATGTAAGTTGGTTTGGCAAACGAAGGACCCAACGAGAGCCTGCGAGGTTTGAAACAGAGGGGTGCCTCTCAGTACATCCGGTCCGGGGGGGGGCCTTGCCAAGCCACCCCACCACGCAACCACTTGTAGGGAACCTTCACCTCGGTGGGTGGCCAATCATATGGCACTGATCACGTGTCCCATGAGACAACCATGAAAGAAGGTGCCATGTTGGAATCCACGCGTCAATACATGAGAGCCAAGACAACGTGAATCAACCAAGGAAATGAATAATGCCTGTGGATTCTGTTTAATTTTACAATTTACCGCGTACGAGCCCCCCTTACTCGTTCAAGCTTGTCCCCCTTGCACCCTTGCGCCTTTGCCTCGTTGGCACCTTCTCTTCACAGCCTCTCTGGTTTTCTAGATGTCTCCCGGTAGAATATCAAAGTATGCTACTCAAACAACCGAAACAAAACAAAAGTCTTACTCCAACAGTGTAAAACGAACCCCTCCCCAAACCAATACAAAAAACAAAACAAGAACAAGCGCGTCGTTTTAAAAAGAAAGGCTCTGGGCTTCCGACTCTGAAGAACAGCATTATTAAAGAGCGATGGCATTATCTCATGTCGTCTTGGTGGCTGATGAACTCCAGGCTCATGGGGATAGTGTCATTCGTTTCAGATGCATGCCGTAAGAGAAAAGCTCATCCTTCATGTCTTCGTATCCGTACGTAGGTCGTCATGGAGATGTCGTCATGTCCGATGGCGATGAAGAGAAGCCAGCAACTCGAGACTTAGACGTACATGCTCTTCGTTCGAGAATGCACCCTCCGACCCTCAGCACGGCGCCGGAGCGTGTCCTCCCGCTTGAGAACGAGGTCGCACCACTTGCTTCTCCGAGGCCCACTGGCGTCATCGTCCATGGTGCCGTCACCGCGGCCAATGAGCTCGCCAAGAACCTTCATCCAGCTTTCCTTGTCTTCGGCCGTGTCGGCATAGAAGTCGATGACCTCGCCGTTATTGAAACGGATTCGGAAGCCTTCCTCGACGAACATGTAGCCCTCTTCCTCCTCGGCAAAAGCTGATCGTCGGCGCTTGCCACCCTTGCCGGTCGTCTCTTTCTCTGTGAGAGCTCGACGATCGTCAATCAGGCGCTTGGCATTGGCAAGGTTGATGGTGGCGCGGGGCTGACGGGTTGCCTCGTGATAGGCAGTGAGCTTAGTGCCGATGAGCTTAAAGTAACGACGACGCCAGTACTAGGCAAAGTTAGCAATGAAGTTGAAAAACGCGAGAGTCTAGGCGCCTACCGGACAGTCTCCACCCTGCTGGCTAAGATGACCCTCCCAGTTCCTTGACAGGCGCTCCTCGGCCGCCTTCAGCTCGCGAATGCACGAGTTCATGCTCTTCGGCATCTCCTCATCGGTAGAGTTCTTAGGACGCGGCACGAATAGGAGTTGCAGCTCAAGCTTTCCAATCTTGTAGGGCGCCCGTCGAACCACAGTTGTGTTTCCGCGCTTGCTCTTGACGCTCGAGGCGAAGCCTGCCTCCTCAGTCGCCCACTCGTTGAAGCATGCCACTTCCGCCAGATACGGCCGTCCAAAGCAGCGAGGCTCGTGCTCCTTGAGGCACACGTATGCGCGGGCGAAGCTGCCATCTTCGGCCACCAGAGGCGACAAGAGGTCGTAGGCGCAAGGTGCCTGGTTCATCTGCCTGGCTTGAGCTTCTCGCTGCTGCTGCGCGAACCGCTCCTCTTCCTCGCGCTGTCGCATCTCCATCTCCCGGCGCTTCTTGGGGGAAGCAAACACTCTGCTAAAGGCTGATGTCTTTGTTCTATGGGGCTTGGTGGGAGACGAAGAAGAAACCGCCTTGGCCACAGGTTTCTCGAGCTTTACGTTCAACGTAAGCTGGAACTCGAGATCATTAGGCACCACAAGCTCAAACTCCTGGCCAATAGGTGCGTTGCGAGCAAGCTCCAGCCATGCAGTGGTGACGCAGTGGACGCCGTTGTCCAGCGTAAGGCTGAACCAAGTTCTCTCGGCTGCTTCAATGTTAACCATGACGAAAGAAATTTAGGACTGGGATTACTCACTCTTGGCAATAGGAAGATCAAGATCCTTAACACCCATGACCTTGACAAAAAGGCGGCCTCGCTCACCACTCTCCTCGGTGGCGAATTCAGCATTAAGCTCCTCTTCGGCCAAAGGATTCAGCGCCATCGCATTGCTCCCCTGGCCCGGCATCGGCGGGACGGGACCACCTGGCGTAGGCCGCTTCCGGACACTCCTAGGCCGGATCTTGCCATTCCAGGGCTCAACTGTCCACGACTGCGGCCTATCAGCCTTGACGGGAGAGTTTCCGGCCGATCTTGTCTTCCATCGGTCCTCATCACTGGCCGCGACCAGCTTTGTGTTCTGACGCATTAGATATCCCCGCTGTTTGCGCACGGAAACGTTAGCATGAGTCGGAGACTCGCGGATCTCGTTGTCAAAGGGCTGTGGTTCGGGTTGAGTTTCTTCCTCAACAGGCGCTTGTCTGTTGGGGTTGCCACTGGCATTGTGATACAACTGTTGTAGAAGGGGTGTTTGGGTGAAAGCCACCTTTTGTGCCTCGATAACTCTCTCGAAATCCTGATCAAGACTGAGGCCCATGTCGAGATCCAATGTGAGACTGCGCTTCTTGAAGCTCGGATGTCTCTCGATGTATTCATCCGTGCTGCTGCTAAACTCTCCCTCGTAGTCGCGATCAAAGTCTCGTGAGAGACGGTTTCGGTGCCGCTCCGGAATAGGGGGCACACCCGGTATTTCGCGGCTCACTTGACGGCGGGCCTCACGCATGGCCATGATATCTGAAGGTGTGGCAGAAGCACGGGTCTTAAGTTTAGAACCCGAAGCCTTGATTGTGGCAAACTGCTCTGGGATGGCCGGCGAGTCACGGACTTCATACTCGTCGTCAGAAACAGGGTGGTGAATGACGGAGTCGGGCGTGCCGGGCTCTTCGTCGTATTCATCAGGTTCGCCCCATCCCGATCCGTCGTATTCTGGCTTAGAGAGAGGCTGATCTGGTGTGTAAGGTCGCTGGAGATAGGCTTGCGCCTCCGCCATCTTATGGCCATGCACCGCATCAGGTCGTGGGAGGGTGGGAGCATTCAGACCCCTGTTGCTGGTGATTGTGTCGGACGAGTGGTCCGCATCCACAGGTGACACTGGCTCTGCCTCGGGAGTGTTGTCATCGACGGGCGGCTTGGCACTGTCTGAATAGTGGCTCTCGCTGCTATCATCCTGGATCTCACCACGGAACTTCTCTTCCTCGTCGTAATCTTGATACATGTCCGTGATAGAATCCACATCGTCACGGGTATCAAGGTCGCGTCGAACGATGACGCTACCATCATCGTCATCGTCAACAAAGGAGTCATGTTCGGTCGACGGGATGGGAATATCTGGATCCAAGGGAAGCGGCCGGTCCGGGCTGCTTGGAGGAGGTGAAGAGAAGCGATAATCGGATTCACGAGGGTCGATGTCCTTGTTGCCATTGACGCGGCGCAAAATAGACTCCCTTGAAATGCGGGGCGGCAGATGGTACTCGCCAAGCCCAGAAAGATCGCCGACTGCGTCATCCTCCTCCTCCGCTTCAAGGGCGGCGACGCCGTTGGTGTCGGCCTCCGAGGCGGGGCTCCCGATTCTATCGCGAACTCCTGCTCGGCGCATGCGACGCTCTCGCTGTTGCTGCTCCGCGGCAGTTCTGGCGGTCTTACCGTCATCCGAGAGCATCATAAGCTTAAGTCTCTCCTCCAGCGGCATTCGGGCATTACCAATGCTCTGGATTTCAGATTTGCTTGCGGCCGAAGCCTCTGGTGGAGATGGAAGGCTCCTGGAAGATCCAAGCATCCTCTCAGCCGTGGCCGAGAGACCGGGCGAGCCTCGAGACGGCGGCCGGCCCCCCATTCCAGGAAGAGGTGGCAGGGGCCTGTGGTCCGAGTTGGACGAGTCGGTTCTTTGGTGAGTTGGGCGGCCTGAGGCTGCCATGGCTGCCCCTTCAGGGGCTGGGCTCGAATCATAGAACGGATTATCGCCACGCAACAGACCGCCCTGTGTCCAATCATCGGGTCCCACCACGGGCGTCTTATCAGTATCTTCCAGCGAGGCATCGAAACTGTCGTCTTGGCTATCTGCGTCACGGTGCAGGTAGGCTGGGTTGTACTCATCCTCCTCTGATTCATAGCTGCCCTCGCGAGAGTTTGAGCCGACCGACGACAGATCCGGCGTTGCCATTTCGTATTCGTTCACCTGGGGAGGCGCTGCATCAAAGGTGACGCTCTTGTTGTGCTTGTGAAGTGACCTCAATCCATCCTCATCGCCAGTCGTCTCAGTCATCCAGGTTCCGGTCTTTTCGTCAAAGCTGCTCTTGAACCGCGACGGCGCAAGCGACGACTTGATGGGCGACACCTCCTTGGTAGGTGTCTTTGGTGGATGGCCGGGCGTTGCTGGGAGGCTAGGCGCAGCCGTCGGCTTTGTTGGACTGTAGAGGGGAATATCGGTCTTGCTTTGGTTCCTTTGGTGTCTGTGGAAGGGCCTATCCGGCACGCCATCTCGAGGCGTCGATGGTCCTGACCCCACAAATGCGTTGCCTTGGACCTTAGCGAGTGGACGCTCAATGTGAGGAATGCGGGTGGGATCGTATTCTTGCTTCTGCTCGAGGGCAAGGATGTTGCTGTTCTTCACCCGCGACGCCTTATGGAGCCGTTCGATAGAGGAGCGCCGCATGGGAGACGGACTGCCGGCCCTACCGCTGCCACCATATAGACTGTTCTCGGTGCTCGTGTTACGACTCTGCCAGAAGAGTCTGGGCGACGACGCTTTTGCCTCCACCGGGGAGGACTGGAATGGGGACGAGCCAGAATCAAGATTCATTTTCTGAGGTACACAAGTTAGACCATTTCTTTGATTCGTCCCACCCTCAATTCGTCCTTGCCCACCTTTGTTGTTTGATTCCAGCTGGGAGAGTTTCGCCTCCTCTCCGTTGGAGAAATCTCCGAGAGTGGTCGAGGGATGCTGCTTGCCATCTTGGTCGGTGACAACCCGGACGAGGTTTTGGAGATTCGCAATGGGTGCACCTTCCATTCATTAGTTAAGCTTCGCACTACGAGATGACGAGAGCCGAAAATTGTCTTACCGGCTCCGAGGATGCCATGATTAACGACGCAGGCACCGCTCGTCGACGAATTTGTGTGTTCTCTGAATAAGAGGTTGAGCCGATGGTGTGTGGGCGAATTCGGAAGTGTGTGTCGAATGTGGATTAATAACAACCGGGCGGCTGACCCGCTGAATGTGTTGTGGGTGCGGCGTACAGAGTAAACAATGAGTCGGGTCGCATGAGATGGTTGCCCCGGGAGACACGGCAACGCACGGTCCACCGACGCGACAGGCTACACAAAAAAATGGCAGGGATACAGGAACCTGGAAAGTGCGAAATCAATTTCTTCCAGATGAAGTGATTCGATTCTTTTTGCGCTGCATTTGTCCAATTAACTTCTACGGCGGGTGTCTTTACCCGTTTGTCGTCCCGAAATGTCTTGTTTCGCGAACAACTGGGACCGTTTTCAGTCTCCCCTTCCAGAATGGTTCGTCGCTATTGACATCACCACCCTCCATTATCTCTGGGTGCCGCTTCCGAGCTCCGACCCTGTTCTTAACGGCCTTGATATGAGGAAATATTCCGCTGCTAAATTGATCTCTTCGAACTGGCGGGGATATTTGCTCGTGATCCTCGAGAATCTCCAAGTCTACAGCCAGCACGCAAGACCGCTGGAGTGTTGGAGTGCTGGAGTACTCTAGACCAGATTCGTGTTTACCCGCATTCCAGCACCGCCGTCCCACCCGTCAATCTCATATCAACCCGCTCGCTGGCTACTACAGGCGGCGTTTATTACACTACATGATTCATTGATGTGATACGGCTTGTGGCCGCAAGGTACACGAATGCATCTACTCAGGATCCGCTTCAACCTTCTAGCAGTAGTCCACCTGGCAACCGCAAGAGACGCGGACTGACTTCAGGCCATGCTAGATTCCAAGGGCTAGTTAAGGCGAATATGCAATGAGGGAAGCAATCCTAGCGATTTCAATGACGAAGAAGCACATGATTAGAATAGCCGAGGGAAAGAAGTAGAGAAGCATGTCGGTTCAGACCTCGCTCGACTATTGATGGTTGATGTCTCCTCCACTGGTCACCCAAACATCTCTACTCGAAACCATGTAAACTAAACCCATATTACTGCCCCATGACGGCCTTCCTCAGCTTCATCTCCCTCCTAACGGCCTAACAACCTCCACTCTCCCAATGGCCATGCCTCTACACCCAAGGCCCGGTGCTTGATCTTCACTCCCTCTCAGCACGTGAGACGACGGTGACCTTACCGACGCACACCTCCTTCCCAAACAATAATCCGCGCCCCGCTGCAAACTCCAAGCTTTCATGAATGAGGCGCCGTCTTCCACATTGGCCGGCACCCGCTCAATTCTCTCCGAGTTCTCCTGCTTGACCTCCGCCTCTGGGACTTGTCGCACACTGACCCGGCGACCAGCTGGCGGGCGTTTCCGGTCTTCCCCTCGGACCTCGAAACCTTGGGAGAACTCAGGCTGCTCTCATGTATCAAAGCTCCTTCACGGAGCGGACCATGGCGGAAGGAAGCTTGCTGTCGGGGATCGGAAGCCAGGAGCGAGGTGAGGTGTTAAAACCGGTGGATGGGGCGCGGCATGAGACTGGTGGAGTTTTATTCAGCGGAGTATTGGCCCGGGGGGCGGGGGGGGTTATTGCGGATGATCTTCGGGCAAGGAGTATAAGACCATCTTTAGAGGGTTCATGATTTGCACCAGATAGACTTTAGTATCTTGAATGAACGAGTTTCAACAGATCCCATTGCAACCGAAGGACGGAGCTGCCCCTCATCCATGTTGAACTGCTGGAATGTGGTAGAGATGCGCTCCGCTGGAACTCACTAGATCCTCAGCAACGGTGACCTTCGGAGCTGCCCTCTATTTGAAGTTTATCGTCCGGACTCAGGTTGTGTTTCTGTTAACAATCGCGTTATCAGGAAGCATGTCGAACCGCCAATTTATCGATGAGATCTTTATTGCCACTATATAAACTCTTTCTCATCAGGACCAACTCACCGAGCAACCAACCTAAAATTCTTTTCTCGCCCTTCTCATAACCACTCATCGAAAGCATGCCCTCATCAAGTCAAGTACCAATCATCTCCTCATGAATTATGCCCGGCACCAAAGCAGCGCCGCCGAGTGTTCCAATCTCGGCATACGAGCTTGCCTCATCCATCTCTCCTGTTGGCAAACCAAGCTTATCCTCAACTAAGCCAGTAATAATGTCGGGAACATGAATACAATCTGAAGAAGAGTATCCAATCCGCGGATCATCAAAATCCGCAACACACCGGCGCACTCATCGTACAGCATTAGGGGGTATCGTCCAATCCATCTGTTTCCACCGCGCTGTTTGCCACAGCCTCAAATGAGGGCGGCGGCGAGACCAATGGCCACAACCGCCGCTCCCTTGACAGGGAACGACGTCGGTGCGGCACCTGAATCAGGCTTAGACGTCGACTCCGAGTCCTCAGTTGTCTTGCCCGCGTCGGCGTCGTCGGTCCCGTCCGGTGAGTCGTCGCCCGTGGAGGTGGGCTCGGGGTCGTCAATCGTGAGCGTGCCGCAGTGGTCGCGGATGTCGCTGACGCATTTCTTCAGCTCGGCCGCGTCGCCGGCATTGTTCTCGTTACATTGGTTAAAGGATTCGCGACAAGCGAAGGAGAAGAGGGACTGGTCGTAGAATTCGAGGCCGGGGGCCGTGCCGTTGGTGCAAGTACATTCGAACGACAGAGAATCCTGCAAATCATATCAGCAAGCTTCCTCTTCACGTTTATGCCGCCTTGAGCCTTCGGCAAAGGCACTAGCGGGCATCTTCTTGCTAGCAGAATCACATACTGGCTCACACTTGTTCTCGTTGGGCTTGCCAGGGCAGAGTGCCTGGCATGTGTTTCGCTCGCCCGAGCACCAATTGCCTGCGAAGAATAGCGTTAGAATCCACTTTGACGCTCCATTGAGTTGCAGGGGCCATTGACTCACTCCTCTCCACAGGGTCGACTTGGCCGACGTCAAAGGTAAAGTTGAAAAGCTGTGTAGTCTGAGCGGCAGCAATGCTAATGAGCGAGAGGAGTGCGAAGGAATGCATGATGCCGGCA
>Ga0247774_1001659_pt1 | contig 11143 bp, 13 predicted proteins | sample UWRJL001104B6_FD_179933 | JGI IMG/M metagenome (GOLD analysis project Ga0247774, IMG submission 179933) | Plant litter microbial communities from Arlington Agricultural Research Station in Wisconsin, United States - UWRJ-L001-104B-6 | ecosystem: Environmental > Terrestrial > Plant litter >... | reverse complement strand
AAGCTCAGGCTGGCCGACGCAGCAGTGGAAGACGGCAAGAACGACGAGGCTCGTGCCCGCGCGAACGAAGCAGCGGCCGATGCGGAGCTCGCTCAGGCCCGTGCGACCAGCGGCGAGGCCAAGAAGGCTGCCGATGAAGTGGAACGGAGCACCGAAACGCTGCAGCGGGAATCGGAGCGTAATCAGGGCGCCACGCCGCTGCCCTCACCCGCGCCCCGTTCTTGAACCGCTTTCAGAAGGAGAATCCTGTGAAGTACGCAAAAGTTTCGATCGCCGCCGTCGTGAGTGCGGTGCTGATGACCGCCTGCGCTTCGGCGCCGAAGCGCGTGGAGCAGCTGGAACAGGCTCGTTCTGACGTTCAGTCGCTGTCGTCGGACCCGCTTGCCCAGCAGGCAGCCAGCCAGGAACTGCGGAATGCGCGCAGCTCGCTGGAGCAGGCCGATAACGCGCTGAAGGCCGGCCATAAGGACGAGGTGCTGCACTTCGCTTACCTCGCGTCTCAGCAGGCCCACACGGGCCAGGAGCGCATCTCGGAAGTGCGTGCCAAGGAAGACGTCTCGAAGGGTGAAGCGGAGCGCAATCGCGTCCTCCTCGAGTCGCGTACGGCGGAAGCCGAGCGCGCCACTGCCACTGCTCAGGAACAGGCGCGACTCGCGCAGGCTCAGGCGCAGCAGGCTGAAGCTGCTCGCCAGCAGGCCGAAGCGGCACGGGCCGAGACACTTGATACGCAGCGCCAGCTCGCTGAGCTGCAGGCGAAGCAGACCGAGCGCGGCATGGTGCTGACACTCGGGGACGTTCTGTTCGACACAGCGGCGTCGACGTTGAAGCCGGGTGCAGGCGCGGTGCTCGATCGTGTTGCCGGATTCCTCAAGGAAAACGACGGCACGAAAGTGCTGATCGAGGGCCACACGGATAGCCGTGGCTCGGAGGAATACAACGAGCAGTTGTCCCAGCGTCGTGCACAGGCTGTGGCCGATGGCCTCGCCTTCCGTGGGATCGATCGCGGTCGAGTCGAAGCCGTGGGCCGCGGTGAAGCGCTGCCGGTCGCCAGCAACGACAACGCTGCCGGTCAGCAGCAGAACCGTCGTGTGGAGCTCGTGTTCTCCGATGCGTCGGGCCGGTTCGCAAGCGGAACTTCGACCTCGCTGCGCTGATTAATCAGTGCAGTTGAGTCGATGAGTGGCGAAGCGATGGGGGCAACTCGTGTGTCCCCATCGCTTCAGGCTTTTTCACGAGAGGCATGTCATGAACCGATACGATCAAAATGACTGGCGCAGCCATCGCGGTTTTCGTGAGGACAACGACAGCGGCCGCACCGCTGGCGATGATGAGCACCAGCCCTACGCGCAGGATCCCTACGCTTATTACCCAGGACAGCGTTCCGAGCAGCGGTATGGCGGCGCTCGTCAGTCTGCTCCACGTCGCGAGCAGCAGGACCGTCCGCCACAACGCTATGGCCAGCGCGAGCCGTACAACGTTAGCGAAGGCCGCAGCCGTTACAGCGAAAGCCAGTACGGGCAGCATCCGTATGGCCAACCGCAATACGGGCGCGGCACGTATGACCGCGCGTCAGAATCGAATCGTCCCCGCGAGTCTTTTTACGGCCGGGATGAACGCCCGTTCGCCGATAACAACGAGGCGCCAGGCTACTTCGGCACGGGTAATTACGGCGACGGCGGTGCAAGCTACGGCGGCGGCTTCGATCAGCGGTCGCGCGTGCGTTATCCGGGGTCGCTCGATCAGGATCCGCTGGAGTGGCGCGGTGAGCGGGACAACTCGTATCGACCGAATGAATATCGTAGCCATCCAGGCTATCAGCCGGCTCCGCAGACGCGTCATCGCTCCGGCCCGAAGGGTTACACCCGCTCGGACGATCGCCTGCGCGAAGACATTTCCGAACGCCTGATGATGGCCGACAGCATCGATCCGAGCGACGTCTCGGTCACCGTGAAAGACGCGAAAGTAACGCTCGAAGGCCGGGTGCCGGATCGGCGCATGAAGCACGCGATCGAGGATCTCGTCGACAACTGCCCCGGCGTGCAGGACATCGACAACCGCATCCGTGTCGGGCGCCAGGAGTCGAGCACTACGACGACGACTGCGAGCAAGCTCCGCAAGGAGTGATCGCGCGAGCAGGCAATCGCCGCTCAACAAAAAGCCCGCCGGGTCGATGACCTGGCGGGCTTTTTAGTGTGGAACGGACTCGAGCGGCGGATCAGGCGCGGCGGAAGTCCACTGCCGGCAGCTGCATCGAGCGCCGATACTTCGTGACGGTGCGCCGGGCGACCTTCACGCCACGATCTGCAAGCAGCTCGGTGAGCTGCACATCCGAAAGCGGGTTGCGACGATCTTCCGCCGCAATGAACTCACGCAGCAGCGCACGGATGGCAGTCGCCGAGCATGAACCACCACTCGTCGTTGCAAGCTGACGCGAGAAGAATCGCTTGAAGGCCACCACACCGCGTGGCGTGGCCATGTACTTGTGGCTCGTCGCACGCGACACGGTGGACTCGTGCAAACCCAGCTCGTCTGCGATTTCACGCAGCGTGAGCGGGCGCATCGCCAGGTCGCCGTACTCGAAGAAGTTCTTCTGACGCGCGACAACGGCTTCGGCGACACGCTGAATCGTGAGAAAACGCTGTTCGAGATTGCGGACCAGCCAGCGCGCTTCCTGCAGATGCTGAGCGAGCAGCGTGGTCTCGCCTTCGCGCGCGTGGCGGAAGCAGTCCGCGTACTGCTGGTTCACGCGGATGCGCGGGTAGATGGCAGAGTTGATGCTGACCACCCACTTTTTCTTTTCCTTGCGAACCACGACGTCCGGCACGATGGCGCGCGGCTCGAACGAGCCCACCTTGGAGCCTGGCCGGGGATCGAGGCTGCGGATCAGCTCCATGGCCTCGCGCAGCTCGGCGTCCGAGCAGTGCAGGGCGCTCTGCAGGCGCGAGTGATCGCGCGCGGCCAGCAGATCGAGCTTGGTGTTCACGATGTCGAGCGCCAGCGCACGGCCGGGCTCATTGCGATCGATGTTCTGGAGCTGCAGGGACAGGCACTCGCCAAGGCTGCGCGCGGCGATGCCGGCCGGCTCGAGCGTCTGCACGATGCGCAGAGCGGTTTCCAGCTCGCCCGGCTCGAGAGCGTCTGCGAAGGACACGAGCTCATCGAGCGGCTGACGCAGGAAACCGTCTTCGTCGAGCGCGTCGACGACGAGATGGGCGAGCGCATAGTCCCGCTCACCGAGTCCGAGCAGCAGAAGCTGTTCGCGTAGCGAGTCGTGCAACGTGGAAGGCGATGCCGTCCACTCGGTCCAGTCCGGCGCGTCTTCGCCACCGCCACTGCCGCCGGAGACGCCGGTCGACGTGAAATCGAGATCGCTCGAGGTTGACGACTCTTCGCTGCCGCCTTCTTCAGACTGCGAACGGTCCGCGGCTTCCGCGGGCTCTTCCAGGAAAGGATTCTGCGCGATCGCCTGGTTCAGCTCCTGCACACACTCGAGCGCAGACAGCTGAAGCAGCTTCACCGACTGCTGAAGTCTCGGGGTGAGCGTGAGTTGCTGCTTGAGGCGCAGCCCTAATCCAGCTTGAGTCATCCAGAACCTTCCCCGACGGTGATGTCGTATCTCGTTCAGCGATCAAAGCAACAGCCATGCCAGCGCCTGTTCGGCGCGCTCAAGCGATCTGAGCGCCTTTCCGCGTATTCCCCAGTCGCAGATCGAGTGAGGCTCGCGAGACAACTTGCAATGACGTGTAAGAACGAGAGAACAATTCGCTGGTGGCTGAGCAGTTCCGCTCGAGCAGGAAGTGCAGCAAACGGCAGGCAAAAAAAGAGCGGGCTGGTCGCACCACAGCCCGCCAAACGGGGGGTCTTCGGTCAGCTTCGCCGTCGCCACAGCGACGTCGAGGCAAAATCGGCGTGCCTCGATGCACGCAAGCCATGAATGCAACGGCCATGCCACTAAAAGCTTGGCAGGCACGGTTCATGCTCGAGCTTGCTCATGGCCGCAGCACGCGCATTCACCGGAGACTGCTTCGTACTCGCCCGCGATGGCGCACTACTCAGCGCTTCAGCGGCGCTGCCTCGTCGGCGCCTGATGACCCTGAAAACAAAGGGTTGCGAGCCGATACACGCAGATGTCACCCCGCAGTCTCCGCAATCGGAAAGCGAATTGAGCGCGTGCCGGACATTGAGATTCGCGGGGGAGAGACGCACATCGGGCACTCGCGCGGTGGGTGGCCGGCATCGTCCACGCGCCTTCAGCATGCTGCGAGGCGTGTAAAAGCTACTGCGCGTGAAAAATGTACTTAGTCACGCCCCCATGCGACGGCAAGGCGTAACCTTTTTACCCACGCTTGTGGGCTTGCGGCAACGAGCAAGTTTTTTTCGGGGAAGAGCGGAACGGGCGGAAGCGTATTCGTTTCTGAAGCGTTGTTGGTTCTTCGGGATAACAGGTACGGCAAGGCAGATGAAAGGCTCGATGCGAAATTCGTGGCTGGTTACGGGGTCTGCGCGTTCGGCGCGGCAGTGCGTCCGCGATTCGCAGGTACGGCGCCGCCTTCTTCCTCCCACCGGTGAATTTCGGGGCGTGGTAGCCTCTGACGCTCGCGCTGCCTGCGCTTGTCGAGCGTCGTTCCCAGCATTACCGCGCCGATCGACATCAGTCCGACTGCCCAGTTCATTCGAGACTCTTCCTCTGGTCCAACCTGACCGACGATCCAGCACTCCGCGTGCCTGTCGGGACCCGGCGACATTCATGACCAGAGCGAGCCAGCGTTACAGTGGTGCGCCCAACGTCGCCCACATTCAGATCTGACGACGAGGATTAAGATGGCACACGCGTTGATTGTCGATGACGACCTGGATGTCGTGGAGTGGCTGCAGGAAGTCGCGCGTATGGAAGGCTTCACGGTCGCGAAGGCGCAGTCGTTGCGTGAAGCGCGCATCGAGCTCGGTCGCCAGCGCCCCGACGTTCTGCTGACCGACCTGCGCCTGCCGGACGGGCAGGGCATCGAGCTCGTCAGCGAGCTCGAAAAGCCCGAGGCCACCGAGGTGATCATCGTCACGGGCCACGCCACGGTCGACAGCGCGGTCGCCGCGTTGCGCGCCGGTGCGAGCGACTACCTCGTAAAGCCCGCGGACCTCGAGCGCGTGCAGGCCGTGCTTCGTCATGCCAAGAAGACTTCCGCGCTTCAGCACGAGATCGGCGAGCTGCGCGATGCGCTTCGCAAGCTCGGTCGCTTCGGCAAGATCCTGGGCAGCTCCCAGCGCATGCAGGTGCTCTACGACCAGTTGAGCCGCGTTGCGCCGACCTCGGCCACCGCGCTGCTGGTCGGCGAAAGCGGCACGGGCAAGGAGCTGGCGTCGTCGACCATCCATGAGCTCAGCCGGCGTCGCGACGCGGCCTTCCTGCCCCTGAATTGCGGCGCCGTTGCTCCGCAGCTCATCGAGAGCGAGCTGTTCGGTCACGAGCGCGGCAGCTTCACGGGCGCAGACCGCCAGCACAAAGGGTTCTTCGAGCGCGCCAACGGCGGCACGATCTTCCTCGACGAAATCACCGAAATGCCGATGGAGCTGCAGGTCAAACTGCTGCGCGTGCTGGAGACCGGCTCGTTCATGCGCGTCGGCGGCACGTCGCTGATCACCACCGACGTCCGCGTGGTCGCCGCGACCAACCGCGAGCCGGAAAAGGCCGTGGCGGATGGCAAGCTGCGCGAAGACTTGTATCACCGGTTGAACGTTTTCCCGATTCGCCTGCCGCCGCTACGCGAGCGCGGCACGGACATCGAGCAGCTCGCGCAGTACTTCCTCGACGAGCTGAACCGCATCGAAGGCACCAGCAAGAGCTTTTCGCGGGATGCGCTCGTGCGCCTGTACCAGCACAACTGGCCGGGCAACGTGCGCGAGCTGCGTAATTACGTCCAGCGCGCTTACATCATGGCCGACGACGTCATCGAGTGTGACGTGGCGGTCTCCGACCCGACCCCGAAGAGCGACGACGGCACGACCATCACCATCCGCGTCGGCACGCCGCTCGAGGAAGTCGAGCGCCGCGTGACGATGGCCACGCTGGTCTATTGCGGCCACGTGAAGCGCAAGGCTGCCGAGATCCTGGGGGTGAGCCTGAAGACGCTCTACAACCGTCTCGAGGCCTACAACGGCAAGGAAGGGGCCGGTGGCAAGGACATGGACGTTGCCGATGCGGCCGAAGTGGCCCGGGAATCGACGCGCGAATCGGCCCGCGGCTGATCCTGAAACAACGGCGCCCGCGTATTCGCGCGGGCCCGTGTCAGACGATTCCTACAAGGCCGTCGGCGTGTTCGCCGGCGTCCCTGCGTGAAAATCCCTTTCGCGTAGCGCTGCGTCGCCTTAACCTGAACATATATGCCCGCTACACGCGTTGCCGTCGTCGACGATCACCAGCTCGTTCGCATCGGCCTGAAGCAGATCATCGAATCGCAGCCGGACTTCACGTGGGCCGGCGAGGCGAAGACCGGACGGGAAGCGCTCACGCTTCTTCGCGGTACGCCTTGCGACGTGCTGCTGCTGGACCTCTCGCTCCCCGATATGTCGGGCCTCGATGTGCTCCGGCAGATCAAGACTCATCACGACACCGTGGCCACCCTGGTGCTTTCGGCTTATCCAGAGACCCAGTACGGCATGAACGTCCTGCGCGCCGGGGCGAGCGGTTTCGTCAGCAAGAACGCCGAAGACGGCGAGCTCTGCCGCGCGATTCGGGCAGCGGTGAGGGGCGGACGTTATGTGAGCCCCGAGCTCGCAGAGCTGCTCGTGAGCGGCATGCAGGGTGGCTCACCCAACGAGCCTCGTCATAGCGTGCTTTCGGAAAGAGAGTTTCAGATCTTCACGAAACTCGCCGAGGGCAAGAGCGTTTCGGAGATCGCGGCCAAACTGTTTCTCAGCGTGAAGACCGTGAGCACGTACCGCACTCGCATCCTGGAGAAGATGGGCATGAAGACGAATGCGGACATCACGTACTACGCCATCAAGAACAACCTTCTGCAGTAAACGGTGACGCCGCAATGAGCTCCACCGAAGCCCATGCTCCCGATATGAACGGAACGCCTTCCGGGGAGCGGCGCATCCTGCTCATCGAAGACTCCGAGGTGCTGTCCCGGCGCCTGGTCGATCTGCTTTCCGAGCCTGGCCGACTCGCCGTGGCCGCGCAGGCCGCGACCCAGAGCGAAGCGGTGACGCGGCTGAAAGAATCTGCGTACGACGTGCTCGTCGTCGACATCGAGCTTGCGGAAGGCAATGGCGTGGCCGTCATCCGGCACGCGCGTCAGCTGTATCCACCCGAAGGCCAGCCGCTCATCGTCGTGCTGACGAACTATGCATCGGACTTCGTGCGGGATCACTGCTTCGCCGCCGGTGCCGATTATTTCCTCGACAAGATGCGTGACATCTCGTTGCTCAAGGGGATCGTGGCGGACGGCCAGTCCAAGTGGGCCCGACCGCACCCGAATCACTGAGCGGCGGCTTTTCTCGGCACTTCCACGCGCAGCGTGGTGCCCTCGGCAGGGCTGGATTCGATGGTGAACTTGCCGCCCAGCGCTTCTACCCGATGACGCATTCCGGCGAGGCCGTGCGACCAGCGGAAGCGGCTGTCGTTCATCTCCATGCCCGTGCCGTCATCCGTGAGCAGCAGCAGATAGCGCTCTGAGTCTGCAGTGAGCGCGAGCTTCACCTGCTTCGCCCTGGCATGTCGGACAACGTTCGTGAGCCCTTCCTGGATCACCCTGAACAGGGCGATGGCGCATTCCTTGGGAAGTGTTTCTGCTTCATCGGACATCATCACGTCACAGTCCAGCGATGCTTTCGAGCAGACGCTTTCGACGTGAGCCCGTAGCGCGGTGGGCAAGCCGAAGTGATCGAGCAGTGAGGGCCGTAGCTCTTCGACCACGCGCCGCTTGAGGTTCATGGCCTCGTCGAGCACGGCACCGAGCTGCGCGAGCCGCTCGCCATAGGGCGACGTGTTCACGCGGGACTGCAGCCACGAAAGGTCCATCTTGGCCGCGGTGAGCAGGCCGCCCAGCTCGTCATGCAGCCGCTTGGCGAGCTCCGATTTCTCTTTCTCCGCAAATTCCTGCAGATGCGTGGACAGCTCCGACAACTCCCGCGTGCGGACGGCGATGAGCTTCTCGAACTCCGCGGCCTGCAATTCGGCGGCTTCGCGAAGCCGGCGCTGACGGGCGGCGTCTGCTGCAAACATGCGCGCGACCAGCGCCAGCAGTGCTACGCAGACTGCAGCCATCGCGATGAGCCGGCCATTTCGTTCGGCAATTGTTGCCACCGCAAGCACGATGACGAGCACGGCCAGCAGCCCTGCCCAAACGGGCGATGGCAACCGCCTCAGGCTGCCCCATCCCGTACGTCGTTCCGATTCGGTGGTCTCCATCCGATACATCTTAACGCGCGCGGCGTCCCGTGAACCGCGAGACAATGGCGGACATCAGCATCCATCGGATCTGCGGCTGGGCAAACAGTTTCACGCCCCACGTGGCAAGCGTGCCGCCCCAGGCGAGCGCCTTGCTTTTTTCCCAGCGATCGAAGGTTGAAGCAAGCTCGGTGCGCTGAACGAGCGCTTCGAGCTCGAGCAGGCGCAGGCGTTCTGCAGCCAGTTTTTCTGCATTTCCCAGGCTCATCGGTACAGCGTCCTCACTTCTCGGTGAGCGAAGCGCGATCCAGCCTCAGCTGGTGGACCACGCGCGAGAAGATCGGCGCTCGCCGGCTCCGTTTTCGAAGCGCCAGCGCGCAACCGAGCACGCCGCCGACGAGCAGGAAAAACACAGCGCCCAGCACTGTCGTACGCAGATGAGGAGGCAGCGTGAGCGCCAGCCACAAGAGAAAAGTCACGCCCGCCATACAGCCCAGCACCACCGCGGCAACGGCGAGCTGCCATTGGCGGGTGAGTGCGAGCTTCTCGCTGTGGAGCTCGGCGCTCAGCAGCTCCAGACGCGTCTGGGCGATCCGCAGGACCTGATCCAGTAGCGACTTGCCGCGGCCGATGAGGGGTTGGGCGGGCTCCACCTGGGCGGCTCCTGCAGCTATTCCGTCTCGTCCCGGGAGCTGAGCGACGCTACGAACGCCGCGCCCAGTACGAGTCCTGTGGCGACAGCACCGCCCACGACAGTCCAAGGATTCTCACGCACGTAGGCCTGGGTCGCGATCGACGCCCGTTGCGCCATGGCCGCGGCCTGCTTTTCGACCTCGGCGAGGCGTTCCTTGGCGCTCGTCACCGAGCTTTTGACGCGCTCACGGAGCACGCCGATCGCCTCGTTCTTGTCTTCGGACAGGGCCTGCAGCAGGGCTTCGGCCTGAACGACGACATTCCGCAATTCGTCCGCGAGGGCGGCGCTGCGTTCGGCAGTACGCTCCATCATGTCTTTGCTCTCCAGTTGGCCCGGGTGGTGCCGCTTCAGCCCGCGAGGACCAGCAGCATTCCGCAAACGAGGGCAACCAACGATACGAGGTCTCGGGTGCTCATGGATGCGGACGCTATCGTTATCACGTGTTGCACCCTATCCGTCGCCCACGCCGTGCGGATCAGAAGCGCGCTGACTCGCACGTCAGAAGGCTCCTACATTCGCGCGACCGGCCGCTGCGTAGGATCGAAACCGGACTGATCCTTACGGCTGAACGTGGAGACGCAGACATGGCGAAAGTTCAAGGCGAGGGCGATTACGAATCCGCGCGCCGCTACAACTCGAAGACGCGCAGCTTCGTGAAAAAGGCCGGGAAGACCGCAACGAAGCGGGCCACCGGCGGTGTCGACGAGGCGGCCCTGCGCAAGGCGAAGAGCAAGTCGAAAGGCGGCGGCCAGGACGCCCGCGATGCCGATTTGCTGCGCACGCTCGCTGCGCGCAAGGCGACCAAGGCCAAGAAGAGCACGACGCGGGCACGCGCCCGTTGATGTGGAATGCTGCCGTGCTGGCTGACGCGGACGACGTCAGTCGAACGTCAGCAGGGTGTGAACGGGGACGCCGGCGTCGAACAGGCGCTGTGCGCCCCCGAGACTCGGTAGATTCACGATGAACAGCGCGGCCAGCACTTCGGCGCCACGCTGCCGGAGCAGGCGAACCGCGGCTTCGGCCGTTCCGCCGGTTGCGACGAGATCGTCGATGAGGATGATCTTTTCGTTCGCGCTCACCGCGTCTGCATGCATCTCCATTTCGTCGATGCCATATTCGAGCGAATAGGCGACGCGCACCGTCACGTGAGGCAGCTTGCCTTTCTTCCGGATGGGAACGAAGCCCGCGCGTAGCCGATGAGCAATGGCGCCGCCGAGAATGAAACCGCGTGCTTCGATGCCGGCCACGCGCCCGACACCGCGATCGAGCCACGGTTTTGCGAGCTGCTCGACGGTGTGATGGAACGCCTCGGCGTTGCCGAGCAGCGTGGTGATGTCGCGAAACTGAACGCCCGGCCTGGGGTAGTCCGGGATCGTTCGAATCGAGTCAGCGAGCTGGCGTGCGTCCATGCACGCGATGTTAGCCCGCTTCGAGGTAGTTGACGCTGAAGTAGCCGCGGTCATCCAGCCATCGCGCGCTCGCGCGCCAGCCGGCACGGGCTGCCTCGACTGCGAATCCAGGCACGGTGTACTTATGACAGTGCTCGGTCACGATGGATTCACCCGCGGCGAATTCGATGGTCTCGCCCGCAAGCGTGACCACCTGGTCGCGCAGGCTCACGAGATGCATCTCGATGCGGCTCGCAGCAGCATTCCATACGGCGCGATGCTGGAAATGCGTCAAGTCGAAGTCCGCACCCATCTCGCGATTGAAGCGACGGAGCACGTTCAGGTTGAACTCCGCCGTCACGCCGGCGGCATCGTCATACGCGCGCACCAGGACGTCCGGGTCTTTCACGAGATCGGTGCCGATGAGCAGGCCGCCGTCGATGCCAGCAATGCCGCGCATCACTTTCAGCAGGCTCTGCGCGGCCGGCGGATCGAAATTGCCGATCGTCGAACCCGGAAAGAACACGACCACGCGCGACACTTCGCGGCGAGGCTTGGGAAGCAGGAACGGCCGTGTGAAGTCTGCGCAGATCGGCAGCACTTCGAGGTCCGGATATGACGCCGAGATGCCCTGCGCGGCGTTCATCAAATGACTGCGCGAGATATCGACGGGCA
>Ga0247774_1001658_pt1 | contig 11147 bp, 9 predicted proteins | sample UWRJL001104B6_FD_179933 | JGI IMG/M metagenome (GOLD analysis project Ga0247774, IMG submission 179933) | Plant litter microbial communities from Arlington Agricultural Research Station in Wisconsin, United States - UWRJ-L001-104B-6 | ecosystem: Environmental > Terrestrial > Plant litter >... | reverse complement strand
GAAGGTGTGGAAACTTTGGAGGAGTTTGAGTGGGTGCGACAACGGGGAGCAACTTTTGTTCAAGGTTATTTGGTTGCTAAACCGACTTCTCCGCCGATCGCCGTTACGAGCTATATTGGTGCTCAACCCGTACCTATTTCTGCTTAACTGGTTTCCAGTTGCGATTTGGCGCCTTATTTGCTTCCAGGAAGAGGCTGGGGATGCATATAGGAAGGCTCTGTTGCTTCCAGGCTCTGCCTGGGGACGCATATCGGGAGGCTCTGCCTCCTTTAAAATTAGACAACTATTTGGAGGCAGAGCCTCCGGATATTCATTACCAGGCAGAGCCTGGTAACGAGAATTGCTAGCAGTTTAAACGCTCAAATTTCGCCGCAGAAAGCTTTCTAAGGATTCCATTCTCATGCCGTAGATTGATTCCAAGTTTTGCACTTGTTCGGGAGTGCAGAAATACTCGTTACCCAGCAATACCCGCAAAGTTCCTAAGTCTTTTTGAGCTTGACGATTCAATAAACCCAAGGCATTTCTCAAACCGTCAAACACAACCAGGGGCGGGTTGATTACGATCGGTTCCCGATTGAATAAGCGTCCAAAAATCCGGGGAATGTCGTCTCTTGTCAGCACATCCGGGCCACCGACTCGCAGAATTTGGTTGCGGGCGCCTTCGACTGTTGGCGAGTCTGCGGCAATCTTTGCTAAGTCGTCGGTACTGACAACAGAGGTGCGGTTTTTGCCGTCGCCAATCAGCAGGTAAAGTCCGGTTTCTCGAAATCTTTCTGCTAGCGGTAACAAGCTGGAAGCAAAACCTGCAGGCCGCAAGATTGTATAATTCAAGCCGCTGTTTTGCAGGTATTTTTCTACTTCTCGCTTGGCTTTGAATACTGCGGAATCTTCGTATCCCCGATCGACTCCCAGTACCGAAATAAAGACAAAGTGCTGCACTCCGGCTTCTTTGGCGCAGTCGATCAATTCTATGTTAGCGCGGTAGTGTACTGCTTGAACGTCGCCGCCGGTGCCGTGGCTGCTGATGATGTATTGCACTCCTTGGCAGGCTTTTTTAATATCTTTGTCTTGTTTCAAGTCGCCGATAAATATCTCGGCGCCTCGGTTTTCTAGTTCTGAGTAGCGAGATGCGAGGCGAACGAATGCGCGGACAGGCTTCTCTTGCTGTCTGATTTCTCGTACAATTCGGCGGCCTAGTGCGCCTGTTGCTCCGGTTACTAAGAACATGATTTTTGGTTGTTGGTTTTTACTTACATCTTGCACATTTCTCAAGAACAGGCAAGATGCCTGTTCCACAAAGAGTGAATTTTCTTGTGGGGTGGGCATCCTGCCCCTTAAGAACAGGCAAGATGCCTGTTCCACAAAGAGTGAATTTTATTGTGGGGTGGGCATCCTGCCCCTTAAGAACAGGCAAGATGCCTGTTCCACAAAGAGTGAATTTTATTGTGGGGTGGGCATCCTGCCCGCCTATAAAAGGCTTATTGAGAATGGGGCAAGATGTCAATTGTTATTAACCTTATAACTTATAAATCAAATTTCGACAATTACGGGGGCGTGGTCGCTGGGTTTGATTAATTTTCTGGGAGCAATGTCTATTGTACAGTTTTTTGCTTGTTCGTACAGGGGAAAGCTGAGATAATGGTGGTCGATTCTCCAGCCGTTGTTGCGGGGAAATGCGGCGGCGCGGTAGTCCCACCAGCTATAATGACCGCCTTCTGATGTGAATTTGCGAAAGGGGTCGTTTAAGCCTAATTCTATGATTTCTGTTAGTGCGAGGCGCTCGGCTACTGATAGACCGACGGAGTTAGCATTGGCTTTGGGATTGTGGATATCTCGATCGTCCGGGACGATGTTGAAGTCGCCGCTAATGCACAATTTTGGGGATTTGTCTAGTGCTATTTTGAGGTATTCTTGCAGCAGTTTGAGCCACTTTAGTTTGTACTCATATTTCTCGCTGCCGACTTCGGAACCGTTGGGAACGTATACGCAAATAATGCGAATATCGTCTATAACCCCGGCTATTAGGCGTTTTTGTTCGTCAAACATACCTGCGGTTTCGTCGCCGAGAATGGGGGCAAATCCGGTGCTGATTTGCGTTAGGGGCGATCGGCTAAAAATGGCGACGCCGTTGTAGGATTTTTGACCGGAAATGTAGCAGTTGTAGCCGAGGTTGATGAAGGGTTCTAGGGGGAAGTCTTTGTCGGTAACTTTGGTTTCTTGGAGGCAGAGAACGTCTGGGGAGTTGGTTTGCAGCCAGCTAGTAACGTGTTCTAGGCGGGTGCGGATTGAGTTGACGTTCCAGGTGGCGATTTTCATTTTTTGTTGGTTATATACTCTCTGATTATTGGCCCGATCGTAAAGTGCGATCGCCCGTTTTGTTTTACTGTTTCTACTAATGACCGCCGTCCTAAAGATTGCATGACTTTCAAGAGTTCTGGCGGTGATAGTTGCAGGTTTTCTGGTATTTTTGAGATGTCGGCTGGTTCGGGGGTATTGGCTAGCCAGGCGATCGCCTGTTGTTCGGATGCGGTTAGGCGATCGAAATGCTGGTGCAGGAGAGATTCTAAGTCTCCTAAGAATAGGGTATCATAGGAGAGGAATTCGGAAACGCTGCCGCCGAATAAGTCTTGAATGAATGTGGCAACTATATTTAACCATAAGGGATTGCCTCGGTAAAGGTCGATCAGTTCTGACCATTTCTCCGGTTCTGCTAATCCTTTTTCTGTGAATATTTCTTGTGCTTCGGGGCCTAAACCGTTGAGTTGCAGCAATTTGCAGGGGCGGTTTTCGCCTTCTAAGGCGGCGATTTCTCTGGGTTTTTCCCAACTCAGGAGGATGAGACAACTGTTGTGGGATGATTCTGTTATTTGTTTGAAGAATGCGCCGTAATTTTCATATCCAGGTTGGTAATTTCCTGCGAGTTGTTGGCTGCTGAAAATGGTTTGGATATCATCGAGGATGATGAGACAGCGGTGCGATCGTAAATAGTTGATTACCCCCCCCAACCCCCCCTTGCTAAGGGGGGGAGAAAGAGGTTGAATCTCTTCGCCGCGCCTGGGATAAAGAGGTTGAATCTCTTCGCCCCCCCTTGATAAGGGGGGGTTGGGGGGGTTAGTTTCTTGCGGCTGGGAGAGGAATTTAATTAAGTCGGTTTGGAGTGATGCGAGGGGTGGCGCGTTGCGGAGACTTCGCCAGATAATGTAGTCGAATTCGTGTTGAATTTGTGAGATTAGTTGGAGAGTAAGGGCGGTTTTGCCAATACCGGATAAGCCTAAGATGGTGATGAGGCGGGTGCGGCCCAAAATCCAGTTTTCGAGGGTGGTGAGTTCGGATGTGCGGTTATAGAATAGGTTGGGTTCTGGTGCATCAGCTAAATCTAAATATACTTTCGGTTCGGAATTGCTTGTTTTTTCGTTAAACTTATCCTTTTCTTGCGGTTCAGATTGTAATCTTTTTGAGGATTGCGAACTATCAGCAGAGATGTTACCAATATGGATGCAGCCATTCCCGACGAGTGAGACAATATTAGAAGCTTGTAAATTTTCCAGTTTTGCTCTAAAATTTGCTTTAGATACTTGTTCCTCACCTAATGCAACTGATAAAAGTTTCCATAATTTAAAGCCAACCTCTTTAACGTATTTCTCTGAACGGTTGTGAATCTGTGCAATTTCTTTATATTTCTGATTGTCCCAAGCGCCACGCAATATAGCTTTTTGCAGACGATCTAAGTGTTTTCCCGTAGTAGTCAAAGCTAGATGGTCAACAAATTCTAAGGCTTCTTCAACGTCCATCGGTCAGGGAGATGCAAGGGGTTGACCTGATTGTAACCCAACTAAATATGACTTTTTCAGTAGCAACCAACTAAATGTGACTTTTTCTGACCTAGTTGGGATGGAAAACAACTACTAAATATGACTTTATATGGCTTGACAAGCTTTGGTATTTAGGAAAGAATTTATACTTAAGACAACAAAACGTTTTGCTAAGCGCTACCGTTATCTACCTGTTATGACACAACCGAATATTTTGGAAATCGCGAAACAGGAAGATGCAAAGGCGATCGCGCTTCTGCTGAACCGCCAGCTACAAGCCAAGGGCATCACCGCCGCAGCTTCCCTTAAGGATGGTTGTTTACAGGTGATGCTGGAAGCGGCAGAAGCGCCTAGTCAGCAAGTCTTGGCCCCGTGGGTGAGTAAGTCGATCGCTGGCTTGGGGGCTGTATCAATTGAGAAAGTGAAGGTTTACGGGCGACAGACGGGCGCGAAGGTGCCGGCGTGGAGTCAAGAGTTTGAAGTGGCGGGGCAAAATTTGCCTGTTGCGGATGTTACAGAGGGGCGCGCAATTTCTAGTGAGAATACGGAGTCAAATCAGCTTAGTTTGAAGGAACGGGCTAAGCTTGGCGATGTGGAGGCGATCGCCAGTCTGTTAAATTTTCCGTTGCAAAACAAGGGGATTACGGCGACTGCGAGTTTGCAAGATGGTTGTTTGCAAGTGATGCTGGAGTCGGATGTGGTTCCTGATGAGGAGAAGGAAAAACTATTGCTACTGGAGAGTTCGGCTTAGGTAAAATCGTCTCTTATAATCGCTGTAAATTTTCCATCGAAGTTAAAGGAGTACCCAAGTCAGGGTTTTACACGATTCAGATCGGTAGGCGAGGTTATCTCACATATTCATATCAAGAGATGAAGGAGCAAACTAGGATATAAATTTGTTATTATGCCATTAATTTACCCTTATCAAAAATAGTCGTTTATGATTTTTGTAATTCCGTTTATTATGGGCGCTGCTGTTTTAGCTACTGCTGCGTATGGCGCTGTGAAAGGTACTGAAGGCTTTGGTAACATCAATCAAGCAAAGGAAATAGGCGATCGCGCTCAACACCGCCACGAGAAAGCAGTCAGCGATCTAAAAGTAGACTGGGAAGCAGCCAACAGATTAGCAGAAGTGTACGGTTCACTCCAAATTCGTGTAAGGCATCGCACTATTGGACGATTTGTTGCCTTCATCGAGCGAATTGGACAGAAAGCTTCTGCAAGTGATATGAAATTTTTAGCGGGACTAGAAGGCATCTCAATTCAGCAGCTAAAAGAATACAAAACTGTCGCGCTCGAAGGTCAGGAAGTATTCCAAGGTGTGACTTCATCCGCAGGGGCAGGCGCGGCTGCTGGTGCTACAGCAGTAGGCGTGGCGCAAACTTTTGGGACAGTTGCAGTTCCTCAATTTTTTGGCTTGTTTAGTACCAATGTAGCTGTTTCTCAACTCGGTATGTCTGGTGTGGCGGCGTGGTTAGGCGGTGGCAGCATGGCACTAGGTGGCGCTGTACTCGGAGGCATTGCACTTGGCCCTGCTTTAGCTGTTGGCGGTTTCCAAATTGCAGGTAAAGGTGAGGAAGCTTTAACGAAAGCACGTCAATACGAAGCTCAGGTTAACGTTGAAGTTGCCAAAATAGAAGAGGCTAGAGATTTCATCCGACAAGTCGAACGGCGAGTCAAAGAATTAGGTACATTAGTGTCTGAGTTAGATAGCCGCGTTGCTCTACTTCTCAACGAACTTGAATCAAAACCCTTTGATCGAGTTCAAGATGCTGCTAAGTTTCAACAGGTAGCCCTACTGGTGAAAGGCCTTGTAGGAATTATGAAAACCCCTGTGTTAGACAGCCAAGGAAATCTGAATTCGGCCGTAGCGAATATTCAAGCAAAATACCAAAATATGTAAAGAAATTAACCATGAGCAAAATGGGAGCGTTTGTTGGCTGTGCTGATGCCTTGCAGCCAGTTATTGCACATTACCTTGAGTACAATCAAATCGCTGAACAAGAGCGGACAAAGCGCCGTGAAATCAAAGCCTGGGAAAAGGAAAACCTCGCCAAGATTCAAGCTCAACGTGACTTGTTAATGGAGTACCTCGATCGCTCCTTTGATGAACGAGCGAAAAATTTTAAGCAACTTTTCGATGTGGTCGATCGAGCAATAGCATCTGGTAATAATGAGCAACTGGGATTAGCATTACATTCGATTACAGAACTTGCGAAGTCTAGCCCGTTTAAAGAACTGGCTAATTTATCTTCTGTGCAGGCTGCTCTCGCCGATCCAAACCACGAGTGGAAGTTTTAATTAGCTAGCTGTTAAACGATTATTGATAAACTAGAGTGGGGATTCCTCCACTCTAAAGGAGAGTAAATCATGGCTGACCTTGAAAACCTTCTCAACCAACTGCCAGAAATTGCCGAGGCAATGAAACTTACTATTGGCAATCCTAGCGAAATTAGACGTGAAATTGGGAAGATCGACAATCTTCTAAAGCGACTAAATACTATTGGTAAGGAACTTGAAGAAGTATTAAATAATGAGAGATTCAATAAAGGATTTTTGGGAGCGATACCTTTGTTAGGGGCAGTGGCGGGCTTGTTCATACCTGGTGGATTTTTAGTAGATGTACTTGTATCGGCAGGGAGTGGCTTACTTGCTGAAAAATTGGGCGATCCAGATAAGGAAACGTCTCTTGCTGACTTAATAGAAAATGTTGAAAACTTAATTGAGTGGGGCGAGGGTTTAAAGAATATAGCAGAAAATATTTTAAATGATTCACAATTATTGATCAAGCTAGAATGGGAAAGGAAATCTCTAAGTATCCCAGAAGAAGTAAGGCAAATTGATGAAAATTTAAGAATTCACATAGACTTTGATGAAGAGCAAAGTTTAAGGCAACAAGTTCAGCAAATAAAGGTAGCTCAAGAACAACTAAAACAGGTTCAGCCCAAACTGGATAGTATCGTACAAAATCTTGAACGTAATGTCGAGCCAATTGAGCGCATAAAAGGTTTTATATCTTACTTTGGGGAATCAGTGTTTGCGATAGAATGGTTTGAGGAAGAGCATGGGCTTATTATATCTTATGAGGATCAAACTACAACATTAGGAATTATCTTGAATGAATGTGTATCTTTAAAAGAAAAAGCTAATGCTTTAATTGACCGGGCTAATAGGTTAAGAGGACAGGCTGAACAATCTCTTAAACACCTAGAAAAAGAACGCCGTCACCAGGAACAAAAACAACCTAGTCGTAAGCAAAGCGAAAAATCCACACAGACAGGAGAAACTCTAAATTCTATTGACCGTACCATGTCTTCAGAGCAAAGACGGGGGGGTAGAAGTGGCTGGATACTGATACTATCCACACTGACTCTAGGAGTTCTGGGTTTTGTAGGCTGGAAAACGAACTTTCAAATTTCACAGGTTCAGCAGACAATAGCAAATTCTGCAATTCCTCTAAGTATTGGGGAGCAAAAACCAAATGCTGAAGCTTCACCCACCTTCACACCGACTCCTCAGCCAGACCCAACAGCAACAAATTTAGCAGCCGCTCAAAAACTAGCAATGGAAGCTGCCGTTATGATTCAAAATCCACCTCATCCCCTGGAAACTTGGCAGCAAGTGCAAGGCAAGTGGGAGGAATCAATCAAATTGTTAGAGGCAATTCCAGATACTTCGCCTGTTGCTGCTCAAGCTAAAGATAAGTTAGCTATTTATCGAACTAACTATCAAGCTATCAGTAACAGAATTGTGACTGAACAGAAAGCAGCCACTAATCTAGAAGCTGCCCAAAAACTGGCATGGGAAGCCGCAGTTATGGCTAAAGAACCACCTCATCCCAAGGAATTGTGGCAAAATACTCAGTCTAAATTACAACAGGCAATCAATTTGTTAAATGCTATTCCCCAAGGTACTTTTGTCGAAGCTCAAGCTAAAGAAAAGCTTGTTGCTTATCAAAATAACTATACGGTAATAAGCAACAGAATCAAAACAGAAGTGCCCTGATTTTCTCCGTGAACATTGCGCTTGATATCCTAGTTACTACAAAATTGCGATCGCCCTTACGTCCCAACTTGTCAAAAAGCCCGATCGCATATAACCATCAACAAGACAGCGATGGAGGGAACGGCAAGCCGTTTCCCTCCCCCAAAATAATCCATCCTACTTTCAGGATGTAACCATCGCCAGATCAACAGTAGGGAAACGGCACTGCCGTGTCCTGATTTCGGCTACTCTTACAAATTGCAACTCATATCCCCAGATAATTGACTGAAACGCGCATTTTCCCGGTAGTCTACCGGACAGTCAATCACGCAAGGGACATCTTGAGCAAGCGCTTCTTTCAGAATCGGAATAAAATCCGTTACAGCTTCCACTCGATAGCCTTTTAAACCCATACTTTCGGCAAATTTAACAAAGTCGGGATTGCCAAATTTGACGAAATCTGAATGACCAAAATAATCTTGCTGCTTCCATTCAATCAACCCGTAACCGCCGTCATTAAAGATCAGCGTCACAAAATTAGTACCGACTCGCAAAGCAGTTTCTAACTCCTGACAATTCATCATAAAGCCGCCGTCGCCCGTGACTGCTACCACTTTGCGATCGGGATAAACGAGTTTTGCAGCCACCGCGCCCGGAATCGCAATTCCCATCGCCGCAAATCCATTAGAAATCAAACACGTATTCGGGCGATCGCAATGATAGTGCCGCGCGATCCACATTTTGTGAGCTCCCACATCAGATATCACAATATCTTCCGGGCCCATGACTTGCCGCAAATCGTAAATGAGTTTTTGCGGCTTGATCGGGAAACCGTCATCGGCTGCATGTTGTTCGTACCCCGCGCGAATATCCGCCCGCAATTGCTTAGCAAAAGGGTCTACTTTCTCCATGCGATCGGCACGCTGCAAAATTTCATTTAGGGAATCAGAAATATCCCCCACAACTTCAACCAGAGGAATATAACTGCTGTCAATTTCTGCTGGCAGAGCTCCAATATGAATAATCGGGATTTTCCCCTCTGGATTCCACTTTTTCGGGGAATATTCAATCAAATCGTAGCCAACAGCAATCACTAAATCCGTTTCTTCAAAAGCACAGCTAATGTAATCCCGTTTTTGCAATCCCGTCGTCCAAAGTGCCAAAGGATGAGTGTAAGGAATTACGCCTTTGCCCATAAAAGTATTAGCTACAGGAATATTCAATCGAGTAGCAAATTGTGTCAAAGCCTCGCTGGCATTAGCGCGGATAGTGCCATTTCCTACTAACATCAGAGGACTTTTTGCCTTGGAAATTGCCACAGCCGCTTTATTCAAGCTTTGGTAAGCGCCAAAAGTTTTTTCGCGGTTGTCTTTGGTTAGCGGATGTCCTTCAACAGGCATTGCTGCGATGTTTTCTGGCAAGTCAATATGAACTGCTCCCGGCTTTTCACTTTGAGCTACTTTAAAGGCTTTGCGGACAATTTCTGCCGTCGTGCTGGGTCGGACAATTTGAGCATTCCACTTAGTAACAGGTGCAAACATCGCCACTAAATCTAAATATTGGTGCGATTCAATGTGCATTCTGTCTGTACCGACTTGTCCGGTAATCGCTATTAAAGGAGCGCCGTCTAAGTTAGCATCAGCAACTCCTGTCATTAAGTTAGTTGCGCCCGGCCCCAAGGTGGACAAACAAACGCCTGCTTTGCCGGTGAGGCGGCCGTAAACGTCTGCCATGAAGGCTGCGCCTTGTTCGTGACGAGTAGTAATAAATTTAATTGAAGAGTTTCTCAGGGCTTCTAGAACTTCTAAATTTTCTTCGCCTGGAAGTCCAAAGACGTATTCCACTCCTTCGTTTTCTAAACATTTTACGAGTAGTTCAGCAGTGTTCATTTCCGTTTTTTGCCTCTGTAAGTGTGGATTTTTTCTCTGGGTCAAATTCTCGTAAAAATACTCAATTAATTTGGTTAAACCGCATACAAACGCGGATTAACGCAGATTAATTAATATTTTTACGAGCAGTGTATCGAGTTTTACTTATTTTACCCACACTGTTTTAATGTTGACAAATTCGTGCATTCCTTGGATGCTCAATTCGCGTCCGTAACCCGAGCGTTTGATGCCGCCAAAGGGCAACCTGGGGTCTGATTTTACTAAGCCGTTGATGAATACGGCGCCTGCTTCTAGTTCGGAAATAAACCGATCGCTCTCTTCTCTTACTGTAGTCCAAGCGGTCGCACCCAAGCCAAAAGAGGTGCTGTTTGCCAGTTCGATCGCCTCATCGATGCCTGCAACCCGGAATACCAAAGCTACCGGACCGAAAAATTCTTCTTGACGCGCAGCAGCATCCGGGGGAATCTCTGCCAGAATAGTTGGCAAGTAGAAATTGCCGGCATTCTCTGACAATGCACGGCCGCCTGTCAGAAGTTTTGCTCCCGATTGGATGCAAGTTTGCACTTGATTGTCCAAGTCTTTGAGGATGGCTGGAGTAGCTAAAGGGCCGATCTCGGTTTCGGGCAACATCGGATCGCCTACTTTTAATTGCTCAAATTTTTCGACAAATCCTTTGATGAATTCGTCGGCGATATCTTCTGCTAAAATAAAGCGTTTGGCCGCGATGCAAGATTGACCGTTATTGAGCATCCGCGCTGTCACAGCAGTTGATAAAGCTGCTGCTAAATCAGCACTGGACATCACTATAAAGGGGTCGCTTCCTCCTAATTCCAGTACAACTTTTTTCAAGTTTTTTCCCGCATTTGCTGCTAAACTCGCACCTGCAGGTTCGCTGCCGGTGAGGGTTGCTGCTTTGATGCGATCGTCCGCAACGAGATCGGCTACTTTGTCAGCGCCCACTAACAAAGTTTGAAAAACGCCTTCGGGAAAGCCCGCTTCCGTGAAAATTTCCTCTATTTTCAAAGCGCACTGCGGCACGTTGGAAGCGTGTTTTAGCAAGCCCACATTGCCCGCCATCAGCGCCGGCGCCGCAAACCGAAAAACTTGCCAAAATGGGAAATTCCACGGCATGACGGCTAAAATAGGGCCCAGCGGTTGGTAGCGGACAAAGCTGCTGCTAGCGTCGGTGGTTGCCGGTACGTCTGCCATAAATTGAGCCGCATTTTTGGCGTAATAGCGGCAAACTAAGGCGCATTTTTCCACTTCGCCGATCGCAGATTTGAGCGTTTTGCCCATTTCCAGGGTCATCATTTCAGCGTAAATTTCGCGATCGCGCTCCAAGATGTCTGCCGCTTTTTGCATCCACAGAGCTCGCTGCTCAAACGGCAGGTGGCGGTATTTGTTAAAAGCTTGCTGTGCTAATTCCAGCTTAGCCTCTATTGCCTCCGAGGACATCGCCTCG